>Ga0209541_10000698_pt1 | contig 66518 bp, 61 predicted proteins | sample RifCSPlowO2_01_FD_184027 | JGI IMG/M metagenome (GOLD analysis project Ga0209541, IMG submission 184027) | Groundwater microbial communities from Rifle, Colorado - Rifle CSP2_plank lowO2_0.1 (SPAdes) (version 2) | ecosystem: Environmental > Aquatic > Deep subsurface > Groundwater | place...
CCTTAGAAATCGAACATATTGAGGAGTTTTATATATATAAAATGCGCTTGATTATGTTCAAATTCTAGCGCATTTTAGTATATTATTCCAAAAGTGATAGAAAATGAATGAAGCAGAAACGAGAGCTGAACTTATTGATCCTAAACTAAAAGAAAGTGGTTGGGGAGTTATAGAAGGTTCTAAAGTATTAAGAGAATATCCTATTACCAAAGGAAAGCTTCAAACAGGTGCAGGTCGCGCCAAACCATTATTTGCAGATTACATACTCGTGTACAAAGGAAGAAAAATCGCAGTGGTAGAAGCTAAAAGCGATAGGCAAGAAGTAGGAGAAGGAGTTGCTCAAGCAAAAGATTATGCAGAGAAATTGCACCTAGACTTTACATATACCACTAATGGTAAAGAAATTTATCAAATCTGTATGGAAACCGGGAAAGAGAGTATAATCAAAAGCTTCCCTACACCTGAAGAATTATGGAACAAAACTTTTAAGATTAAAAATAATTGGAAGGATAAATTCAATGCTGTTCCCAAAGGGGGAATATATGACCCTTACTTCTTTCAAGAAATTGCCACCAATAAAGTCTTAGATGCCATTGCTGAAAATAAGAATAGATTACTGTTAACTCTAGCAACAGGTACAGGAAAAACAAAGATAGCATTTCAAATTGCGTGGAAACTGTTCCAATCACGTTGGAACCTAAAGCGAGATGGTGCAAGAAGACCAAGAATATTATTCCTAGCGGATAGAAATATCCTTGCAAATCAAGCGTTTAATGAGTTTTCGGCATTTCCAGAAGATGCTTTAGTTAGAATTAAACCTAATGAGATTAAGAAAAAAGGCTCCGTTCCAACAAATGGCAGTATCTTTTTCACTATCTTTCAAACATTTATGTGCGGTCCGAATGATACGCCTTACTTTGGACAATACCCTAAAGATTATTTTGATTTAATAATCATAGATGAATGTCATAGGGGCGGAGCAAATGATGAAGGGAATTGGCGAGCAATAATGGAATATTTCTCCCCTGCAGTTCAACTAGGTTTAACTGCCACTCCTAAACGAAAAGAAAATGTTGATACATACAAATATTTTGGAGAACCACTATACGTTTATTCATTAAAAGAAGGGATTAATGATGGTTTCTTAACTCCGTTTAAAGTGAGACGAATTAAAACAACCATGGATGATTATACCTATACCTCTGATGATGAAGTTATTGAAGGGGAAGTAGAAGCAGGAAAGATTTACGAAGAAGCAGATTTTAACCGAATAATTGAGATTAAAGAACGCGAAGCCAAAAGAGTAAAAATATTCCTGTCAGAGATTAATCAAAGTGAAAAAGCGATTGTTTTCTGTGCAACCCAGAATCACGCCCTTGCTGTTAGAGATTTAATTAATCAATATAAGAAAAGTAAAGAACCAAATTATTGCGTGAGGGTTACTGCCAATGACGGAAAATTAGGCGAACAGTATTTAGAGGATTTTAAAGATAACGAAAAGACAATACCTACAATTCTCACTACTTCGCAAAAGCTGTCAACTGGTGTTGATGCCAGAAATATTCGTAACATTATATTAATGCGCCCGATTAATTCTATGATTGAATTTAAACAGATTGTTGGACGGGGTACCAGATTATTTGAAGGTAAAGAATTCTTCACCATTTACGATTTTGTTGATGCTTATCATCATTTTAGTGATCCGGAATGGGACGGTGAACCATTGGAACCAGAATCGTTTACTAAACCAAAAGTGATGAAAGTAAAAGAAAGCACACCTCTTTACGGGGAAGAATCGGAAGAGGAATCAAAAAAGAAGAAACTGAAAATTAAACTTGCAGATGGCAAAGAAAGAACCATTCAACACATGATTCAAACGTCATTTTGGAGTTCTAATGGTAAACCCATTTCGGCAGAAGAATTTTTAAAAAATATGTTTGGAAAATTACCTGAATTTTTCAAAAATGAAGCTGAACTTCGTAAGATCTGGTCAAATCCTATAACCAGAAAAGCTTTACTGGATAAACTAGCGGATGCTGGTTATGGTATGAATGAATTGAAAACATTACAACAGTTAATAAATGCAGAAAACAGCGATATTTTTGATGTTTTAGATTATATTTCTTTTGCAATTAAACCAATTTCCCGAGAAGAAAGAGTTGCTAAAGCACAATTAAACATATTTAAGTCATTGGATAATAATCAAAAAGAATTTTTAGAATTTGTGTTGTCTAAATACGTCGAAACAGGAATTGAAGAGCTTGATCAAGAAAAATTGCCCGCATTATTAAAAATAAAATATCAAGCAATAGCAGATGCAACTGAAGTATTAGGCGGTGTTAATAAAATAAGATCAACATTTATCAATTTCCAAAAACATTTATTTGCTGTAGCTGTAAATTAAGGAGATCAGATGTTTATTTTTCTCTTAAATGTAAATAAATCAATGTTTTGTAGTTTAAGTTACAGAGAGTTATAACATCTGGGGCACACTTAGAATAAAGTGTTAATTATCTTTGAAAGTGACAATAATAGGCATATGGTCACTATATATTTTCCAATTAACATACTCTCCAACAAATACTTCACTCAGTTTATCAATAAAATTATTTGATGCAAAACAATAATCATTATGGAATGGCTTTGCTAATTTTCTCCATTGAAAAAGAGTTGGCTTAGTTTCACCTCCTAATTCTTCATCAAAGTACTGGTGATATGTGCTTTCAATATTCTTTTTTTTCAAAAAAGTCCACAAGCTCGTGATTCTTGCTGGATCTTTATATTTATATTTTATTTCAATTTTTTTATCCATATTAAAATCACCAATAATAATTGTTGGTTCATTAAGAATTTTTTCATAATAATCTAATGCTAAATTTAATTGTCCAACATATTCTTTTGACTTATCATCTACCTGTTTAGTCCAAACTGCAAAAAGGTTGAAATTAAATGGTCCCTTAACTTTTATAGGAACAACATATTTGAATTGATCATTATACAATTCATGAAGTTCAATAGTGTAATTAAAATAAGAAAAAATTCCTAGTCCTTTATTGATATTATCGCCAAACCATAAAAAATTGGATGTTTGTTCTCCTATTTTTTCACATTCTGAAACAACAAGAATGTCGGGGTTGAACCTCAAAATAATTTCAGCCTTGTTTTTGAAGGCCATATTACAATTCCATCCAATTATTCTCATCATATTTGTTTAACTAATGATTTATTTAAATGTTTTTAAAAATATACTAGTGAGTGTATCTTTCTTTCGTCGTGTGGCACCTGGTTATAATTTACTATCACACAACATAATTACAGATACTCGATTTGTCGCTTATAGAAACATTAAAACAACAATTATGAAGTTAATTAATCTAAAAAGTGTGCTTTTTTGACAGGAATTAAAAAACCCACTAGACAGCATATTTGTCTAGTGGTATTGAGCTCTAAAACTCCTAAATTATAACTGTCAAAGAAAACCGCCCACCACTGGTGATCGCCTCGGGCTAAACACCAGTGGCATGCTCGCTTCGCTTGGGGTGGTTTTCTAACTATGAGTTTTCCAATCTGAGTATCAACTGATTGGGCTACGCCAAGAGTGAAACTATACACTGGTGGAAAACTCATATTTTAGCCGATTTTTTATAGCCACTCCCGCACTGGACAAGTGCGGGTAAAGTATATAAATAGCCGCCACACCAAATGATTATATGAGAAAAGAAATCACCCAAAAAGAAGGAACCACCGAATTCTTACTCTATACAACCCCTAACGGGAAAGTGAAAGTAGAAATATTCCTGCACAATGAAAACCTCTGGCTCACTCAAAAAAGAATAGGGGAATTATTTGATGTTGATAGGTCAGTTATTACAAAACATCTACAGAACATATTTGAGAGTAAAGAGTTGGAGGAAGCCTCAGTTAGTGCAAAAATTGCACACACTGCCAGTGATGGAAAAATATATCAAACTTTATATTACAATCTAGATGCCATTATTTCAGTAGGATATAGAGTTAATTCTGCCAAAGCCACCCAATTTCGTATCTGGGCTACTCAAAGGCTCAAAGAATATATTATCAAAGGGTTTACTATGGATGATGAACGCCTCAAAAACCCCAATAATATCTTTGGGCAGGATTATTTCGAAGAACAATTAGCTCGCATTCGTGATATTAGATCTAGCGAACGTCGATTTTATCAAAAAATCACTGATATTTATGCACAATGCAGTGTAGATTATGACCCTAATTCCAAGATTACCGAAGATTTCTTTGCAACAGTACAAAATAAACTTCATTGGGCAATTACAGGCCAAACTGCTGCTGAAATAATTTATAGTAGAGCTAATAGTAAAAAAGATAATATGGGCTTAACAACATGGAAAAATGGACCTAAAGGAAAAATAAGAATAACAGATATTAATATCGCAAAAAATTATCTTTATAAAAATGAATTAGAACTCTTAAATAGAATAGTGTCTATGTATTTAGATTATGCTGAAATTCAAGCGATGAGAAAGATTCCCAAGACTATGGAAGATTGGTCTAAAAAATTGAATGCATTCTTGCAATTTAATGAAAAAGAGATATTAGAAGGCAAAGGCAAAATCTCCCAAGAAGTTGCAAATAAATTGGCTGTTGAAGAGTTTGAAAAATATTCAGAAGAACAAGATCGATTATTAGAGTCAGATTTCGATAAACTCACTCAAAAATTATTAAAAAAAAGTAAAACTTCTTGAAAATATTCTATCACAACATTTATAACACATCCATAACCAAAAATCCCTATGTTAGATAAAATAATCGTCAAAGGTGCAAGAGAACATAATCTTAAGAACTTGTATGTAGAGATTCCCAGAAATAAACTAACTGTAATCACGGGCCTCTCGGGCTCTGGTAAATCTACATTAGCCTTTGATACTATCTACGCCGAAGGGCAACGCCGATATGTGGAATCACTTTCAGCTTATGCCCGCCAATTTCTTGGAATTATGGGTAAACCAGATATAGATTCAATAGAAGGTCTCTCGCCAGCAATTTCTATTGAACAAAAAACAACTTCCAAGAACCCGCGATCTACCGTAGGAACTGTAACTGAAATTTATGATTATCTACGCTTAATATACGCGCGTATTGGAATTATACATTGCCCGCACTGTGATTCACCTATCAAACCGCAATCTGCAGAAAATATAGTAAATTTGATAATGGCGGAGAAAGGAAAAACTTTGTTTGTTCTAGCTCCAATTATACGAGGAATTAAAGGTAATCATGAAAAGATACCAGGAGAGTTAAAGAAAGAAGGCCTAAGTAGAATGCGCATTGATGGCAGCATTTTTCGAATTGAAGATGCGCCCAAACTTAAAAGATATGAAAAACACTGGATAGAGGCCGTTATTGATCGTATTACCATTAATGATGAAAATAAATTACGCCTCTCGCAAGCAGTAGAACAAGCTTTGCATCATGGTAATGGGACAATGATAATACTAGATCCAGATGCAAAAAGTGAAACTACCAAAGAAATTCAACAAGATTCGGGTCTTACTATTTATTCAACCTATGGTGCTTGTCCAACTCATCCTAATGTAGTATTTGAACAATTAGAACCTCGTATGTTTTCATTTAATTCGCCTTTTGGCGCCTGTCCTGTATGCTTAGGTTTAGGTGAACATCTAAAAATTTCTCTGGATTTACTAATACCAGATAAAAAGAAATCTATCATGGAGGGCGCGCTAGTTATTTATGGTAAAATGGATTTGAAATGGCGCTGTCAACAAATTGCCATGGTTGGTAAAAAATATGGATTTGATGTACTAACACCAATTGAAAAGTTTAGTAAGAAACAGTTGGATATTTTATTATATGGTACTAAAGAGAATATCTCTGGAACTTGGAGTAATGGGGCTACAATGAATATGAATGAAGGATGGGAGGGAGTAATTCCTCAGACCATGCGCCTACATCAAAATTCAGAGTCAGAATACCGTAAAGAGAAAATTGAAAAATTAATGGTCTCAAGCCCTTGTCAAAAATGCCATGGCCGCAGATTAAAAGATGAAATACTAGCTGTTACTATTGATAAAAAATCAATCATTGATATTACACAAATGAGTATTGAAAAGTCTTTGCAATTTTTTAAAGAATTACCGGGCAAACTATCTGAGAAAGAACATTTTATTGCTAAACAAGTACTCAAAGAAATTATGGATCGCTTAGGCTTTCTAAGTAATGTTGGTTTGAATTATCTCTCTTTATCAAGAAGCGCGAGAACTTTGTCAGGCGGTGAAGCACAACGTATTCGCCTGGCTACACAAATTGGAGCTAATTTGATGGGAGTATTGTATATTTTAGATGAACCTTCTATTGGTTTACACCAGCGAGATAATCAAAAACTAATTAACACTTTACATATGCTGCGTGATTTGGGTAATACGCTAATAATTGTAGAACATGATGAGGAAACCATGCGTGCTGCAGACTATCTGATAGACATGGGTCCAGGCGCGGGAGTACATGGAGGACATATCTGCTCGCAAGGAACACCCACAGAGATAGAAAAGCAGCACAGCAGTCTAACCGGAGAATATCTAGCCGGTTTTAAATCTATACCCACTCCATCACTACGGAGAAAATTTACGGATGTTTTAGTTTTAAATGGTTTATCTGAAAACAATTTGAAAAATATTAATATAGATTTGCCAATAGGTATTTTTTGCGCGATTACTGGGGTTTCTGGTTCTGGTAAATCCACTTTAATGAATCAAACTTTGGTTCCTGCTTTAAGAAATTATTTTGACCCATCAGTACAAATATTACCGCAATATAAAGAACTGCGAGTTCCTTCATCTGTAAAAGACATTATTGTTATAGATCAAGATCCAATTGGTAAAACTCCAAGATCTAATCCCGCAACATATACAAAACTATTTGATGAGATGAGAATTATTTTTGCAAATACCAAACAAGCAAAAGTCAGAGGTTATGGCCCGGGAAGATTTTCATTTAATGTGAAAGGCGGGCGCTGTGAAACTTGTTTTGGCGATGGACTAATCAAGATTGAGATGAACTTCCTTCCTGATGTTTATGTTACATGCGAAGATTGTAAAGGAAAGAGATACAATAAAGAAACCTTAGAAATTACTTACAAAGATAAATCAATTGCCGATGTTTTAGATATGAGTGTGGAAGAAGCTTTAACTATTTTTGAGAATAATAGTTCTATTATGCGAAAATTAATGACCCTGCAGGATGTGGGACTAGGCTATATTAAATTAGGCCAGAGCGCAACTACCCTCTCGGGAGGAGAATCACAGCGAATTAAATTAACAAGAGAATTAGCTAAATTAAAAAAAACAGGAACTATGTATATTTTGGATGAACCGACCACTGGTTTGCACTTTGAAGATGTAAGAAAATTAATATTAGTACTTAACCGTTTAGTAGAAAAAGGAAATACCGTTTATGTGATTGAACATAATCTGGATGTGATTAAATGCGCAGATTATATCATTGATTTGGGGCCAGAAGGCGGTGATTATGGAGGCAAAATTATTGCAAAAGGAACACCAGAGGAAGTGGCTAAAAATGGTGCCTCACATACAGGTATGTTTTTGAGGAATATTCTGGGAAAGAAAATTGTGTAAAGAATTAACGATTTAATTTAACTATTTAATATAACATTTTTATTTAATATAACATTTTTATTCAATAACTTTCTTAAACCAAGCAATATTACTCACTATATGCTCAATCTCAGCAATCTTCCAGAAGATCCTGGAGTCTATCTGTTTAAAGATGATAAGAACGATATAATATATGTAGGCAAGGCCATCAATCTTAGGAAAAGAATTTCTTCTTATTTTAAGAAGCAAGACTCACCAAAAACAGTGCTGTTAGTAAAGCATATTGCTAATGTAGAATGTATAATAGTTACTAATGAACTAGAAGCACTGCTGCTGGAAAATAAGCTGATAAAGCAGCATTATCCAAAATATAATATTAATCTTAAAGATAGCAAGACTTATGCTTATATTGTAATTAGCGATGAAAAATATCCACGAATATTTAGCAGCCGTAAGGCGCTAAACAAAGGCCATATTTTTGGACCATTTGTAGATGCTAGGGCCAGAATAGAATTAATACAACTAATAATACAGCTATTTAAAATAAGAGTTTGCCGCACTCTGCCTAAAAAAGCTTGTCTTAATTATCATATTGGGATATGTACCGCCCCATGTATTAAAGAGGTCAATTCTGAACAATACCGATTACAAGTAGACCAAGCTTTAGAGTTCTTAGCAGGAAATACTCATTCAATTCTTAAAAAACTAAAAAATGAGATGACAGAAGCTGCAGATAGAAAGCAATATGAAAAAGCATTGGCTTTTAAAAAACAAATAGAAGCAATAGATATTTTGAAAAAAAAACAAAGTGTGGATCTTGTAAAATGCTTTGACCAAGATGTTATCGCTATGTCGATTAATCATCAAAAAGCATTAATTGAGTTATTCTCTATTTCTAAAGGAGTAATCTCAGGTAAGAAAGAGTTTTCTTTTGATTTAGAAGAAGAATTATTAGAGCAGTTCATAACTTTATATTATTCTAAAAATTATGTCCCCTCAGAGATAATTGTTAGCCTGGCATTTTGGGACAGTGAAAAAAAACATCAGGCGTTAGAAGAATACCTCTCTAAACTAAAAGGGGCTAAAGTAAATTTAATCTATCCGCAGCGCGGAGAAAAAGCTGATTTAATAAAATTAGTACAGAAAAATGCAGAATATAATTCTACTAACCCCATTTTGCAAGAGATAAAAGAAAAGCTGAGCTTAACTACTTTGCCAATAACCATAGAGTGTTTTGACATCTCTAATTTAGGATATGACCATATAGTTGGCGCAATGACTCAATTTGTGGCAGGGCGAGCCAATCAGGCTGGATATCGTAAGTTTGAAATCAGAAATAATGAAGGACAAGATGATTTTGCAGCTATGCGTGAAGTTGTTTTTCGCAGATACTCACGTTTGTTAGAAGAAAAAAAACAATTTCCAGATTTGATTATAATCGATGGTGGAGCAGCCCATTTGGCAGCAGCTTTAGATTCCTTGGGTAAAATAGGAATCAGTATCCCAATTATTGCTTTAGCTAAAGAACAAGAAGAGATCTATATGCCTGGAAGAAAAATACCACTCCAGTTTAATCAAAACAGCCCAATGATGCTATACTTACGCAAAATTAGAGATAGTGTACATGAGTTTGTACTTTCTTACAATAGAAAAAAGAGACAAATAAGACTAAGAAAAGAGACACATGATAAAAGTTAGATGAATGTAAGATAAACGTGAGATTTACTTAGAGAGATAAGTTAATACAAATCATTTTTTACAAGCTAAAATATTTAAATATAGCCAGAAATTGTTGATTATCCATAGAGCGATAGGAATAATTAATGATTGATATGATAATTAATGACAAATATAATAATTAACTACACCAATAATGTCAAAATCGGCAGGGGACCACCGGTCAAAGACCGGTGGCATGTTCGCTTCGCTCACCCCTGCCGACTTTTGAGCACGCCAAAATACCACCTAATCGATCTGTGGTTTACAAAGTAAACCACCACTCAATAGAGTGGTGGTATTTTTAGCGTATAAAAGATAAATTATCAAAAGTTTAAGATAGAAAAAAAATGTTATACGAAATATCTAAAGATTTTGCCAAAGCCAGAGATATAGAACTAAAAGATAATCTGAGAAATGGAATGAGTGGTGGAAGACAATTAAAATTAGTATATTTAAAGAGAAATGGAGATGAATTTATCTCAGTACGCTATAGAGATGAATGCACTTGCCATTTAGCTACTTCAGATCTGGCAGGTAAATGTGATATGATCATAAGTTTAACAGCTGGTTCTTTTCCAGATTACATGACCATGTTATTCCATGACGACCATATATTTACCAATTATGGAGTAAGACCACGTTTTGAGCATTATCAAAAGATGAGAAAATTCGGGCCCATAGAACCGTTAGTTGTTTTTAGTGAAGATTTTAGAGAATGCAGCAAGGAAGATATTGAAGCAGTTCTAGATTGTTTTTATCCGGTAAAGGAAAACAATTTGAATAGATAAAGTTTGCGAATTTCAGAAACTATTTTAAACTCAACTGTTTTCATTCTAATTATGATTACTGATTGTCCAGAATGCCATGTAAAATTACACCAAGGCCAGCATCGTTTTGCAGATGGATTATATGATGTTTGGTATTGTAAAGGTTGCGGTTTTAGAAAAGAAGTGCCATTTAAAGGGTAATTTAAAATAGTAAACAAGAAGTAACTAGTCTACTAGTAACTAACTATTTAATAAAAATTATTAATAAACTAATTAATAGATAAAATTATTAATCAAAAAAAGAAGGTGTATAATTGAGATACTTTAGGATTGACAATATACCGGCAGGAAAAAAAGTATTCCTGAGAGTAGATTTTAATGTACCAATTGAAAAAAATAAAGTTCTAGATAATATACGTATAAAAACAGCCTTACCAACTATAAGAGCTTTATTAGAAAAGAATTGTACTATTATTCTAGCCACGCACTTAGGCCGCCCGGAAGGAAAAGTTGTGGAAGAATGGCGTGTTGCACCTTTAGTTAAAGAATTGCAAAAGGAATTACCAACTATAAAAATAACTTACGTCCAAGATTGTATTGGCGCAGAAGTTAATAAAGCAATTGAAAGTAGCAGCCCACAAGAGATAATTTTTTTAGAAAACTTACGATTCTATAGAGAAGAAGAAGATAATAATCTAGCTTTTGCTAATATATTAGTTAGCCAAGCAGATTTTTATGTTAATGAAGCTTTTGCGGTATCACATCGAGCCAATGCTTCAATTGGGGCCATAACAAATTTTCTACCTTCAGCTGCAGGAATATTATTTGATAAAGAAGTTAATAACCTTAGCTGCGCTCTAAAACCGCAAAAACCAGCAGTTTGGATTTTAGGCGGAGCTAAACTGGACAAGATAGATTTAATCAAACAAGCTTTAGACAAAGCAGATTATATTTTAATTGGTGGAGCTTTGGCTTTTAGTTTTCTTAAATCTAAAGGATTTAATGTTGGACTGTCAAAAGTAGATGCTGAATCTATACAAAATGCAGCAAAAATTTTGAAATTAAGAAAAGCACGAAAAATAATTTTACCAATAGATGTTGTAGTGGCAGAGAATTTTTCAGCTAGAACAAAATATCGCGTTGTTAATACAAAAGAAATGCCTAACTCTGAGATGGGATTAGATATTGGACCAAAAACAGTTGAACTATTTAAGGAATATTTACATCAAGCTAAGACTATAGTCTGGAATGGACCTCTTGGTTATTTTGAATGGGCGCAATTTGCACACTCCACACAAGAAATAGCTAGATTTATCGGCCAAGTGCCAGCAATTAGTATTTGTGGAGGTGGAGAGACAGCAGAAGCCATGCGTAAATTTTATTTAGAACATGACTTTACCTATATATCCACGGCAGGGGGAGCAGCTGTTGCTTTTTTATCCGGAAAAGAGTTGCCTGGGATTAGTGCTTTAGAAAAAAACTATAATAGGTATAAAAAAAAGTTTAAAAAATCATAAAATCGTTAAGAAAACATCAACCATGAATTAACATTAATCAGATATTCAGTTTAGTCAAGTATAATTTAGCTTCTTCTTCACTAATAATACCATAGACATAAAGTAGGTTATCTAATCGCAAATGTGGTTTTCTTCTTTTAAGATTGAAAAAGGCTTTTAGTTCTATTTGACTAACTCTACTTCTAGTCAGATCTAGGGGTTGTCCTATTTCCTGTTGTATCATTAATTTATTTGACCCATCCAGGCCATACCTTTTTGTTAAGACATGACGTTCTTGTTCAGGCAAAGTTAAAAGCACATTTTGAATAATTATTTCTTTAGAAGGAGTTATCTTTAATCCATCTGCTCTTACTAATTCTTGGATAGAATTAGCGGCTTCAGGAAAAACATTTGGTAAAGAAAATGCTTTAGCAGAGTTGTATTCCCGAGATAGTTTTCTGACTAAGAAAGACTCTACTATGTGATCTTTATTTCTTTCACCAAGCAATCGCCAAAGAAAGACCTCATAAGTATTTACTGAGTCTAAACTTTTTTCACTAAAGTGACTTAACTGTGCATAAGAAAAATTAGGAGTGATAAAATCATCTAAATTAGACCAATCAATAGTTTGTTTGATACCAGGATTATAAATTTCTTTTTTAAGAAAAGTATAAAGTTCTTTCTCACGGTCCAAAGAAACAATATCACCATTGTTTAAAGCTGCACGATTGTTAAAAGCCAAGTATAAATGAACAGCGTTATTATCATAAAAATCAGAACCATTTGATTTATAAAAATTAACTAATGAGTCTTGAGGATCAAAAGTAGGATGTGATAGTATATAATCAAAGTGGAAATCGTTGGCAATAGAAAATCTCTTCTTAATTTTAGTTTTATCAATACCACATAGATGTGCTAAAGTTACTTCTCTTACTTTATTGGGACTAAGTTGCCTATAGGTGGACATGAGTATAGGCAGGACATAGATAATTTATAAACATTGTCATTCAAAAATAACAACTAGAATAGTTAATTACAACAAAATATAAAGAAGGAAAAAGAAGGAAAGAAAGAAAAAAAATGAAAAAAGAGGAAACAAAAAGAGGAATTGAGTGAAGAGAATTACAAAGAATAGGTAACTTCTAGGTCTTTATTTAATTGTTCTTTAACCACTACTTTAATTTGATTTAGTCCTTGGATTATAGAATCTTCAGAGGTTTTAATTTCGTTCGATATCCTTTGTTTTCTACTCTCTAGCTCGCGAACTTGCTTTTCGAAATGTTCCAGACGATAATAGTTCTCTTCCATTTTTAACATCAAACCATACCCAGAACGGCCTTGATAGCTAACTTTGCTTTTCTGTTCTAATTGAATGTATTCACGACGCAATTTTTCCAAATAACCCGCTTCCACTAATTTAATCTGTTCCAGGAGTGCTTTATTTAGACTAGAAGAAACAGAAGAAGATTTTATAGTAGAAACATTTGAGTTGCGTTCATTCTGTTTTTTAAGATAAAGAAGCAAGGAAACTATTTTCTGCGTGTCATCAGAAAATAAAGTTGAAACTGGTTCGTTGATGTAATTTTTAACCATTAAAGGTTCTGCAAAAAATTGGATTAATTCTCTTTCTTTCTCTTGCAGAGCAGGTTTTATAGTTGAGAAAAAACTACTAAGTTCAGCCCAAATTTCTACTTTTCTATCTTTTACTCTGGAGTAAAATTCTGTGTCTTCTTTAATTTCTGAATAATGAGGATCTGATTTTAAAGTGTTGATAACTGATTCTTTTTCTTGTTTTAAACTTTGAGCTTGTGAGAGTCTAGAATCGAGCAGAGTTAAGCCTTTTTTCATCTCTTTAATCTTATCAAGTGATAGTTCTAAAAAAGAGCTTTGTTTTTGCAAACTTTCCATATCACGAATACCGGAATTGATTAATTTTGCTTCAAATTGTTCTTCTACTTTTTTAATTTCCTGTAAATCTGCCAAGAAGGGATAATTGGCAGGTATTTTTTGCAGTAAAAGATTTAGATTTTGAGAAAAATGCTGCAAAATTTCCAGAACTTTTTCAAAACCATCTTCTCCATCAAAATTAAGCAGTTCTAAAGTTTTAGTTAGTTCAGAAAATGATGGTTTAAGATTATCTTTTTTATCTGCTTGTTTTTCTTCTTTATAAGAGTCTAATTTTGATTCGATATCCCATTTTTTACTTTTTAGATATTCTAAATAATTGACAAATTCATGCTCTAATTTAGACTGAGAGATTAAACTATATTTTTGTACACCGAGCCATTCTTTAAGATCATTAAGATGAATTACTGCCTTAGTAGCGCTGGAATCTGAAGATGATTTTAGAGAACGAAAAAGATTGCCTAGCCAAGCCATACTTGTTGTAGCTGTAAGTTAGGTATAAATAGATTTCTCTTCGGGAAGAGATAGTTTAGGATGGGTAAAAGAAAAAGAATGAGAATTAGATTGGCAGAATAACTGCAAAAGAGAAAAAATAAAGTTTATATAGTCTAATTGGTTTTATCGACAATATGTTTAAAAAAGGACAGGTGACGGTGTTTATAATAATCGGGATTGTGATTCTGCTATTATCAGCAGTAAGTATTTATTTTTTTCAGAACTTTACTACGGATGGTCTTACATCAAAAATTAGCAACACACAACCCATAAAAGATTATATCGAGGGATGCTTAAATAATCAATTAAATGAAGTAATTTATCTAATCGCTTTACAGGGTGGATATTATAAAGTACCTCCTGATTCTTTAGATTTTGGTGTAAAAGAGTTTGATTTTTCTCTGCAAATACCTTATTATCTTAATAACGGCGTGCAGAACATCCCTAATAAAGAAGACATGGAAAAAGAGATAAGTTCTGCTTTGCTCGATAGAGTTGATGATTGTTTAGATTTGACGATATTTAATGAATATTACTTTTTCATAGATAAAGAAAAGATTAATTTTGACGTTTCTCTTTCAAATAATAAAGTTGGAATTATAGCCAACATCCCCATTAGTTTGAGTATAATGGATTCAGAGATAGATGATAGTATCAATCAGAATTTGGATTCTAATTTAAAAGCCAAAAGTAACTTAGAAGCTCAAAGAGAAGTGGTTTCTTTAAATAATGAGTTAGTAGATTTAAGCAGAATAGATATTACTGCGGGAAAAGAAAGAAAAATAATTTCATTAGATAGATTTCAAGCTAGCACTTTCTCCAATTTAGTGAAGTTAATTTATGCTTCTTCAAATTTTACAGCCGAACAGAATATAAATGGTAATTTAATTTGCCTAACTTGTTTGTCTGAATTAGCTAATGAAAGTAATCTTCGTGTGAATATGCAGGAAGTTGAAAATGAAGATAGTTATATAGTAATTTATTCTTTGCGAGATAATCCAGGAACGATGATTTTTAATTTTGCCCATAAGTTTGCTTTATCTACAGAAGAAGGGCCCTTGTCTATTGAAGATATCGATTCACTTCAAGCAAAACTAGGAGAAGAGTTTGTGTATGCGGTTAAAGCTGTAAGAGGCGATTTTACTTTTTATGACAATACTGATTTATTTGATATAGATTCTACTACTGGGATCATCCGCTTTACACCAACCAAAGAAGAAAGCGGGACTTATTTTGTAAAAGTAGGGATTAAAAACAATGATGGTGATTTTGATGAAGATATATTTACTTTGCAAATTACTGGGGAAGAGAATAGTATTATAACAGAAGATATTCCTTATTTGGTAGGCAAGATGGGAGAGCATTTTTCTTATAGTGTTAGCGCCTCATCTTCACAAAATTTAGCGCTTACTTATTTAGATAATTCTGATTTATTTGAAATTGATCCTTTTACGGGCAGTATTGAGTTTATACCAGAGAGCGCCGGAGAATATGATTTTTTAATCACCATTACTGATGAAAAAAATAATATGGTTACAGAGGAGGGAACTTTGTTGGTTATAGGTTAAGATGAAAGATAACGAATCACGACGCCTTATTCGATTAGCATTTCTCTTAATGATAGTTGTAAGCTTTCAAGCACTAGCGGAATGTCCAGTTGATCAATATGATTGTATTATTGATTTTGAAAATAATCCCAGTCCAGAAAATTTTAATTTGATAGAGACACCGACAGCTTTGCAGTTAGCTCAACTACCAGAACCACAGATAACGCAATTTAAGATATTAAGTGATTATGAACAAAGCAGGTATATAGATTTACTTTCTGCATATCAGTATACTAAAGATGATAATAGGGTTATTGCCAATTCATTTTTCTCACAAAGTGTAAATAATGTTAATGGACATAAAGATTCTTTTCTGCGATTACAGAACGCTAAGGGAATTGACATTGCCGAGTTTAGCGGTAATATTGTGGGGTTTGGTGTTGATGGTAAATTAAATGGCAAATACCAAGAAGGAAAACCACAAAGCCTTTACCTTAATGATTACAAGAAAGATTCTCCTCTAGGAAAAAAGTATCAACTGACCATTGTTGATGGTGTTATACAATTAATTCCACGCGGGTCAGATTTGAAAGTAAAATTTACCGGAGATTTGAGCAAGGGTAGAGATGGAAAATTGGCTTTAAAGGATGGAACTATAGATGGTAAAACAATAAAATCAGCCAGTGAAATTGAAATCGATAAAAAAGGCAATGTTCAAGGAAAAGCTAAAGAGTTTAATGGTATTACTCTGACAGAAGAATCGGCTATTTATTATGAGAAAGAAAAGAATTTGCTGACTTTAAATAATGCTAAAATTAGTAGAATTAGTGAATATACACAGATGTATTTCGAAGGTAGTGCTTCTATTAAAAATTATGAGGAAATAAGAGGAAAATTAAGCCTTCTGCCAAAAAGCAAGTTTACAGTTAATAATTTTGAAGTCAAGTCAAATGAAAAAGAAGTTAAGTTAATTTTTAAACAAGGTATTGTTGAGTCTTTATTTTCTTCAGAAACAGGACCTTATGTAGCTTTTTCTGAAACGGTGAAAATAGGTGGAGATGTTACAGTTAAAGTAAATGAGTTTGATATAAGAGCAAGTAAGAGTAATGCTAATCCTTTGAGTGCTTCTATTTTAAGTACGCCAAATGTAAATGGAAGAACATTTTTTAGGGAAGGAGATCAATTCAAAGAAGGAAGCCCTAGCTTTAATCAATTAGTAGATATCAAAACTGTTTTAAATTCTTGGTATGAAAGCAATTACAACAGACCTTATTTGAGTACAGAAGAGATAGCTAACGGAGAATATGGAACAGAAACAGCAGAATTAGTAAAGATGTTCCAAGAGGAATATAACAAAAAAAATCCACAGGATAGAATTTCAGCAGATGGTAGTTGGGGCAAAGACACAGTTTCTAGGTACAAACGATATGTAGAAACATCCCAGTTAAGTTCTAATAATTTTGTAATCGTATCAACAGATGGAGCAGAGTCGACTGTTTCTTATGATGACAGTAAAGGAAAGATTACTGTTGATGTTTCAGGCGATGTACAGATTATAGCCGGTAATAAAAAATATAAAGTAGATGGAACGGAAAATAAGTTATATAAAGAAATTGGCCGTTCCATATCTGTCGGTATGAATTCTGATTTTCAGCTCAATGTTAAAGATAATGAAGGTAATATTGTTGAAACCGTTGAGTCTAAAGTTAGTGATTATTCAGCTAATAAAGTAGAAGGGGAGATTTGCTTAGAATGTGCATTAGCAAATAGGATGGATTTAAGTGGAGCAAACTGTGCTGGATTTGTTAAGAGAGATATGGCTATAGGATTAGTTGGTACTGGATTAAGCGAAGAAGTAGCTAAAGAGTTAGGTTATGTGGGTTCTTCATGGATATTAGCTGATAATATTGTAGGTGACTTAAAATGGAAGAGAGAGTCGGAGCTTTCTCCAGAAGATCAAAGATTGCTTTTTGAAGTTGAAAAAGCAGCTCAAGAGAAATATAAAGAGTTGCAAGCTGAGGGTCTTTCCAGAGAAGAAATAATCGGTAGATTAAGAGATGATGATATTACATTAAATTTTCCCGATGATTTAAAAGAAAAATATCGAGGACAAAGCTTACAAAAGATTCATGATCAAGTTTTAGGAAAACAAGCACGTTTCGATGTTAGCCAATTAGAAGATAATGATTATTTAGGTTTATATCATTTAGGATCGAATTATTTAGGAGTAGCTTCTGTTGAAGGAAGGAAAGGAGATGAATCATCATCGATGGGAAAGTCCATTGATAATAATAGACACACACATTCTGCTAATGGTTATTGGGGTGAAGCAGCGACATTCGAATATGATTATAACGCTGCCCCACAGCAATCGCTTAAAGGATTCTTAAAGAAAACTTATGGATTAAAGAACGATGTTTCTGCTGGGATGATAGGCGTGATTGAAGTTGCTGATATAGAAGATGAAGGAATTATGAAAGAAGCTAAATTAGCTACTGATGGACAGTTTTATTTTGCTGACGATTTAGACAGCGCTGGCAATCCTCTTCCAGGAACTAAAAGAATTATTATGAAAGAAGATAGGCAGATTACCGTCAGACCTTACATGGTTAGGCATTTAGATGGACGCGTATACAATGAGCCTTTGGCAAAAGCAGTAGACGAAAAAAATTCATTGTACTTAGTTAAAAGACCAGATGCAGATTTACGTCAAGAATTTTTAGAAGAACATGGAATTACCGAGGATATGGTGAGTTTACAATTAAAAGAAGGAGAAAAGACAGTAACGGATGCTTTAAGAAGAGCTGGTGTTGCCGAAGAGAAGTTGCCAATTGTTGAAGAACAAGTACGTAAAATAAATGGAATTAATGACGGAGAAGTTCAACCAGGAGATGTTCTTAAAATACCAGGTGATTCTATTCCAAGTTCAACTCCTGCTTCTGAAAGAACTTTAACCCAACAGCTTAGAGAAGATGGTGTTTCAGAACCGAACAAATGGGTTCAATTAGCATATGATTCGGCTGATGAAATATTACGTCAACATCCAGAGATAAATCCTAAAAATAGAGAAGCTTTAGTAAGGTTATCACTTGGGGTTATTAAAAGAGAAAGTGGTTTTGAGGGAGAAACGGAAAAAGGATTGGTAAGATATGATATCAAAAAAACGTATCAGTGGATAATCCCAGATGCTTTTTTCCCTTCAACTGCAGCTATTGGACCTGCTCAGATACATTTAGAGACGGCAGGAGATCTAGCGAGAGAATATAAAATTAATCCGCCGCCGACAAAAGATGAATTAGAAACACCAGAAGGAGCAGTAAAATATGCACAACTATATTTACTTAAAGCAGTTGAGTTATATGCCCCACCTGAAAGATCTCTTACAAGTGAGGAGACGGGATTGATTGCTACAACTTATAACACAGGACTATATAGACCGAGAGATGCAGCATTACAAACACAATTACAAGAATTGGGTTATATTGAGAGAGATGTTGTTCCAACTGGAAATATAGGACCAGCAACTGTTAATGGATTTCTACAACTCGCTAGAGAGATTAATTATCCCAGCGCAGATAAGCCACTTACAGAAGAAGAACTTAAAACATTAATGAAAGGAAGTAAGAGAAATGAATTTGAAAGTTCACCTTTATATTTAGCTGTGAAACAAAAATGGGAACAAAAATACGGACAAGAACCAAAGTATGGGGTTATACCACAATATACAGAAGAAAGAGCACATACCGGTGCTATTACGGGCGTCGGATATGCTAGAGAAGCAAGCAAATATGCTACAACTAGTTAAGGCTACAACTCGTTAAGACTAAAACCATTATGGCTGGTTAATATAATGGACGATTCCATCATAAATAGCTAGGGCCAATCTTTGTCTCTCATTTGGATCGGCTAGTTTTTTTCTGTCGTTCTGATTTTGAAGATTAGCGCATTCTATTAAGATTTTATCTTCTAGTTTAGTCCCAAAAATAGCTAAATGAAATCGATCAAAGTCTAATGTATCTTTCATAAAACCTAATTCTAAACCTAGAAAATCTATAGAATAAGTAGGTACAAGATACTTTTCAAATGATGCTTTTACTGTTTGAGCAAATTGTCGAGATTTTTCTTCAGCAGGTTTTGAGCCATACATTTTCTCCGAGGGATAATACACTCGTGCACCTTGTACTGAAGTGAAAAGAGGATTAAGTATTGGATCAAAGTTTACTGGACTAATAAGTGGATTAAAGACTGAATTGATGTGGACACTAACCAGTAAATTATCTTGATCAGGATCATAAAAACTATCAATAATAACTGTTCTTTTTCCTAAATATCTGCTAGTTAACTTTATTTTTTTGCCATGAGCATCTACTAGATATTCGCTTTTATTAGCTACTAGTTTATCGACAGGAGTATATTTTGTTCGGCTGTCATATACTGTTTGGTGTACAGAATAACCGTCGTGAAGCAAAAGTTCTCTTAATCTTACTGTAATGTCATAAGCAATTTCATCTTCATACATCCCTTCAACAACGGCACCAGTATCTATTCCACCGTGACCTGGGTCCAAGATAATTAATCTATTTTTAGGATTTGTCTCTTGGACAGGCATTTGTGATGTGGATTTTTGAAGCGGTGATTCATTTCTGGCACTGGCAACCGATATCAAAGAAGGCAGAGTTTGTTGTGATACCGAAAGATGTTCTAATCGCCAATTGATTAAATCCAATTTATATTGAGAGTGTTCATTCATCTCAATTCTAGGAATATGTAATGAATCAAATTTAGGGTCATCAGGAGATAAAGATAAATCATTATTACAACTAAAACTACCGACCATTGTTTCTTTTAAATATGCTTGAACTTCTGTTGATTGAGGAAGATGTCCAAAAGGATAAGCAAAATAAGTTGTTTTTACACCAAGTATTTGATCTAAACTTTTGATTTCTGTTTCTACTTCCTTTTTAGTGGAGTTATCAATATAAGAGTGGGTTAAAGTGTGATTGCCAAGAGTATAATGTTCTAGTAAAAAATCTAATTTTTCTGTTGAAGAGTTAGACTGATCAAAAGGAACTGAATAAACAAATTGACCAGTTGAAGTTTCTTTCATAGAATCACAAAAGAAAATTGCTCCTTTTCCAAAGTCTGGATTTTGTTTAGTGAAATCCTCAAGTATGCCGACTGCAGAGTTGGGGTCAGTTAAATCATTTTCTATTCTAAACTGCCCTTCAGAACAATCATCAAAGGTTAAGAGAACTGGTTTTTTACCATCCGACTGAGATTGGTAATAGCCTGAAAAGAAGTCATCAGGAGTGATTAATTTGAAATCGTGATCGTGTAAAAATTCAAGATGTTCTCGAAAAGTTTGAGGAGAAACACTAAATCTATCATCTTTATCGTCAATATTATGATACATTAAGATCGGTACAGTTCCTTCTGTTTGAATTAATTTAATAGGAATTGGACCAGATTTATCAACAATATTTTGATAACCAAAGCCTAAACTAAGCCCAACTGCCGCCAATATCCCTAGGTGTGTTTTCTTCATTTTTGTTAATTATTAAGATTATTTGAATAGATTATTGGAATAAATAGTTTAAAAGACCATTATTTGCCATATTTATAAATGTTACCTCTCAAAAATAGTGAATTTATGATTTAGAGTACAATTAACGAGATAAACCGAGTTAATCCTTTTTTCACCCAAACGTTTTTAAAAGAAGGAACTTTTTGCTAATTTACAGCGGGGTAGGGAAGCCAGGAGTACCCGATGGGCTCATATGCCAAGCTCCGATTGGCGTCCAAAAATCGGAGATTTTTGTGAAACCCATAGATCGGAGGTTCAAATCCTCCCCCCGCTACATTTTTTTGTTCTTTCTTATTGAAAAATTTATTGACGTTGGGGTTGATAAGGGGGAAGCCCACTTATGTGAGGATCCTCCCCCCGCTATTGTTTTTCTATTGATTTTTGATTGGTTGTATTAATCAGCCAAATAATTGATTAGAATCATTTAAAATTAAACCAAATTACTGTAAAAAACAGATACATTTATAAATAAACAATAGAAAATGCGTTCTTCCCAATTAAAAACATATACCCCATATACAGAATATGTTAAATTGGTGGAGGCAAATAAAATGGATTTAATGAATAAACTAAGAACTTATGTTTTAGCAGGAAGTTTAGGTGCAGCAGTAATGGCAACACCTTACAATGTAGACGCAAAGGAGAGAAAACAAGTTGTAGCTTTAATGACTCAAGTAGAGCCAAGAGGTTTAGAAAATAAGCTATATGTTAGAGATTTTCCTCTCAGAGAACAAGGCACCGGAATATTAGCAAGATATAATTCAGAAACAGGCCTATTGTCGTTACATAGCAGAAGTAGAGACCAAAATAGTTCTAAAGTATACCACTTTGAACCAAGAGGAAATTCTTTTGCTCCAAAAGTAACGTCAGAAAATGGTTATCAAGAAGCACTTAGTGCTATTGCTCTTTATGAAAAGTTCTTAAGAACAACTGGTTTAGCGAAAAATACTGCTGATGATAGTTCTGTTGGTAAAGCAGAAGTAGCAAAGAACTGATTGTTTTTTATTATTATTTTTTACTTTTTTGATTTAATTTTTATTGATTTGTAGAATTACTTACTAAAATTTATAAATTAGAATGTTTTTTAAAAAAGTATGGCACTTGAAGATATAATTAGTTTTATTAAGAAAAATAGAGTTATTAGTACAGGTATTTTAACTTTAGCTTTAACATCTAGTACACCTTCTTATGCACTGCTAGATGGAGAAGGACGCGTAATTAATGATGGGAAAGAAGTTTATAGTTGTTTGTATAAAAGCCATAGGCTAACTGCTAGATGTGATTACGAAACAGGTAGACGTAGATGTTTACCATATAAGATTTTAGATAAAAAAGGAAAAAGTATAAATTTAGAAAATTTGAACCCAGCAGGATGTCTTATAGAATTAGATCCAAATACTGGTATCTGTGAAGATGTGATAGGTACATGTACTAATTATCCTTGCTGTTAGAATTGTAGAAAAAATAGATATTGGCCACCTTATAAATTATATTTGCTCAGGCATATATAAATTAAAATAAACCATAGAATAAATATCACCGCCCAGTAATTACGATACATATATATATGGGCAGTTTACTATTATAAAATGGTATTACAAATATATGATTACACATTATTAACTGGCGTGATATTATGTTTAGCTTTTTTGTCTTTTGAACTTCTGGTTTTACTAAAACCAACTGTATTAGCTGCTTCTTTAGGAAGTATTAAATTTTTAGCCATTTTTGGAATACTACTTTTTACAACAGCATTAGTTGGTGGTTCAGCATTAACTGGGTATATAACTGAAGAGAGCATAGGATCAAATATTAATTTAGTCGCACAAAAATTTCAAGATAATAATATCAAAACAGAGAATCTAAAAACAACACTATCTGGAATAAAAGAGAGCATATCTCAAGAAAACTATTCTCCTGAAAGAGAAAATCTATTAGCTCAAATTGATGATCTAGAATATAAACTTAGAAGTCAATTAGATAATAATGAAGAATTAGAAGATGATTTATATAGTCTTAAAAAGGAATTGAGAGATTTGTATACAATTTTACCTGGCGCGCATTACTAAACATGAACTTCTGGAAATTTTATTTGTTAGTTTATACAATATTGGCTTTTGGTTATTTATGGTATAGATATATATTTTTAGTGAGCTATAACGAAAAAAGCAATTATGGGGATTATAAAAGAGAAGTGAGTATTATTATTCCTTTTTATAATGAAAAACCAGATTTGTTAGTTAGTACTGTTCTAAAAGCTTCAGAATGTTCTGGTCAGAAAGAAATAATTGTCATTGATGATGGTTCTAAGTTAAGAGATGGATATAATGCACTAAAAGAATTACAAAAAAGTATTCGGTTTAAATTAATAAGGTATGATGAAAATAAAGGAAAAAGACATGCCCAAATAATTGGGTTCAATGAAGCAAAAGGAGAGATTATTATGACTTTAGATTCTGATACAATACTAGACAAAATGGCAATAGTTAATCTAATTCAACCATTTTCTAATAAAGAAGTAGGAGCGACCACCGGTCAACTAGAAATATTAAATAGTAAGCAAAACTTTTTAACAAGATTAATTTCCGCGCGTTATTGGAATGCTTTTAACTTTGAAAGAAAGAGTCAGAGTGTTTTAGGAGCTATAGTTTGTTGTACTGGACCAATATCAGCTTACAGAACTTCTCTTATTAAGAGTATTATGAAAGATTATGATTCCCAAACTTTTATGGGAAATAAGTGTACATACGGAGATGATAGGCATTTAACTACATTAACAATTTATAAAAAAAATAGAGTAGTATATGTTAAAAATGCCATAGGATACACCATGGCCATGAGCAATTTAAAGTCATTCTTAAAGCAACAGATTAGATGGAAAAAGTCGTGGCTAAGAGAAACATATTTACTGAGTAAATTCATGTTTAAGAATAGTAGAACTATTAGTTTTGAAGTAATCTTCACAACATTAATTACATTTTTCAGTATATTTGCCAGAATAGGTCTAATGATTACTTTAATTTTTAATCCACCATATCTCATCTTTGCTTTGTTACTATTAACTTTAATGGGGATATTACACTCTCTTTATATTTTGTTTAACAAACCAGAATATTTTATCTATAGTATTATCTATGGCTTTTTTCATGCTTTTATAGTTTATTGGACTTTAATTTTTGCGATAATTACTTTTAGAGATGTTAAGTGGGGAACACGATAATTTAAAAAAACTCCAAAACTTATTTAAAACATCCCACTTTTTTAACCAATTAAAATAATAATAATAAAATGACAAATGAAACTTTAGATAATGTAATTTATGCTTCTTTTGGTAATGGAAGAAGTACACAACATAGTGCTGAAAATATTCAAAGATATGAAATGGGTATGGCCGTAGTAGATGGAAATACAGTTAGATACCACAATAGTGATGACCAAGCAAATCACAAAAGAGAAGCTATCAATATGGATAAATTGGTGAAAGATTATCTTTCATCTGCTCGAGGCGGTGCTTTCTTAGATTACGTGAGGTTCAGAGGAGGAAGATTACTGGATATCAAAGGCGTTGGCGCAGGAGATTTAGGTGAACATGTTGTTGCTGCGCTGCTTTCAGATGGACTAGAGGGGTATATTCTCAGCAATTACGATGGTAAATCATTTGAATCAAGAGTCAATGAAATGGCTAAAATGTATGGTATTGACGAAAAAGCCATGACTGAATATGTGTTAACTCACGAATTAGGCCACGCTGCTGGTTATCATAGTGAAGAAGGAGTTGAAGGTTTCATAAAAGATTATTTTACTTCACAAGCTTTCCGCACTTCTGGAGAAGAAAGAGAAAAATATTTAGAGTTAGCTAAAATTGCAGAAAAAAGAGAAGCAGAAGCAAAAGAAGCGGGGAATTAAATTTTAAGTTAATTAGAGTCCATAAATTATTAATTATATCGTATTTTTAAATGAAATTGCATTTTTAAAACATAAGTTTGAGAATAAATCTTTAGGGCCCATAATCTTTATTAATCAAACACTTCATAACAAAACATATGTCATCTTACGCAACATTAGTTTATGGACATAAATTTAATCTTGATGAACTAACTAGATTATGGGATGGAGAAAAGTTAACTTATCACCTACTCTATACAAAATTACTCGATGAGACAAGTAGACTTTCTGTAGAAAGAATAAGAATGAATATCGCAAATGATGATGGCTTACTAAGACCACCTTACAGAAATGATGATTTAAAGAAACAAGAGAAACAAGATTATCGAGCATATACAATAGATTTTAAAGATAAAAATACTTGGAACCAATACCCCGGAAAAGATATTTTAAGTAGAGCTAACTTTCTGATTGGAACATGCCTAGCTCAAACAGGAGGAATGTATAGTTTAGAAGAAGTTTTACTGCCCTCTACTGTTCCTGAAAAAATAAGTACAACCGTCTTAAATGAATTTCAAAAGATTTTTCCAAGGAAAGAATGGACTCCAAATGATTTTAATATAGCTTTATTATTCTATGGAGAAATTAGCCCCATACCTAGACCAATACACCATGACTTAAGAACAGATTATCAAATCCCAGGTTATGATGTTAATTATCCAAAGAACAGGGCTAAATTCTAAATGTTAAAATTTGCAGAATGCACATATTTTTAGAACTATCCATTTTTCATTCTATCAAATCATCTATGGTGTTGTAAGATACTTTTAAAACTGAAAATAAATTAGTTAAAATATCATTTTTAGGAATGCTTGTACCTTTTGCATATTTACAAACTGCTTGCGGTGTAACACCCAATTCTCCAGCTAACCAAAGTTGAGTTTTATTTAGTTCTTTTAATCGATTGTTTATCAGATTGCTCAAACTTTTATTTTCTGGTCTTTGCTGCCTTTCTTGTGCTAAATAGGTATGATATTCGGTTATAGAAGCAAAGCCTTTTTCATGTGCTAGATGTTTTTTATAATCGGCATAAGAAACAAAACCATTTGTTTTTACCAAGTTTAATTCATATTCTGTCCTAGTAGAAAATCCTCTTTCTTGAGCTAAATATTTTTCTGATTCATTTATAGAATCAAAACCTTTTTTTTGAGATAAATACTGCTTATATTCAGTCCCAGAGGAAAAGCCACGTTCTTTTAGTTTAGTGTTATTATAAACAGTAGTTTTAGAAACATTTGTTCTTTGAACTATTTCTTGAGAAGATATATCTTGAGCATACAAACTTTCTATTAACTTTACAGTTTCTTCTGATATTTTTTGTGCCATATATTAAGTATAATTTAGTTGGTTGATTTGTTTTTTATTTATATCAGATTTTATTCTAGCAAATCATCTATTGTCTTGTACGGAACTTCTAAGGCCTGAAATAATCTTCCCAGTAAATTTTGTTTAGGAATTAAGCTAGCATTGATATATTTAGAAATAGTTCCTTTAGTTAGGTTTAACTGCTCAGCTAACCATTTCTGAGTTTGACCTAATTCTGCTAATCTTTTTACAATTAAGCTGCTTAATTCTTTATTTAAATGTCTTTGCTGTCTTTTTTCAGCCATTTTTTTTTGATAATCTCCAAGAGACAAAAAACCGTTTTGTTGAGCTAAATATTGTTCATATTCTGCTTTAGATGTAAAACCCCTCTCTAAAAGTAAATGGCCATTATATTCTGTTCGAGATGTAAAGCCTTGTTCTTGAGCTAAAAAAGAATGGTATTCTCCAGAAGAAGCAAAGCCTTTTTCTTGAGCTAAATGTCGTTCATATTCTCTTTTAGATAAAAAGCCACGTTCTTTTAGTTTAGTATGCACATAAACTGTACTTCTAGAAACTTCTGCTCTTTGAGCAATTTCTCGAGGAGATAAATCTTGAGCATATAATATTTCTATTAACTTTACAGTTTCTTCTGATATTTTTGGTGCCATATATTAAATATAATTTAGTTGGTTTATTTGTTTTTTATTTATATTATAGTTTATTTTATCAGATCATCTATAGTTTTGTAAGGAACTTCTAAAACTGAAAATAAATTAGTTAAAATATAATCTCTAGGTAAATTTATTCCTTTAATATAATAAGAGATCATTTGTCTTGTAAGATTTAATTCTTCAGCTAACCAGGATTGGTTTTTTCCTAGTTCTTTTAATCTTGTTGTAATTAAAGTTGATAATAATTTATGTGTTATTTTTTGTTTATTTTCTTTACTTAAATAGTTTTGATATTCAGTTAGAGAGGCAAAGCCTCTTTTTTGAACAGTATAAGATTTATATTCTGTATGAGAAGCAAAGCCACGTTCTTTTAGTTTAGTGTGGTTATATACTGTACTTTTGGAAACATCAGCTCTTTGAGCTATTTCTCGAAGAGATAAATTTTGAGTATACAAGTCTTGTATCAATTGTTCTTTTTCTTGTGATAGGTTAGGCATAATTTCTAAATTAAAATGACCATTTATAAATGTTGTGCAGATTTACTACTGTGAGGTAAACCGCTTATGGTTGAAGTTTAAAACTTCCATCCGCAGTTTCCAACAAGAATCTTTTTAAACCTGCTCTTTCTACCTGCCTGAATTATGTTATTTACTGAATATAAGCCGGCAGAAGTTGAACCAAAAATTATAGAATATTGGGAAAAGCATAAGGTAGTAGATACCCTGCGCAAGAAGAACAAAGTAGGAAAGAAGTTTTATTTTCTGCAAGGCCCACCTTATACTTCTGGAAGGATCCACCTCGGACACGCTTGGAATTATGCTCTGAAAGATATGGTCCTGCGTTACAAAAGATCACAAGGATTCAATGTTTGGGATAGAAACGGTTACGATGTCCATGGACTGCCAACTGAACATAAAGTCATGGCTAAATTTGACTTGCAAACTAAAGAAGATATTCTTAAATTAGGATTAGACAAATTCGTAACCGAGTGTGAAGATTATGCAAAAAAAACAGCTTTAGTGATGGATAAAGACTTCCAGAGAGTAGGATGTAGTTTTAATTATGATAATCCTTACATGGCTTTGCAAAGTGATTATATTGAAGGGGAATGGTGGTTAGTACAACAAGCTTGGAAAAATAAACGTCTATATCTAGGTCATAAAGTAATTACATGGTGCGGACCTTGTGAAACTGCCCTTGCTAAACACGAATGCGAATATAAAAATATTAAAGAAGAGTCTATATTTCTAAAATTTTCATTAACCAATCAAAAGATAAATAAAAATACCAATCAAAAGAAAGAATTTTTTATCATCTGGACCACTACGCCTTGGACTATCCCATTTAACTTAGGGATTATGGTCAATCCAGAATTAGATTATGTCAGAGCAGAAGTAGAAACAGATTCAGGAATGGAAGTTTGGATTTTAGCTAAAGCTTTAGCCGGAGTTGTCATCGGTGCAGTTTTAGGTAAAGGTATCAAAATTTTAGAAGAATTCAAAGGCAGAAAAATGGAAGGCTGGAGTTATGAGCATCCTTTTGCTAAGTTAATGCCGGAATATACAGAATTAAAAAAAGATCACAAAAACACGCATACAGTTTTACTAAGTGAAGAATATGTAGATACCTCGGCAGGTTCTGGATTGGTACACTGCGCTCCGGGCTGTGGTCCTGAGGATCAAGAAGTTGGTAAAAAATATGGTTTACCAGCTTTTAATAATCTTCTAGAAGATGGACATTTTCCAAAAGAAATGAAAAAATTTGGAGGACTGCGAGCAAAATTTTCCGATAAGAAATTTATTGAAGCACTGCAAGAAACCGGCGCTTTAGTGGCCACAACTGAAGTTGAACACGAATACCCGCACTGCTGGCGCTGTCATCTACCAGTTATCTTTAGAACAACAAAACAATGGTTCTTCAAAATTGAGGATTTAAGGCAGGACATGATTGCCGAGAATAAAAATGTAAATTGGGTGCCGCAAACTAATGGTTTTGATGCTTGGACAGCTAACCTAAAAGACAATTCCATAACAAGACAAAGATATTGGGGCACTCCTGTGCCTATCTGGAAGTGCAGCTCTTGTGAAGATATTGAAGTAATTGGTTCTGTTGCTCAATTAAAAAAGAAAATTAAAAAAGATGAAAAACTGCCAGGTAATTTACACCGCCCCTGGATTGACACAGTAGAATGGGAATGTACCAAATGTAAGAAAGGAAAATTAAAGAGAATACCAGATATTTTAGATGTCTGGATTGATGCCGGAACCGCTTCATGGAATTGCTTGAATTTTCCGCAGAAGAAAAATAATCTAAAAGAATTATTCCCTGCAGATTTAGTTTTAGAAGCCACAGAACAAGTACGTTTGTGGTTTAGCATGTTATCTATTTGTTCACAATTGTCTATGGGAAAAAATAGTTACAAAAATGTCTACATGCACGGAATGTTGCGTAATATTGATGGGCAAAAAATGAGTAAGTCTTTAGGAAACGTTATCTCTCCTGATGAAATGATTACTAAAAATAGTGCCGATGTTTTACGTTATTATATGTGCCAAACTAATGCCGGGCAGGATATAAAATTCAGCTGGGATGAAGCGACATTAAAATCACGTTATTTACAGATTTTATGGAATGTGCATAAACTGATGCTTAATCTAGCACAAGAAAATAAAATCAATCCATTTAAATTAGATGAGAAAAAAGTAGAAAAGAATCTGGGGATGGAAGAGAGATACATCTTTTCAAAACTGCATAGTACCATAAAGAAAGTGACTGAATTATTTGAAGAATATCGTTTAGATGAAACTATTGCTCCGCTTGAAACTTTATATTTAGAATTAAGCCGTGTTTATATCCAGATGATTCGTGAAAAAAGTTCCCTTGGAGAGGAAGAAGAAAAAGAAGCATGTATTTATGCCATAAAGACAGTAGTATTTGAATTGATAAAAATGTTCCAGATGATTACTCCTTTTATCTGTGAAGCTATTTACTTAAATTTTAAAGATGAATTTAATTTAAAAGAAAATAGTATCAGCCATTATCCTTGGCCTAAATATGAAGAGAAGAAAATAAATTTAGAGTTAGAAAAGAATATGGAAATTGCTCAGGACATCATTGCAGGAGCTTTAGCTGCCAGGGAGAAAGCTAATTTGGGTTTAAGATGGCCCATTAAAGAAGTAGTAGTAGAAACAGTTAAACCTGAAGTAAAATTAGCTGCAGAACATTTGCGAGAGATTATATTAAAACAAACCAATGCTAAAAAAGTAAGTTTTGTAGAACAATTACCCGGAGTAAAATTAAAAGCCAAACCCGATTATGGAAAAATTGGACAAGCGTATGGAAAGCTTTCTTCAGAGATTATCGCTAAATTAAGTATGGATAGTGCAGAGACAATTTCACAGCACTTACAAAAAGAAGGACGTTATAGTTTCACGATATCTTTAGGCAAAGAGAAAAAAGAAGTTAATATTTCTAAGGATATGATGAATTTTGATAGAGAAGTTCCAGATTTATTTAAAGAAAGCCAAGGACGTTTTGCTTTAGTATATGTAAATACTAAAAGAACAGAAGAATTAGAAGCAGAAGGTTATCTGCGCGAGTTAATTAGACAGATCCAAGCACTGCGTAAGAAAGCCGGTTTAGAAAAGAAAAATAGAATCAATTTAACTATTGAGGCTGAAGATAAAAGAGAAGAATATCTTGAAAAAGCCGTTGACGAATTGCGATTAAAAGTAGGCGCGCAAGATGTAGATTTTGCACCTCTTAAAGCCGAAGGAATAGAGAAAAAATATTTAGAAGAAGCAGAAGTTAAGATTAAGAAAGAAGTGATTAAAGTTGGATTGGTTAAGGTTAAATAAACTTAGTTAAAGTGAAGTAAAATAGCTATTTTCTTTACAAAATTTCAAAATATCATTAAAAGCATCTTTTAACTCTGGAAATTCTTCAAAAAAATGCATTTTGTGTTCTACTAAAAATTTTTCAGACCAAGTTTTCCAGTCTTCTTTATAATCTAATTCGTGAATCACTGCATCTAAAGCATCTATGGCTTTAGCAAATCTAGATTCAATAGTTTTTTGTTCTTCAAATTCTTGGAAAATGGTTAAAAATTTAGTATTTAGTGGAGTTGGAAGCTTTTTTTTAAGAAATTCTGATGCTTTTTGTTCTTTATCTTTCTTGTTTAACTTTTTTAATTCTGGATGCAGTGGTGAGTCGCCTGCCTCAATCTCAACAATATCATGATACATCAATAATTCGTAGACTTTCAAACGATTCATTTTTAATGATAATTTTGATAGAAAAAAATCGGCTAAGATTAAACAACTCCAAGAATGTTCAGCTGAACTTTCTTTTCTGTTTCCTACTGAATTAAGACGATTAACTGTTTTTAATTTATTGAATATTCGAAATTTATTGATTTCTTCCATTGATTGTGTAGTAGAATGGTAATTTAAATAATTAGCCTAACTTTTTTTCCAAAAAGATTAATCTTCCATAATTATAGTTTTTGCTTTGTTAAATAATAATCTCGTATTAATGATTATTTTGTTGGTTTCAGCTTTTTCGAATTTTATTTTAGTTGTGTAAGAAGCATCTTCTCTTTTGTTTTTTGATTCTGCGTAAAATAAAAAGTCTTCTTGGTTCAAAAAGGAGAAATTGATTAATTCTATTTCTTCAGGTGATATCTCTTTGTAATAATGCCTTATCAAAAGACATAAAGTAGCATCGTGATTTTTTGAGAAAAAGCCTTTATTTAGCAGTAAAGCCAAGGCAGCATGATATAAAGTGTAATAACAGCCAACCAAGACCCAATCAGAAAAATCTGTTTTTGAAGTGTGCTCTACAAATTTTAGGTTATGCTCTGCTTTTTCTAGATGACCATTTATTTCGTCTTTATCTTCTTGTACTTTTGAAATCTGTTCTTCTCTTTCATAAGTCTCAATCTTCTTGTCTAACTCTTCTTTATGAATTAAAATCTTTTTTAGATGAAATTCATTCATAATAAATCAACTCGTAAAAATATTTATTGTTGAATACTGGAAAACCTGTATTTAAAGCAGATTGGATTACTCTATCTTCTTTTATTTTTAATTCTTTATAAAAATTTTCTTCAGTTATTTGAAAAGTTTGAATCTTTATTCCAGTTAGCGCTTGGGCATGTGATTTTGCTTCTTTAGTATTTGTTTTTTGAGAGAATACTTCTAGAATATCAATATCAGAATCGTCTTTATAATTACCTTTGGCAGTGGAACCAAATATTATCATAAGAAGTGGCTTGGTTTTCGACGTGTTTAAATATTCTTTTATGGCGTTTTTTCTTAATAAAGGTAGATGCTCTAATTTTTCATCATCAAATAATGGAAATATTTTAGGAATTGCTTTAATCTTTACTTTAAACTTTTTGAGATTACCATCTTTTTCTGATTTTAAGATATCTTCTTTTTCCAGCTCAGTCAATCTTGCAGAAACGGTGCTTTCATTTAAGTTTACATTTCTGGCAATATCTCTAAGATGATACGGCTTATTGCGACTGTTATAAAATAAGCTGAGTATACTGTAAATGCTCTCTTTGAAGATTGTTTTCATTTTCCAAACAGTTGTTGGTATTATTCAAACATTTATAAATGTTACGGTGAAAATGTAAGCAGGAGATTAAAGTCTGAAAATGAAAGTTAGGTAAGCTTATTTTGGCAGTAGGTAATCTCCTAATGTCCCTTCAACTTTGGCTTTGGTCATTTTGGCGTATTCGAGAAGTTCGGTTGTGCTAGCTCCTTTCTCGCTAAAACTATAAAATGTATTTTCCCCTAAAAGAACATAACTCCAAGTGCAATACATTCTATCCTCTGGTTTTAATTCGTTCACTTTGCTAACCCATTCCAAAGTAGCTCTTCTTTTCTGTTTGACATTGATGTTGTTCAAATCTCTATCTGCTTTGGTTTCTACTAAATAAATAAGCCCACCAACTTTAACCAAAAAATCAGGAGAATAGTTTGCCAGTCCACCATCATCTTTAATATATAAAATGGTAGCAAAACTATGGAGATGTGGCTCTATCTTCATAAATGCTTTAACTTTTGAATCAGAATCTACAAACTCCATAAAAGCTTTCTCTAAACCACCTTTGTTGGAAGGAAATCCAATTTTAGGATAAATGGTCTTAGCCACATCCAAAGAGTAGTTTTCTCTAATTCTTACTTCTTTTATATCGGAGAAATAGGTCTTAATAATCTTAGCTTGAGTTACATCTAAACTATTTTGTAGATCATAAATAGATTTACTTATATTTTTGATAATATGTTGAATTATCTTTGCTTGTGTTAATATCAGAATTCGCCAGTTATTACCTAAAAGAGGGTCAAATTCCTGGTTAAACAATTTATGCCGAATGTATTCATCAGTAAGTTTTGCTATAGCCGGGGTGTTTATTTGCATTATAGGAAACGTTTTAGTGTTAGACTGCCTCTTTCCAACTTTTACAGGAACTGCTGATACCGCATTAACGATTTTTTGGATGAATGCATTGTAGCTATTTGCTGTAAAAATGTCAGCTTTAACAGAATATTCTCCAAACTTAGTTTTAACTGTTAGTTCTTCACCATAAAAAATGTCACCCTCTTTTACTAAAAGCCCTTTTAGTTTGTTTAGTTCTAGGGGATATGGTTCGAGATTTTCAATCTTTAGGTCTAATGGTACAAGATGTTCTTCTTTATCTTGAATAATTATCGGCCAGAAAAAATCGTATTTTGAGTAATCTGGTTTTAACGTAACGGTAATAATATCGCCAACCACATGCTCTTTTTTCGGTAATTCTTTGACTTTACCGATAGCATCACCTAAAACACGATCATAAAATTCGATAAAAGCAGGATGTTCTATGATGCTCAAAATATCCAGATTGCTATTAGGCTCTTCTTTGCGTAGGAGCAATTGTTCTCTACTCTCATTTTTAATCTCTTCATATTCTTTTTCCCGCCACATTAATCTTAAGCCTCGACCAATAGTCTGCTCTAAGAGAATATAAGATGTACTGGAACGCAATGGCACAATCACACAGATGTTGTTAACGTCGAAGCCCTCTCTTAACATTAACACCGAAATAATCACTTTAGGGTTTTTGTGTTTATCAATACTGAACAATTTTTGCTTTATTTTTTTCCACTCTTCTTCACCAACGTCGCCTTTCTTGTTAGAGTGAATCTCCATTATTTCTTCATCTGAAAGACCTTCTAATCTTAAGAAATTATTGACGTATGGAACAACAGTAGTATCCTCGCAAGTGATTAACATTTTAGGATGTTTGGTGCCATCTACTTTAGTGAAGCCTTCTTCCAAGATGTTTAGCTTAGTTAGCCCTGCTCTAAGCATAATTCTCTGCCCTTCTGAGATAGAAGTTACTTTCTTAGCTTCGCTTCTCTCAGCTTTAAAATCAAGAGGAATAGCGGCAATTTCTTTACGTTTGTCTATGGCTACTGTCTTTACTAAACCCTCTTTAATAGCATCAACTAGTTCAAAATTGACAATAATGTGGGGAAAATAATGTAAAGCTCTCTTTTGACTGCTACCAGTTACATTATAGGGAGTGGCAGAGAAATCTATTTGGATGAAAGAGTCTTGTTTATTTTTAGAAATGTTTAAGAGAGCTTTTTGCCATTTTTTCTCTAAAATTTCTTCAGATGCTTTAAATTCGCCTAAGTGATGCGCTTCGTCGTTAAAAGCAACTAAATTTGGCAATTTAGATAGGTATTCTAATTCTTTGCCATGGAAATATTGCCGGTCTAGTTGGTCTAAAGAATGTCCTGCCGTTGTTCCTGGTGTAATCGGAAAAATTTTTTTAACAGTTCTTTGCGGACTGTCAAATGGTGTGTCACTCTCTTTCTCGTCTTCTTGTTCATCCAATAGGTGCCAATTAGTAATAGCTATTACACCATCTCCTGTCACTTTTTTTCCGATTTCTCCTTTGTTGGCAACACTAGATTGAATAAACCCAAAAAGTTCATCTTTGTAAGGAACTGGAATAAATAACTCTTCAAATTTACTGAAGTCAGATTCTTGGAAATTTCTCGTTCCGTCTTCTTGTTCTTTTCCTAAATAAGCGTCTAAAAGCCGCTCGTAAACGATTAATCCCGGAGCGATAAGTAAGAAATTTTTAGAATATCTTTCCGATTCTTCATATTTTGCGTTCAAGTATTGCCATATTAGTAAAGCATGAAGCACCCAAGTTTTACCTGTGCCAGTAGCCATCTTAATGCAATATTTAGGATGCTCATATTTATCTTTCTTTAAATCTAATAAATCCATCTCTTGCAGAAGTTCTGGTTTAACAGCCATGTAGAGATCTAAGACGCTTTTTGTCTTTAGTATTTCATGGACGTAAATGGTATTAAGAATTGCCTGCCATTGTCCTTTATGGAAGTTTATCTTTCTTATGCTGTAACTACCATTTGGATCCCAAAAACGAAGCAGTTCTCTAGTGATAGAAGTAACTTTATCTAGGAAAGTGCCATCTTCCCATTCTTTGTTAGCTAATTGGGTGATAATTTTAGCAAACTTTAGGGGGACTGTTCGAGTGCCGAGTGTAGGGGTTTGTACCATGTTAGGTGGTGTTATTTATCTCTAAATAAGATTTGAATTGTAAGGACGACACTAAATTTCTCTTAAGATTCTCTATCCCGATTTCTAGAGAATTACGCAAATTTTCTAAATTTTGATCAGTAGCTAAACCACTCTCTCTTTTACGGATTTCATGGTTAATCTTCTCAAAAAGAGAACTAATTGTGTCAAAACCTTCCAACACTGATTGGTCTAACAGATTTGGAACATCTAAAAATAGTTGAATCTGTTTTTTTAAAATATTTAATGTCTGAAGTTTATCTGTAAATTTAACATTAATTTCCTGTTCACCATAATAAATACGATAATCATTCTTTCTCTTTTTGATATAATCTTCAATAAATAATTTGCATCCAATTAGATAGTTATATATTTCATGCAATTTATTAAGTTTTAATTGGTGGATATTATTAGCAAGGAACCGTTTATTTTCTAACCTCATCTGTCTGATAAAAATTAAATAAGTTACTGCCCATCCAACAATGGCTAATGTTATTGTAATTATCCAACCAATAATAATCAGTATGTCAGAAGTATTAAAAACATTTGTCATGTTAATAATATCCTCCATTATTTCATCTCCACTACAGCAACACTCTCAAAGCCAAAGACATCAACAGCTTTGACACAAATTTTTCTCTTTGTCTGGTCTTTAGGAAGAATTAGCGTAGCTTTTCTGACCACTTTGAACTCATCATTATCATTTGCCGTATTTTGGCGATAATCCTGCCATTTGGAGCGGAAAACCTCGCCATCATAATCAGGGTCGATACTCCAGTATTCTATTAGACAAAGAGGGTCTTCAGAAATTACTTTCTCTAACTTATCTTTATTTTCTTTATCTAATGGTAAAGCATCGGGAGAAAGTAAAACATAATTGTCTAATTCTATAGTAATTTCTTCTTCATCATCGCTGTAGTTTCTCTTCTTAATTGGTTTTAGGGTTAAGTATTGCAAAGATGAAAATCTTACTTTACCAGTTTTGATTAATTGCTCATAACTGGCTTTCGTCTTTAATTTGTCTAACAAATCTGGAGGGATTACTAGCACTTCTAGTTTATCATCATCTAACGCAGTAATAGTTTGGCCAATATCTGTAGTGAAATTCCATCCTAAGACAACAACTTTATCCCAGCCACCCATAAATGAGTTTCTTTGTTCTTGAGCTTTCTTTAAAGTAGCGTAGCCAGTCATTTTAGATGGAGAATCAACAATAACTAAAGTTTTAGAGGATTTGATATAACCCAAATTATTAGGAACTCCTTCTTGAGGTGGAAACGGTAATGCTCCATAAAGACTAAGAACAACATGAGCTAAATCACCTAATGTTTTAAATTGTGATTTTTCAAACTGCTCTTTTTGATAATCTCCGATTGATTGGAAGAGAAATGGTTTAGCCTCTTGGTCGATTAAACGCTTTCTTTGAATCATGCAGGCCGGTTTGCCTAAGTCTGACATAATCCACTTACGACCTAGTTTCTCGGCAACTGCACCGGTGGTACCTGAGCCGGAGAAGAAGTCGGCAACTAAAGAGTTTTCTTTAGAAAATGAACGAATGATTCTATTTAATAACCCATAAGGCTTTTGTGTGTCATAACCTATTTTTTCAGAGCTTTGGATAGGTGCAACATCTTGATCCACCCAGATATCTGATAAAAGGACACCCTCCATTTCATCTAAATATTGTTTTTTAGAATATCTTCCCGTAGAGGTATGATATATTCGTCCTTCTTTATCCCATTGCGTTAAAATGTTTATGTTATACAAGTATTGTGCTTTATGACCTTTAAACTCAAATGATTTTCTGCCTGCGGTTTTTTGAACTCCCTGAGCTTCTAGTTCAATTAACCTAAATTTACCTTTTCCATCATTATCATCATAACTATAAGGAACTAATGACTTTGCATCAAATTCTCGGAATTGTTGGTTAAAAACACCATTACTAGATTTACTATAAACAAACAATATATCGTGCTGTGTTCCAAAACCTTTTGACTGTGCTTTTGGACTATTTGTTTTTTTCCAAATTAATTCATTCTCAAAATTCTCCTTTCCAAATATCTCATCCATAATTACTTTAACATAATGCCCCACGTGCCAATCAATATGTAATACTATTGTTCCTTGTTCAGAAAGAAGTTCTCGCATCAATATCAATCTAGTAACCATCATCGCCAGATAAGAAGCTGTTCCGTCTTTCCACGTATCAGCATAGGCAAACTGTTCAATTACTGTCGGCTTCTGCTCAATATCAGTATGTGGCAACGTTATCTTCGTCCTATAATCAGCTTTAGAATCAAATGGCGGATCAATATAAATTAAGTCAATCTTGCCACGCATGGAGGGCGTATCTTTATCTCCTGCTAATAAGGCCTGCATGGCTAAGAGATTATCTCCATAAATCATGCGGTTAAACCATTCTTTTTTACCAACCTCTTTAACTTGTCCGCGAAACAAACCAGAATTATCTTTAGACGGTAGAACAAGTTCATTAGTTTGCAAAACAACACGATTAGTTTTAGAAAGCCCATCTAATATACGTTGAGCTTCTTTCTTGCCTCTTTCTACAATTTTAGGAAGTTCTTCGATTAGGGAGTCGGACATCTGGTTTACAATATTGTCAATCAGATATATTTAAATCTTGCTACAATATTGTAAAGATGAAGAAAAGACCATCTTACGATATCCGAGAAAAAATACTCTGGTTGGTAAAAGAAAAAGAGCTGAATTATGCGGACATCAACAGAAAGATAGGCACAAATTATTATTCTCTAAAAAAACATATTAGTGATTTAGAGGATTCTGGAGAAGTTTCTTTAAGAAAAGAAGAGAAAGATAAAACTAGAGGTCAGCTTTCTTATTTTGTGACAATAACAGAACATGGCCATAAAACTCTAGACAACAAAAAGAAACGTAAAAGTATCTAAGTAGTTACCAATCTTAATAAATTAATATTTCTCCTATAGCAACTAACATTAATAATTAGACTATTGTGGACATTTGCTATATCTAAAAGACATAACTATTAGTATAATTATTTCTGTCTGTTACTATGGTTATTCTCCAAAATAACATTCACCTTAAAATTTCTCCAGAAACATTTATATACAAAGTTATACAAAAATGTATAATTATGAGTAAATTTAAAAACACACTTAATTGGAATAAACTGCAGGAAATTAAAGAAGAGATAGTTCCTGCTCTCTTTACAGAGCATCAATTTAATCTATTAGAGAAAAAAGCAAAAAAAGAGAAATTAACAGCTTCAGAAAAAGTTGAGTTCTCCCGCTCTGTATCTAAAAGACTAAAAGCCATTAATATAATTGCAGGTAAAGAAAATAACTGGTTTGTTTATGGCAAAGAAAAAATGATTACAGAACGTATAGATGAGGCAAAGACACTTATTAGGCAATTCTCCAGACAGTTTAAAGATAAACCAATTTTGATAGGAGGTAGTTTCCTTCACTCCAAAAAATATAATGATATTGACATTTTTGTAATAGAAAAATATGAAAAAGAAGATTATAAAAAAGATAATTATCATATAAATTATCTTCAGGCATCTGCTTTAGAATCCCTATTTTTTAATTCTTTAAGCAAAATATGCATTTCTAACTTTGATCTAAGTGGGATTAAAGTAGAAGAGAACATAACCATTAACCAAGTTATTTCTAAATATCAAGAAATTAGAAGAGATTTTTCTGCTAACAACAATAGTTGGGCTAAAATAGATCTAAGAGAGTTCATTGTTGATTGTTATTATAGCAGCAACAAAATAATTTTAGATTCTTCTCAACTAAAGAGTATTTTAAACAACATTCTTTATAATAAAAAAAAGAATAAATTAATCCAAAAGATATTTATCCAAGCTATTTTAATGGGCTTTGAAAGCAAAAAAATAAAGGCAATTCTCACAAATATTATTAAATCATATAAATATTTGATTAGAGAATACAAAAATAAAGCATATTATCAAGAGTTAATAGGAGATTTTCAAGAGGTACTTAACTGTGCAAACTGAAGAGATTAAAAATAAACTTAAAGAGACTTTAGGAGAACAGCTAGAGTTTGAAGGGCATTTTAATGCAGTAATTACACGAATGAATGAACAAATGCAAGAACATCTTCTTCAATGGGCAGAAAAATGCGCACTTAGAGAACTTGATCCAGACCCTTCTCCTGCAGATCACAATCTATTAGTTTTTTTCTTTAAACCAAGCATTAACAATATTAGAGGAGTACTAACCAAAAGAAAAAACTCCTATTTTATTGCTTTGTTTCTTGATAAACATAAATATTATGACTTAGAAAGAAGAAAATTAGGATTCTAAAAAAAGAAAATTTCAGTTCAACTTTTCAACTCTTATTCTCTAACTTCTCAATCATCTCTCTAATAACAACAAAACCTTTCTCCCACAGTTCTTCTTTAGTGATATCTAAACCAATAGCTGAAACTATATCTTTAGGGCTTTCACTGCCGCCTTTAGATAATAATTCTATAATTTTATCAGCAAAAGATGGCCCGCGTTCACGATATAGTTCAAATAGAGCCAGAGTCAAAAGATTACCAAAGACGTAGGCGTAACAGTAAAATGGAGCATGAAAGATATGAGGAATATAAGCCCATTCATAGGCAAAAGCTTTATCGATATTAATTTTTGAACCAAGTTGTTCTTTTAACATGGAATAATAGACTTGGCTCATTTCTTCTATAGTTTTGCCTTCTTCCATCATTTGATGAGCTTTTTTCTCAAACATAACAAACCCAGCTTGACGTATAATAGAAGCATAAAGATCGTCTAGCTTATAGAATAATAATTCTTCTGCAATTTCAGGATATTTTTCTCGTAAGCGTTCAGTAAGAATCATTTCTGAAAGAATTGAAGCAGTTTCTGCTAATGGCAAACAAGCGTGCACAGTAAATTCAGTATGTTTGCTGGCAAGTAGATAATGAATTCCATGCCCTAATTCGTGGGCGAGAGTAGAAACATCACGCAAATTTTTGGTATAATTTAATAACACATAAGGCGCTAAACTAGTATTAACGCCATAACAATAAGCCCCACTTTGCTTGTTTTTCTGTAATTGTGAGTGAATATGATTTTGGCTAATTATTTTTTCAGCATTATCTTTAAATTGAGGAGAAAAATCTCCGAAGGTTTGCAATACTAATTTAACCGCTTCATCATAAGAGAATTTTTTCTGTTTCTTTTGGATTGGAGCGTATAAATCAAAACGCTGCATCTTCTTTAATTTTAACTTTTTGCGTTTTAACTCAAAAAAACGATGAAAGAGATTTTGGTTCTTTTGGCAGACTTTAAGCAGTACTTCAACCGCTTCATCAGGAATATCATTAGCAACATTGCGTACATTTATAGGAGATTTATAACCACGCAGACCGATACTCTCTTCACGCCAATCATTAAGCAAATTCTTATAAATCTCACCGATAACATCTTTATTATCGGCATATTTTTTTAAAAAAAGTAAATAGGCATCTTTACGCACTTGAGGAGAAGGGCTACGCACTAAAGAGATTACTTCTTCTTGAGTTAATTCTTTATTTTTGTAATGATAGCGAAATTGAGAGGTGAAAATATTGTAAACATTGTTCAACGCAGAAGCACCGCCAAGGTCTTTCAAGCTGATTATTTTTTCTTCGTTTTCTTTAAGAGTATAAGGCTTGGTTTTACGAAGTTCCTGAAAGTGATAGGAGTTTGGTCCAGAAACTTTAATCAATTCTTCAGCTTTTTTTTCTGGCAAATCTTTAAACCAAAGACTGAAAAAAATAAGACGATTGCCGAGCTTGGTTAAAGCATTTTCAACTTTGCTCATTTGAGCTACCGCTTTTTGATCTGCTGAATTTTCAGAGAATTTTAGGCTAACAAAAGCGCCAATTTTACTGCTAATGATTTTAATCTCTTCTAGTTGTTTAACCCAAGTTAAGAATTCTAAAGAAGTTATTTTTTCATTAAGAGTATTTCTTTTGTTTTCTAATAATGATACCTTTGAGTCTAATAGTTTAAGCTCTTCATCCATATTTTTAGGCTGAACTTCTCTCAAATCCCAAGTTGAAGGTTTGTATGTAGTCATTTGAAAAATTAATGCTTAAGGTTATATAAAGCTTCTTTCCTACTTAGCTGTCACAAAAGTGCGAAAAAATAGCAAAAGCTTATTATATAAAGAAATGCGCTAATTAGTTTAATTGATTTACGCATTTTTAATATTAATCTTTGGAATGATTTTGTTAAATATTTAGACAAAGATTAATAAAACAGCCATATTTGAGACCATATTTGATTTGAGACCAGATATGATTTAAGATAGTATGATTTAAGATAGAATAATTGAGATACCATGAAAAACAAACACGTTGGACTACTAATAATTGGAATGGCTGTATTTTTTCTATTTATTGTATTCTCATTCAATATGGCTTTAAATAAGATAGTAAATACTAGTTGCAGCCATGGAATTACCTGCCCAATGCAAGTAACTTTACATACCCAGGAACTAATCAGCTATAGCCTAATTGCTTTGTTAGTAGTCTTAGGGGGAATTGTCTTCTTTTTTATGAGAGAAGAAACCATACAAAAAATAGAGAATACCAACCCCATAAATGCAAATCACAACCAAGAATTAACTACAGAAGAAAAAAATAAGAAATTAGAGAATCTTGATGAAGATGAAAAAAAAATAATGAGCTTAGTTTTACGAGAAGAAGGCTCAGTTTATCAAAGTGATTTAGTCAAAGAAACTGGGTTAAGTAAAGTAATGGTAACCAGATTATTAGATAAATTAGAGGGTCGCGGATTGATTGAACGTAAAAGAAGAGGCATGACTAATATTGTAGTGATGAAGTAAAGTTTAGAATTATAGAACTTAGTAAACACTAATTTTAATGTAATTTAATGTTGTTTTAAATAATCCATATAGGTTTGCTCGGCAGATACTCCATATAAACTAGTAAACCCTCATTCTCTAGCTTACGTTGAAGCGATTGAAGCTTGGTTAGTTCTAGACCATTTAGACCAGCATACACGTATTTACTTATTTTGATTTGTAATGCATCTTTTACTTTTACTTCTAAATCACCAGAACAATAACCACTATCAATGGCGGATTTAAGAATATACCAATCCGTAGGTTCTTTATTTATGGCTTCTAATAGGGCAGACATTTTTAAACTCCACTATCACCCCCATAATTAATGAGTTTGTTAATTGTTAAATGAGTATAATAAAGTGAGGCATATACTATAAAGAAAGCATTAGTAACTTAACTAGTAGATTATATAGTTTAGTTGTAAATTAAGTTTATATATGGCTCTTAGAAGTTGGTTTATAGATGACCATTGAACAATTATTTAATGAGGCCCAAGTTATAGCTTTTCTTTGCAACCAATATGGAGACACTGGCAAAGGCAAGTTTGCAAATGCAGCTGCGCAGTGGGCCGATGTTAATGCTCGTGGAACAGGAGGAGATAATGCCGGACATACTTTTTACTTAGAAGATGGACGAGAAGTTATTCTTCACGTTGTTCCTGTTGGAATTGAATACGATTCCATAGGAAAGACTAGCGTTTTAGGCCAAGGAATGGTGATTAACCCCAAAAGTTTAGTTGCCGAATTAGACATCTTGGACCAATTAAAATTAAGTTATAATAATTTGATGATCAGTCAAGATGCGCATGTAATTACACCGTTTCATGTAGCTTTGGATAAAGCTAAAAACCAATCTTTAGAAAATGGAGGTATTGGCAGCACGGGAAAAGGCATTGGGCCTTGTTACGAAGATAAGATTGGACGTAGAGGAATTAGAATAGGAGATCTATTAAATGTTGATGTGCTAGCTAAGAAAGTAAAAAAGCTGGCTGATGAAAGGTATTCTTCTTTAGGCCTGAATGTAGATGAGGTAATTGCTGAACTTTCACAACACAATACTCGCTTAAAACCATTTGTAATGGATACAACTACTGAAATGCAAAGTTTTCATAGACGTGGAATGAAGATTTCTTTAGAAGGCGCGCAAGGTTTGCTTCTTAGTTCAGAGTTTGGAACATATCCTTACAATACTTCTTCAGATTGCTCTCTCAATGGCACAGCCAGTGGCGTTGGCCTATCAGCCAAAGCCGTAGATAAGTCTTTTGGATTAGTTAAATTTCCAGTTATGAGCCGTGTGGGCGGCGGTCCTTTTACTACAGAAATTTGCGGAAAAGTAGGAGAAGCTTATTGTAAAGAGAAAGGTAGAAATAGAATTTCAGAATTAAAAGAGTCTGATTTTTTGTTTGATGAAAAAACTGGAAAATGCGATTATAATCTCCCACAAAATAAGTACAAGATGGAAGAAATGCTTCATTCACCAGACCAATTAACCGTAGCAGCTGGCTTACGTCTGCAAGCCGGAGAATTTGGGGCAACTACTGGCAGACTTAGACGTTTAGGATGGATTGATGCTGTTGCTGGTAGATATGCAGTTAATGTCAATGGGCCATTGATGATTTTGACTAAAGCTGATGCTTTTGCCGGGCTAGCTTACATTAAAATGGCGACGAGTTATGTTACTAAATATGCAGAGGATAACTCACCAGTTTATACACAAGAATTTAATCGTGATTTAGAGTTTCTAAATAAGGCTAAACCTTCCTATCGCACTTATGAAGGTTATGAATCATTAAAAGGAATTAATAACCGCGAAGATTTGCCAGAAGGACTTTCTACAGCCATTAAAGACTTTGAAGAGATTACTCGAGGAAGAGTTGTAGCCGTTTCAGTCGGACCCAAGAAAGACGAGACTTTGTTTTAGTGAGATAGTTATATCAAGAATAATAATTATAATAATAGTTACATCCTAAATAAAACTATCGAGCCTGCCGGAATTTCATCAGAATCTAAATCATCACCAGTTACTACTGATTTATTTGGTAAACGATAAAAAGTAGAGGGATAATTCCACTTTTCACCACAGACAGAATAGGCTGACCTTTGTGGTAGAATTCTACCGCCATAGGCATAACCTACTAAAATTTTAGTTCCCCGAGGTAAATTGTTAAGATCTAATTTTAATTTTTTATCAGGTAACTGGTGTCCTGTTCTGATAATACCACTTGGAAAAAAATAGACGGTGTATTTACTTTTATATTCTTCTTGAGCAATAGACCACGCTGTATTTCCATCAACCCCTATTTCTTTAAAGATTTTAGTATTATCATCATCTTCTGGAGCTTCAGGTTTCTGTGCTATTGGAGGAATAACGGGAGTAGGAGGAGAAACTGGTTTAGGTGAAGGTATTTTTGGTTTTTTTGCTGTTCCACCTTTGTATGCAGGATAAAGAATAGTATAAAAACGCTCTTGTTCAGAAGCATTAGAGACTAAAACTAATCTTCCAGCATCAAGATCTGGATCGCTTTTAGGCATAGCCCCTATACCAAGCTTAGCTCTAACATTAGGTGTTGCCATAAGCATACCGCACCATCTTCGAGGACGATAGTTACGTCGATTAAATTTATTTGGTGTTTCATAACTGACAGCAGTATGGGGCAGTATATTCTGATCTTTAACATTATAGATTCGCTTAAGCTGGCGCAGTAATTCTTTGACCGCTAAATATTGAAGATTTTCCATTTCCCTATAGTGATAGCCAACAATCTCAATGCCTACCGAATAATTACTCAATTCTCTCAGTCCATCCCACATGCTCCTACCAGCATGTTTGGAAATACGGGTGTGTTCAATAGGAGCATAAACTGTTCCGTTAGTAAGTACAATATAATTAGCCGTTCCTTGACCATAAATACTAGCCAAGGCACTATTATCACTACTTTCAGTATGATGCAAAATAATAAATTTAGTGCTTTTTCTCTTTGGACGACGAACATTTTTAGCACTGCGTTTATCAATTATAGTTAATTTAAATGATGCAGCTAAAGCTTCAGTAGATAAGACTGTGGAGACAACCTGGGGGGCAACAACCGTTCCAGCAGTGATTATTCCAGCTTTTTTTAATAAATCTCTTTTTTCTAAATCTGTAAAAGAATTCTCAAATTCCCTAAGACAAACCTGCAGCCCCTCTGTCCAAGTGAGTAGTGTTTTAACTTGCACTTCCATCTTCTCAACTAGTTGTTTTAAATTAATGCGAATAGCCTGCAAGTTTTTGTTTCTTTGCTTATCCAAATACTTTTTGTATCTCAAATAATTGAGTAGAGTCTTTAATTCAGAGCGAAATAAACCTGAATAGAGAGAAAAAGCTTTAACTAAATGATCTTCAGCAATCTCCGTTCTTTGAGTTAGAGCAACTAGTTCCGGATGTGTTTTGGCCTGTTCAATTACAATTTTAACGTGCCTATCTGCTTTTGATTCGCAACGAGCAATATAACGAAAAAGTCTGCGAGCTTTACTATAGTATTTAAAATCGTGCACTTCTTCACGTTCTATCAACTGCAAATCAGAGTACAAGTCCTGTAAATAGCCATATTCTCCAGCAATCCACTGAACAGCTTTAAGTGCTTCTTTTTTAGAGTTGACCATCTTTTTATTTGGTTGTAATAAATAGTGATTAATAATACTAAATAGAATGGGTTTATATTATTTTCTAGGGTTATGAATTATCAGAGGGTGATATAGCTTAAATAATTAGCTTAAAAATAAGATTAGAAACTAGTTTCACCACTTCTTTTATAAAGCGTTACAGTTATACTCAGTTTGAGAAAAATGTTTAATTTGAGAGTTTAGGAGGCAAAAATGGTTTATACTGGCTGCATGGGCGGATTTGGGTTTGGATTTGGCGGAGGTTATTTAGGAATGATAATAGGAATAATCATTTGGATAGCAATTATTTTTGCAGTGATTTGGTTTGCTTCAAAGTTTTTGAAGAGTAATGATATGAGTAACTTTGGTTGTAATCATTCAGGACATGAAGTTAAACAAGAAGAACCGTTAGATATATTAAAAAGAAGATATGCTCAAGGGGAGATTGGTAAAAAAGACTTTGAGAAAATGAAGAAAGAATTAGAATAAAAAAGGCCACAATAAAAATAAGAGGTAAATAAAATGACACATTTTGAAAAAGAAGATTTTGAAAAAGAAAATAAGGAAGAAGATATTAAGAAGAGTAAAATAATTCAAACTAAAGAATATAGCAAAGAAGAAGAGTGCCATGATAACAATAATAATAATAAACACCTAGGAATAAAACTGAATGTTTTTCAGAAATTTTTGGCAGTAGCTGTAATCTTGCAATTAGTATTATCTTTTTATATCGTTATGAAGCTGCCAGATGCTAGTTCTCTTTCCAACACAGGTAGTCCTAGTGGTTTGGCAGTTGCTGCTCCACCAAGCCAACAGGCAGCAGCTCCACGTGCAGCAGTAGTTAATAATCCTGCTGAATTAAATGATGATGATACAATTAAAGGTGATAAAAATGCTCCAGTTACAATAGTAGAATTTAGTGACTTTGAGTGTCCGTTTTGTGTGAGGTTCTACGAGCAAACTTTGTCACAAATAGATAGCGCCTATATTAAAACTGGAAAAGTTAAGTTAATTTATCGCGATTTCCCACTGGGGTTTCATGCTAATGCACAGAAAGCAGCTGAAGCAGCAGAATGTGCAGGAGAACAGGGGAAGTATTGGGAAATGCATAATATTTTATTTGAAAAAGGTGTACAAAGTGGTGTAGAAAGCTTTAAGGGATATGCTAAAGAATTAAGCTTGGACAGCAAAAAGTTTAATTCGTGCTTAGATGAAAGTAAAATGGCTAATGAAGTAAAGAAAGATCAGACTGATGGAGCTAAATTTGGAGTCTCCGGAACGCCGGCTTTCTTCATTAATGGACAATTATTAACAGGAGCACAACCTTTTAAGGCTTTTCAAAGTGTAATTGACGCAGAACTGGCAAAAACTAAATAGGTATTTATTTAGCGGGGCGAGATAAACAACCGCCGAAAGCTAAACAAATACTTAAGAAGTAAAAACTAAGAAACGGATGGTGAAAAAATGAAAAAAACACTGAAAGTCAAGGGCATGCACTGCCCAAGTTGTGAAGTTTTATTGGGAGATGAGTTCAATGATATTGGTGTAAAGAGCAAAATCGATCATAAGAAAGGTACAGCAGAGGTAGATTTTGATGAGAAGAAAGTCTCTTTAGAGCAGATTAAAAAAGTTATTGAAAAAGAAGGCTATAAAGTAGAAGCTTAACTAATATAAAGATAAATAAAAATAGTATAAACACTATCTAATAATTACAATAGTACATCATTATTACGCGAATAGAGGTCTAAAATGAAAATTAAATTTAAAGTAAAAGGCATGCACTGCAAGAGCTGCGAAAAAATAATCAGCAAAGAATTATTCAAATTAGAGGGTATTAATAAGTTTGACATAGATTATGCTACAGAAAAAGCAGAAGTTGTTTTTGATGAAAGTAAAACAAATTTTTCTGAAATCAAGAAAAAAATTGAAGCGAAAAATTATATTTGTGAAGAGCAAGATGATGAATTTAGCGCAAATACTAAAATTACAAGATTATCAGAACAAAAACAAGACTGGCTTTATTGGTCTTTTCTAGCCGTTGGTTTACTTCTAGCAGTTTATTTTGCCTGGAATATTTACGGGAAATTTACAATGCCAGCAATTAGCCAAAATATGGGTTATGGATTACTATTTTTAGTTGGTTTAATGACGGGATTTCATTGTATAGGGATGTGCGGTGGTTTTGTGGTTTCTTATACTACAAAAGGAGTACAAGAAGGAAAGAAGCCTTATCAATTACACTTGTCATATGCAGTTGGTAAAACTTTGTCTTATACCATTATGGGTGCTTTATTTGGATTATTAGGCAGCTTAATTGCTTTCACACCATTTTTAAGAGGAATGGCTGGAATATTAGCAGGATTGTTTTTGATACTGTTCGGATTAAAGATGCTCAATATTTTCCCCGCTCTGCGGAAATTATCTTGGCATTTCCCAGATTTTGTCAATAAGTTTAGAGGTCACGAAGAAAAAAAGTTCCACCATAGTCCGTTAATAATTGGTTTACTCAATGGACTAATGATTGCTTGCGGACCTTTGCAAGCCGTTTATATTATGGCTGCAGGAACGGGAAGCATGATTGAGGGAGCGAAAATGCTTTTTATTTTCGGCTTAGGAACACTGCCAGTAATGTTAGGTTTTGGTTATTTGACTAGCATAATAAGCAGCAAAGCCACTCACAAAATATTGAAAGCATCTGGAATAATTGTCCTCATTTTAGGTTTAGTCATGCTCAATCGTGGTTTAGCTTTAACGGGATCTGGATATGATCTTAATACTTTAAGCACTAAATTAAGCACATCTTCCGGAATTAATCAAGGTAGTGTGGCAACATCAGGTATAGCTGTGATTAAGAACGGCTATCAAGAGATTAGAATGGATGTTTTAAGCTCTGGTTGGAAACCAGATAAATTTGTCTTGCAAAAAGATGTTCCAGTAAAATGGATTATTAATGGTAAAGAATTAAATGGATGTAATAGTGCAATTCAAGTGCCTAAATTAGGATTAAGTTTTGATATTAAAAAAGGCGAGCAAGTAATTGAATTCACACCAACAGAAGAAGGCACAATATCTTGGAGCTGTGCTATGGGCATGATTCCAGGCGTGTTTATCGTACAAAAAGAAGCAGCAACCGATAGCGCGCAAACAGTTAAAGTTCTAAATGAAGTACAAGTACCTCAAGGCGGAAGTTGTGGAGGAGGAGGCGGTTGTGGCTGCGGCGGGGCTAGATAGTAAAATTAAAGTTAATTAAAGGAGATAACAAAAATGGAAAATAGTAATAACAATAATAGTAATGGAAATAGTAATAATAGATCGGATAGTAATAATAGTTCTAATAGATCAAAACTTTGGATAGCGGGATTATTATTACTAATAGTCATGTTGGGCTTTTTTTTATATAGAAATAGTTTTGGTCAAGAATTAACCGGAAATGTTGTGGCTGAAGATAGTACTTCTGTTCAAAAAGCTAATCTTTACATGAGTAATTATGAATATAAAGTAGAACCGTCAATTTTAAAAAAAGGAGTTCCAGTTAAAATGACAGTAAATGCCGCTTCACTTAGAGGCTGCGCCAGAAATGTAGTGATAAAAGACTTTGGCATCAGAAAAACTATTTCTAGTGTAGATAATATAATAGAATTTATTCCAGACAAGACTGGAATGATTAATATTGCTTGTTCGATGAATATGTATCGTGGAACTTTTACGATAGTAGAATGATTAATTAATGAGATAAATAGTTAAAAATAATTAAAGAGAATAAATACGATGGAAGAGATAATACCTGCTTTGAGGTTTAATATTTTAACACCTTTGTTTGATTTTTTTTGTAAGATTGTTGGATTTGGAAAAAGTTACCGAAGAAAGATAATAAGCAAACTACCGATTAAACTTGAAAAAGAAGTAGTTTTAGATGCAGGTTGCGGAAGTGGCAGTCTTGCTATTGATGTTAAGAAAAAATTTAAAGAGATTTCATTATACGCAATTGATGCCGATACAAAAATTTTAGAAATTGCAGATAAAAAAGCCAAGAGAGAAGATTTACAAATAAAGTTTAAAAAAGCATTTCTTCAAAATCTGCCGTTTTCAGATAATTCTGTTGATTTAGTTTATAGCTCTCTGGTATTTCATCATCTTAATAGTGAGATCAAAAAAGAGGCAATGAAAGAGATTTACAGAGTTCTAAAAAAAGGGGGGAGATTTTTATTGGTTGATTTTGGAAAGCCAACAAATAAATTGTTTTCAGTACTTTCCTTGTTTACAATTTTATTTGAAGAGGGGTATGATAATTATAAAGGAAAAATTCCAGAAATGCTATCTTGCGCTGGATTTAGTAAAGTTGTAGAGATTGGGAGATATCGTTTTAACATGGTTTTTTTAGAAGCAATAAAAAAATAGACTATAAGAAGGAAAAAAGAAGAAAAAGAAAAATAAATAGTTAGAGGTATTAAATATGAATAAAAAAATATTTGGTTTAGTGTGTGGATTGATGTTAGTTCTGCTGATTGTAGCTGGATGTAAATCAGAAAAAGCAGCAGGTACAACAAGTGAAACAGCAACCGGTGCGGTAGTCTCAGAAGTAGATGAAGCACAAAACGGCGATTTTAGAGAAATAGAAGTGATCTCTAAACAATATGATTTTTCACCAAGCGTAATTAAAGTTAAACAAGGAGAAAAAATCAGATTGAGATTAAAGAGCGTAGATGTACCTCATAGTTTAGCTATCAAAGCACCATTCTTGAACGTCAACCAGTATGTAGAAGCTGGAACAGACGAAGTAATTGAATTTACAGCTACAGACAAGGGCGAGTTTCCTTTCTGGTGTGCAATTTACTGCGGAAATGGACATCGAGAAATGAGAGGAAGTTTAGTAGTAGAGTAAATATTATTTTTTATTTTATTTTAAATCCATTTAGTTCCATTATTTTTATTAAGTTGCACTACAATTAAAACCACAAAAGAGTTACCATCAATAAAAATTACTAAAAATACAACAGAAATAACTACAAAAATAGAAGAGGTACAAACCATGAAATTATCAAGCCCAGCTTTTACCCAAAACAGCAAAATACCCAGCAAATACACTTGCGACGGTGATAATATCAACCCTGAATTAGAAATAGAAAATGTTCCAATAGGAGCAAAGAGCTTAGTTTTGATTATGGACGATCCAGATATCCCCACAGAGATAAAGAAAATGCGTGGGATAGAAGTGTTTGATCATTGGGTTGTTTTTAATATTGATCCAAATACTACAAAAATATATGAGAATAGTTTACCGGAAAATATTGGAAACGGAACAGTGGGGAAAAACTCTCGCGGTGAAGATAAATACACAGGACCTTGCCCACCCCCACAATACTTGCCAAAAGAACACAGATATTTTTTTAAGCTGTATGCAATCGATAAAATGCTAGATATAACAGAAAGAGCAACTAAGAAAGAAGTTGAAGAAGCAATAGAAGGACATGTATTAGCAAAAGCTGAATTGATAGGAAAATATGAGAAAAATGCTTAACTATAACATTAAAAAACTCTTAAAATTAAAGTCCTAAAACTTTCCTTTAGCTAATTGTTTTCCTAATTTTTTTAAACTTTTAGAATATTCTTTTAGGTCTATTTTTTTCTGTGCTATTCCTGAGTCCATAGCGGCTTGAGCAATCTTTGGTGTAACTTCTGAAAGCACCCTCGGATCAAAAGGTTTAGGGATGATATATTCAGGACCGAATGAGAATTCCCTGCCATAAGCAGAGATAACTTCTTTGGGCACTTTTTTCTTGGCTAATGCAGCTAAAGCTTTTACGGCAGCTAATTTCATCTCTATATTGATGACACCAGCCCTAGTGTCTAAAGCAGCACGAAATAAGAAGGGAAAACCCAAAACATTATTTACTTGGTTAGGATAGTCGCTTCTTCCTGTCGCAAAAATAATTTCGGAAACAGCACTTTTTGCCATTTCATAAGAGATCTCTGGATTTGGATTGGCCATTGCAAAGATGATAGGATAGGTGTTCATTCTTTGAATATCTTCAACCGTGAGAACATTTGGCTGAGACAAACCAACAAAAACATCTGCTCCAACTATGATCTCTTTCAAAGTTTTAGAAGTTGTTTGACGAGCAAATGGTTTTTTGTGTTCATTAACATGAGAAAGACGATCTCTAGTAATTACCCCTTCACTATCAACCATAAAAATATTTTCAATATTAGCCCCTAACTTGATAAATAGTTTTGCGACGGAAAGAGCCGCAGCCCCTGCACCAGAAAAAACTATTTTAACATTAGCAATATTCTTTTTAGTTATCTCTAAAGCATTTAGTAACGCAGCTGAGGCAATAATAGATGTGCCATGCTGATCATCGTGAAAGATAGGGATATTTGCTCTTTTTTGTGATTCTGTTTCTACATAAAAGCATTCAGGGGCCTTAATATCCTCTAAATTAATACCGCCAAAAGAGATGGCTAAAGAAGAGATTATTTGTACTAGTTTTTTCGGATCTGTTTCATTAATCTCTAAGTCGATAGAATCTATCCCAGCAAAACGTTTGAATAAAACTGATTTGCCTTCCATTACTGGTTTTCCAGCGAGAGGACCAATATTTCCTAAACCAAGAACCGCTGTACCATTAGATATTACAGCAACTAAATTTCCTTTGTTAGTATATTTGTAAGCATCATCAGGATTTTTTTGAATTTTCAAACAAGGAAAAGCAACTCCCGGAGTATAGGCTAAAGAAAGCTCATCTGCAGTAGTACAAGGCTTTGAAGGAATTATGGTTAATTTGCCTGGTTTTCCTTGTCCGTGATAGTTCAAAGATTTATTCATTAATGATTCTTTTAATGTGTCTTTTTGTGAGGTCATTTTTAGTTTATAATAGTGTGTTAAAATTATTAAATTTTAGATAATAATTATATGGAAAAAACTGAAGATTTATATAATACTTAAGTTTAATTCCAATTATTGGTTCTTTAAATTAAGCTAATATAGAGCAATCTTTGTTATGCTTTAAATAGTTTTTGGAATATAGTTTAAAACAAAGAATGAATAGTATAAGAGAAAGAATAGTATAAAATAAAAAAGTAAAATTAGGAGGAAAAAAATGGAAAATGTTTTGGGAAATGTATTAAAAAAGTATTCTGAACAGATTTATGTCTTGTTTAGAGTTTTAGTTGGTCTCTTGTTCTTGCAGCATGGGGCTCAAAAGTTGTTTGGATGGTTTGGAGCACAAGGGTCAGTACAATTGTTTAGTTTGATGGGCCTTGCTGGAGTAATTGAGTTCTTTGGGGGATTGGCAATAGTATTAGGATTATTCACTAGATTAGCTGCATTGGGTAGTGCTGTTACTATGTTAGTGGCTTATTTCAAAGCACATTTCTCACTTGCTGCTTGGTTGCCAATTGTTAATAAAGGCGAATTAGCTTTGCTATATTTTGCTGCTTTTCTAGTTTTATTGGTCTGGGGCGCAGGCAAGTTGAGTTTAGAAAAAGTCTGGCTGAAGAAAGAACTATTCTAAGTAACTTTCTTTTTTTTATTTTTTAGTTTATTTTTGTTTTATTTAAGTATCTGGAGGAGATTATTTATTCTAAATTTATTTCTTAACTAGGCCTAATACCAAGCTCTGCTAAGATTGGAATTTTTAATTTTTGCATGATACTAAAACAAAACTATTATAAGATTGAAGATTATCTAAACTATATAAGAGTAGAATATAGTCTTTAAAAAAGAGGTGCGAAAATGGTATGGACAGGAATGATGGGTAGTTATGGATATGGTTGGGGAATGAGTAGTTTATGGATGCTTGTGGGAGTTGCATTATGCAGTTTTATCTTTTCCGTAGTCTTTTGGCTTTGCTATAATTGGTTAGTTGTTGAGAAGAGTAAAGGCAAGAAAAAGTGAGTTCAAAAACAAGCGGAATAAAACAAAAATGAGTTCAACTACAAAAGAAGTTAGCCGCAAGTATAATATTACTTCTTTTTTTTATAATTTTTTTGAGTTTCCTGTAGAAGTTTTGCTCTTTAGAAAATGGCGAAAAGAACTTCTAAAAGATGTTAAAGGCAAAGTGTTAGAATTAGGTGTAGGTACAGGAAAGAATCTGCCCTATTATAATTATAAGAAAGTATATCTAACTGCTGTAGATATCAGTAACGGGATGCTAGAGAAAGCTAGAAAAAAAGCTGTATCTGAAAAATATCCCGTAGAATTTAAGCTGTTAGATTCAGATAAGTTACCGTTCAAAAATAATTCGTTTGATTATGTTGTTGTGACTTTCGTGCTTTGTTCTGTTTCTAATCAATTGGAAACTTTAAAAGAGATAAAAAGAGTATTGAAACCAAAAGGAAAGATAGTGCTATTAGAACACGTGCTTAGTAAAAATAAGTTTATCGCTTTCTTAGAGAAAATGCACAACCCAGTTATGAAATTTTTTACTGGTGCAAATATTAATCGAGATACAGTTGGAAGTATTAAACAGTGCGGATTGAAGATAGTTTATGAAGAGAATTTAGCGCTAAAAGACGTGTTTAAGAAAATAGTGGTAAAAAAATAGATTGCTTTAAAAAACACTATGGAATATCATGGATTATTCAAGGTTAACATCAGGAATGAAGATATAATGATCATTTTGCTCCCTAGTTGGAAAAATTAATCCATAATTAAATTTATCTATACTTAATTCAATTACAGCAGGTTGAACAAGACTACCAATATCTGGGCTATTTGATTTTCTTAAGAGAAGAACAGGTGCAACATAGTAAGATTGCGGAGAACGATTAATACCTATATTGATAGGCATGATAAGTAACTTTTCTATGACAAAATTAAGATTATAAGCATGCTCTACCAACTGAGTCAAATCAGTAGTCCTACTTTTATTATACCTTTGATAATCTTTATTACTAAGTTTAATTTCCATTTTTTAAACGCGATTTAATAACTTTAGTATTAAACATTATAGAGATTATAGAGATTATAAATATTATCTGCTTCAAATAGTCACATTTAAAAGCATAAAGAGAACTTTGCAAAATTCAATTTATTTAGTGCAAAGTTCTAAAGAGAATTTGAAATAGTCGGAATTTTTAAGTTTATATTTGCTAAATTAGCAAAAATCCCTATTTTTCAAACTTCTCTAAAACTGAAAGACACCAAAACATTTAAATAGTTGAGCAATTATTCAACTATATTTAATAACAACAAGAGAAAATATCATGCTAATAAAACGCGAATTAAGTAAAATAACTGAATTCTTTTCCTGCCTCAGTGATGAGACTAGGTTAAAGATAATTTTAAGTATATTAGAAAAACCTAAAACAGTTAATGAAATTCATCAAATACTTGGAGAAGAGAAATTAACACTATCGGCAGTTTCACATCAATTGACTTTAATGAATAATTTAGGAATTGTTGAGTTTGAAAAAAACGGTCGAAGCAAGTCTTTCCGCTTGTCCGGGCAGTTTTGCTGGTGTATTTTAAGAAAAGCACTAGGACATTTTGAAGAAAAAGGTGGATGTAAATCATGTCAAGAAGCTAAGAGATTAAATATCATCAAAGGTAGTAATTAAATGATTATCATAAAATATAGTATTATCAAATAGAGTATTAGGATATTTAGTTTAAAAATAAGATAATATTAAAAGCAAATAAACTAGAGAGTAAATTAACTAAATGGACGAATAAAAATGACCAACACTACACTTAAAATTAAAGGTATGCATTGCGCAAGCTGTGCAACAATTATCACCAAAGCTCTCTCTAAAGTGCCTGGTGTAAAAAATGCTAATGTTAATTATTCTACTGAAAAAGGGACTGTTGATTTTGATTCTGCTGCTATTTCAGAAGAGAAGATTATTTCAGTAATAGAGAGCAAGGGCTACAAAGCTTATGCCGCTAAAGATATTGATCCAAAAAAAGAAGCTCGAATGCGCAAATTAGAGATTAAAGAATTAAAGTATAGATTTATTGTTAGTTCAATACTTTCTTTTCCTGCATTAATTTTAGGTATGTTCTTTATGCCAGAAGAGATTTATTTACGTGATTTTATCATTTGGGGTTTAGCTACGCCAGTACAATTTTATATTGGCAGTTCATTCTACAAAGGTGCTTGGGCAGCGTTGAAAAATAAAAGTGCCAATATGGATACGCTTATTGCCCTAGGAACGAGTGCAGCTTATTTTTATTCTGCGATTGCAGTTTTATTTCTTCCAGAAGGAGAACAATATTTTGAAGCAGCAGCAGTATTAATTACATTAGTAGTGCTAGGAAAGTATCTAGAAGCTGTTGCTAAAGGTAAAACCTCAGAAGCAATTTCTAAATTGATGAAATTAGGAGCAAAAACAGCCCGAGTAATTAGAAATGGCAAAGAGGTTGAGATTAGTATTGATGAAGTGATAGTAGGAGATTTAGTTTTAGTTAGACCAGGAGAAAAAGTTCCTGTCGATGGTGTTATTGTAGAAGGACATTCAGCATTGGATGAAAGTTTAGTAACTGGTGAAAGTTTGCCTGTAGAGAAAGGAAAAGGAGATTCTGTAATTGGTTCTACTCTAAACAAACACGGAAGTTTTACGTTTAAGACAACAAAAGTTGGAGCTGAAACTACGTTATCACGCATAATTAAATTAATTGAAGAAGCACAAACTAAAAAAGCACCAATTCAGAGATTTGCAGATATGATCTCAGGTTATTTTGTGCCAGTAGTCATACTAATATCTATCATGACGTTTGTTACCTGGTATGTTATCGCTGATTCGACATTAAGTTTCGCTTTAATTGCATCTGTAGCAGTTTTAGTCATTGCTTGTCCTTGCGCTCTTGGTTTAGCCACACCAACGGCCATTATGGTAGGAACGGGAAAAGGCGCTAAAGTGGGTATTCTGATTAAAGGCGGGGAAGCTTTAGAAACAGCACACGAGCTAAAAGTGGTGGTTTTCGATAAGACTGGAACAATTACTAAAGGACATCCAGAAGTAACAGATATTATTGCTGAGAATATAAGCGGGATAAGTAACCAAAAGTTCTTAGAAATTGCAGGAAGTATAGAGAAGAATTCCGAGCACCCACTTGCTGAAGCTATTGTCAATAAAGCTAAAGCTGAAAAAATATCCTGGCAGAAAGTGAGCAACTTTAAAGCAATTCCTGGAAAAGGAGTTAAGGCTCGAGTTGGAGCTACTGATTATTATTTAGGAAATATCAAGTTAATGGAAATAATGGGAATAAATACCTCTAGAATTAAAAATGAAATGACGGTTCTAGAAGAACAAGGTAAGACAGTAATGATTTTGGCGGACCAGAAAAAAGTTCTAGGATTTATTGCTGTAGCTGATGAAATTAAAGAAGACTCACCAGAAGCAATCAAACGCCTTAGGAAATTGGGTTTGAGAGTATATATGATTACAGGTGACAATCAAAGAACAGCTAAAGCCATAGCTAATAAAGTAGGTATTACTGATTTCTTTGCTGAAGTTTTACCAGAGCAAAAGTCTGATTACATCAAAAAATTGCAAAAGAAAGGTAAAGTAGCCATGGTTGGAGATGGCATTAACGATGCACCAGCCTTAGCGCAAGCCGATATTGGGATTGCTATGGGTTCAGGAACAGATGTAGCCATGGAGTCAGGCAGTATTGTTTTGATGAAAAATAGTTTGCTAGATATCCCACGAGCAATTAGATTAAGTAAAATGACTATGAGTAAAATAAAACAAAATATGTTTTGGGCTTTAGTCTATAATGTATTAGGTATTCCTGTTGCAGCCGGCGTACTATATCCATTTACAGGATGGCTGCTAAGTCCCATGATAGCAGGTGGAGCGATGGCTTTAAGCTCAGTAAGCGTGGTATTAAATTCTCTACATCTGAAACAGAAGAAGTTGTAGAGAAATAGCTTGAGATCTAGCAGTAATTATTGTTTGAATTTCTATTTTTGATGTATTTAGGTTTTTCTATTTATTTTTGTTTGAATAAATTACAACTCAGAGAATTATTTAGTCCTAAAAAGTAGCAGTAGATTTATATATAAGTGCATAAATCTATGGTACATCAAATAGTGAGGTTTACACAAAATGACCGTTATCAGTTGTATGCGATTTAATGACAAAGAAGGAGCTATGGTTGCTGATGAACAATCATCCGTGATGGGTGGAAATTTTAGAAAATATGATTTAGCGACAAAAGTTTATACTTTAGTTGACAAAGAAAACGAAAAATTAATCATAGGCGGAACAGGAGCAACAAATTTTCTACATGAAGCATACAAACAGGCTTTATCATCTAGAAAACCAGAATATTCAGCAAAAGATACATTACAACTTCTTTCATCAATCTTTATAAAACTACGAAGAGATATAATTGATGGTTCACTAATTTCACGTTTTAATTGTAAAGAAGAAGATATCTTAAGAGGTACTAAATATATTACAGATGATAAAGGAGAAATTAGGAGAGAAGAAAAATTAGGAGAATTAGTTAAACAAAAATATCAAGAGATGTTAGAACACTTAGAACAAGGAGTATTCAATAGCTCTTTTTTAAGTTTAAGTTATGATACAAACTCAACCATAGAAATCAATCATGTTAGTGCTAGCTCAAGAAAACCAATGATGATAAGTCAACCTTATGCAACTACCGGTACAGGAGCAGATACGGCAGATGGTATTCTTTATAATTACTTTTCGCTAAGAGATAGAAATGCACGTGATAATATTGATCCACTAGATGGTCTTGCCACATTACTTTATGCTACAGCTCTTGCCAGTGCCAGAAACATTGGTGTTGGCGGAACCCCTTTTATTAGTATGATTATAGATGGAAAGATAATCACACCTAACGAGAATAACTCCCGTCTTGCGGTTGAGATTGTTAGAGCTGCAAAAAATGGTTATTTAAACCAAGAATTTCAGAAAGAAGCTTTGAAAAATTTAGTGTATAATGGAACTGAGTTTAAAGAGGTAGAAAAAGAGATGTGGAGAGCTTCAAGCGATATCGAAAAATTAAGCAGAATGCTAAGAGGATATAAAGAGTAAAAATGATAGAGTAATGTATTTTTTCATCACTTCTTATATTTATATGAAAGCTGAAAATAGATGACTATGAGCTACAAAACCAATAGTTATGACCTAGATTTAAGTAAGAGTTAATTAGCTTTAACTCTTAGTAATGGAATGAGCATACAAATTCCTCCAAACAGTAAAATTGCTGCTTATTATGCCATTAATATTCGAGGAAGTAAGGGCTGCGTACTCTGTTTTAAGAATGATAAAAAAGAAGGACTAGGAGTAGTAGATGTGCCGTATAATTTAATAGGTGAATTGGAAGAGAAATTAATAGAAATGTCTCAATAAGAATTATTAAAAAATGCTACTAAAACTATCAAATCCAAGAAAAGAACATTTTCAACATTGGTCAGCAAGAAAAATACTTTTACAGTATTGTGATAAAGATAGAATCACCATTAAAGATCTAGAAAAATTAGCTTCTGATGGCAAAGTTAAATTAGCCACAATTGAACAGGATCTAGAAGCTGTTCTTAGCCAAGACAAAAAAGAATATAATATAAGTGGTTTTGAAACAATAAACCGAATTAACGCTGCAAAACCAGATGAACTGATAGTTTTGCCGCCAGAATATAGATTTACTGCTCAAGAGAGTAGAAAAGCAATAGCTTACAAATACAATTCTTTATTACCATTAAATAAATTTAGGGATGAGAATAAACCAGCCAGCCAAGTTTTAGAAGAAGGAATAAGATATTTACAGTGTGAAAGAGAGAATTATGTTGATAAAGATATCATAGGCTGGAGCTGGTTCGGTCAAGATAAATTACTCAGAGTAGTACCAATTATGAGCAGTATAAAAGGACAGGAACTCAGAGCAGTACAAAATCTTGCTTGGTACAAACACGAATTTCCAAAATTTGCCGAGGAAAGTGCGGAATTAATAAAAATTCCGATTGAAGAATTATCACTTGAATATGCACGTAAGATCAAACGCTGGGAGCGCTATGGACGTCATTTAAAGAGTCCACGTAGAGAAGGAGAAGATTTACAACATTATGTTAATTTAATTGATTTAAATCCAGGAGATATAATTCAACAAGAAACGCCTTTTGAAAGAGAAAGAGTAATGAATTTTAGAGCGCCTTCTAGAAGCAATACTTTTGCTAAATACCATTTTAAGATTTGTAATATTCCACTAGAGTCTACTGAAAATGAAACTAGAAAAAGTAAATTGTGGGGATGTACAGTTTGGGATATGTATGGCAAATGTCATTGTTTAGATAAGAATTATCGCAGTGATAGACGTGGAAGTGCCGAAGAATACTATTTCTGCCCGCATGAAGTAGCTTCGTTGATGGGGCTAAAAGCACGATTAGAAGAGCATGGTAGAGGGCTAAAAGTTAATTCACTTCCATTCATTATCCCAACAAGAAACTTAATTGATTTTGTGGATAAGCTGCGTTATAGGGCAATAATTTTAGATGAACAAGTAGACAAAGAAACTAGCGAAGAAAAAGAAAATAAGAAATTAAAACTTAAAATGCGTGCTTTAAATGATACAGAAATCGGCATGTTAGCTATGAAAAAGTTAATTGCTGAACCATATGAAAAGAATGCAATGGTCGAATATGATACATTTAGAAAAACAAGATACGATCCTTTGCTAGATTTGGTTAAGTTTAGGTAGAAAATATTTAGTATTTAATCCATAGTTTTTCCTAATATTTTATTTGCAGCATACATTCCATAGATATATGAATCTTCAATGCCGCAAATGTTATTATCCCCTATTAAAAATAGATTTCTACCCTGATTAAAATTTATAATATTGCTACCGCCAATATTAAACGCAGGATTCCAGTATTTATGCTTGATTATCTTATACTTAGAAAAATAATTATCAAAATTAGGCTTTTTATGGGTAGTATACAATAAATAAGAGCCATCTTTCTGTTTAGCAATTGCCAGCATCCTACTTTTATTATTAAACAAATTAGTATAATCTTTATTCGAATTATGTTTTAAATCACCACTTAGATGAAACATATGTGCATTCGCTGGCTCTCGAAGTGATTCTTTAAATTTTAATAAGTGTTTAGAGATTATAGGCGGCGTAGCCATAACTATTTTTTCACAAAAAAAAATAGCTTTATTTTTAGTTAAAACTTTGTATCTTCCAGAATCTACTTTTATGGATATTACTTGATCTTTTATCCAATTATCTTTAACCAAGTTAATTGCTTCTTTTTTCCTAAAATTAAACAAATAAATTGGCACAATTAGTGGAAGAGAAAAATGTAAAAATTCAAAGGCATTCAAGCATTTAATCGGCAAGAAAGTAGTTCCATGCAATGCCTCAGCTAGGTAATTGTAAACTATTTTTTCAATAGATTTTTCTTTGACAAAAGATTCTGCATTAGAGTTATATAATTTCCAAAGATAAGCATCACTCTTTAAACAATTAATTTGTGATTGAAATAAACATTTATGTTTAAATAATTCATAATGTTTTTTAAATTTTCTAAGGATTAAGAATAGTCTAATTAATTGAAATATACAGGAGTAAAGCTTTTTATCAAATAGTTTGTAGGAGTGAGTAGATTTATGAAATCTCAGCGAGGACAGTTTTATTCTGTGACCTAAATTTATAAAAGAAGCTGTGTTATGATAAATAGACATTACATAATATGCACCATATTCCACCTGGTTATTTTTTGATTCTAAAATTCTACCACCAATCTCTGGACTAATTAGTTTAAAATTAGCATACTTATTTTCAATAAGTTTATGGGCGCACCCCAAAGCAGAGATTCCACCCCCTATAATTATTGTTTTATAAGTTTTAATAGACATCTATTTTAACTAAAAAAGAGAAGAATATAAATTTATCTAAATCTTTGTTTCTTAATCAAACAACATCATAATCATTACTATTCTTGCTTCTGTTGGATTATCAAAAAAAACAGTACTTTTACATTCTCTAAAGAATTCAAAAGCAGCCCCTTCATTATTTTTAAGTTTATGTGAGTTTATCTTTTCAGCATCAAAACCAGTGCCTTTTTGTTCTATCCCAATAATAAAGCCATTATGACCAAACCAGAGATGAAATTTGCTTGGTGCTTTAAATTGAGAATGACTCAAGACGTTAGAACCAACTTCGTTTAGAAAATAGGACACCTCATCCTCTTTATTGATATTATGTAACCAATTTTCTAAAACTACAGGCACTAATAATCGTGAAGAGTAAATTTCATTGATGGTTTTAACAATTTTCCATTTAATATCAGTATAAGTTTCCAATAAAGCATCAGAATTTTGATAAGTTCGTTCTGTTTCTTCTTGAAAGAGTAGGTATTCCTGATGTTGATAAAAGTCAACTTTCTTTAATGATTTAATAAGATTATTTTTAAAATTTATAACCATAAAGAAAGTAAAGCAAAGCAATATAAAAATTTAATTAAAATAAAGATCACTACCGCAGAAGCTGCGAGGTACAATTCTGAAATCAAGAATTACCAGAAAAGTTTAACATTTATGTAAATGACCCAGATTTATCTAAAGCGATGGGAAGTTATTTTTTAATGGATTGGGAAAAATGAGAAGAAATCTAAATACATTCAATTAAGACTATGTTTTTATGCTTAGCCCAACTGTTGACATATTTTAAATATCTTTTTTCTCCATTTTCTTTTTCTTTGAGAATTAAAGAATTATTAGTAATTGGTATAACTGTCTCCATTCCTGTTACATCAACATAGACTATATTACCGCCATCATTCTCATGCCAGTTTTCTTTAGAAAATACAAAAATTGCCTCTAAACATTTAGGAGACTTTATTTTATCATTAAGAAGAGTATAATCTTTCCAACCAAATTTATAGATATTAATAGTTTTAATCTCTTTTTTAAAATAATTCTTTAAGATTGATTTACAGATAGTTTTTATAAATAGATTAGTTCTTGCTTTTTTACGAGAATAAAAACTTAATTTAAATTCAGGTGTATATTCTAGTTGAGCTATTTCCTTTTGAAATAGTTTTAATAAATGATCCCCTAATATAGAAAAAAGAATAATACTTTTGCTGATTTTTAATTGATGTTCAATATTCAAGAGATTATCTTTATTGAGATATGCTTTATTGAGATAAGATTTATTGAAATAATACTTGTTGATCTCAGAGTTGTCAAGAAAATTTTGTTTAAGCATGATGAAACCATCCGCTGATTGCAAGTCTTTCTTTATTACTAACTACTTCTTCAACTTGATGAAAAGAATTATTAGATACCTGAAAAAAAGCAAAGGTATTTTTTCTAGGAATAATGGAATTGATTACTGCTATTTTTCGATCTTTATTTTTTCCATAGAGGTCTAATTTCCCACCATCTTTAATATTCAAATTAGAGAGATATAAAAAATAAGCTAATGCCCTTCCTTCTAATTTATCATCATGAGGTAGAAGATAATTTTTAGCTAAATATTTTGTTCCGGACATATCTATTACTTTTGGTTTTAATTTAAGACCAGAGAGGAGATGAAGATAGCTTACAAATTCATTTGAAGAGATAAATTGATGAAATGTTCTTAATACATTGTCTTTAACTGAAACTAAATCGATGGTTTGATAAAATGAAAATAGGTCTGTTTCTTTTTTTTCAAAATTTATTGTTAATATTGCTTGTTCAATAAGTTTAATTTTCTCTTTTTTAAAAAAATTAGGCAGTTCTAAAAAACTATAAGGTTGAGCTAATTTAAATTTAATTTGTAATTTTTTAATATAATTTAATGAGAGATACTTTTGATTAATCCAATCATTTAAGTTCTGATGATTATTTAGGCTAAAATTCTGTAGCCCAATACTATTTAAGTTAAATTTATCTTCTTGTTTGATCATTGTAAGCAATTATTAATTATGATTTAAACTTAAATCTTTCCTTTTATCATTAGATAGATGATTTTATATAACTTACAAAATTATCATTTTTTAATTAAATTATGATACAATTCACGAGTGAGATTCTACAAATAAAGCCAGATAGATCAAAAAAATAGATTAAAAAATATAAAAATAATGATAATAATAAAAATAATTTAACCTAAAAATTTAAGCAGAATGAACTGTCTTATAAAAATCCATCAAAAGTAATTTATTACGCCAAGCAGTTAATGATTTATAAGAACTTAAATCTACTTTAGCTTTATCAGAGTATTCTAATACTGATAATAGAGTAATGTCTGCTAAACTTAATTCATTCCCAGCTAAAAAGACACTCTTTTCTAGCTGAGTATCAACAATCGGTAAGTAGCGTTCCAGCCATTGCAAGCCTTCTTTTAATGAATTCTCATCAACTGGCAGGCCAAACATGGGAGCAAAAATACGGTTAAAAGCAACTTTGGAGATAGATACACCAACATGGTTTATTGAAAAATCAATCCATTGATCAACCAGAGCTCTTTGCTTCAATTCTTTAGGATATAAAGAAGAACCTTTTTTATCACAGATATATTTACAGATAGCTCCGCTTTCAAACAAAATAAAACCATCATCATCAATGGCAGGCATTTTTCCAACAGGATTTATTTTAAGATACCACTGCTTTTTCAAGTCTTTTTGAAAATCTAAGACCAGATAGTCATAAGAAACACCAGCTAAAATAGCAGTGTATTCCACTTTGTTACAATTTCCAGATTGCCTGTTTCCATATATTTTCAACATTTTTTATTCCTCCTTAGAATATCATTTTTCTGAATTAATAGCAAATCTCATTAATTATAGAACATTTGTGAGATTTGCTAAATAGTAAATTACATATGAAATGGTTCATTATTTTTGTAATTTACTATAACTGTTGATATTTTAATATAATTACTAATGCCCAGCTTAATGCCTCAATCCAACTCCTTTTTTAATTAAAATTAAGTTCACTAAAAATAGAACAAACATCAAAATTAATAAAATAAAAAAACCAAGATAAACTGGTGTATCAGAATAACCTAAAAAGCCATACCGAAAGCCATTGACCATATAAAATATAGGATTAAAGAGAGATATAGTTTTCCAAATACCAGGAAGCAAAGAAACAGAGTAGAAAACTCCACCCAAATAAGTTAATGGAGTTAAGACAAAAGTTGGAACGATAGCAACATCATCAAATTTTTTAGCAAATATTCCATTTAACAAACCCATGAGAGAAAACACTACAGTAGTTAATAAGAAGAAAATAATTATGATCAAAAAACTATGGACAGCTATTTTAGTAAAAAATAAAGCCACAATTGTTACTAGAATACCAACCACTAAACCTCTAGATATACCACCTAAGCAATAGCCAAATATAATTATCCAAGCGGAAGTAGGTGAAACTAAAATTTCTTCAATACTACGCTGAAACTTAGCTCCAAAGAAAGAAGAGACTACATTTGAATAAGAATTAGTAATAACAGCCATCATAATAAGTCCTGGAACGATAAACTCAATATAACTAAACCCATTTATTTTTTCAATACGAGAACCGATAAAATGTCCAAAGATAACAAAATAAAGAGCCATGGTTACAACACTAGGAAGTAAAGTCTGAGTCCAAATTCTAAAAAAACGAGTTGTTTCTTTACGTACAATTGTTTGTAATGATATAAGATTAGTCATCTCCTGTATTTTCCTGTATTTTCCTGTGTATTCCTGTTAATTCTTGTTTATCCGTAGTTATTAAGAGTTATTATTAGTTTATTAATGAGTTTATGATCTTTTAATTGATGATTCCATTTATTAATAGTCCTATATTTTTCTTAACTTTTGGCGCTAATTTTTTTCCTCTACCAAACGTAAGAATAATTCCTCTAAACGATTAGATTTATTTCTCATACTTCTAACTTCTAAACCTTCTTTCTTAAAAAAAGTAAACAAGTCATTAATAGTTTGATTCTGAAGTAGGTCAACTTCAATAGTTCTATTATCTATTTTCTTTATTATAAAGTTAGTTTTAGAGTTTAATTTATGGTTATTGTTTAATTTATGGTTATTATTTAATTTTGATTCATAGTTCAATTGTAAAGAAGTCATCTTTTTTTGTAAATCAAAGATATAAGAGTGACGCTCCATTTTATCTAATAGATTTTTAGTGGCACTATGCTCTATAATTGACGTCCTCCCCAGCCATAAATGGCGGGGATTCCCTAATAAGACGGCAAAAACTTTGGCGTGATGAGTCTCGTGATTTGCAACGTATTCTTTCGCTTTTTCTAGAGTGATGTGACCAACAGAGGCAATAAATTTTCCATCGCCCCATAACTGACGATTACCGCTTTCTCTCCAGTAAAAGCATTTTAGTTTTTTCTCTTCAG
>Ga0209541_10000699_pt1 | contig 66472 bp, 85 predicted proteins | sample RifCSPlowO2_01_FD_184027 | JGI IMG/M metagenome (GOLD analysis project Ga0209541, IMG submission 184027) | Groundwater microbial communities from Rifle, Colorado - Rifle CSP2_plank lowO2_0.1 (SPAdes) (version 2) | ecosystem: Environmental > Aquatic > Deep subsurface > Groundwater | place...
GGACATACCTAGAATCTTACTTGTTTTAGAAAAAGCACAGGAAGAATTATTATTAAATCAAGAACAAAAAGAAGATGAGGAAGGTGAGTAAAAATGGCAGAAAAAACAGAGAAAAAAGAATTTAAAATTATAGATTTACCTGGTGTTGGAGCAGCTACAGCTGAAAAACTTGAAGAGGCCGGCTTTAACACTTTAATGGCAATCGCAGTAGCAAGCCCTGCTGATATGGTTGAAATTGCTGGTGTAACAGAGGCAACTGCACGCAAGATAATTAATACTGCAAGAAATAAACTTGATATGGGTTTTAAAACAGGATTAGAAGCTTTAGAAGAAAGAGAAAAAGTAGATAAAATAACAACAAATAGCAAAGCCTTAGACAATTTATTCGGTGGCGGGATTGAAACAGGAGCCATTACCGAATGTTATGGAATTTTTGGTTCTGGAAAAAGTTCAATCGCACACCAATTAGCCGTGAATGTTCAATTACCAAAAGATAAAGGCGGGGCTGAAGGAATTGCCGTTTGGTTAGATACAGAAAGTAGTCTACCTTACGATGAAAAAATATTAATTGAAAAAGACAATACAATACAGCTAGTAAATATGGGGGAAATTGTAGAAAATGCTCTTAATAATACAGATAATATTAAGAGATATGGTAAAACAGTCTCTACGGCAGACAATTTTGAAAATGTAAAAGCTATTTCATATGACCCGGAAGATTATAAGATTAAAACCTTTCCCATTACAGGTTTTATTAAACATCCTAAGCAGAGAATCTACGAAGTTACTTTAACAAGTGGGAGAAAAGTTAGAGTTACAAAGCATCACAACTTTTTTACCTTAGATAAAAATTGCGAGTTAAATAAAATAGCAACAGAGAATTTGAAAATAGGAACTAAAATTTCTGTAGCTGGAAGTATTCCTGTGAAAATGGGAATAAATGTGATAGACAATTTAAAATTATTTTCAGATAGAAAAGATTTATTTGTTTGTGGGGGTGAAGAATTTAAGATAATTTTGAAAAATTTTAGTAAAAGATTAAGACAGATTTCTAAGAAGTTCAATAAAACTTATAGTAGTGCAGACAACTGGATTCATAGAGGAAGAATTCCCATCTGGGTTTATAATGAATTGAACTTAAATGTTGAAACTAATCTAAAAAATAAACTTAGAATTGGAGGATGGATAAGAAAAAGTACAATTCCTTTAGTATTACCTATCACTAAAGATTTAATGAGATTTTTAGGGTTATATGTTGCAGAAGGAAGTTGTTTAAAGAATAAAAGTGTTGTAATAACATGTACGCAAGAATATGTTGAGGATTATGTAAGGTATTTTGCCAGTAAATTAAATTTAAATGTTATAAGACAAAAATCTGATTTAAAAATTAATTCTAGACCATTTGCTTTATTTATAGAAAAATTAAATCTTGGTTATACGGCAGAAACAAAAAAAGTTCCAGAATTTATTTTAAATTTAGAAAAAGAATACATAGAAGCATTCTTAGAAGGTTATGTTGTGGGGGATGGTTCTGAAGATGTTTTAACGGGTACAACAACATGCGAAACTAAGAGCGTTGAATTAGCTCGCGGTTTGCTTTATTCAACCTGTGCTTTGAATATACCAGCAAACCATAATATAAATATTAGGACATATAAATCTAATGAAGTTGTGCATATAATACCAGAAAAAGAAGGTAAAAAATATGATATGCAAAGTATAAGTTGGCAAACAGAACTAATTAGAGATAGTAGGCTAGAAGAATTACCAAATAATGAATTGCAGTTCAGTAAAATTTTGTTAAATGCAATAAGAGATAATTATGGTTCGATTAAAGAATTTTCTAAGTTAATTGATATGAATTATTGTTATTTCACAAATATTTTGCATAACGGTTCAAATGCAATAAGAAAGTCTAACCTAAAAAAGATTCTTGAGCATTTACCAGAAACCAAAGAAATTAAAAAAATAAAAAAGATTGTTGATTCAGATATCTGGTTCGATTCTGTAGAATCTATAAAAGAGTTACAAGAAGAAGTTACCTATGATGTTGAAGTGATGCCAAACAATGTGGAGATACAAAACTTTATAGGTGGTGAAGGTGGAATAATCCTTCATAATACATTTAGACCAGAGAGAATTAAACAAATTGCAGAAAACAATGGATTAAATGCAGATGAAATTTTAAAAAGAATTAGAGTTGTAAGATGTTTTAATTCAGATCATCAAATGTTAGTTACAGAAAAAGTAGAAGACTTGATTAAAAATGATAATTTACCTGTAAAATTATTAATTGTAGACTCATTAATGAGTTTATTTAGAAGTGATTTTTCTGGTCGCGGGCAGTTGGCAGACCGTCAACAAAAATTGAATAAACACATGCATACTTTACTCAAATTAGCAATAAATTATAGTTTAGCTGTTTATGTAACAAATCAAGTAATGGCAAATCCTGCAGTGTTCTTTGGTGATCCAACAACTCCCATCGGTGGGCATATAGTTGGACATAATTGTTTAACAGCAGATTCTTTAATCCAACTAAATGATGGAACAATAATGCCTATTGGAGATATTGAAGCAGGACAAAATGTTATAGGAAACAAAATTAATTCTGATCTAAAAGTTTCTAGTGCATTAATTGATAAAAAAATCGTTAATCTAGGTGCAAGAGAAATATATGAAATAGATACTGGTAATAAAATTAAAGCTTCTCCTGAGCACAGATTCTTTAAATTGAATAATTTTGAAATAGAAGAAGTTTTTGCTAAAAATTTAAAGGAAGAAGATTATATCGCAAGAATAAATTCTTTGGAATTTAATAATGTAGAACAGAAATTACCAGATGTTAAACATACAGAAATGATAATTTTTAATGAAGAGGGTTCTAAATTTATTAAAAATCAATTAAAATCTTTGGGATTAACTAGGAAAGAAACTTGTGAAAAACTAAAGATTACTCCAAGACAATTACGTAGGGTATTAAACCAAGGTTATGCTACAGACAAAGAAAATGTTGAATTGTTAATCGAGACTGGAGTTAATAATCAATTATACGGCTTTATGCAGCAACATACTTCATATAGATATAGACAAATAAACATTCCAGAAAAATTAACTTCAGAAATTACACAAATTCTAGGTTATTTAATTGGTGATGGTAATCTCGATAAAAGATCAGTTTCTTTTAGAGATGCTAGATATGATGTTTTACAAAATTATAGCAACATCTTTGAAAATACATTTGGATTACCTGGGAAAATAAATAAAATAAAAGACAAGAATTGTTATGAACTTGAAATTAATAGCATAGAACTAAAAGAGCTTTTCTCTGAACTAAAGCAAAATCTATATCAATACGTTTCAAAATCTCCAAAAGAACATGTTGCGTCATTTATAAGAGGATTTGCAGATGCTGAGGGACATGTTGACAAAAAAAGAAAAAGAATTATTATTAGCCAAAAAGATGACATGTTGTTAAGATTTGTACAACTTTTGCTTTATAGGTTTAATATAAACGCAAACCTTGAAAGAAAAATTAATAATAAAGATGGAATAATTTATAATCTCAGAATGGATGATACAGAAGCTATAAAATTCTCTAAAGAAATTGGAATGACAGCAAAAGATAAATTTGAGATTATGGAAAAATGGTTAGATTCAAACGTTAATGAAAGAAAGATTATTCCGATCTTAAGAAAGGAAATTTGGGAAATGATAAAAGGTGAAGGTTATTTCCCTTCTCACTTTATGAAATCTAAAAAAGATAGATACATATCAATAAGAAATTTAAAATCAATTTTAGACAAACTTAAATCTATAAAATTAAGAAGCCCAACTACATTAAATAAATTAGAATTTATTAATAACTTAATTAGTTCGAACATAACTTGGGCTAGGGTTAGAAAAATAAACAAACTTCAGAATAAGGAAGTATTGTATGATATTAGTGTACCCGGACAAGAGAATTACATTGCTAATGGTTTTTTAGTCCACAATTCAACTTATAGGGTATATCTAAGAAAAGGAAAAAAAGATACAAGAGTTGCAAAAATGATTGACGCGCCCCAGATCGCCGAGATAGAGGCAATATTCCAAGTTACAGAAAAAGGAATAGAGGATGTTAAATAATTTTTCTTTTTTAATTTAAAATGGATGCAATTAATCTAATGGAAAGAGAAATGTTAAGAAGAAATTACAGCTTAAAAACTATTAAAACTTATTCATATTGCGTGAATAAGTTTTTAAAGCAATACAAAAATAATCCCAGAAAAATTTCAAAGAAAGATATTAATGATTATTTAAATAACTTATTAGAAAAAAAATCCTGCGGAAATACAATCAATGTCAATTTAAATGCTTTAAAATTTTTATTAGAAGAAATTTTAAACAAAAAATTTGTTTCAAGAATAAAATACTCTAAGACTCCAAAAAGATTACCAGAATTCTTAAGTAAAGATGAAGTTGTTAAATTGATTAATGTGATAGAAAATAATAAACACAAATTAATGGTAAAATTACTTTACGGTGCAGGATTAAGGGTTAGTGAATTAACAAATCTAAAAGTAAAAGATCTTGAATTAAATAATAATTATGGATGGGTTAGACATGGAAAAGGAAATAAAGATAGACTATTTATAATTCCAAATTTGTTAAAAAATGAATTAATCGAGCATATTAATAAAAACAATTTAGATAATGATTCTTGGTTATTTACAACTTATAATGGTCATATCAGTACCAGAACAATACAAGAGATTATTAAAAAAGCCACTAAGAAAGCTAAATTAAATAAAAAAATTCATCCCCACTCTTTAAGACATTCGTATGCTACGCATTTGATTGAAGATGGTTATGATCTAACCTTGGTGCAAAGTTTACTTGGGCATAAAAGTCCTGAAACAACCATGGTTTATGTTCATATGGCAAATCCTAAATTGCTTAGTGTTAAAAGTCCATTAGATAATTTACAATTAGAAAATAATAGCGAAAAACTTGATTATGAGTTTAAAAATAATAAAGATACAAAGGTTATAACATAAGAGTTTAAGAACTTGCGTATATGTACTGATAAATTTAACTCTGCCAAACGTCATATGTGCACTAAACCTTTGATCTTTTGGAAATAAGTTTAATAATTCTGAATCAATTTTTTGCTGTAGCCCAATAACTTCTTCTTTAGGATTTAAGCTAACCCAAATTACTTTAATATAATTTTCATTCGGAAAAACCCCTATTTTATCTAATTTAACTTTAAACGGTTTAAATTTAATTTTATTTAGTTTTTCTTTAATCTCGTCTATCTTGTTTTCATTAACTTCACCAAGAAATTTTAGGCTTAAATGTAAAATTTTTTTATGAACCCAGGTTATTTTAGCGGGTAAACTCTTTTTTAGGTTATTTTGAACTTCATATAAATAATCTAAAACTTCTCTAGGTAAAAATATTCCAATAAAAAGTCTCATTATTGTGAGATAACCAATTTATTGTGTTGGATTTTAAGTTCAACTTCTTTGCCTTCCTTTAAGTTTAGGGCAGTTTCTATATCTTTTGGCAATCTTAATATTAAATTGCTTTTTATTCTACCTAATTTTGCTCTGATTAAATGTTTTTTTAACTTATTTACTAAAAGTATTCTTTGAGCCTCTTCTGGATTAAAATAAATTTCCCCGCAATTGTTACATTTCCAGCCAGAAAGTTTATATTGATTAAATTTCAGACTTTCTTTGTATACCATTTTTTTATGACAACTTAAGCATTTCATTTTTTCCTCCTAGTAAACTTACCTACGTGAATAATGATCCAAACTTCTTCTTTAAATTTTAAATTATAATCTTTACCGATTACAATATTATAAGTTTTGTTTTCCTTATCAAGCCATTTTTCAATAACATCTTTTTTACGTTTTCTTGGTGCGTTATAACCAAGTTCCAAGATTTTGGCTGCATCACAAAGGTCAAATCCATATCGCATTAATTCTCTTGTGGCAGAGTAAGATGGGATAAGTTTTAAGCCTTTATACTTTACATCAAACATATTACTTCAACATATGTAAGAAACGTATGCTTATAAATCTTTTTAAATTAATTCTTTAATAATTTTAGCTGCAGTTTTAGTCGTTATGTTATTAAATGATAAAGGAATAATAAGAAATAAAGCAAAGATAAACTCTGCTATAGTAAATGCAGGAAAATTTCTCGAAATAAAAAAAGATTTTGAGTCTTTCGATAAATATATTTGGCAGTTTGTAAATCATAAGACAATAAATAACAATATAAAAGATATATCAAAAATTCCTTCAAAAGATAAAAATTCAGATAAGATGAGCGAAGATTTGAAGAAAAGAGGATTTAAATTTGTAGGGAGCACAATTTGCTATGCATTCATGCAAGCTGCCGGTTTAGTAAACGACCATACCATAGATTGTTTTAGATATAAGGAAGTAAAAAAATGGCTAAAATTATTGTTGATTATAGGGAAGATAAAAATATCGTTAAAGAATTATATAAGCATCAAGTAGATGTTGAAATTAAAAGCTTAATTTCAGCTGATTTTGTCATGCAAGTTAAGGACATTAATGATAATGTCAAAGATCTTGGAATTGAAAGAAAAAGAATACCAGATTTCTTAAACTCAATAATAGACAAAAGAATCTTAACTCAATTAATTGCATTAAAAGAAAATTTTCCATTGCAGTTGCTAATCCTTGAAGGTGAAGAAAATATTTACAAAATAAGAAATTTTCATCCAAACTCAATTAGAGGAATGTTATCAAGCATTGCTGTAGATTATCAAATTCCTGTAATTTATACTAAAAATCATAGAGATACGGCTGCTTATTTAGCTTTAATTTCAAAAAGACTTGAGAAACCAAAAAGGCATATTAGTTTATTAAGTAAAAGAAAGCCATTAACATTAAAAGAACAGCAAGAGTATATAATTGAAAGTCTTCCTGGTGTTGGTCCGAGTTTATCTAAAGCATTATTGAGTAAATTTAAAACTGTAAAAAATGTTATTAACGCAAAAGAACATAAATTAAAAAAAGTTGATAAAATTGGAGATAAAAAGAGTAAAGTTATAAGAGATGTTTTGGACGGTGAATATAGATAAATATATATATATAAATATTCTATTATTTTCATGAAAAAAGAGTTTAAAATTGTATTTATTATAATGATTTTATTTTTAACTTTACTCTTAATTAATAATTTTAAACAAGATAGGGTTAATGGGTATTCTATTTTTGATAAAATAGAAATATTTTTTACTCAACCAATCGGACAAAGTCTCGATAAATTAGATGGTTATCAAAAAGAGACTTTTATGTACTTCGAAAAAGAGGGTTGGCCAAAAGAGACTGATAAAAGATTTGTAGCTGCTTCTATAGCGATTGATAATATAGATGATGATATTGAAAAAGAAATGTTCATTGGGGAAGAACAATTTGTGTTTAATTATAATTTTTCAGATAGAAAATTCTATGGTTTTGATCCTAATGGCGAGAATCTTCCGGGTTGGCCGGTTGTAATTTCGGGAGGCGCGGATGGTTTTGTTTCAAGTCCGGCATTGGCTGATTTGGATAATGATGGATATAAAGAAATAATTGCAACATTAACTGATACTGAACCTAGTCGTGTTGATAAAATTTTTGTCTGGAAGAGAGATGGAAGTTTATTTAATGATTTTCCGAGGTTTTTTAGTGATCCGGGATATCAGGGGGAAAGTATTTCTTCTCCAGTAATCGCAGATTTAGACAATAATGGGTATAATGATATAATTGTGACCTATACGAAAAATGTTAACGAAAATAAGGGGGAATTATATATTTTTTATAATCCCGGATATCCTAACAGCATTTCAAAACCAAAACCAAGCCCCCCGATTCCCATTACTTTTGAACTCGTTATTCCGATGAATTATAGCCTTATAGCCACTCCTGCTGTAGCCGACTTAGATAATGATGGAAATAAAGAAATAATAATCGTTGCAGAAGCTTTATATATTCTTAAAAGTAATGGTTTAATTTCAAAAAAGATTCCAATTATAAGAGAATATGATCATTATACAACATCATCACCAACTGTAGGAGATTTAGATAAAGACGGAAAATTAGAAATAATTTTTAGTAGCGGGATTACATCAAATAACCCATTATATAATGAAATTTTTGTATATGAGGCGGATGGGAACATTATTCCCGGTTGGCCTAAAAAAATAAAACATTATTCTTCAGGGTCTCCGGCTTTGGGGGATTTAGATGGCGATGGTAGTCTAGATATAGTAATAACATCGTGTTCGGGCACTGTTTATGCGTTTAACAAGGATGGTAATTTTATAAGGGGATGGCCAATAAATATGTCGAATGGTGAATTTTGTGGCGGCCCTAATTATTTGCTTGATTCTACTCCGGCTATTGGAGATATAGACGCAGATGGAAGAATGGAGGTTATTCTGCCCTCAGAACCAAGGGATAATTTGGTATACGCATGGCATGGAGACGGAAATTTGGTAAAGGGATGGCCAAAACAAAAATTCCCCTATGAATTTCAATCTCTTAATAGGTTAAATTTTGCTTCGCCAGTAATAATAGATTTAGATGGTGATAATAAGGTTGAAATTATACTTGCTATGGACAACTATATTTATGTATGGACTTCCAATAAAGATAGAGGTACGATAGACGAAAATTATGATTGGCCTATGTTCCAGCATGATGTAAGACATACCGGGGTAATTATATAAGACATTTAATAAAACGACACAACTTTTATTTCAATTTAAATCTTTCTAAAATTTCATATTTCGGGCCATCTTTACCCAAAGTACTTTTAACCAAACAAAATTCTTTAATCTCAAATTCTTTTTCTTCAATATCAATTTTCAAATTTTTCTTAAATTCTTCTTTATTTTTAATGAATTTAACCCTGGCTAAAGTAAGATGAACTTTAAATTCTTGGTCTTTAGAAGATAAATCCAATAATTCAGAATCGATTTTTTGCTGTAACTCGATAACTTTTCCTTTAGGATTTAAATCAACCCAAATTACCTTAATATAATTTTCATTCGGAAAAACTCCTATTTTATCTAATTTAACTTTAAACGGTTTAAATTTAATTTTATTTAATTTTTCTTTAACATCATTTATTTTATTCTCATCAACCTCACCAAGAAATTTTAAAGTAAAATGTATTTTAGATTTATGTGCCCAGTTTATCTTGTCATTTAGATTCTTTTTTAGTTTATTTTGAACTTCGTATAAATAATCAAGAATTTCTTTAGACAAAAATATTCCAATAAATAATCTCATATTAAAAAGAAATTTGTAAATTTTTAATTTTCTTTTTCTCAATCAAAGTTAAATAAAGTATTGTATAATAAGCTCCATTAACGTATAGGGATAATAAAATAAATATAAATAAGCCTAAAGAAAAAACATAATATAATCTCCAAAAAATAAAAAACAAGATAGGTAAACTCAGAAGCATTATAGCGGGTATAAAGATTAAACTTTTATCCTTCTTTAATAGAACAAAGCTTAATTTAAATATCTTCCACACATTTTTCAATCTGTCAAAAAATCCCATGAAATTTAAGTTTTTTGAAGTTATTTAAATGTTTTTATAGCTCGCCTTATTTATCAATTTCGTTGAAGCATCTTTCTTTATCTGAAACGAGTGAAAGTCGGTCGCATAAAGAACGATCTTTTAATTCAATTGCGATAAAAAAATAACAATGATTAGGATCCGAGGTACTTCCACATAGGTCTACATCTAATAATCCTTTTGCAGAACCTAAAAGGCAATAAAGCTTATAGTTCGGATTAATTGAATCACAAATTGACTTATTTTTGATTTCCATCGAAACCAATTCATAACAATTTGTAAGTATAGTACTCTCTTTTATCTTATCACACGTTAAGAAATCTTTCTCAACTTTAGCTACTGCCCTAAAACAACTATCTTTTGCGGTGCCATATCCCATAGAATTGCAAATAGAAATATCTTTTTTCGCTGCAGCAACTTCACCATAACAATATTTATCGTCAAAAGTATCGCAAATTGATAGATCTTGTTTTAAAACAGCTATTTTCGTATAGCAATCACTTTTTGGATCATATGGAATTTTTTTGCAAATTGAAGAATCTTCTAAAGAAATTGCAATTCGGGTATAACATTCGCCTTTTACCCTCAAATCTCGATCAGTTATTTTTTCACAATTAGATAATAAAACTTCTAAATTGTTTGAATCTGTAGAAAAATTTTGTTGTTGCAGGTTGCACCCTTGAATAAAAAGCATGACTAGGGTAATAAATAAAATAAATTTTCTCATTTAAATGTTAACGGGGCGGGCTATTTAAATGTTTTCATATTAATTCTTTAATAATTTTAGCTGCAGTTTTAGTCGTTATGTTATTAAAATCTTTTTCTGGATTAACCTCAACTAAATCATATTTTTTAATGTTTTTAAGCAATTTAATTCTTTGTATAAGGTATAATAATTCCCTAGTTGATAATCCCCCTGGTTCTAAATAACCTGTTCCAGGAGCAAATGCAGGATCTAGAATATCTACATCAATTGAAACATAAAGCTCTGAAAATTTTCTTGCATTTTCCATTATAACATCACAAGAATCTTGCAAGCTATTAAATAATTGTCTTGAAGTTAAGTATTTTATCTTGTAATCTTTTAAAATTCCTATTTCTTTCATATCTGGATTTCTAATTCCAACTAAAATTACGTTTTCTGGTTTAACAATTTTTTCTTTAATTAAGAAGTACAACCAGTCTGTTTGCATGGGTTTATCAAAATGTTCAAATAAATCAGGGTGAGCATCAAATATTAACAGTCCTGCATCTTTGTTTTTAAAGAATTTTTTAAAAATATGGTAACTTACAGAATGATCCCCGCCAAGAAAGATATCTCCATTATGTAATTCTTTTAAATTGCTTTCAATAACTTCATATTTATTATCTTGAAAGTTCTCATTGCTCCAGCACTCATCTAATTGTTTAATTATTTCATCCGGAGCTTTCTCTGTTCCTTTATTTACATCTGTTCCTTCTGAATATGGTATCTTTACTATTTTCATAATATTAAGAGAAAAAGTAGTTTTATAAAGTTATTTTTTGAACTTTTTTCTTATTGGCATTAAAATTTTATCTAAATATATGCTACAAGAATTTTTCAAATCTTGAGGATGTAATTTCTTATTAACAAATTCTTTTTCTAATTCATTATAACTTTTAAACTTTAAATTACCCCCAAATTTGCTTGATCTTTCAATAATAACTTCGTTATATCTTGGAAATATAATTAATTTCATTATTTGCAATATCGGATTATCTTCAACAACACCTTGAGGGCAATAAGCGTTGTTTATTTTTTTATTTATATTATTTTCATCATCATTTATTGAAATCATGCTTTCAGGCTCTGAAGAACTCATTTTTGAACCCGGACCTTTTAAACTTGAAATTAAAGGCGTATGAACAAAAACAGGAACTTTATAATTAATCTTTGAAAAAACTTCTATTCCCAATCCATGAATTTTTCTTTGCTCTAATCCAGCCACTACTAAATCAACTTTTAAGTGCTTTATATCAACAATCTGCATTAAAGGATAGATAACTTGAGAAACTTTAGCGTTTTCAAAATCCCTTGCTACCTCCTGCATGCTTCTTAAAGCCCTGTTCATTGTTGTATTTAAAGACAAAGTTAAAACATCGTCAATATAATTAAGGTTTCTTTGAAATTTACTTCCTAAGACAAATTCTGCGTCTAATCCTGCAGCCTTAAATCCTTGTTCCCATATTTTGCATTGTTTGTGTATAAAATCCCAGTCTCCTTTTCTATTAAGCCATGTATGCCAGTCTGCAAATAAAACCTTAACATGAAATCCTGCTTTTTGCAAATCCAATAATTTAGTTATAGTAACAAGATGACCGAGATGAATTCCCCCGCCAGTGCCACCGCTAACTTCGTATCCACAATATGTTACAGGTTTTTTTAATTTTAAAATGTCCTTTAATTTATTCTCATTTATTATTTCAGCAGAATTTCTTTTAATTAGCTCTATTTTTTCATTGATATCCATTTACAAACCTATTTAAATTTATCTTAATAAAGTTAACGATTTATATGAAAGATAAAACCTTGTTAAAAATTTCATTTATTACAGCGGTAGTTGGTATTTTAATACTCTTATTTATTTTAGACAGAATTTCTTTAAGCAGTATTAATTTAAGTAATATTACAGAAGAAAATATAGATAAAAATATAAAAATTAAAGCTGAATTAATTAAAATAACAGAAACACCGGGGTTATACATATTAACCATAAAGGATTTTTCTGGAATAATGACTGTAATTGTGTTTAAAGATGATATTTTAGAATTAAAAGAAGGTGATGTTCTAGAAATTGAGGGCCAAGTAGCAAGTTATAATGGAAAATTAGAGATTATTGCTAAGAAGATTACAATAATTTAGATCAAAGATTTTTTTGTTATAGAATTATAAACTGCTTTTCTTGTTACATCCGCATAAGGCTTTTCTGGATCTGCAACATAAACAATTCCTTCAGAATCCATCCATAAAACTTTTTCACACTTTGTCTTTACAGGTGTTGGTAGTCTTACAATAGAACCTTCTTTAAGTTGCATTTCTAATTCATTTTCAGAAATTGACCTAAAATGATCATGTACAATAAAATAAAATTTCCCTTCAAGATCTTTTTTAGTTGTAGTCAGAAAATCTAATTCGCGTAAACCTTCTTTTGGAGACTGATTATTAAAATAATGAGTAATATAAATCTCTTGAAGGTTATTAATCTCTTTCGGAAGAAGGCTTTCAGTATGACAATTAGGGCGATCACCAAATCTGCTAGCACTAAGAATATATTCTGCGGTTAACATTTTTTTTAAAAGTGATATCACCCCCCTTTTTGGCATATCACCAGATATTGTAAGCACAAAAACATTTATATATCTTTCTTTAAAAAATTGAAAACCAAACATTAATATAGTTTTAAAATATTTTGATAAAATGCACATTTTGCCAAAATTAGATTATGCATACGATGCTTTAGAGCCTTATATAGATGAGCAGACGATGAAAATTCATCACACAAAACACCATCAAACTTATGTTGACAAATTAAATACCGCATTAAAAGGAAATTCTTATTTAGAAGAAAAAAGTGTAGAAGAATTATTAAAAAATTTAAATGAAATTCCTGATTCTGTTAAAACAGCTGTAAGAAATCATGGAGGGGGGCATTTAAACCATTCTTTTTGGTGGCCTTTACTCAAAAAAAACATTCCTGTAACACCTGAAATTTTAAGATTATTAAAAGAAAATTTTGGGAGTTATGAAAAGTTTAAAGAAGAATTTAGTAAAAGTGCTTTATCTTTGTTTGGTTCTGGATGGTGCTGGTTAGTTTTAAGCAACGGAAAACTAGAAATAATAAATACACCGAATCAAGATAGTCCGATTAGTTTAGGAAAAATTCCTGTAATTGGTATTGATTTGTGGGAACACGCCTACTGGAAACAATATATAAATAGAAAGGATAAATACATTGAAGCATTTTTCAATGTAATAAATTGGGATAAAGTTGAAGAAAATTATGATGATGCTATGAATATTAGTCCAGAGTTTTAATATCATCATTTTATAAATTTTTTCATAATTTTCCTTTGAATGTTATTAGAAATATTAATTGCAGTGTTAATAGGTTTAATCCTTGGAACATTCAGCGGGATTTTTCCCGGGTTACACGTCAATACAATAAACGCAATACTTTTAGCAATATCTCCATTTTTATCTCAATATGTTTCATTATTAACTTTGAGTGTAGTTATTATTTCAATGTCTGTTACGCATACTTTTTTAGATGCAATTCCGAGTATTTTTCTTGGAGCACCTGATGCGGGAATGGAATTAGGTGTTTTACCAGGGCATAGATTATTATTGCAAGGAAGAGGTTATGAAGCTGTTGTTTTAACTGCAATAGGAAGCTTATTTGCAGTCATAATGATGGTTGCTTTTGCACCTTTAGGAATTCCTATAATAAAAACAATTTATCCTGTAATTCAACCTTTTATTCCTTATGTATTAATTTTCTTCTCATTGCTATTAATTTACAGAGAAAAGAAATCAAGAATTCTAGCTTCAGTAGTATTTATTCTTGCGGGTGTTTTAGGATTAACAACTTTAAATTTGCAATTAAAGGAGCCCCTGTTTCCCTTGTTATCAGGATTATTTGGAACAAGTACCTTAATAACAAGCATATTTGAAAAAACTAAGATTCCAAAACAAAAATTTACAGAATCAAAAATAGAAAATAAAGAGCTAAGCAAATCGATGGCTTCTGGATTTTTTGCGAGTTTTTTGCTTGGTTTATTTCCTGGATTAGGATCAAGCCAAGCAGCTGCAGTAGCAACATCATACCAAAAGAAAACCACCCCAGAAAATTTTCTTGTTATAGTTGGAAGTATTAATACTTTTACAATGGTTGTTAGCTTTATTGCGCTTTATTCAATAGACAAAGCAAGATCGGGGAGTGTTGTTGTAATCTCTAAATTAATTGAAAGCTTTAATTTAAATCATTTAATATTATTTTTAGGGGTATCATTAATAGCTGCAGGTGGTGCAACATTCTTAACAATGAAATTTGCAAAAATATTCTCTAAGTTCATGACAAAGGTTAATTATGCAAAACTATGCATTAGTGTAATAATAATTGTTGTTTCTTTAGTAATAATAATTACAGGTTGGCTTGGTTTAATTGTATTAGTAACATCAACCGCCCTTGGTTTAATTCCAAATATATATGGCCTGGGAAGAAATCATTTAATGGGTTGTTTATTGCTTCCTGTTATTTTATTTTTCCTGCTTTAGTTATTGAACAAATAAAGATAATAAAAAAGATAAGATAATAATTAATATTAAAATTAACAATTTAGTTACATAATGTTTATCTGATTGAATTTCTTTAAAACATTCATCGCATATAGGCGGATTTTTGTCTATATGAATTTGTTTTATCTGATTACAATAAACACATTTTCTTTTTAATTTCATCTTGCCTCTTTTTTTACTCAAACCACTTATTTAATTCTTGCTGTTTTTCTGCTCCTTTACCAAACATGCTCTCTATCCTTAATTTAGTTAATTCTAAAGTCTGCTGTAAATAAGGTGGAAGGTCAAATTTGGCTGCAAGGTCTAAAGTTGGCTGCAAATACTTGGATATAAATCCTTCTGATACTGTAAATAATATCTTTCCTTCGCATTTTAAGCATATTCCTGATAAGGGGGGCCTTCTATACTTTTCATTGCAGTTAACACATCTAAATTGCTGTGTACTAAACTTTCTCATATTTCCTCTTATATCTCTAATAAAATGCCTTTCTATAACTAATCTTGCAACATCTACACCATCTACTGCTCTTATCATCTCTGCAAGTTTAATCTGCCCTAAAACCTTTTCCTGCATGCTTGGAATAGATTTATATGCAGAACATCTTACGCCTGAACTAAAATCAGTTGTGTCATGTGTAAATTTAAAATCATAATATTCATTTTCATTTCCAAGCCGGTCTCTTAATTGTTCAATTCTAATTTCCCAAGGCCATTTGTATTGCTGTGCAGCTTCATATAATTCTAAAGGATATTCTGAAACTATATCCATATCAAAAACCATATCATCGACCTCACTCGGGGTTAATATAGAAGTAATAACTAAAGGAGCGTCTTGTGTAGATCCTCTATGTGCTGGAAGATATCTTCTTGAAAAATTAATTAAGGCATCTAATAACAGCATAATTGTGTCCTCATCTCCTTCGCATTGTTTTGCTATAATGCCGTTTGCAATAACATTATGATGTCCAGGTACATTTAGACAATAAGTAATTTGATCGTCTAGACTTTCTTTATTAGTAACTTTTAAATAAACATTAAATTTATCATGCTCTACTTTAATGCCCTTAGATTTTATATTTTTTAAAACATTTTTTAATTTATTTTTTTTGTTTGCAGATATAAAATTTATGTTTTCATAATAAAGATTGCTAAATTCACCCGGGATAATTAATTTTGTTGACTCAAATTCAGGAACTTCTCTATTTTTTCTAATGTAAAAATCCCCGACTATCTTCCCGGGTTTTCTTTTTGATTTATATTTTTTTACATAAATGCCAAATCTTGCTAAACACAATTCCAGGTCATAAATTAAGGATTGGCTGACAGTATCGCATGTAACTCTTAAATCGGATTCGCTTACAGAGCCATCGCCTTCAAAATAAGCGCTTAATAAATATGAAAGCTTTTCTTTCGGTAAATTAATTAACAAACTTGGGATCCTTTTAACATGTGCACCGTTGCCGCATTTAAGAATTTCAACAATAATCTCATAAAATATTCTTGAATCATAATTTAAACTTTTCTTTTTATTTTTATTTGGATATAAATTCAAATTTTTAGTAATTTTCTTTTTTATATCTTCTCTTGATTCATCTTCATTTATTGAAAAGTTCACCCTATAATAACCCTTATCTCCTATTTTTTTCCCTGCATAACCTTCTGAGATATACCATCCTATTATTTCCAATAAATCCTTATTTAGGATTATTTTAGGAGGTATTTTTATAAAATTTCTTTTGACAGATAACATTCTTTTCTTTGGCAAATCTTCAAAATCATCATTAAAATATTTCAATAATTTATTTACTAGCGTAATAGGAAAACTATCTCTGTATAAATAGTTATAAAAAGATCTTTTTTTAATAGAAAAAATATCGCAAAAATCTTTAATATTAATCTTAGTTAATTTTGATTTAACGTATTTTACAACACCCTTCATCATTATATGGTCCCTATTAGAATAAATTTTCTCCAAGTCTAAACACTTAATGTCTTTCTCATTAATATTAAAATTGTAGGGTATAATCAGCTTATCATTTTCGCTTATTTCAAAAGCTTTTTTTATCTTTATGCCCTCATTTGATTTAACATAAAATTTATGGTCTTTTGTTACTTTTATCTCTCTTCCATTTTCTAATCTTAAATTAATCAGTCTGCTTTTAGTATGCTTAGTAAACCATTTAACAGGCATTATATCTATTTTATTGGTATTTGTGTTATACGCCAATGTAGATATGTTATCAACATCTTTAGATAAAGTTCCGTAAGAATCTATAACTTGTGTTGGATTTAATCTTTCAACAAAATCCCCGATTCTAATATTTTCCCATTTTCCATCAGAAAATAAAGGGATATTTGTATCATAACTAAAACAATCTCTTCTCTGTGCTGCATGCCACATTGGGTGTGCAAAGCACCCCTGTGTTCTCGAAAATCCTATAATTCTTCCTATTATTGCTGCAGAAGTATGGGGAGCTAACCCAATAACAAGATGTCCTATTAAATCTTCTCTTGTCTTAATGTTGTAAAATCTTTCAGCCTTATAAAAATTAGCTAATAAGTCATCAATAAAATTAGCAACCCTCGTAAAAACTAAATCTGCTCCTTCGTCAGGTGATTCAATGCATGCGGGAAGAATAACATCACTTGGCATTATTTCAATTAATTGCTCTTCATTTTCAAGATTATTTCCATAAATATCTTTTTCATACCCTAATTCTTTCAATTTCTCAATATTTGTAAAAATTTCTCTTGGCCTGAAAGCGGTTATTGGCATTTCAGTCATATCGTATCTTATTGTCCCATCTTTATTCACATATAATTCGTAAATAGCCCTTAAAATTCCCTTAGCTAAGTTTTCAGTAGTATGATCTTCGTTGCTTGTTCCCCTTACCCCCTTAATTAATCCTGGAATTTCTTTTAAATTTAATTTTTTTGAAGCATTGTCAAAGAAATGATTTATTGATAAGGCTTTCTTTATATACGGCTTTGAATTATGATCAGCATTTACCTCTTTACCTTCTATTTTTTTAAGCTTTTTTTTAGGACATGGTTGGTCTTGATAATTTTCACAGTCATAGCAATAATATTTTTTTTGTGTTTTGTTGCTGCATACTTCACAAACAGGATATATTGTATCAATATCGCAATTATTGCAGTAAAATGTTGGAAACTCTGCTGTGACTTGTCCTTTTGCTAAAGATGCTTGAAAACTTCTTAATTTTCCCCCTTCCTCGCCAACAGGAAATAAAATATGGGGGCTTCCAATTAATTTTCTTATTTTAGCTTTCTCGGGCCTTCCCATTCTTGCTCCAATATAAGTTCCTGATTTATCTCTTATTTTTACCTTGCAAGTATCTTCAAGAATTTCTAAAACACTTTCTTTTTCAATATTAACATCAAAATTATTTAAGGTAAATAAAACCGCTCTTGCATCTTCTCCTTTTATAACAACACTTTCATTTAATATAACTTCATGAGGAATTCCGAGCAATTCTAAGACACGTTTTGCGTCTATTTCCTCTAAATCTTTATTAATATCATAAACTAAAGGGAGAATAATATTCTCCTGAAAGATTTTTCCTTGTTTAAACCAATTTAATAAATTTAAAAATTGCTTTTTATTAATGTCATTCCAGTGATAAGTATATCTTGGGTGCAGGGGGATATTATACTTCAATGAAATGTTAATTGCATCTTCTGCTTTTATTTTTGTAGTTGATTTTTTGAATAAGTTATTTAATAAATCTTCATCTAATTCTAAAATTTTGCTTAAATTCTTTAAGTCAATTTTTTCGTGTTTCTCTAAAATTGCTTTTTTAAACTCCTGCAGCCACCATTCTTCATTATATCCGCAAGGAACTAAAACATGTGCTCTATTAAAAAATTCTCCATAATTAACTAAAAAATCTCCAAGAAACAAAATTTCTTCTACATCGTTTTTAATTTTTTTTGCTTGATCTTCATTTTCGACTAATAAAACACTTTGATCTTTTAACTTTACTATTGGCCCTTCAATTGTATCACATGGGGCCATGGCACTTGACTTTCCAGGTCTTTCGTATCTTAATTGTGTCCCAACAGCAATGTAATCTTTTAATAATATCATTGTAGCAGGGTGCATACTCATGCTACTTAATCCTGAAGTTCTAGATCTCCCATATCTTAATCTAAATCCGCCAATAGCTAAAGGATGTGTTAATACAGGCCTTCCTGCAACTAAATCTTTAATATAAGTAAAGTCCGGCTTTATTTTTTGTATTTTTTCTTTATCATCTTTTTTTTCTCTGGCTTTAATTTTTTTTTGCAGAACAACAAACTCTTCTAAGAAAGACCATTGTTCCATTCCATATTCTTTATAGAATTTATTTATTTTATTCCAAAATTTCTGGGCTTTTTGAGTTAAAGCTTCTCCTGTAACAAGGCAAACGCCATTTCTTAGTCTATTGGTATTTATCCTATTCAAATCTTTATAATTTGAAACATCTAATTTCTCGCTTGGATCTCCGTCAATTTGTATGGGCAAATGTGAAATCATAAATTCTATTTCTTTCTCGCTTGGAAGATATTGCAAATTATTTATTCTTTCATGAAAATCATATACTTCAACAACAATTCTTTTGACTTCATCTTCTTCTGGATCATAAACATCATAGCCCATCATTTTTCTAATATAATCTGCGACAAAAATCCCCCCGCAAGTTATTGTTGTTCCTGCACTTCTTATTGGACCTGAAAACATTAAGGAAAAATATTCTTTTCCATCTCTTCTTTTTCTTATTTTCAATTTAGTAAAACCTTCTAAAGGGCTTGAAACAACTCCATTAGACAAATAAGCTAATCCTACTCTTATTCCAACTTCCATAGCCTCTTCTTTGTTTTTAAATTTGCAGAATTTTTCTTGTGCAACCTCTAATGCAACAATCATTGCAACCCGCCAGTCTACTTTTCCATACTTAAGTTCAAGTTCTTCTAGTCTTTGAACCATACCCGAATTTTTAATTTGAGGTGCAACAACGCTTATTAATCCTTCAACCCTTTCTACCATGTTTCTTGCAAGAGGGATTTCAACATAAGGCAAAGGATCATAGCCAAGATTCTTTATTTTCTCTGCAAAATTATAAATTTTCTTAGTATTATCTTCAAGTTCATTGTAATATTGCTTTATTTTATTCATCTTAAATATCCATAAAATTTAATATTTTTAGATCTCTTGTCTTCAAGTTAACCAAGATTGCCTTGCAGGGGTCTGGTTTTATTCCTCTTCTTTCCTGGTCTTCAGTAATTCCGAGCCAGCAGCTGCAGTTCATTAGTGTAATATTTCTATAATTTGCTACTTTAGTTTTATGCAAATGTCCTGAAATAAAAAAATCTGGAATTTTTTCAATAAGTAGGGGGTCTTCTTCTGAATTTGGAATATATTGTGTTGAAGTGTAGCTTGGGGCAAGATGCCTCCTCTGCAATAAATATTTCATAATTGAATCAACATTGTCCAATCTTCCGTTTCTTCTAATGCTATCAACATTTTCAGCAATATAAGGAAAGCTAAAGCCGTGATAGATTAAAACATTAAATCCCAAAAAATTTTTTGTTGATGCAATATTGACTATCGAAGGATTGGTCGTAAAATAAACATTTTTCATTGAACTAAACTTGTCAAGTATTTTTTTGTCTAATATGGGCTGTGGCTCTGCTATCCTCACTGCATCATGATTTCCGGGAGAAATAATAATCTTAACATCCTTTCTTATTTTGCTTAAATATTCTGCAAAAAGATCATACTGCTTGTAAATGTCTGTTATATCTAAATCTTCCTCTTGCCCTGGATAAACCCCAACACCGTCTACTATATCCCCTGGAATAAATAAATATCTTATTTTCAATGCAATCTCTTTTTGTTCTCTATTTCCATATTCCCCATTAAGCCACTCAATAAATCTTAGAAAATTCCTTTCATAAAATTTTTTGTTTCCAACCTGCATATCAGAAGTAAATAATGCGTATTCTTCAATTTGGGCTTTTTTTAATTCATTGTTTATAGGGATGTCCGGGTAATAAATGCCGTCGCAAAAAACTATTTTATCCCCCGCTAATCCTGTAATACCAATAACTTCGTCCAATAAAGTATCATTAGCAATATCGAACATTTCATATTTGTTCTTGCTTATAACAACATTTATCACCCCTGTTGGATCTTCTAAACTTAATAAGACATTTCCGTTCTTAGTAATTCTTTTATCACTTACAATCCCTATTATGGTAACCTTCTCTTTTTCAATTCTTCCTAATATTCTGTTAATTGATGTTGCGTTCTGCAATTCTTTTCTTGAAAGCAGAATGTTCTTTAGTTTATTATACCTTAGCTTAAAATAGCCTATGAACTCTTGAACATCGTGTTTTTTTACACTATCTTTATAATTTTTTAGAATAATTACGTTTCCATTATTTGTGTCTAGTTCTTTAATTTCTAATTCACTTTCTTTTTGCAGTTCTGAAAAATTATGCGTTTCATCTGGATTTAATATTGTTAAAAAAGAGTTGTATAATGTTTTATCTTTATTTTTTTCAAATGAGACCTTAGATTTATCAAATTCGTTCCAGTTAATTTGTATTATTTTCTTTTTTTCTTTTATTAAGTTTAATATATTTTTGTTTATTACTGTTGGTCTTTCTTTTAAAGAATTTAGGGTTGTTAGAATTAAATTTTCGTCTTCTGATTTTATTTCATTAATAATCTCCGGACTAACTAAATAACCTTTCTTCATAAAATTTTCTACCGCATTATTCATAACCCCAATCCTTCTTTGAGGATATCTTTTATTTTTGGAAAAGTTGATGGATGAATTGCTAAAATAATTTCTTTTGTCCTCCCATATCTTCCTTTGGAAATTACCTTGGCATTAATTATCCCAAGCATGTCAAATTCCGCTATAATATCCGAGATTCTCCTTTGTGTTAATGGCTTAATGTTTACCCTGTTGCATGTTTTTTTATAAAATTCATAAACTTCCCCTGTAAAAATCTTGTTGTTTTCGTCGCATACATTCAAAATGCTGTATAAAGTAATTTGAAATTGCTTTGGCTGTGTTCTTACTGTATCTATTATTCTGTCTTTTTCTATTTTTTCTTCTGCTTCGTCCAAATGAACTAACCCGATGTTTTTATTGTTTTTTCTTTCAGCTAATTCTCCCGCAACCCTTAATAATTCTAATGCTCGTCTTGCATCCCCGTGTTCTCTTGCAGCATAAGCGGCACACTTTTCAATAACCCCTTGTTCTATTGCTCCTTCTTTAAATGCCAGCTTTGACCTTTCTCTTAAAATATCTTGCAACTGTACTGCATTATAAGGCGGAAAAACAAGTTCTTCTTCTGACAAACTTGATTTAATTCTAGGGTCTAGATTATCTGTAAACATTAAGTCATTCGAAATTCCGATTATAGAAACCTGGCATTTTGTTAATTCTGAATTTAATCTTGTTAAATTATATAAAATTCCGTCTCCTGCTTTCGTTACCAACTGATCTATTTCATCTAAAACTAAAATAATAAGTTGATTCTCTGAATTAATAGAATCAATAAATAATTTATAAACTTCTCCTGTAGGAAGTCCTGTAGCTGGAACTTCCTTTCCAAATGCTCTTGCCAATTGTGCAATTAATCTATATTCTGTATCTGCAATCTTTTTTAATTTGCAGTTTAAATAATAAGATTTCACTTTTAAATTCTTTTTATTAACAATATCAAGAATCTTCTGCATTACGTGCTGCGTTACACACGTTTTTCCAGATCCTGTTTTTCCGTATACAAAAACATTGCTTGGTTTTTCCATTCTTAACGCTGGAGCGAGAATCGTTGCTAGTTGTTCTATTTGTTCATTCCTATGCGGAATGTCTTCAGGAGTATAATTATTTTGTAAGGATTTTTTATTTGAAAATATAGAATTAGTTGTTAAGTAAGTTTCAAAAAATTTAGATAAATCGTTGGCCTCCATTTTTATTTTATTAAATATAAGTTATATTTAAGCATTTTTATTCTGCAAAACATATACCTACACCTATATTTCGCTTGCAATATATTTTTTGAAAGAGAAACCTTGATTTCTAGTGGACTTAATTAAGATTTTCATGAAATAGTATATTTAATTATTATGTTCTTTTATATATATTATATAATATAGAAAATCTTATAAATTAAAATAATTATAAAAATTTAAAAGCTGAGAATTTTTTAACTTTAAAGCTTAAAACAAGAAAATAGATTTTATTAAAATTTAAGCTAAAAAACGAATAAATTTATATAAAAAAGCAAAAAAACACATTCAAATTAAATAAAAAGTAAGCATAAAACAAGTTCCATAAGAAATTTAGATTTTAATAATTATACAGTTGAAATTAAGGTGTGAGTGTGTCTTAATTTTCTAGTTTTTTTAATTCTCGCTCTATCCTACTTTCTAAATCTCTTAAAGCAATACGATTTTTTCTTCTAATAAAATCTTTACTGTTTTTCTTTAACTCTTCAACTTCTAAAGAATCGTTTATATCATTCGTTTTTCTATGATATGTTCCAAAATAATAATCTATTTTTTGATTATCTTTTCTCCTAACCCCAATCACAACTATATTTAAAAAATCGAATTCTGAATTTTTATTAAAATAATTTAAAAAACACCCGTGATATATTGCACCTTCTCCCCCCTTAACATCAAAAGTCATTGAATGAGAACCCTCTAAGTTAGAAAAACCAGCTATCGATAAAGTCTCTTCAGAAACATACAAGCATAAAGGCCTATAATAAACCATTCTTAGATATTAAACAAAGCAAATGTTATAAAGCTTTCTTATACCCCTCGAATAATCAAAAGATTTATAAATAAGTTGTTACTCTAGAGATAGTTATAGAGGTAATAAAAATGCCAGAAGACGAAAAAAAATTCAGTTCTAGACAATTATTAGGAAAATTGGTAGTAAGCAAAACAGGAAAACGTTTTGGTGAAGTAAGTGATTTAACCTTTGAGACAAGAACAGGAGAATTAATCCATGTTGTTGTCAAAAATCCTACAGGCTATTGTGAAGGATTGGAACTAGAAAAAGACAAGACAGGAAATCCTTTAATCCCATTTACAGCTGTTGTTGCTGTGGGGGACTTTGTAGTTGTAGCTGAAGAAGAAATTATTTAATTTTCTTTAAAAACAAATATTTTTAAATCCAGATAATTATTTGTTAATTATCTAAATATGAAAAACCTTGATTTTAAAACCACTGCAGACATTAAAGTATCTAAAAATATTGTTGATCAGATTGTAGGTCAGGATAATTCTGTTAATATTGTAAAAAAAGTTGCAAAACAAAGAAGACATTTGCTTTTAATCGGTCCTCCTGGGGTGGGAAAATCCTTAATAGGACAAGCTTTAGCAGAATTACTTCCTAAAGAAAAGCTTACAGATATACTCGCTTATCATAACCCCATAGATGATAATACCCCCCTAATAAGAACAGTTCAAAAAGGCGATGGCAAAAAATTAATCGCAAAATCAAGGATACAAGAAGCAGCATCAATGAAGAACCAAAACATTATTTTTTTTATTCTATTAATTTTAGCCATGGTTGCTCCATGGTGGATAAGAAAAAGTTATGGGGATATAATGGCCGCAGCATCCTTAATCGGAAGTATGATGTTCTTGGCAGCCTTTGTGTTATTTATTAATTTAAATAAAAGAATGTCTGTAAGTAGCAATGTTGGAAAAGTGCCTAAACTATTAATTGATAATTCAAATACAGATAAAGCCCCGTTTATAGACGCAAGTGGCGCACATTCAGGAGCATTGCTCGGAGATTGCCTTCATGATCCGTTACAATCCGGTGGCTTGGGAACACCGGCTTATGAAAGATTAATTCCAGGAATGATTCACAGAGCAAATGGGGGGGTTTTATTTATCGACGAAATTGCTAACTTAAACCCAAGATCGCAGCAAGAACTATTAACAGCATTGCAAGAAAAAAAATACCCAATAACAGGGCAGAGTGAAAGAAGTTCCGGTGCTATGACCAGAAGTGAGCCCGTACCATGTAATTTTGTTTTAGTTGCAGCAGGTAATTTAGAAACAGTAAAAAATATGCATCCCGCCTTAAGATCAAGAATTAGAGGATATGGCTATGAGGTTTATATGGATTCCGATATAGATGATAATCCTGAAAACAAAAATTTATTTGCAAGGTTTGTTGCACAAGAAGTTGTAAAAGATGGAAAAATTCCCCATTTTACAAAAGATGCTGTTGAAAAATTAATTGAAGAAGCAAAAAAACGTTCAGGAACTTCTGGGAAATTAACATTAAGATTAAGGGAACTCGGGGGGTTAGTAAGGGCAGCAGGAGACCTGGCATTAGAGGATAATTCAAAATATGTTGAACCAAAACATATTGAAAAAGCAATGAAGTTAGCAAGAACATTAGAACAGCAAATAGCAGATAAATACATTGAAAGTAAAAAACGCTACCAAGTTATTACAACCATTGGAAGTATTATAGGAAAAGTAAATGGGTTGGCTGTAATGGGTTCAGAAGATCATTTTTCAGGAATAGTCCTTCCAATAGAGTCTGAAGTAACTCCTGGAGGAAGAAAAACAGAGTTTATTGCAACAGGCCAATTAGGAAAGATAGCAAAAGAGGCAATAAAAAATGTTTCTGCCATTGTTTTAAAGCATTTTGGAGAGGATATTAAAGAGAAGTATGATATTTTTGTTCAGTTTTTGCAGACTTCTGATACAGGTGTAGAAGGAGACTCAGCAAGCATCGCTGTTGCCACAGCTGTTATATCTGCATTAAAACAAGTTCCAATAAAACAGGATACTGCAATGACAGGAAGTTTAAGTGTTAAAGGCGAAGTTCTTGCAATTGGCGGAGTTACAGCTAAGATAGAAGCTGCAATAGAAGCTGGAATTAAAAACGTTATAATTCCTTTAAGCAATGAAAAAGATGTTTTGTTAAGCAAAGAAAATAAGAACAAAATAAAAGTTATTCCTGTAAAAACAATCCAAGAAGTTTTAAAATATGCTCTAGATTGGAAAGGAAAAGAGAACATATTAAAAAAATTAGATGTTAAGTAATTCCTTATATTTTTCGTAAGTTAGTTTAGTTAATCCCCATTTTCTTTTTACATTTTTTCCTCTGCTTTCTTCTATTTGTGTAATCAGTTTTAATCTTTCTAAATCTTTTAATAAATCCAAAATAAACTCATCATCTCTTAACAAAGAATCTGAGACCTGATAAGTATACTTAAATTCAGGATAACTTTCGTATAATACTCTTAATACCTCCTCTTTTAATCTTTCTATTTTTTCTTGAGATATCTTCGACATACAAATTTTTTAATCAAATTAATATATAAATCTATTGTTCATTCGGTTAAGCATATAAAAAAAGATACCTTTATATAATCTTTTTAAAAATAAATCTTATGCCTTTTATAGGATTTAATTTTGATAAAATTGAAGCTTCTAAAGAAGCAGATGAAATAAAAGGAAACATAAATGTTAAGCATTCTTTGAATATTATAGATGTTAAACAGCAAGAAGTTACGTTAGACAAAAAACAGGAGGTTCTTAAATTCATATTTAAATTTACTTTAAATTACGAACCTAAAATAGGTAGCATAAATTTAACTGGAAGCATGCTGTATACAGACGATTCAAAGAAAATGAAGGATATCCTTCAGGAATGGAAGAAAGATAAAAAAATACCGCAAAACATAATGCAGGGCTTGTTTAATACTATTTTAACTAAAGCTAATATTAAAGCTTTAAATCTTGCGCAAGACATAAATCTTCCTCCTCATTTGCCTCTGCCTAAATTAGAGCAAAAATCAAAGAATTACAATGAATATATTGGTTAATTTAAGAGAACTCTTCTAATGTTTTAATCTCTTTTTGTTTTTTAGTAGCCTGAACCCATGTTAATCCGTCTTTTTTCATTATCTTAAGGATCTTAAGTTCTTTATTCATAACATTATAGAATACTCTTTATTTAAATACTTTCTTAACATTTATAATAGATTTCTTAATATATGCTAAAAAATGCAATTAAATTTATAAGCATAACCATTAAAAAATAGCTATATTCTTATTGTTTTATTAAGGTATAATTTTCTTTAGTTTAATGAAAGCTTTTTTATACTTTTTTATCTTGTTTTTTAGCATGGAAATAAATACCGACGATAAAATCAGAATTTCTTTTCAAAAAGTTCGTGAAGATATTGAAAGTCTAAAGAATGAAATGGAAGAGATTAAAAAAGTCTCGTTATTAAAAAATAGTGATATATTAATGCTTAAAGAGCAAATTAAAGCTCAGAATGAACTTATTTCTAAATTATTAGGTAGAATTGAAGAAATCTCCACTGGAAATCAGCGGGTTAATAATGATCAACAATCATTAATAATGATCCATAATGATGACCAACACTTAAGCTTCAAGGCCTTTATCGTCGAGAGATTTAGACGATTAACAGACAGAGAATTTTCTGTTTTTATGGCAATTTATCAAATAGAGGAAGAAAAAGGGGCCGTAACTTACGAAGATGTAGCCAAAATTTTAGGCTTAACTGTAGTAAGTATAAGGGTTTATATTAATGATCTAATTCGCACAGGTTGCCCCATATATGGGGATCGACAGTTTAATAGAAAAATTAAATTTAGAGTAATGAGAGAATTCCGAGAACAGAACCTTATTTCTGAGGTTTTAGCCCTTAGAGAAGCTAAAAATATTAAAAAACAAACCAATAATCCTAATTAAGTCTACCTTAAAGCCCATTTTCTTAAATTTTTATTAATTTGAACTTATTTCTTAATTTTTTACTAAAAAATAACCCTCATTTTCTAGTTTTACTCAATCTTGCTACTCATTTTACCTATTCTTTTCTATTTTTTGATCAAATTAAACTCTCATTTTTTATTTTTAAGTCTACTTATACCACAAACAAGACCCTTTTTTTCCTTTTACCCGAATTATTTTGTTAAAATTTACTAGAAAAAGTTACATTTCTAACTAATTAAGTATACTTTAAACCTATAGTAACACTCATTTTTAATGTTTTAAGTAGAATTTAGCTCTCTTTTTCGTCTCATAATAACTCTTTTTACTGCTTTTTCTATGAAAAATACCTTCCTTCCGTTCTCAATATTCACTTTTTCTTTGACATCAAAACCCATTTTTTTGAGATCATTAAGGTGTCTTCTTACAGTGACAATACTTAAACCAAGCTCTTTTGCTAAATCCTCATATTCTAAAGGTATTTCTGCAAGGCTTAATGCATGAATTACCTTTTTTTGTGCAGGTGTAACCATATCTTTAAGCGATTGAACGTTCATGAATGGGTCGATTGAACGATTGAACGCGATTGAACGCGATTGAACGATTGAACGCTCATCGTCGCTGGAGGGTGTTTGAACGATCAAATTTCGCATCATTTCAAGCTCCCTTTCTATTCTTTCAAATCTTTCATCATGATCATTGTGTTTCTTCTTAAAATGACCAATAAATTCATGAATTGTGCCAAAATCTTTCTTAATATTTGAGAAGGATCCCTTTAAATTATCCTCGATTTTCTTAACCCTATCCTCTTTTTTATTACCAAAAAACCAAAAAGTCATGTTATACTATAAACTTAACTTATTATTAAACTTTTCTACTATTTTTCATCATTTTGAACGGCTTTGAACGCGATTGAACGGCTTTGAACGCCCATCGAAAATTAGCTTTATCGACTTAAAACTGCTAAAAACCTTTAATCAAATCTCAAAAGATAGTTTTATAATATTTTCTAAGATATTAAAAGCATGGAAACAGAAACAAAACCCACTATTCGTCCATTAGAGCAACTCGTTCAATTAAATCCAGTTACTTTAATTCATCTAGGTGAAATTGATGCAGGAAATATATCACAATTACATCGTATCGCTTCAACAACTTATGGCATTCTAAAGGCTTTAGAAATAGAGCCGAATACTCAGCGGGTTATATACACTTACATGGGCTTATTAGATGTAGTCTTACAGCATCTTACTGAAGGTTACTTACAATATGCAAGTTCAATTAGTAACGAAATAACCCAAAATGATTTAATAGCTTATAGAAGATACCTCTTAAAATATTTTTCAGAGTTTAAAGATCCTAATGGAGATATTAAAAATAAGTATGTACATTATTGTTTAAATTCACTTAGAGACTTGTTTGCAAAAAGAGTATTAAAATATAATCCAGATACTCTTGATCTTGTTAAAACCTTTAATCCAGTCTACGATCCCAACTTATAACTTCTTAAAACTTTTAATCATTTCTAAGAATTTTTATTATGTGTATAAAAAATAAAAAAAATAAAAAATTAGGCTTGCATAGCCATACCTTGTTTCTTAAATAGGAAGAATAATCCATATAATGCAGATACACCAACTAAGATGTAAACTATTTTTCCAATCATAGATCCGCTTCCAAAAACGGTGTCTACTAAATTAAAGTTTAATGCTCCGACTAAACCCCAATTTAATCCACCAATGACAACTAGAATTGAAGCTATCCATTCTAAAACGTTTTTTGGCATTAATAATGCACCTCCATTTTAATTATAGATTTAATATGTTTATCTTGTATATAAATTTAGTGTTTAGATATTTTAAGCAATGCTAAGAGATAAATTTATAATATTTTTTATAATAAATTCTCTATGCCAAAAGATCAAAGTTCTGAAAAAGCTAATTATGTTCTTGCATGTGATTTGTGTAAATACTTTGGTAATTATGGTGTTAAACTTTATAACGGATTTGAATATTGTAAAAAGGATTATCCTAACATAAGTGTTAATGTAAGGCCACTTTCTATTGAAAGACGCTTAGTTGGATGTCATTTATTTAGTCATAATGGAGAAGCTTTAACTAAAGAAACACTTTAACAATAGTCTCGGATGATCATTATAATGATAGTATTTTAAGGACAATTCTATCCGAAGAATTAGTTCATCCAAAAAAGACATCAAAGGATTCTTAAAACCTTTAATCTGTGCTAAAATACTAGGGAAAAGGGTAGTTTTTGTGTATATTTCAAATCTATGTGTAAGACGTTCGTTTAAGACTGATTAAGAGAACGGTGGGCTTAATTCATCTGAGGTTTCCACAATTCTTTTAAATGAATCATTGTTTTCTATATTATGATAACTATTCGTAAATCTTCTGAGCGCGGACATTTTGATTACGGTTGGCTAAATACTCGTCATACATTCTCTTTTAACACTTATCATAATAAAAATTATATGGGTTTTAGGTCTTTGATAGTAATTAATGAGGATGTAGTTCAATCAGGACAAGGTTTTGGTGCACATCCACACGATAATATGGGGATTATAACATATATTGTTAGTGGGGAATTAGCCCACAAAGATAGTGGAGGACATACATCTGTCATAAGAAAGGGCACTGTTCAGATCATGAGCGCAGGTGAGGGTGTTGTTCATAGCGAATTTAATGATTCTAAGAAACCCGTGCATTTATTACAGATTTGGATTGTTCCTGAAAAGAGAAATACTCCCATGAGATATGCAGAAAAGAAATTGGAAAATAAAAAAGATAGTTTAAACTTAATTGCAGATAATAAAGAAGTATATCAAGATGTAATTATTTATTCATGTAATCTTAAAGATAAAAAAAACATCAAATATTCTTTAGAAAAAGGTAGAGGATTATGGATACAATTGATTGAAGGTATGATTAAAGTTAATAATAAAGAGATAAACAAAGGGGATGGTGTTTCGATAGAAGACGAACACGAAATTAATATACTTGCTAAAAAAAATTCAGAATTTTTGATGTTTGATTTAAAGTAAGGTTTCTATTCATTATTTGGGAATTAATTTTATAAGAACATCCTTTAATACACACTAAACGAACGGTTATCTATCCAAATCCTTTTTGAATAATTCCTTCATACTATCTTTAATGTGTAAAAAAACCGCAACTGCCGCGACTAACATATAAAATTTTAAATTTTTATCACCCTCTGAAAATATAAAAATACCCGTTAAGGAATAAATAAGAATTATTATTAGGGTTAACATTGAAGCACTTAAAAACAAGGCGGAAAAAATGTTTTTAGCTTTAAATCCTATTTTTTTTGTTCTCATAAAAATAACAATCAAGATCAAAAAAACTATTACAATGAAAGTCGATGTATATATTGGAATACCATAAATATCAAAGTTCTCTGATGTTAAAAAATTTGTAAAAACCATGTTATATTTTGTAACTTAAATACGCTCCTATCGCAACGCCCAAAAAAAATCCAAGGGCTGTTTTTGTTATTAGATATCCAATTACTCCGCCTAAAACCATAAATAAAAAAATTTTATTCATTTTATTATCTCCAATTTGCTCTCTTCCATTAAAATCTTTTGTTCAGGATTCATTCTTTTTTTAATTATAGGTAAATACTTCTTATCTTTCTCAATACCTATGGAATTTCTTCCTAACATTTTAGATACAAAAGATGTGGTTCCAGAGCCTAAAAAAGGGTCTAAGATAACGTCCCCTTTATTTGTACATGATAAAAGAATTCTTCTTAATAATTCAACTGGCTTTTGAGTTGGGTGTTCTCCAGCAAATTTCTCACTTTTTGGGGTTAAGGGAATTACCCATACATTTCTTGTTTGTTTTCCCATTGGATTTAAGGAATCTTCAATCAAATTTTTAGTATCTTCATAATTAAATTTCCATTTTTTATTATCCCTATTTTTTGTAGCCCAAATTAAATGTTCGGCACTTTCCGTAAACATTCTACAAGATATGTTTGGCTGTGCATTGGGTTTAAACCAGACAATAGAATTATTTATTTTAATATCTCTATGAAATTCTTGAATTATAAACCCTATTTGATAAATATTATGAAAACTTCCAGAAATCCACAAACTACCCCCATGTTTTAGCACTCTTAAACATTCAGTGATCCATTCCTTATTAAATCTAAAAAAATCATCTTTCGAAAACATATCCCATTCTTCTTGCATTGTTACATGTTTACTATATTTCCAACCTAAACCTTTTTTCTTCGACATGTTATAAGGGGGATCAGCAAAAACTAAATCAACAGACTCATCTGGTAACTCTTTTAATTTCTCTAAACAATCCCCCATTATGACTTTATGATTTGTTTTCATTTTTCCCCTTTAAATCCTCAACCATTTGTAAAAACCTTTCTTTGTCTTCTTTAGTAAACTCTTTTTTATCTTTCTTAGGTATAGTAAGTTTTTTCTCTTTTGGAATATATTTTACACGATGATTATATTTTCTTTTGCCACTACCCATCTTCCCTACACCACTCTTTCATCAATGTATTTACTTTAGTAGAAACTTTAATATCCTTTTCTCTACATGATTTTTTAAACCTTTCAAGAAGTTCTTTATCAACTGTAATAGTTAATGGAATTTTCCTCAATTTAACCCCCACTTATTTCTATGTATTTCTTAATATAATCCTTATATATAAATATTTTCATTATAAAAATATGGATAAAGAATCAATGTTTAATATAGTAAAAGAATTAAAATTTGATACTAAATTTGTTGTTTATGATGATGGAAAATCTTTAGCTTATATCTATCGTCCATCTATACCTCCTAAAAAATATAAAAATTATGACCATAATAAAAATTTTCAAATTTGGTTAAAAGAGGGCAATAGGGAGTTTAAACCAAATCATTTAAGGATTATGATAGACCTTAATTTAAGAGTTAGAAGTCGCCCAGATTTAAAGAAACAATTATTATCAGCTTTTGATAATATTTATTATGGAAAAGATCCTGAACAAGAACTGAGAATTTTAGAAAAAGAAAAATTCGAACATTTTTTAAATAAAATAATGTTAATTGGCATACTATCCCAACTTTTTCACATTGAACAAGAATATAATTATAATAAAATAAGCAAATTTGATCCTCCAAACTTATTTTTACAGGGATGGATCAGAGAATTTATAGATAGTCCTAAAGAAATAGATAATTTATGCATGAGTGTTTGTAATCGCCAATCACCAAACTCCAATTATGTAAAACTAGAAAATAAAAAAGATAAGAAGTATAAAAATAATTTAAGGGAGTTGTGGTATTTAAAAAATGGTTAAATATATTTATGCTTACGATCCAATAATTAAAAGAAGAGTTATTCACATTGTAATAAATGGTTGGGCGACTTCTATGGTAACTGGTAATAAATTTAGATATGATGGGTGAGAAAATTGAATTTAAAACCTAATCCAACACCGTTCGCCAAAAGAAATTATAAGGATGAAGCGAACCTTGAATTAAAGAACAATCGTGAAATAAACGCTTTTTTATTAATTTATAGTTACATTGAAGCTTATCTAAGAGAGTTGACGCTCCTCTCAGGAAATAGAACAAGGGAGGATTTTACAGATAAAATTATAAAACAATTTGATAGATTAAATTTCCCTAACTTGATATTATTTAATTTACTCAATGAGGATATCGATGTAATATTATACTGCAAGCTTTTAGGTATACATGAATTTAGAAATAAATTAGCACATGAGTTTATCACAATAGATGTTACAAATAAGAATACCTTATTAGAAATAAAAAGAGTTGCACAAGGAAGTATTTTAATTTGCGATGAAGTATTTAAAGCATACGAAAAATTAATAAAAAAAAGAACCGCTGTTTTTGATCCAAAAATATTTAGTCCCAGAGTTTTTAAAACTTAAAACATTTTAAATCTTTCTACAATACCTTTAAATAACACATTCGCTTAATCTTAGTATGGATTATTTAGATAAAGTAAAAACAGAATTAAAACTTAAAGGAAGAAGCGATAAAACAATTTCCTCCTATAACTATTTTATAAAAAATTATCTTAATCAAATTAAAAATCCAGAAACAGCACCTTTGGATGAAATAAAGAGCTATCTAGCAACATTAATAGATAGATATTCAAACAAGTCAAGATCTTTAGCAATATCAAGTTTAAGATATTTATATAGAAAAATTATAAAACGTTCAGACTTGGCAGATATTTTAGAAGTATTAGAAACACCAGCGAAAGAAAAAAGATTACCAATAGTTTTATCTCAAGAGGAAATTAAAACACTAATCGATGTAGCTGAATCAAAAAAAACAAAATTAATGATATCAATGCTATATGGAACAGGTTTAAGAGTAAGTGAAATGACTAACTTAAAAGCAGAAGACATAAATTTTAATGAAGGAACCGGATGGGTTAGGATTGGGAAAGGAAAAAAAGATAGATTATTTAGGATCGGTTCTAATATAATTAAATTTTTAAAAAAACATATTGAAAAGAATCCTAACGATAAATATATTTTTTCTGAAAATAAACCCTTAACTAATAGAAATATGCAACTAATCATAAAAAGATTAGCTAAAAAAGCAAATATAAACAAAAGCGTTCATCCACATACTTTAAGACATTCTTTTGCTACCCATTTACTAGAGCAAGGTGTTAACTTACCAACAATACAAGAATTATTAGGGCATGAAAGTATTGAGACAACAAGAATTTATACTAAAATTAGCCAAGAACAAATTAAAAAAGTAAAACCGCCAACAGACAACTTAAATATAAAAATATGAATAAAGGAATTAATTGGCATTTAAGGAAGAAAATATTAGAAAGAGATAGTTTCTTTTGTCAGAAATGTTATTTAGAAGATAAAACAGGAAAGTTGTTACAAATTCATCATATTAGACCAATATTTCAAGGTGAAAAAGGCGTAATTAATAACTTAATTACTTTATGCAAAGACTGTCATTATTATGCTCCAAATAATTTAGAAGAATTTGAAGAATATATAAAAGAACAATGTACAGGAACTATGACACTTTTAATTAAATCAATAAATAAAGTAAGGGATGAAAATCCAGAATTATTTTCTCAAGAACAATTAAGAAAAGTTAAAAATCCTTTAGATAATTTATAATTAAACACCTCTTACCGTTTTATCATAATCAATTATAAAATCCCTATCTAAAATCGGTTTTTCGTTTTGTACAAATAAATCGTGTATTAAAACAATATCACATTTTTTACAAACACCATAAATTATCCAAGAAACAATTTTTTGATTACCATTCTTTACATCAACAATTCTCATATCCATTTCCTTACCATATTTATGTTTTCCGGCAAATATCTTAATTTCACCCATTTATTAAGTTCTTTAGCTCATTCATTTTAAAGTTATCTATTGAATAATTTCAATAATCTTCTCTCTTGATTTTAAACCTTTAACAATTTTAACATTGTTTTTCTTAGCGTTAAAATATTCAGATAAAATTTCAATTAAATATTTATTAGCCTCATTATTTACAGCCTTAGCTTTCAAATGAATCTTTAGTTTTTCATTTTCTTTAACTATAATATCTCTCTTAGAATTTGGAATAACCCTCACATTTATTTTCATAATTAAATTAGAAAAATTAATCATTTAAACTTAACTATTCAATAAATTTATTCCCTTGGTGTAATATAAAATCTATCATTCTTATTTCTAGGAAGTAACCTTCTATATTTTAAATTCCATAAATAATCCTCAATAAAATTTAAATCTTCTTCTGCAGTAATCCAATCTTGCTTAAATATTCTTAAATCTACCTTAGCATATCCTCGTAAAGTTAAATCTTCATGATCATTAGTATAATAATTCCAATAATAAGGATAATAACTCATTACTAAATCTCTAATATCTCTAAATTTTGCTTCCCTTCCTCTTAAATTTTCATCTCTCGAAATAGCTACAGAACCAAACCTTCCATTTTCTGTATAAATAAAAAGATTATGATCTATGTCTCTTGCTTCTAGACTAAGCATTAATGGAGGATATTTATACTGCATCAAAACAGTAGCTGCAAATAAAACTCCCTCAATGCAATGGGCTTTTTTATCTCTTAAAACTCTTCTAAAGGACCGATTTGTATCTTTTTCTTTATTAAAATCATATTCTATTTCATTAGTTAAAAATTCCTGAACTTTTTTAGGATTATTTAATTTTCTTATTACTTGAAGCTCTTGTTTCGTAAAATTTATCTTTACCATTATTTCTTTTTAAATTCTGAAAAAATTTCAACTAATTTTGATTCAAAAAAAGCATAACTTTCATCTCCATTAGGTTAGGGGTTTTAATTAATTTTGCTCCATTTGTTTCAATACTTACCTCTTCACCAGCAAGAATAAAATCATAATTTCCTATTGTAAGGTATGTTTTGAGACTTCCTCTACTTATAGCATAATCTACTTTCCCTTTAAACTGAAGGTTATCTAGAACCTCTTTTAAACTATTTAATTTATAATTATCACTCTCGACGACCAATACACTAATATTATAAAATCTCATAATATAATTAAATTAAAAAAATTAATAAAGCTATTTCTTTATCCTAATAACATCAATAATATCTTTTCCATTATCTAAAACAGTTCGTTTTATTATCTTTAAAGGCAGTCTAAGCCCTTTTTTAATTATTTCTATCGGAAATAAATATTCGACATGCATCTTTTCCTCCTTGCTCCTTAATACATACAAATTATATAATGGATTATGCACCTCATAGCTCCCTTTATCTATTATCTTATTTCTTCTCTCTAATTGTTTTTGTATTTCCCCTGTAATCATTTAAAATATAAGAATTTTATAATGAGTAAATCTTAAACAATATAAATTTAACTGTTTAAAGCAAAATCCTTTTATACTTATTCTTTAACATAATAAATATGCTTGATAAACTAGAAACAGAATTAAAAATAAGGGGTTTCAGCCAAAAGACTGTTGATTCCTATAAATTATATAATGGACAATTCTTAAAATTTATAAATAAAGAGCCTGAAAAAATTGAAGAAAACGACATTAAAAATTATCTAAGCCACTTAACTACAAACAAAGGCTATAAACCAAGAAGCCTAAACCTTGCCCTAAGCTCATTAAAATTCTTTTACAATAATGTCATGAACAAAAAAATAACAGAGAATATAAAATCGCCTAAATTGGACAAGAAAGTTCCGGTGATTTTAAATAATGAAGAAATAAAATTATTGTTAAATGCAATAACCAACCAAAAGCACAAAATTTTGATAAGTTTGATGCTTTCAAGCGGCTTAAGAATAAGCGAGGCAGTTTCTGTAAAAATCAGCGATATTAATTTTGAAGAAAAAACATTAAAGGTAAAAAATGGAAAGGAAAACAAGGAAAGAACAACAATTGTTTCTGGCAAATTGCTCGAGGATATTAAATTTTATCTCGCAAAAAGAAAAGATGATAATTCTTATTTATTTTCGATAAGGGATTCTCATGTTACTATAAAACTTCCACAGAAAATAATAAAGGAAGCTGCAAAAAAGGCTAATTTGAATAAAAAAATTCATTGCCATGCCTTAAGATCGACATTTGCAAATAACTTGGTGAGCAATGGTGTAAGCAACAGATGTATCCAGACTCTTCTTGGCCATAATAATTCAGGAAGTGAAATTTATGCAAAAGCTTCTTTGGAAGAAATTAAAAAAATAAAAAATCCTTTGGATAACTTGTAATCTCTCGACGATAGTTATTTTTCTAAGATTTTTCTGCGTCGGTAAAAATTACATTTAGATAACTTTATATATTAGTTTACATTGCCATTTACGACGATAATTCAAGGAGGTAATTACAATGGGAACCGTAATTGCAAGAAACGTTGTAAAACGTAAGCCTGGCTATCTATACTATAAATTTTAACCACAAAAGGTTAGATTGGTACGGTGGACGGTAAAGGAAATCCTCTTTGAGAATAGTCAATTAGGACCACAGACGTCTGCGAAGCAAAGATGGCACGTGGCGGAAGAAGAAAAAAGAAAAGATAAACAGAGGATAAAATAAAAAATCCTCAATTTTCTTTTTTTAAATTTTACTTATTCTAATTAATCTTCATCGAGAACCCATCCGGCGTGGAATATTTTGTAAGAAATCCTTCAGTATATCTTTTAGCCTTGTAATTCTTGATGTTATCATTAAATCTTCTAAAAAAACCAGCTACTTTTAATTCAATCTCTTCAACATCATCATTATATCTTACAACAACTATGCTGTCAAAGAAATCGTCTGCTATTGAAGGCTTATTTTTGTCTTTAGCAAAGTTTTTTACATACTCAACTATCTCATGGCTTAATATTTCCGGCCTTTGCTTCAAGCTTACATGCTTGTTTATAGTGTTTTGCTCATCGTTAAGATTGAAATTTACAACAACATCAAAGGAATCATCATTTCTTGAATAATTTACAGCTTTTAATTCTTTAATCTCTATAAGCAAGTTCTTCATATTTATTTTATTTCCACAATCGTTTTTTGATTAATAATTTTATTTGTTAATATAAAATTTATCTTACGGTCCAAAACGTTTATACAATAATTATCTGTTATTGGCATTAAATACCTTACATCAAAGCTTTTAAAATATTTTGAATCAGCAGAAATTTTCGAACCCCTTTTATTTTTTTAATGCACATTTCTTTAACATCCTTGGGTAAAAATAAAATGTAAGGCATCTCTTTACCCGGGTTATTTGAATAAATCCCATTTACAGCTTTTTCTATATCTGATTTGAATTGAATGAATATCACATTCTCATTTGGAAAAGGAGGCGGCGGTACATTAAAAAATAAGAAAAATATAAATACAATTATAACTATTAAAGAAATTATAAATAATGGGTTTTTAATTAATTTATTCACCATCTTAATATTAATGATGTAACTACATTTAAATCTTTCCAATACATTTTTAAAGTTAATTTCTAAAAATAAAGGTTATGGGCTCGTAGCTCAGCTTGGTAGGTCTCTGAAGAGCCAAAAGCAACTGACTCTTAATCAGTAGGTCGTGGGTTCAAATCCCATCGAGCCCGTCCAAACATTTATAAATTTTATTAAATCTTAAAAATTATGATGCCTAAATTAAATTTAACTGAAAGAGTAAATAAATTTAAAACTAATCTTGAAATCGCCTACCTTTCTTATGAATTTGGAAGGACTTTTATAAAAGAACTTCACGGAACATTAGCATCTTTCGATTACAAACCTTATTCTGTGATGGGCAAATTAGAATTAAATATAGCTAATCATCTTGCTAAAGCAGATTTTAATAGTAAACATCGTGAGAATTTCTTCTTAGGGATGTCTAAAAACCCCCATGCTATAAAAATAATAAAAAATCTTTTGGATGATGAAATAAATATAAAAAATGAACAACTTCTTCCTTATTTTTCATGGTGCTTAGGAATATTAAGCAGACCATATTATATTGTATCAATAGCCCTTTTGACTGCAAAACATCCCGAAAAGTTAACTTTATATTCTAGTTAGTTCTTTTATTAGTAATGCCTGATATTGACACTTGGGTTGAACAATTACAACACGATAATTCTTCTTTGGTTATTGTAGAAGGCCAAAAAGATAAAAGAGCATTAAACAAACTTGGAATAGAAAATGTTTATCCCATAGACAAGCCAATTTATCTATTAATAGAAAACATAATTGAAAAAAACAAGCAAGTAATTATACTCACAGATTTTGATAAAACAGGAAGAAAATTATATTTTAGAATAAAACACGATTTGCAAAGAAATGGAATAAAGGTTAACGATAAATACAGAAAATTTCTATCAAGATGCAAAATAACGCATGTAGAGGGGTTATTTACTTATTATAAAAATAATTCTAAAGAAGTTCTTTAATTTTCTCAATATGCTCTGCAACTTTATTTCCCTGATCAGTTAATTTTATATCTTTAATCCTGCCGTGTTTCTCAAATGCAACTAATTTTGCCTTTTCCATTTCCTGTAAGATTTTAACAGCGTGAGAATAAGTACAATCAACCTCTTTTGCCAGAATGCTACCGTATCTATTTTTATTGCTCCTTCTTAATGCAACCAGTATCATTGCCGGCTTCTTTCTAAAAAATACTTCAAATATATCTTCTTTCTTCTTAACCAATTTGTCAACCCCAAAAATTTTATTTTTTTACTTATATTTAAATGTTTCTTTTAATATATATACCATAATATTTATATACGCTTTAATATTTTAAATCTTTATGATTGACATTAATTTAATAAGGGAAAATCCAGGGTTAATAAAAAAGAACTTGGAAAAGAGAAATAAAAATGATAAGATTAAATTATTTAATGAACTAATTTCTCTCGATAAAAAATACAGAAAAACTCTGCAAAAAATAGAATCATTGAGGCATGAGCGCAATATAATCTCTGCAAAAATCAATGAATTAAAAAAACAAAATAAGGATGCAAACAAGGAGATTAAAAGAGCAAGAGATTTACCAGAAGAAATTAAAAATTTGGAAGAAGAGAACAATAAATCAAAAGAGAGAATAAATTTATTCTTATTAGAACTGCCAAATATTTTGGAAAAAAATGTCCCTATAGGAAAGGATGCATCTCAGAATCCTGTTATAAAAAAAATAGGAAAAATAAAAAAATTCAATTTCGACTTAAAAAATCATGCTGAATTATTAGAAGAATTAGGATATGCTGATTTTGAGCAGGGGATAAGCAACTCTGGTAAGGGATTTAATTATCTAACGGGGCAAATAGCTATTTTAGATTTAGCATTGCAGAGATATGGTGTAGAATTTTTAATAAAAAACGGATTTACAGCAATTGTTCCGCCAATGTTATTAAATCATAAAACATTGCTTGGAGCATTAAATGGATTAAAGGATTTTGAAGATGTCGTCTATAAGGTAGAAAATGAAGATTTATACTTAATCGGGACAGCAGAACACTCTTTAGTTTCTTTTTACAAAAATAAAACTTTAAATGAAAAAGATCTTCCAAAGAAGATATTTGCAGCAACACCCTGTTTTAGGAAAGAAATTGGAGGGCACGGAATAGACACAAAATGGTTATTCAGGATGCACCAATTTAATAAAGTTGAACAGGTAATTTTTGCAAAACCAGAAGATTCCCTAAAGACCTTAAATTATATGCAGTCTTTGACAGAGAAATTTTTTAAAAGTTTGGGAATTCCTTTTAGGGTAATTGAAATTTGTTCCGGAGATCTTGGAAATAAATTTGCAAAGCAATATGATATTGAAGCATGGTTTCCAAGGCAGAATGAATACAAGGAGGTTACATCTGCTGGATCATGTACTGATTTTCAAGCAAGATCATTAAACATAAAATATCTTGATAAAAACAATGAAAAAAAATACGTTCATATTTTGAATAATACGATGGTCGCAACTTCAAGGGCGATGGTTGCAATAATTGAAAATTTCCAGCAAAAAGACAGCAGTATCAAGATTCCGAAGATATTGCATAAATATACCGGATTTAAGGTAATAAAATGCCAAGAAATGAAGAAATAGACGATATTTATTCTGAAAATTTTAACGAGGAATTAGAAGAAAGTGATGAGATAGATGAATCTGAGCAGGCTTTTATGCACGGCTATAATGAAGAAAACTCAGATTTAGAATGTGCAAACTGCAGAAATATTTTAGATAAGCATATTATTGAGAATGAAGTCAATGACAAGTTATATAGGTTTTGCTCTAAAAAATGTTTAAAAAAATTCATTGAAGATTAATCTGCCGGATAACAGTTTTTGCAGAATCCCTTTTTGCCGCAATTCAAGCATACAATCTTTCCGCACATTTTGCAGCTTTGATTTGCAAGATTTCTTTTGCAGAGCATGCATATTTTTAATAAATCCATAGTAATCCTATTAAATAAATATTTATAAACCTTTATTTTATGATATACCTATGAAAATTTTAGCCGCAGGCGATATTCATGGAGATATTTTAACAGCAAAGAAGCTAGCTGATAAAGCATATAGAGAAAAGGTTGATTTAGTTGTATTAGCGGGGGATATTGTAGAGGATGATGATAAGCTTCCAGGTGTTATTTCTCCATTTTTAGACAAAAAGAAAAAAGTTTTATTTGTTCCAGGAAATCACGAAAGCCTAGCAACAGCAGATTTCATAGCAGATTTTTATGATATAACAAATTTGCACGGTTATTCTATAAAATATCATAATATTGGAATATTTGGATGTTCAGGAAATAATATTGGAATGCATCAATTGTCAGAAGAAGAAATATTTTCCTTATTAAAAAGAGGATTTGACAAAGTTAAGGATAGCAAAAAAACAGTTATGGTTACGCATGTTCATCCTTCAAATACTAAAATGGGAAAATTGGGGCATAAATTAGTCAGGGAAGGAAGCAAGGGTGTAAAGAAGGCTGTTGAACAATTTCATCCTGATATTTTAATTTGCAGCCATGTTCATGAAGCACAAGGAATAGAAGAGAAATTAGGAAAAACTAAAGTTATTAATGTTGGAAGAGAAGGGAAAATAATTGAAATATAAATTTAATGCAAAAGATTTTTATACTGTATTCTAAAATTAAGTTAAGATGATAGAATTGTTAATCAGTGAAAAGCCAGATGCAGCATTGAGAATAGCAACTGCTTTAGCAGATGATAAAGTTCATAAAAATAAGAATAAAAAAGTTCCTTATTATGAAATTACCCATAAAGGTAAGAAAATTATTGTTGGGTGTGCTGTTGGACATTTATTCGGATTAAAAGAAAAAAATGGAAAAGGATGGGTTTATCCAACTTTTAACTATGAATGGGTTCCAACATATGAGGTAAATAAATTTGCAAAGTATACAAAAGATTACATTGACACTCTTAAAAAATTATCAAAAGAAGCTGAGAATTATTATAATTTTTGTGATGTAGATACAGAAGGTGAACTAATTTTTAGGAATATATTAAGATTTATATGTAAAAAAGAAAATGCAAAAAGGGCTTATTTCTCAACATTAACTAAAAAAGATTTACTTAAGGCTTTTGAAACTGCTAAGAATACTATAAATATTGGTTTAGCTGAGGCTGGAGAAGCTCGTCACGGTATGGACTTTCTTTATGGAATCAACTTATCAAGAGCATTGACATTAGCAATGAAAGCAGCTCAAGGCGGATTTAAAGTTTTGTCCATAGGGAGGGTTCAAGGACCAACATTAAATTTAATTGTTCAAAAAGAAAAAGAAATCTCAGCTTTCAAACCAGTTCCTTATTGGGAAATTTCATTAACAGGAAACGCAGACAAGAAAGAAGTTATTGCATGGCATAAAAATAATGAATTTTGGAAGAAAGATGAAGCTGAAAAAGTTTTAAAAAATACTAAAGGAAAAAAAGCTTTTGTAGAAAAAATAAAAGAATCTGAATTAACCCAAGAAGCTCCGTTTCCATTTGATTTAACAACATTGCAGTTAGAAGCTTATAGAAATTTCGGAATAAATCCTAAAGAATCTTTGGCTATAGCTCAAAAATTATATGTTGCTGGATTAATTAGTTATCCAAGAACAAGTTCTCAGCAAATTCCAGATTCCATAGACATGAAAGAAATCTTTACAAAGATGCTTGATTCAATTTATAAAAATTTTGTAAAAGAATTACTAAAGACAAAATTAATTCCAAATAACGGAAAGAAAACAGATCCCGCACATCCCGCTATTATAGTTACAGGAGAACTTCCAGGAAAATTGCCTGAAAGAGAGCATAAAATTTATGATTTAATTGCCAAGAGAACATTTGCAACATTTGGAGAACCAGCTAAACGTAAATCCTTAAACGTTGAAATAGTTTGCAATAAAGAAATTTTTATTGCAAGGGGTATTTTAACAATATATCTCGGATGGCATAAATACTATGCCCCTTATTCTGAATTAAAAGAAGTTGAACTCCCAGAATTAAAAAAAGAAGATGAAATCTTAAAACCTAAGATAGAAATGTTTGAGAAAGAAACTCAGCCTCCAAGAAGATATTCTCCAGCTTCATTAGTTAAAGAACTTGAGTCAAGACATTTAGGAACAAAAGCAACTAGATCTAATATCATAGATACCTTATATGACAGACAATATATAACAGAGCAAAGCATTCAAGCAACTGAATTAGGAATCAGGACTATAGAAACACTTGAAAAATATTCTCCAGAAATTATTGATGAACAATTGACAAGAGAATTTGAAGAAGAAACCGAATTAATAGAAGAAGGAAAGAAAACAAAAGAAGAAATCGTTGAGAAAAATAAAAAAATTTTAATTAAAATATTAGAGAAATTTAAAAAACATGAATTAGAAATCGGAAAAGAATTGGCAGAAGCAAATAAAGAAACAAGGGATAAAGCAAGCATAGTTGGAAAATGTCCAAAGTGCAAAGAAGGAGATTTAAGAATATTATATAATAGAAAATTTAAGAATTATTTTATTGCCTGCAACAAATATCCTGAATGCAAAACAACTTTTTCAATGCCGAAATATGCCCTTCCCAAGCCAGGAGAGATTTGCAAAGAATGTAATTATCCAAGATTAAAGATGATTAGAAAAGGCAAAAGGCCTTATGATTTCTGCATTAATCAAGAATGTCCTTCAAGAAAAAGATATTTAGAAGAGCATAATAATCTTAAAGAATAGTTATTCCTTCATTATTAATCTCAAATAACCTTTCAGATTTATTCGGTTTTTCTCTTATTATCTTTCTAGGATTTTTTTCTAATTTTAAAACAACCTTGCAGAATTTATTTATCATATTTGCCCCAACACCCTGAACTTTATTTGTGTTAAAGTTATTATAAACCTGGTTTATTATCAAAATATTAACATTATTTTTGTTTAACCCCCTTAAGGTTTTTAGCATATTAATCATCTTATTATTTGCATTCTTAAAATCTTCCTTTAAATTTAGCCTGTAATGCATGCTTATGGTATCAACAATAATTAAATTAGCTTTTATTCCGTTTAATTTATTTATAATGTCTTCTTGTTCCTTATAGTCTTTTACCTTAAACGTTATAATATTTTTTAAGCAATTTTTATAATTCTCCCGAGAGATTTGCTTAAATCTTTCAACGTTAAATCCATTTTCAGTATCAACATAAACTACCTTGCTGAATTTACTATAATCCCTTGCTAGCATTAATGCTAAGGTAGTTTTTCCAGTTGCAGGCTCTCCATAAACCGAATTTATGCCCTCTTTTAAATCAATAAATTCATGAATCATAATAATATTAAATTAAACAAGCTTATAACTTTTATGTTCCCCACATATCAATTACATTATCAACTAAAGAGTCGAGGAAACTTTCTTGGTATGTAACCAGTAAGTTAATAATCTCATCCCTGTTAATTAATAAATTATAATATGTTTTTCTGCCTTTCTTAACAAACATAACAATATTTTCTTCTTCAAGTTTTTTTAAATGCCATGAAATTGTCGAGGGAGATAGTTTAACAAACTTAACAATTTGTTCATGATTACAATCTTTATTCGTTATCATATAAATAAGAATCATTCTAATGCTTTTTTGCCTTAATAACCCCAATAATTTTTTATTCTCTGATTTAAATTCTTTTGGGAAATATCTAATATTATTCCCTTCTTTTTCCTCTTTTATCAATCCATTTTTATTTAAATAACCCAGATGATAATTAACAGATCCGGTAGATAATTTGCTTTTTCTTTCAATTTCTCTGAAGTGACATCCAGCAAACTTTTTAACAACCTCATAAACCTTTTTTCTAGCATCTAATTCCAAAATCTTTTTTTCTCTTTCATCGAGAAACTCAGAGGGCATTTGCTATCCTCATTTCTTAAGCATTCCTGCAAAGAATGCTAGTAATATTCCAAAATCTAATATGCTTGCTATTGGATCAGTCCAAGATAAATCTCCAAAAAATAGCTCCATTGATATTAAAAGGCCTTTTACAGCAAAAATTCCAAAAGCCGTGCTTATATAAACTAGTTTCTTTAACTTTGTTCTTTTGTACGCAATTAAACTTACTATAAATAATGCTAAAGCCAATATCCCGCTTCCTAGATTAAGAAGTTTTTCAGCCTCTAAATTAAATATCATAAATTCATCACCTTCTTGCGCAAAAACAAAAGACGATAATTGTACTACTAAAACCATCATGATCATCAAAAGTGCTATTTTCTTCATTTTAATTCCTCCTAAATCTTATCTAATTATAATTATTATTCGATTATTTAAAATGACCTTTTATAAAGAAATTAGTTCAATTATAGAATAATAAAAAAAGAAAAAAAGGATTTTTTTCTTAATCATCTTCCTCATTTTCATCTTCCCATTCGACATTTAGTACTTCTCCAGTGTTCATGTCTACGAAAACGTCAGCTTCTTTTCCATTTACTTTAATTTCTACCCCCCATGCATTTCTTCCGTTTACACTTTCTGTTTCAACGTCAGTAACAACCCCGCCAATTTCATTTATTGCTATTTCTTTGGCTTTTGCTTCTGTTATTAATGCACTTGTACTATCTACTTGAACCTCGTTTTCATCATCTGCATCATCGTCCTCTGTTCCTATTTCATTAGCCTCAGTTTGTACTATGGCCTCTGTTGTAATAACTCCTTCAGAATTTTTTTCTGAAGAAGGACTTTTATTCAGGGTTATTCCACTAACAAAAAGAGTACTTATCCCTAATAACATTACTACAAGAACACCTAATGTTATCTTCAAAATAGTTCTATGAGCTTTATTTTTCATTTTATCCTCCCATAATTTTGATAATATTATTAAATTATATTTACTTATATATCTCATAGTTCAATAATAGAACATTAGTACAATCGTAGAATGAAAAATAAATCGAAAGATTTATAAATTCTGTGTATACACTAAATATATACCAAAAGATTATACAATAATGGCAGATTTATTTAGCACAACAATATTATGTGAAGATTGCAATAGAAAGACGACTAAAAACGAGTTATACAAAGATGGATTCAGATTAAGATACTGGGAATGCAATAATTGCAATAAGAAATGGTTTCATCCTTTAGATGAGGAAGAATATAAAAACTTTCAGCAGTTAAGGCAGAAAGAATTTCAAGTCAAGTTAAGAATGGTTGGAAATTCATATACTATTTCAATTCCAAGAGAGATAATAGACTTTGAAGAGGAATTTAACAGAGAATTGACAAAATTAATCAACTTAAATTTAGAAGAACCAGGAAAAATTTCCATATTCTTCAGGAAAAAAATCAGAAAGGTTTATTAAAATTACTTTCAAGGAGAATAACATGATGGATAAGGATCAAAAGGAAATAAAATTAAAAGTAATGGAAGCATTGCAGGAAGAAGCTTACAAAGGAATTGTAAGGGTAGATACAGAAACAATGCATGCCATTGGCGTTCATCCAGGAGATGTTATTTCTATTACAGGAGCGAGAACTACTGTAGCAATTGTTGAAAGAGCTTATCCTACAGATGTTGGCCAGCAAGTAATAAGAATGGATGGTATAATGAGAAGAAATGCTAAGACATCTATCGGGGAATTTATTACAATTAAAAAAATAGATGTTAAGGAAGCTAAATCAGTTACAATTGCACCTGCTCAAAAAGGAGTTATGATAAAAGCTGATCCAAGAATATTTAGAAGAACTTTACTAGGAAGGGCTGTTTTAAAAGGAGATATTATTGTTCCAGGAGGAACTAAATCCAGGCATAGAACAATGTCAGAGTCCCCATTTTTTGAAGAAGTATTTAGTATGTTTGAAGAGAGTTTTACAGGTGGTTTTGGACTTGGAGGAATAAGATTTATTGTTGCCAGTACAACCCCTAAAGACAACCCTGTTTTAATTACAGAAAATACAGAATTAACCTTAAATCCAAAGGCTGTAGAGATCTCAGAAGAAAAAATTCCTGAAGTAACTTACGAAGATATTGGAGGATTATCTGATGAAATATCTAAGATACGTGAAATGGTTGAGTTGCCATTAAAACATCCTAATTTATTCTTGAAACTCGGAATCGAGCCTCCAAAAGGGGTTTTGCTGTTTGGACCGCCAGGAACAGGTAAAACATTGCTTGCTAAAGCTGTGGCTAATGAATCAGAAGCTAATTTCATTTTAGTAAATGGCCCAGAACTTTTTAATAAATTTTATGGGGAAACTGAAAAAAGAATTCGAGAAACGTTCGAAGAAGCTGAAAAAAATGCCCCGAGCATAATCTTTATTGATGAAATAGATGCAATTGCCTCAAAAAGAGAAGAAAGTTATGGTGAATTAGAAAGAAGAGCTGTTTCGCAGATTTTAGCAATGATGGATGGGCTAAAATCTAGGGGAAAAGTCATAGTAATTGGAGCGACTAACAGGCCTAACTCAATTGATCCCGCATTAAGAAGACCCGGAAGATTTGACAGAGAAGTTTCCATAGGTGTTCCAAATAAGCAAGGAAGATTAAACATTTTAAAAATACATTCCAGGAATATGCCTCTTTCAAAAGATGTTAACTTAAATAGACTAGCAGATATAACACATGGTTTTGTTGGAGCAGATGTAGCAGCATTATGCAAAGAGGCTGCAATGAGTGTTTTAAGAAGAATTCTTCCAGAAATTAAATTTGGAGAAAATTCAGATATTCCTGAAGAAGTTTTAGAAAAATTAACTGTTACAGACAATGATTTTATGGCTGCATTAAAATTTGTAAGGCCAAGCGCATTAAGAGAAGTTTTAATTGAAAATCCAAACATAAAATGGGAAGATATAGGCGGATTGGAAAAAGTCAAGCAAGAACTTAAGGAAGCTGTTGAATGGCCATTGAAAAATCCAGATTCATTTAAGAGATTAGGAATTAAGCCGCCTAAAGGAATCTTATTATATGGGCCGCCAGGAACTGGAAAATCATTACTTGCTAAAGCAATAGCAACAGAAAGCGAATCTAATTTCATTTTAGTAAATGGCCCCGAATTATTAAACAAGTGGGTCGGCGAAAGTTCAAAAGGTATTAAAAAAGTTTTTGAAAAAGCTAGGCAAGCATCTCCTACAATAATTTTCTTTGATGAAATTGATTCAATTGCTTCAAGAAGAGGATTAGGAGAAGGAAATAGGGTAGTTGATGAAATGGTGAATACTTTATTGGCTGAAATAGATGGTGTACAGCAATTAAACGATGTTGTTGTGATTGCAGCTACCAATAGGCCGGATATAATGGATCCTGCATTGTTAAGGCCTGGAAGATTTGACAGATTATTATTAATTCCTCCTCCGAACAAGCAAGAAAGATTAGAAATATTGAAGATACATACAAAAGGAATGCCTCTTTCAAAAGATGTTGATATAGATAAATTCGCAGAAAAAACAGACGGTTATGTTGGTGCAGATCTTGAAACAGTTTGCAGAGAAGCAGGAATCTTGGCATTAAGAGAAAATCCTGATGCAAAGCAGGTTTCAAAGAAGCATTTTGATGAAGCTATAACAAAGGTTAAGCAAAGCATCAGCAAAGAGTTAATGGAGCGTTATAAAGATATAGAAGAAAATTATCTTAAGAACGCAAGAGCAGGATTGGCAAAAGAAATTCCCGATTACTTTGGTTAATTATTTTTTCTTTTAGATAAACTTACAAGAATACAAGAAATTAAATATAGAATAATTATATCTAAAATTAAATAAGGGATATTAATAGGACTGCAATTATTTGGATAAAGCAACTGAACACAATTATTAAAAATCCTAAAAGGGCCGTTATATGTTCCGAATGCGAGGAAAAAAACAAATAATATTAATACAAGCGTTGTAAAGATTATTTTTCCCCGAGTCGGTTTTAAAAATTCTTTCATAAATATTTTCTCCGCAAATTTTTATTTAAATATTTTAATACAAACTTCTTTCTTTGTTCTGTGAAATAATCTATTAAATTAGTCTGTGTGATTATCCCAATTATTTTCCCTTTGCTTATTACAGGATATCTTTGGAATTTTCTCTCTCTCATTATTTTGCTTGCATAATAAATATTTGTATTCTGATCTAAACTCTGAACAGGAGAAGTCATTATTTCTTTAGCTCTTATTTTTTTAGAATTTAAATTTTGGCCTATAACCCTCCTTACCATGTCTCTTTCAGTTATAATTCCTATTGGTTTTTTATTTTTTGTAATTATTGCACACCCAACATCATATTTTCCAAGCTCTTTGGCAATTTTTTCAACATCAGAATTTTCATCAAAATGGATAACCTTTTTACCCATTATATCTTTGACAGTTTCCATGCTAATTTTTATTAAGTTTATTTATATAAATATTGTGTTTTACTCTTTTGTAAGTATTTCGGGATTATCCTTTACTCTTATTGTATGCTCATGCTGGGATACCAAGCCCTGGCTTTTTTCAGGTAGCTGGGGATAATTATGCAGAATACTTTCTCTTTCTAGATTTCTTAACGCAAAATTTACTTTAAAGGAATCAAATTTTTTGAATAACCATCTCTTTGCAAATGGCAGTGTTTTATATTCTTGAATAATGTATCTTAAGACATCTCTTGAAATATTATCCCTTATGGGCTTTACATTCACAACTTTAAAAATATTGCTTGGTTTTCCGTCTTGTACTAATCCCATTCCATTGGTTGCAAAAGGCTCTATTGCAATAACTTGGCTCTCTTCTAATTCTAGGTTATCATCATTATCATAATTAGGAATCGTCAATCCTGAATGCTGTTCATATTGCTCGATTCCATGTCCAGACAGATTTCTTATAGGATTAAAGCCAAATTCCTTTATTGTTTTTTCTATTATTTTTCCTATTTCATGAATTTTAATTCCCGGTTTTGCTAATTTAACAGCTTCATTTAATGCTAATTGCGAAGCTTTTAATAAATCTTTATTATCTCCTAAATCGATTGTTAATGCATTATCTCCAATAAACCCGTTGACATGTACCCCAACATCTAATTTTACTAAATCATTTTCTTTGAATACCAAATCTTTTTCATCGTTTGGCGTAAAATGAGCAGCCATATCATTTATCGAAACATTTACGGGAAAAGCAGGGAATGCCCCATTTTTTATGATTTCATTTTCGATTTTTTCAACAACCTCTAAAATATTTTCATTTATTTTAACTAATTTTTTTCCGTATTCAAGCACTTGTGCAGCTATTTTTCCAGCTTTTTGCCAGTCATCCATTTTAAAATTCTCCTAAACTAGTCTGATCTTTAATTAATATTTGATCTTTTGAAATTCCAAAAACTTCAAATATCTTTTCTACGCTCGGCATTATTTGATTTTCGATATAATAATTTGAATCATAATCCCTGCATTCGCTCGGAATTCTAGCTTTGTCCCTTATCATCCCCTGTTCATTGCTTACTATAAAATAAATGCTTGCCCCAGGGCTTGTATTCATCCCTCTTTCTTTCATCTTTCTCGCAACAGCAACATGGGGGCCAATTTGCCTATAACTTTCTAAAGGCAGTTTTAACTGCTCTTTAATCACCATTTTTTTTAATTCTATTTTTTTATCTTTTATATCTTTAATAACTTTTTTTACAAACTCAAGCGCATTTTCGTAATTTCCTTCTTTTAATATTAATTCTATGACCTTTAATTGCGTTTCTCTGGCAATAATGCTCCAGTCCTTTCTTATGGTCTCGAATCCTGTTATTTTTATTTTTTCATTGTTTTGCATTAATGCATACTTTTTCTTTGCTCCTTGTTGTTCGCTTTTTTTGCCTACAAATAACCCCCTTTGATAAAAATTTTCTAATTCTAACTCCATTAAACTTGGAAGTTCTTTGTTTATATCCTCTAAAAAGTTTAAGGCGTCTTTTCTAGTTTTATTTTTTAAAGATAAACAAACTGAATCTGTATCCCCGTAAATAACAATAAATCCATTATCCTCAGCTTTTTTTATAGTATCTTGAATATATTGCCTTCCGAATGCAGTAATGCTTTCAGCGCATTCTCTGCTGTAATACCTGGCTCCAAAAAAACCATACATCCCATAAGCTGAATTTGCTATTGTCTTTAATGCATAACTTCTTGCTTTTAACGTTACATCGTTTTCTTTTTTTGTCATCTCCTTGATTCTGTTCCTTCTTATAATTACATCTTTTATAATTTGGGGAATGAAACCTTCTTCCTTGGTATCGAAATAATAAACTTTTTTTATTCCGTTGTCAAATATTTCTGGTGTTTTATATCCTTCTTTATTATTCAAGTTTCCAGGATAAATATTTTTAGCTATAATTATGCTTGGGTACAAAGACCTAAAATCTAAAAATGCAATTTCGTCATACATCCCCACTTTAGGCTCCATTACAAAAGCACCCTGATATTTTTCTATTCTTCTATAAGAGATTTCTTCATGCATTGGTTTATTAGGAATAATCTCATTAAATTCATTAGCTCTTTTAATCAAATAATTTTCAACCAGCTGGCCATAGCTCATTCTGCATATATCATACATATTAATCCCGATTAACTTTACCAATTCGCTTATTATTGGATAAATCTTATGAAAAATCCTTAATGTTAATTCATTATCTTTAATATTATATTCGGAAAATTCCCTTAAATCTTGATTAGCATCCCACGCTTCCATCACACCATCAAAATCAATCTCCTTTTTTCCCTCTTCTAATAATTCTTTTGCTACACTGTCAAGGCTGTATGATTCGAGTTGCAGATTAGCAGACATATTTTTTTTGACAAACTTCAATAAATCTAAATGTATTATCCCGTTTATTTTTGCGTTAGATTCTAATCCTCTAGTTAATTTTAAATTATTTTCATTTCCAAAATCAACTTTAATCCCATATTTTTCAGCTCGTGCTTTTATATAGGGAAAATCAAATTCATCAGAGTTATACCCTATAATTATTTCAGGAGAGTATTCTTTTATTATTTCTATAAATCTCTCAATCATTTCGGCTTCTCCTTGCAAGACTTCAACATAATCTTGTGCATCAAACTTTTTCCATGTTAAAACCTTCTTTAGATCTCCACCATAAACCCCAATCATTATTATTGGATCATTTTTTACTTTGTCTATTCCTCCATGAGTTCCATAAACTTCTATATCAACACTTAAAACTTTGGGATTATCTAAAAACTCCTGGCTTTCCTGTTTTAAACTTCCATTAATGCAGTAATCAAAATCTCCTTCATATACTAGTTCGCCTTCTGCCCTGGTTAACGTCATCATTGTTACTCCTTTATTAAATAAGTATCTTCTTGAGAAATTTATATCCACCTCAACTTTGTTTAGATTATTATCAATTTTGTCTAAAATATAATTGATCTTCTTTGGATTATTATAAAAAACCTTTAATGCATTAATATTTTTTCCCAAGTAATGTTTTTCATGGGCTTCTATTTTTGTGACATAAGCATCCTGTTCCTCATCCTTTATCTTTAATATTTCTTCTTTATGTTTTTCAATATTATTATTAAAGACCCAGAAATAAGGCTCTAAGCTATTATCATAAACACATACTTTTTTGCTGTCTTTTGTAACTCCGAGAATCTTAACTACAGCATTTTCATCATAATCTATATCCAAGGGATAAAATTCAATTTCTGCCATTAAATTATCTTAATGCGAATGTATATAAAATTATTGTGAAAATTCAAATAAAGGCTTGTTCTGTATTAATTTTAATTCGGGCTTAAATACGTATGCATAATTGCTGTCAAAATAACCACATCTAAATTTCTCTAAAGGGGTATTTGTCCTTTGGCTTAGCATTAATGAATAAAAATAAACTTGAGTTGAAGCATATTTTTCTTCGAATGAATTTGGCTTATAGTCCCATATCCATATCTTGTTATCCTCTATTCTCAAGATATCTATATGCCCTGTCAACGGAGATTTTGCAGTAAATCTTGAACTTAATCCTTTTAGTTCTTCAGGGTAAATCCAGATAGGAACTTCCATTGCAATTGTTTTGTCGTCATTTTCAAGCATAAATGTCTGTACTTTTGGGTGATTTTCTCTGAAATTATTTTTGTTAAAGATTAAAGCCTGCCTTGTTAGGTCATTTATTTCATGCCCAGTAACCTGATGCATTTTTAAATTATTTAACTTAAATTTTAATCCAGAGCTTCTCGGGCCATAATTAAAATATTTATCAGGGCATTTCTTGAACATTTCGTTTAAATAAGTTTTTAAATCAGAAAAACCATTTGATAATCTGCTTAATTTAATTTCATGAACCTTGTAATTGTAATAACCTCCTTTATGCCTCAGAACAATATTCTTTATCATCAACTAAAAAAGAAATTCTGTCTAATATAAATTTTTCTAATCTTCCAACCTATCTAGTCTGCTAAACAAATGCTCTTGCAACTGCTTTTCACTATATGGCAGGTCGGCATTTTGAATTATACCCGTTATCTTATCAAATCTCCTATAATCCTTTTGGTTTAATTGTGATTCTCCTAAATTAAACTTTTCACTGGTTTCTTTTAAAGTTACTTCTAAAGGAGATCTTTTTATTCCTATAATTTCTTTCAAGCTAATTATTCCTTGTGAAATGGATGCAGCCCCTAATAAATATAAGTTTCTTTCTAAAGAGCTGTCGAAAAAACATTCCGTATACTTTATAGCATCGTTCCCTAATAAATCAACAACTTTTTTTGCTTCTTCTATACTAATATCATAACCTTTTTTTAAATAACTGACCACCATTTCGGTTTTATCCCGATCTGATAAGGATAAATCATTTTCAATACAATATTTTTCTTTAGAGGTTGTTGCTATCATCTTTCGAGATTGTATCTTTTCAATCTTTGTTTAAAAGCCTTTCGGTATATTTTATAAATTCTAATTCTTTATTAAAATTATGGGTTTGCAAATATCTGAATTAATTCCGAAGAAACAAGTTTCATTCAAGGATTTAGAGAACAAGACAATTGCTATAGATGCTTCTCAGATGCTTTATCAGTTTTTAAGTTCTATAAGACAGCAGGATGGAACTCCATTAATGGACAAAAATGGAAATATAACTTCACATTTACAAGGAATTATTACAAGAGTTACAAATTTAATGCAGCAAAAAGTAAAATTAGCATTTGTTTTTGATGGCAAACCTCCTTTATTAAAGGTTAAAGAACAGGAGGAGAGAGAATACAGGAAACAAATTGCAGAAGAAAAATTAGAAAAAGCCAAAGAAGAAGGAAATGAAGAATTAATGTTAAAATATTCTAAGCAAACTGTAAGGCTAAAGAAAGAGATGTCAGATGAAACTAAAGAATTAATTTCAGCTCTAGGACTTCCTGTAATACAAGCACCTTCTGAAGCAGAAGCTCAATGCGCATTTATCTGCGAAAGAAATGATGTTGATTTTGTAGGAAGTTCTGATTATGATTCATTATTATACGGTGCTCCAAAAGTTGTAAGAAATCTAACATTATCAAGCAGAAGAAGACTTCCATCAGGAGTATATATTTCTGTTAATCCAGAAGTTATAGAATTGAAAAAAGCCTTAGATGATCTTGGCATAAATCAAGATCAATTGATTGTTCTTGGAATTTTGGTGGGAACAGATTATAATAATGGAGTAAATAAAGTCGGGCAAAAAACTGCTTTAAAACTCGTTAAGCAATATAAGAACTTTGATGAATTATTCAATAAAGTTAAGGCTGATTTTAACTGGAAACAGATTTATGCTACATTCAAGAACATGCCGATAATAAAAAATTATAAATTATCTTGGAATAAACCAGATGTTGAAAAAATAAAAGAAATCTTGGTTGAAAGACATGATTTTAATGAAGAAAGAATTAATAAAAACCTAGACAGAATTATTAACCTTAAGAAAAATAAATCAAATGAAAGTTTGAATAAATGGTTTTAATCTTTTCTTTTATAAGGCCTTTCATAAAAATGCAGCATTCTCCATATCCTGGGAATTCTTTCTAATGGCCTTATTATTCTTGCTATTATAGAAGTTCTTTCTAATCTTGTAGCTTCTTGTATCTCTCTTAAAATTCTTTGTTCCTCGCTTAACTCTTTTGAAATTCTTCCAATCTCAACTCCAGTATGCAGTATTTTTTGAGATTCAGCCAGTTCAGAGCTTATTCTAAAGAAGATTATTACTTCTTCCACTAACCTAAATATTAAGAAAAATGGAAATACCGCAATAATATCCAGCCAATATCTTTTAATAAAGGTTTTTGCATTTCTAACTCTATAATATTTAAAGCTTAAATCAAAAATAAAAAATAATACAACAATATAATCTATAATTAAAATAATATTCTCATTTTTTTCTATTAATTTGTAATGTGTAAATTCTCCAATTATAAGAATTAATAATATCAAGACTAAATAAGGAATAATCTTGTCTACGATCACCTCTATTTTATGCAGCCATGGCTTCATTACTCTCTTATTATAAAAAAGGTAATATTTAAATATAGCTAAACTAAATTATAATTTGATGGCACAAGCCGAATTGCAAATTATAGGCCCTTTAATCCTTGGAGCTGTTATCGGATTATATGAATTAATTTTAATACACAGAGACGAGAATTTTAGAGGAAGTCATTGGCTAGGTCATGGCTTGCATTCTGTTTTTTGGGCTATGCTGGCTGTGTTCGCAACAATGAATGCAGAATTTGCCTATTCTAATCTGACTTTTTTGCAAAATATTCCATTCATAAGCAATATTCTAGTTTTTAGGATATTTATAGGATTATTGACAATTATAAAGGTTCATGCAGCTTCTGCTGTTGTCAAGACAACTGTCGGAAGTTCAAAAGGACTAAAGCAAACTTGGGTGCATAGTTTTATTGTTGGAATATTAGTTGTTGCAGCACCTTATATATGGCCATTTGTTCAGCCTGTTGTAGAATCTTCGTTAAATAAAAAATAAATTAAATGCTAAAATTAACTTCTTTTATTGAAGTTGGAATTCTATATTTTTGTCTTCTTTCTACATTAATCAATCCAAGCCCTTCTAAAAATCTAACATCCCGATGAATGCTTTCAAACGGCCTTCCTAGTTTTTTTGCTATTTCCGAAAAACTTAAATCATTTCTTTCCCTTAAAGTTTGTATTAATCTTATTCTTTCTGGAGTAAAAGTAGAATAGAATGTTTTTGGGGTAAAATATAGTGTTTTTGGCTTTGGATTGACATGATTTCCTCCTCGTATTTTTTTATAAATTTCTTTATTCGCTTTAATTACTTCATTAATGTCTTTAACTACTTGGATTTTCATTTTTATCCCCCATTAATTTTTGAGCTAATTTAATTAAATATTGCTCTATATCCTCTAATTTAATATTTATTTTTTTTACTTTTTTCCCCAAATGAATGTGTTGCTCAGGCTTTCCAAAATGTGTGCTATTATCTATTCTTACTAATTGCTTCCATTCATTGTTTTTGAAGTTTAATATCTGAAATTTGTATTTATATTCTTTTTTGCTTATTTTTATAAGTCTTGAAGCCATTCTAAATTATTATCAATTAAATCGTCATCATTTATAATCTTCTCAATAATTTTAATTACTTATGACCCCTCATGTAATATATTACTTATAAAGTTATATATAAATCTTCTATTTAAAAATATTATTTGGCATATTCTTCAATTTTCTTTAGCCTTTCATTTATATTATCTAGTTTGGCATTTAAGGTTTCTAATTTGCTTAAAATTAAATCCTGTTTGTCTATTCCACCAGGATACTCCTGTAATCTATTAGAAGAAAAATTATTAAGATCTTGAGAAGCACTTTGATTTAAATCTAAATTATCTTCTTCAGGTATATCCATTCTCTTTTTTTTGAATAAATTAAATGGGAACATTTTATGGTAATTGCCTTAGAATATTTAATAATTCTTGTAAAATGGTTTGTGTTAAATTTATAACTCTTTTATAAAATAAATCTTCATTAGGACTTTTTTGTCCACTTTTATAATAGTTATTTAAAATTTTAGTAATCTTTATAAGACGGTTATAATTAACTCCTCCGCCGATAGGTTTATTCACAATAATATTTATACTATTCATAAATGCATTAAAATTACCCTCTTCGCTCGGGTTTTTTAAAAATATTGTAGCCATTTTAGTTGCATAATTAAGATTATTTTTTAAATCCATTATTATTTTTTTTTGATAATTTTCTATTCTTTTTTGTGTATCGGGAGCTATTCTACCTTTAACCCACTTGCCCCCAACATAAATTCCTTTACCTATAGCAACTGCACCTTTTCCAACACCTTTGGTTGCTCCCCTAGCTATGCTTCCATAAAAACCACCAACATCTTTTAATCTTTGAGTATCTGGCAATCCTTCACCTTCACCTCCTCTTATTGTTTGAAAGAACAAATACCAAATTGCAAAAACAACACAAATTGCAATTCCTATCGCTTCAGTTAAATCAAATAAGTTTGAAACCTCACCTGATATCGACGAGATATTAAGCAAGTTTTTAAGAGCTGCAATAGCCACAATTGCAATTAAAGAAAACGCCCCTTTCAAAAAATAAATCATCTTATTTTCATCACCTTTTGCGGATATATATATTAAATAAGGCATTCCAAATGCTCCTGCAATAAAAAGACCAAGTAGAACAGTTCCGCCTAAAATAGTTAATAAAGTTGGAGGGATTGCAATAGCTCCGACAAGAGAAATTATTCCTATAATAATATTTGCGTTTCTTTCACCGCCTTCTTCATCCCTTTTTTTAAATAATTTAGTAATACCGCTCAGCGATTTAATTATAATAAATAATAACATCATAATTATGACTCTAGAAAATACACCACTATTTCTATCGCTTCCTAAAGCATTAAATAAAGGTTCTAAGACTTGTCCGAATAAATCTAAAGCACCACCTATTGTATTTCCAATATTTACAGCAGAACCTGTTATACCGTTTCCATTATAATTAATTAAGCTCAAGAAAAACATTCCAAGGACAATGAACAAAATTAAGTACAAATGCTCTTTTTTGAATTTACCTTCCTTTTTAAGATTAATAGCTCTAGACCTAGTCTTTACCATTATAATTTATTAACCCTAGAATATATATAAACCTTACTATGGCTAAAAATAAAAGGTTAAGCTTTGATATAATAGGGAACATTGCAATCTTAAATAAAATTTCAAAGAAAGAGCAAAAAAAAGCGATAAATACGATATTAAAATTTAATAAAAACATTAAAACTATATTATTAAAAGCAGACAAAGTTTCAGGAATTTATAGACTTCCAAAATACAGGCATTTAGCAGGGATAAATACTAGAGAAACATTACATAAAGAAAGTTCTTGTTTATTCAAATTAGATGTTGAAAAATGCTATTTTAGTCCAAGATTAAGCCATGAAAGATTAAGAATAGCAAAACAAGTTAAAAACAATGAAATAATCTTGGTTATGTTTTCTGGCATAGCCCCTTTTCCAATTGTTATAAGCAGGCATTCAAAAGCCAATGAAATTTATGCAGTTGAAATGAATCATACAGCAGTAGATTATGCCTTGGATAATTTAAAATTAAACAAAATTAATAATATTAAATTATTTAATGGAAATGTAAAAAAAATTCTTCCTAAATTAAAGCATAAATTCGATAGAATAATAATGCCTGCTCCAAAGAATGCTGAAAACTATCTTAATTTAATTAAAAATAAATTGAAAAGAAATACAATAATTCATTTTTACGATTTCTGCAATGAAAAAGACTTTCCAGATAAATCAATAAATAAAATAAAAAAAATTTTTAAGAAAATTAAAATACTAAAAATAGTAAAATGTGGAGATATCTCTCCTTATAATTATAGAATATGTATTGATTTTCAGGTTTTATGATTTTTTCTAGATAAAATAACAGCAATTATGCATAATAAACTTACTAATATGGGGAACCATACTTGAGAAAGCCACGGAACCGGAATCAGAAATAGAACATCCGGGTTTAATAATGAACTAGGCCATCCAACTGCTGCCCATAATCCCACATAATAAAATATATCCCAAAATGCAAAAGCCCAGATAAACATAGCCCATCTTTCTTTTCTTCCTTTTATAGCTAATAATGCTATACAAATTAACATAACCATTGTAAACAATTCTCTAAAAAATTCTATTAAGAACAAACTTTTCGGTAACTCGCCTAGAATTTGAGATTGCTGATAGATTGCAGAGGAAAGATTAGAAATATCTAAAATAGTTCCACCATATCCAGGAAGTAATCCTACAGCTGCACGAAGATAAACAACAACTGCTGCTTCAACAAATCCAAACGCAATTCCAAAAAAAGCTGTATTAATTAAAACTTGTTTTTTAATGATAAGTTTATTTTTTTGCCAAAAATAAAAAGCAATTATTGGAATAAAAATAAAAAAGTTTACCCACCATGGTTCGGCAAACAATACAAATTTTTCCATTATTAATTATTTTATTAGCTTGTATATAAATTTAACTTTTATAACTCATACAAACAATATACATCTCCTTGCTTTTCTTTTTAGAAGCTTCAGGTTTAACAGATTTAACGAAATTAAAATTTTTTCTTAATTCCCGCAAAAATTCATTTAAATAACCACTTTGAAAAATCTTGCACACAAAACTTCCATTTCTTTTTAAAATTTCTTTTGAAATTTCAAAAGCCTTGTAGCTTAAATCAAAGCTTAATTCCTGGTCATTTATTCCTGTTGTCTTTGGCGTTAAATCACTTAAAACAACATCATATTTTCCAAGTTCCCTTATCTTTTCTAAAGTTTTTATTTCATAAACATCTCCTAAAATAAATCTTCCTCCTTTCATGCTTGTTATTTGTTTAATATCTACTCCAGTAACTCTTGCATCAAGATTTAAGCAAAATTGCATCCAAGATCCAGGCCAAGCTCCCAAATCTAAAACATTATCATTTCTTTTAATTAAATTATATTTTTTATTAAGAAAAATTAATTTGTAGACACTTCTTGCACGATAACCTTCTTCTAGTGCTTTAATTGTAAATTTATCTTTCATGTTTCACTTTTATTTTATTATAAAGATAAAAAATTATGCAAGATAATAGATATGTATAAAATGTTTGTATTATTAATAATGCTAAATCTGGAAGATCGACTAAACTCCAATGACTTCCTGAATAACCTTCTTGTGAAGCTCCAATATTTGATTTAAAAATATAAACAAATGGCATAAATATTAAATCTAAAAAAAGTTCCGAAGACCAAAACCATTTTGGGCAGTCATCAAAGCAAAAAGGGTATGGTAAAATTATCCAAATTGAAAAAATCAATAAAAATATTGCTAAAATTATCTTTCCTTTTGTTATTTTAAAAAATTCTTTCATATTTTAATTATTTCTTTTCTTAATAATACAGCTGAAGGAGTATCACCAGAATGCCAGCTTAGTTTTGGTCTAAGTTTTATACTATAAATTCTCTCTGAATTATCATCTAATATTATAGCAGAACCTTTTTCTTTAGGAAGATTATTCATATGCTCAAGAATTTGACTAGTTAGATAAGTTTGGTTTATTAAATTTAAAGCTTCTACATCCGGCTTTGCAGTTACCCTAAAACTAATTACAATATCACTTTGTGTAATAACATCTCTATGAATTTCTCCAGGTTGCTGAGTTGCCATAACCATGCTTATTCCTGGCTGTCTTCCTTCTCTTATTAACCGAGTTAGAATATTTGTTGCTGGTGTTTTAACATTTTGCGATAATAACTCATGCATTTCGTCAAAAAATAGCCAAACTAAAGGATGCTCTAATTTTCTTTCTTCTTGAGAAAATAAACTTTGATGTTCATTAATTTCTTGAGCCTCTTCAACCTTTCTTGCAGTAACTCTTTCATTAAATAATTTCTTGCAGATTATCGAAATTGCAATAGCTTTAATATTAAAATCTTCATAAACACTTGTATCTAATATTGAAACTTCGCCGGGTTTTACAATATCATTAATTTCTGTTCCTTCAACATCAAATAACCCCCAAGATTTAACTGAATTAAATCTGTTTTCACAGGCATTTTTAGTTAATTCATCGAAATTATGCATATTCTTAATTTCAGCTATAATATCTTGTATGCTGTAATCCCCAATTAATTTGCTAATTACCTGTTCTATTAAAATTCCAATGTTGCTTGTTAATTCTATATTAAAAACATTACACCAGTCTTCGGCATTTAATTCACTAGGACGAATAGAAAAACTATAATCTATAGGAAGATTTTTTTCTTTATATTCATCATATTTTCCTTTTGGTATGTAAGTTTTAACATTCATTCCCCGCGGTTGTAACCCCCATGATAATAATTCATCTCTTTGTCTCTCATTAGGATATTTCATGCTGAAAAATATCCCCATTGTATCAAAAATTAATATTGAGATATTTTTTCTTATATCTTCTGGCAAATTGCTTACTTCTTCTGCTAAAACCCCAAGTGCATAGGACTTTCCGGATCCAGTTTTGCCAGCGACGAGAATTTTATGAGGCTTTGCAACATCTAATAAAATATAATTACTTAAAGAGCTTGTATTGCCCATCTGAACATAACTTTTCCCAATATAAGCTAATCCTTTATCACCTAACTCTTTCCTCTCTTTTTCTGTTCTTCCAATAATTATTGGATATGGCATAGTCCTAAGAAAGAATATCTGAATATAAATCTTTTGAAGTTACCTTATAAAATTTAAATAAGAAAGATTTTTAAAGATGTAAGCAATAATAAATACATGGCAGATGTATTAACAGTCATCATTATAACCTTAGGGGCAATTATATTGGGCATTATTCTAATCTATAATAGTTTGATAAGGTTGAGAAACATTGCAGATACTTCTTGGGCTCAAATAGATGTTCAGTTAAAAAGAAGAGCAGATTTAATTCCAAATTTAATTAATACTGTAAAAGGATATATGAAGCATGAAAAACAGACTTTAACAGAACTTACTAAAGCAAGAACAGACATTATGAAAGGAGGAGATATAAATAAAAAATTAGCAGCATCTGACCAATTAACCTCAGCTTTAAAGACTTTATTTGCAGTTTCAGAAAATTATCCTGACTTAAAAGCGAATCAAAACTTTATGATGTTACAAGAGGAATTATCGGGAACAGAGTCTAAAATAGCATATGCAAGACAGGCTTACAACGATTCTGTCTTAGACTTACATAATAAGCTTCAAACTTTCCCATCTAATGTTATAGCCAATTTATTTGGATTCAAAGCAAAAGAATATTTTAAGATAACAGAATCAGATAAGAAAAATGTTAAAGTAGACTTTTAAATCATAACTTTCTATTATCATGAATTTTTACAAGGAAATCCAAAGCAATCAAAGAAAAACCTACATTCTTTTAGTTTTCTTTTCACTTATTGTTATCCTTCTTGGTGCAGTTATAGGAATGTTATTTATTGGAAGTTATTTGTTTGGAATGGTCATAGCTTTTATCATAGCAATCTTATATTCGTTTTTAGCTTATCAATCAGGAGATTCTATGATATTAGGATCTGCACGTGCTAAAGAATTAAAAAAAGAAGATGATCCTTATCTATTCAATTTAGTTGAAGGACTAGCTATTTCTGCCCAAATACCAAAACCAAAAATATATTTGATAAATGAAGAGTCTATGAACGCTTTTGCTACGGGTAAAGACCCAAAACATGCTTCAATAGCAGTTACTTCTGGTTTAAGGAAAAGAATGAATAGATTAGAGTTAGAAGGTGTTATTTCCCATGAAATGTCTCACATTAAAAATTATGATATAAGGGTTATGATGTTAGTTACGGTATTACTTGGAGTTGTTGTTTTATTAAGTGATATTATCTTTCGTTCTTTTATCTGGGCTCCTAGAAACGGAAGAAGTGAAAGCAAAGGTCAGGGAGCTTTAATTTTCTTAGCTATTGCAATTGTTCTAGCTATTTTAGCTCCAATCGTTGCCCAATTAATGCGTTTAGCTATTTCAAGGAAGAGAGAATATTTAGCAGATGCTACAGGAGCTAAATTAACACATTATCCAAAAGGATTGGCAGATGCTTTAGAAAAAATAAAAAATGATCACGATGTTACTGTAGATACTGCAAATAAAGCTACTGCTCATTTGTATATAGAAAATCCTTTAAGAGAGAAGAAAGGATTTATGGTTAAACTTTTTTCAACACATCCCGATATAAATGACCGTATAAAAAAACTTAGACTGATGTAATTAATATTCTAAAAAGTTCATATAAGGAAGTTCTTTAGTTAATTTCTTAGGAGACATATGCACTTCATGTGAAAAAGTTTTAGCAAATTCTTTTCTTTTAGCATTTTTCATGTTCATCATCCAAATCTTTAATATCCTAGAAGTTCTTTGGTAATTTGTAAATCTATTATTTTCTTTATCTTTAGCTAAGGAAACTCCTGCTGACATTAACAAGCTTTGATATACTAAAAATCTGTAATATTGCCACCTTCTTATTCTTCCTCTAAAAACATCTGCTTTGCTTAATGAGTTAAATGCCTTGTCTAATTCTTCATTAATATATTCTTTTGGAATGTTTTCTTCTAACCATAATAAAATCTCATCTAAATCTTCATCTAAACTGTTAAAAATATTAAAATTAACTTCTCTTTTGTTAAAAATTTGTTTTAAAATATTAAAAATAGTGTCTTTTCTTTCTCTTAAGTCTATATTTTTATTACTTACCTTGGCTAATTCCAAATCTAATATGGCAGATCTTAAATCCCCATTAGAATTTTTACTTATTTCATTTAAAAATTCTTTATCAATGTTTAATTTTTCTTTTTTATTTATATCATTAATTATACTAAAAATTAATTCATTATTTAATTTCTTGAACTCGATTAGTTTACACTTTTGTCTTAAAGTCTTAAATTTAGAATCCCAAGGATTATTTGCTATTAATACAATAGGATATTCTGAATCTTCAAATAATCTGATTAACTCCTGTAATCCTCCCCTGTCTGAAGCATTTATGTTATCAATTTCATCTATTAAAACTAATTTTTCCTTTCCAAATAAACTTTTTTGCTGTAAAAAATTCTTAACGATTAAATCAATTTGCTCTTTATTACGAAGGTCGCTAGAATTTATTTCGAGTAATTCGTAATCCATTTCATTAGCTAGAGCGTATACAGATATAGTTTTACCAACGCCCGTAGGACCATAAATCAATAGGGGGATTTTTTTTAATACACTCATCTTTAACTGAGACAAAGCTAAATCCTCCCCTTTAATTTCATTTAATGTTTTTGGCTCATATTTTTTGATTAGCATGCGGCATTAAACCTTCCCTTAAATTGTTTAGTTTAATTAACTTTTCAGGATTATTTGAAGAAATCCTATCAATAAAACTATAAAGAGACCCCCAACTAATTGAAGGTTCCCAACCTTTAGTTTCTGTAATCTTCCTTGTATTTATTTCTAATTGATTAAATAATAAATTAATTTCTTTTAACAAAGGTTTTTCAGTTTTACCAAGATTAAAACCCACTTTTTTGTTTGTAGTAACAAAACCATCTGAATCAAAAAAACCCTTCAAATAAGAAGATTTTATCTTTGAATTAGAATTCAATATAATTTTTGGTATGTGTAATCTACCCCCCTTCTTGCCCTCTGGCAAGCCCACTATTTTATTTAAGAATAAAAATAAAACTTTAGAGGTTATATAGTATTCGTAAGCATTTCGATTTTTGTATTTATATATATTAAAATTTAAATCAAAGATTTTCTTTAAATAGGTATTAACATAATTTTTTAACACATATTCTTTTTCATCGGTTATTTTTAACCTAAACTCAAAATATCCTGTACGTTTTTTTTCTTTTATAGGATCTAAAAGATGCCCGTCCCCAGATATAAATCCAATAAGGTAAGCTAGCTCTAATGTCATAACTTTTGGTAACTTTGCTTTTTTACCTCTTTTTGTAGAAAAATAATCAACCGTGGTGAAAGCTTTTTGAATTATCATCGAAGCATCTTTACTAGATTTTTTGCAAGTAATTCTCCATAATTCAACTAACTTTAAAAATTTTGAGATGGGAATTGGAACCCCGTCTTTTATCCAATGATAGAAGGCTCTACAGTTTTGAGATTTAACTCCTAGTTCAGAAGAAATCAATTTTAACATAGAAGAGTTATGTTTTTCTTTTATTTCTAAATACATTTTATTAAGTATATTTTCTAAACCCCACATACATATTGGGCTTTCATTATTTACATATTCATTTTCCGATAAATTTTTTAAATAATTTTGAAATCTCATTTTCCGTCGATGAATATAAGGCGTTTGTATTTATAAATCTTTGTAGCGTTTTTGTCCACGTGTCCAGGATACTAGAACATATATATTAAATAATCACCTTCAATGATTTTGGTTTATATTTGTTAATTAACATTTTATAATATAAATTGGAAAAGTATTTATATATATTGTTGTTAGTAATTTTATGATAAAAGATGATTATAAAAACTTTTTAAGTGCTGTAGAAGTTATAGTTAACCAAACAATAGGGAATCATAAAGAACTTCAGAAAAAAAATGAAGATACTATAACAAATATAAACCGTTTAAAAAAACAGCTTAGATATAAAATTGAGAGGTTATTAATGGAATATTTTCCAAATAATTAACATTTTTCTAAAAACTTTAAATCGAAAAGTATATAAATAAGCTTAATCTTACCATTCTTACTTAAAATGGAAATAGTAAAAACATCGTCAAAAG
>Ga0209541_10000700_pt1 | contig 66469 bp, 87 predicted proteins | sample RifCSPlowO2_01_FD_184027 | JGI IMG/M metagenome (GOLD analysis project Ga0209541, IMG submission 184027) | Groundwater microbial communities from Rifle, Colorado - Rifle CSP2_plank lowO2_0.1 (SPAdes) (version 2) | ecosystem: Environmental > Aquatic > Deep subsurface > Groundwater | place...
AGGATTTGATTCGGATCATCTGCATTTTATAGCAGACCTTGGATTGAGAAGCAAGCCTGAGATTGCAAAATGCTTGAAGGGGTATGTTGCAAGGAAGCTGCTTGCAAAATTTCCTGATGTAAAGAAGAGATATTTTTGGGATTCAGGGCTATGGAATCCAAGCTATTATATGGTTTGAATTGATAGTTTTAGTTATTTCTATATTAGTTGGACTATCTTCATAAACTCGTTTTGATTTATTCCATTTCATACATTTAACCAACCGTTAACGCACCAGAGAAATGCCATAGAAACATTTAAAAATTTGAGCTTGCTGTAATATAACCATGCAAAACAATGATTACTTTTACACTAGTGTAAATGAAGAGGGAGCGTTAGACATAATAATTTCTATAATAAAGATCATTATAATATAGAGCAGGCTTGAAAGGCTTGCCAAGGAGATTTTATATGAGCAACGAAAACAATGGAAATGGAAAGGCAATGTATAGAGGAGCAGTGATGGTTGGTTTTGAGGTTAAGAATAATGGAAATAGCATTATATACACTCCGGAAGAGATGCTTGAGCTGCATAAGCATTATGAATATCTGATAAGAAAAGGAAGTTACGACGGGGCTGTGGGCGCAGAGGTGGTTTTCGGTTTTCCAAACACATGGCTTAATGATGTTGTGCATGGTCTGTGTGAAGAAATAAATGATGATGGATTAATGGGAAAGGTGAATGAAGCAAGAGGCAAGCTAACCAGGAAGTTAGAACTGGAAAAGCTTAAAAATTCAGTACTGTACAAATAGCAAAATTAAAGCAAATAATAAACAGTAAATTACAACAGAATCATTAGTAAATTGAATCACAATCTTTTTAAGTCCTTCAAATTTAAGGATTCTTATGGATGCATTGGAATACCACAAACTGAAAAAGGGGAAGATAGAAATAAGAAGCAAGATGCCTATGGAGAACAGTGAAGACCTGAGCTTGGCTTACACTCCAGGTGTTGCGATTCCATGCAAGGAAATATTTAAGGACAAAAAGAAGGTTTATGATTATACTTTCAAGGGAAATAGCATAGCTGTTGTAACCGATGGATCATCTGTTCTTGGGTTGGGCAATCTTGGACCAGAGGGGGCTTTGCCTGTTATGGAAGGGAAAGCATTGCTTTTTAAGAAATTTGCTAACATAGATGCAATTCCAATATGCTTGAATACACAGGATGCAAAAGAGATAATAAGGGCTGTTGAGCTGATATCACCGACTTTTGGAGGGATTAATTTAGAAGACATAGCAGCACCAAGATGCTTTGAAGTTGAGAATGCCTTGAAGAAATCACTTGACATACCTGTTATGCATGATGACCAGCATGGAACGGCCATAGTTGTCTTGGCTGCTTTGATGAATGCAAGCAAGGTTGTTGGCAAGGCATTAAATGAAATGAAGATAGTTATATCTGGTGCTGGTGCTGCAGGGGTAGCTGTTACCAAAATATTGCTTAATACAGGTGCTAGGAACCTAGTTGTGCTGGACAGTAAGGGAATTATAAACAACAATAGAAAGGACTTGAATTCATCAAAGAAGGAAATAGCTTTAATTACAAAGGAGAGCTGCGACAAGATAAATGGGGGGTTGAAAGAGGCAATAGTTAGCAGTGATGTTTTCATAGGTGTTTCTGCACCAAACATAATGAATGCTGACATGGTAAAAATGATGAATAAGGATGCAATAATATTTGCATTGTCAAATCCTGATCCTGAGATACTTCCAAAAGATGCAAAACAAGGGGGAGTTAGGATTATTGCTACAGGCAGGTCTGATTATCCAAACCAAGTAAACAATGCTTTAGCTTTTCCTGGAATTTTCAGGGGGGCATTGAATGTTGATGCTGTTGAGATAAATGAGGAAATGAAGATTGCTGCTGCAAAATCATTGGCTAGTCTTGTTGAAAGTCCTGATGAGGAAAACATAATTCCAAGCATATTTGATGAAAGGGTTGTAGAAGCTGTGTCGAGGGCTGTTGCTGATGCTGCATTGAGAACTAATGCAGTGAGGAAATAATTTACTAGGGAGTGTTGATAAACCATTAAATAATTACTTTTTCGGCTCGTTCTTTATGATGTACAAGACACATATGGCATTCGGAGTGCTATTAGGATTGATTGCAATGGAATATTTTGATGTGAACAAATATATGTTCATAGGCGCTGCTGTTTTTGGGAGCTTGTTTGTTGATGTTGATGAGGCTAGCTCTTACATGGGAAAAAGAACATGGCCTGTATCAAACATGGTTGAACTTTTTTTTGGACACAGAGGGATATTCCATAGCATATGGATGGCAGGGCTGATATTTTTAGGATTTTATCTTTTTGGCTTGTTAAATATAGGGATAGGCTTTCTGATAGGATATGGAAGCCATTTAATTGCTGACATGATGACTGTTGAAGGGGTGAGGATTTTTTACCCCCTGAGCAAGTTTTCTATAAGGGGTTTTGCAAGGACAGACGGAATATTTGAGAAGATATTTTTTACACTCGTATTGTTAGCGATAGGATACAGGCTTGTTTGAGGCGGCAAAAAAACATTTGATTAGGAAGAACTATATACAAGGGAGGTGTTAAATTTAATCATTCGGAGATACTGTTCGTACAATCTATTTTATAAAAAGATTTTGGAAATAGAAGAGAAAACAAAAACTAAAGTTAGAACTGAAGTAAGCAATAAGATTACAAAATTTAAGAAGGACTTAAAAGGCAACTAATTAAGCGAACAAGAATTTGCTAATGAAATAGGAAGAATTACAAAGTTTAAAGAGCTGGTTGAAGATAGTAAACAAACATTTAGAAGGGACATAATCATTTCTGCGATTATAACTCTTTTGTTGGGAATTAGTTATATAATTTGGATAGACCAACGAAACGGTGTTTTTGTTGGAGGCATTATGGTATTAGCTTATCACTTACTACAATGTAATTCATTAAGGATTAATTATGAGAAGATTGAAAGATTTATTAAAGGGGAAGATCCTAAGAAAATATTGGAAGATTAAGTAATATGGAACTTATAAAACCAATAAATAGGTAATTCAATACCTAAAAATAGGTAATAAAATGCTAACAAAAGAACAAATAAACATTTTAGGGGTTTTCCATAATAATATTTTTGCAGAACTTACTTTCAAGCAGATTAAAGGACAAAGTAAGCAAAAATCGAATAATGTTGTCCAAATTGCTTTAAAAGAATTTCAGAAACAAGAGTTAATTAAACCAAAGACAACAGGAGATGTAACTGCTTATTCACTTAATTTAGATAATAATTTAACTATCTCTTATTTGAATCTTGTTAATCAAGGAGAAATATCAAAAAGGAAATTTCCTAAGGAAGTTCTCGCCGAAATTCAAAAAAGAGTGTTTAAACAGACTGAATTTTTTATATTACTTGTTTTTGGAAGTTATGCAAAGGGTAAATCGACAGAAAAATCAGATTTGGATATTGCTGTTATTGTAGAAAATGGACAAACTAAAAAGGAAATTACTCCGTTTTTAGAAACTATCAAAAGAAGAGAGATAAACCCAATTGATTATCACATTTTTACACGAAGCGAGTTTTTAGAGATGTTAAAGGCTGATGTTGAGAATGTTGGAAAGCAAATTTATAAAAACAATCTGATTTACTATGGATATATTGAATATTGTAATCTTATAAGGAGAATAAAAAATGAGTGATGAAGCAGAATTATATCTTCAAAGAGCAGAAAACGAGCTTGTAGCTGCTCAGATGCTATTTGATATTTCGAGCAATCCAACTCTTCAAAAAGAACAGTTTAAACTTGAAAAGGATTTCACATTTTATAGCACTGTGATTAGCCATTCCTACTATTGTATTTTCTATTCAGCGAAAGCGATTCTGATAAAAGAAGGAATAAAAACAGATGCTCCAGAAGTGCATAAAAAGACAATAATTGCTTTTGAAAAATATCTTGTTGAAACAGGTAAACTTAATGTTGAATTGCTAAAAATCTATAAGAAAATCATAGTCCGAGCAGAGGAACTTCTTGGAATCTTTTCAAAAGAAAAAGGAAAGCGTGGCGAATTTACATACCAGAAACTCCCACAAGCGAATAGAGAACCTGCCAAAGAGTCATTAGATAATGCTTCATTCTTCTTTAAGAATATAAATAAGGTTATCAGAAAGTAACGGAACTCCCCCAACGACTAAAAACTAAACGACTAACTGACGAAATGTCTCCTCAATTCTTGTTCTTGATGTATCGCTCCGCTTATTTGATAGAACGCCCTCTTTCTCGATTGAGTTTAATCGCTGTTATATTCCCGAACGACTGATTTGCTGTTGATGGAATCTAAGGGGGAGTGAGGCAAGCGACCGAAGGGAGCGCAGAGTCTGAGAGTTTGGCTTATAGTTATTAAATGACAACAATCTTTTTATATAAACGGGATATCTTATCATATAAATGGATCATGAATATCAAACTGTTTATCAACCATTAGGTTCTTATGCAATGGCTCTAATAATTCGTAAGATTCAAACATCTTCTTTATACAGATTGGATGACTTAAGTCATATAGTGATTAAAGTCACTAATAAAAGAATTGGTTATTTGGGTGATGAGAGCTTTGAATTAGTTGATCCAAAAGACGAATCATTAAAAGAACATCATATGGATTTAATTGCCATCTGTGATTCAATATTAGCCAAACTTGAAGATTGAATATAATCAATGTTATATTCCCGAAGCCTCGACAATCAATTAATGTCATCTTGTGAGAGACTGAGGCAAGAATTCCGCAGAATTCGCAGAGGTTTTTCTTCCATAGTTTGCGAGCAGAGCGAGCCTAGACTGGATTAAAGTTTAAAGAAAAACTTGAATATAACCCTTTATAGATGAATTTGCCAGTATAATGTGTCTAGACAGCCTATAAAGGCATAATTCTTGTTATCATAACTCGATTTTTTGTAGTAATTGCTTGGTTGTTAATGGGCCTGAGGAGAATCGGACTCCTTACTTCTGCCATGTGAAAGCAGCGTCATACCGGTAGACCACAGGCCCTTGTGAGATTGTAATGCATATTATGAATAAAAATCTTACGAAAATTAGGCTGAAATCCGGAATATTTATTGTGCTGGACAAAAGACAGACAAGACAGATGCCCGTAGGGTTTATAAAGGAGCTATGCTTAATATGGTTTAAGTCTCTTGAAACAAGATCCGAAAGGAATTTGGGGCTAAAAAGCTATATTTTCCTAGTTGGTACTGTTTCTCGGGCTTAAGATGAAATAAAATGCGGAAGCAATAGGAGGAATAAAATGAATAGACCAATACAAAAATGGAGAATAGGCAACATAGAATGTGCTGTGTGGGAAAACAAGAAGACATTCAATGGAGGAGAGGTTTCTTACAAGACATTAACATTGAGCAGGAGCTACAAGAAGAAAGATGAAGAGATATGGAGAAATGAGGCAATAAACAACCTAAGAAGAAATGACCTAGCGAAGGTAATGGCTATTTTGCAAAAGGCACAAGATTATTTATTCTTTGAAGATGTTAAAACCCATGAAGAAGACAAAGAAGACAGAGAAGAGGACGAATAAAAATGGCTGAGAAAAAGAGGGACAAGGAATACAGTGTTAAGGATTTGCCTGGTGTTGGGGCTGCGACTGCTGAAAAATTAAAAGAAGCAGGGTATGATACATTGCTGGCGATAGCAGTTGCAAGCCCTGGTGAGATTGTTGAGGCGAGTGGCGTTGGCGAGAGCGTTGCAAGGAAGATAATAAATGCTGCCAGGGAAAAGATGGAGATGGGTTTTGAGTCTGGCAATGAGCTACTTGAGAGGGCAAGCAACATTGAGAGAATAACAACTGGAAGCAAGGAATTGGACAGGCTTTTAGGGGGTGGAATAGAAACAGGAACGATAACAGAGTTTCATGGGTCATACGCTTCCGGAAAATCACAGGTAGGTTATCAATTATGCGTCAATGCACAACTCCCCAAAGAGAAAGGGGGATTGAATGGAAGTGTTGTATTTTTGGACACCGAAAGCACCTTTAGGGTCCAGAGAATTAAGCAACTGTCGGAAGCTGCAGGACTAGATCCCAACGAGGTTTTGAAAAACATCAAGGTTGCTAGATGCTTCAACAGCGACCACCAGATACTTATGGTGGAAAAGATAAATGATTTGGTACCAAAAGAAAAAACACCCATCAAGCTGATAATAGTTGACTCGCTGATAAGCCTATTTCGCAGCGAATATGTTGGTAGATCTACTTTGGCAGACAGGCAACAGAAACTGAATAAACATATACATATGCTGCAAAAACTGGCGGACATGCACAATATTGCTATTTATGTGACAAACCAAGTTATGGCAAAGCCAGATACTTTTTTTGGAGATCCAACCGAGGCAGTAGGGGGACATATAGTTTCACATGGATGCAACATCAGGGTGTATGTAAGGAAAGGCAAAAAGGGAACAAGGGTAGCAAAGCTTATTGATAGCTCTTACCTTCCTGAATCAGAGGCAGCATTCATAATAAAAGAAAATGGGATAAATGATGTGGGGGAAAAAGAAAAGGAAAAATGATAATGGAACAAATTTTGATGGTGATTAAAATTAGGTGAAGAGAAACTAAAATGCGTGATAAAAATGATGTTCAAATGAAAACGCGAATAAATATAGGACACAACACACAAACAAATCAAAAACTTTATATACTATAGTTAATTATAGTTCACTATGGTAACTACAACAATTCAAATAAGCGAAGAACTACAATCAGAGTTAACTAAAAGGAAGTTTTTTGATAGAGAGAGTTATGAAGAAGTCATATGGGACATGATAGAGAATATTATGGAATTAAATGAACAAACAAAGGCAGAGATAGAGAAGTCAAGAGCAGAAATAAGATCTGGCAAGTTTTATACCATTTCTGATGCAAAGAAGAAGCTAGGATTATAATGTATGACATAATTATATCAGAACAAGTATTAAGCCAGTTGAAAAAACTAGAAAAAAATACACAAGAGAGGATTCTAAAGGTTTTGGAGCGGATTAGAGTCAAACCAGAAGCGTATGTTACTAAACTGGTTGGGCCTTTTGGTTATAAACTTCGCATAGGTGATTATAGGGTTATTGTTGATATAGACCATAGCAAACTTGTAATCTTTGTTACAAAAGTAGGACACCGAAAGAACATATACAAAGGCCTTGTTTAGTGGGGCTCTGTAGAAAGCTGGATTGCTTGGCAGGATTTTACAAATTAGGAATAAAATCTGGGCGTACAGGGAGTCGAACCCTGATCTCAACCTCCGCAAGGTCGCATTCTGTCCATTATACTATACGCCCATCAGTTGAATATGGCAGAAATTGTATTTAAATCATTCTAATTGGCTTATTTCCATAAACCCCCAAAGCTTCAAAATGTTTATAAAGGTTGTTTTTAGCCTTACCTGAATGGACAATGTAACATGCAATTCATGCAAGACTGAACTGGTTAACCAGAGCGGAAGCACAGTATTCAAGTGCCCTAGTTGCGGGGCCTTTGACATAGTAAGGTGCTTCCATTGCCGGCAAATAGCTTCTAAGTATAAGTGCAATGGCTGTGGGTTCGAGGGGCCAAGCTGATGGCATCTGTAATAATAACTTTTAAGGTAACTTTGGAATCGCCAGATGTTGATGCTGACGGTGTAAAATACAAGGTCATAAATGCAATAGAAGATTATGGGGCTGATGTTGGCAAGTCTGAGATAGAGGAAGTTGCGTATGGAATAAAAGCAGTCAAGATAATATTCATAATGGATGAGAGCAAGGGTGCTACTGATCCTTTGGAAGAAAAGGTAAAGGAAATAGAGGGAGTAAGTTCTGTTGAAGTTGTTGATGTAAGAAGGGCCATAGGCTAAAATGGACTTGGCTGAAAAACTAAGGGGCATTGAAGACGAGCTAAAGGACCTCAGCAAGGAAGAAAGAGAGAAAAGGGTAAATGAGATATTAAGCTCGTTAAGCGAGGAAGAGATTGAAGAGCTCAAGCAACAACAATGCATTTTTTGTTCCATATCGCATGGGCAGATAAAATCATTTGATGTCTATGAAGATGATTTTGTGAAGGCTGTTCTGGATGTGAATCCTGCAAACAATGGCCATGTATTATTGTTTCCAAAGGAGCATTATTCCTTAATGGCAATGATGGACGATAAAATGGTTATGCATTTGTTTAAGACAGCTAACATGCTAAGCAAGGCTGTTTTTGAGGGCATGAAAGCCCAAGGAACGAACATATATGTTGCCAATGGAAAGGCTGCAGGGCAGGTACTGCAACATGTTATTGTGCACATAATACCAAGGTTTGACAATGACAATATAACTTTAAAATGGGAGGGCAAGAAATTAAATGAAGATGAAATGAACAATGCTGCCAAAGAAATAAGAAGCAAGATCGCTATAAGGAAGGAAGTTGCTGAGGAAAAAAAAGAGGTTAAGATAGTAAATGTTCCTGATGGAAGAAGAAGATTACCATAATGTTTTTAAGTTCTAATTAGATTAGGTTTGCATGGATAAAAAAGGGCAGTTGACTATTTTTGCTGTTTTAGGGATAGTTATTGCGTTCGTATTTTTGCTAGTTTATTTTATTGAAAGCGGAGTTTTAAATAAAATGGCTGTAAGTGATGTGGCAAAAAGCCTTGGACTTTCTAGAGAAGAAAATGTTGTAAGGGATTATGTTGAGAAATGCGTTGATGAAACCGGGAAGAATGCATTGCTTTTGGCTGGAGCGCAAGGAGGTTATATATTTCCTGAAAGATATGCTGTTTTTGAAGGGATAAAGGTATCTTATGGGTATTATGATGGAAAAAACGTATTGGCTGACAAGAACACGATTGGGAATGAAATTGAAAGATATTATGAGATAATGCTGCCTTCATGCATTGACGAAATAAAGATATATGAAATTATCAAGGGAAATTTAAGCTCCAATGTTGTTATAGGAGAGGATGCAGTGGATGTAAATATAAATTACCCTGCGTGGATAATAAAAAGCAGGAGCAAGACAATGGTCGAGCCAAGATACAATGCCATATACAATCTAAGCCTTGGGAAAATGAGGGATGTTGCCAATAATCTGGTCGAGGGAACTGCAAAAAATGAAGAGGGCATTGACATTGGTTACCTGATTGACATTGGAGATGATTTCTTTGTGAATGTTGTGCCTAATGATGAGGGAAGAATAAATATTATTGTTGACAGGGAAAGAAACATTCTGGGAGTCAACTATACTTTTATGTTTGCAGAGAAGTTTAAGAGGGCTTCCAAATGATAATGTTGAGAAAGATATTTTTATGGCTATGCATTTTGTTAATATTATTTTCAAGCATTGCTGTTTCCGGGGGGATTACAAACAGTGGAAAAGATGTTTCTGTAGACATTACGAAGAAATTAACTGAAGAGGGTTTTAAGGTTGAAGAGGATTCTGCTGTCAAGGTTTGCGAAAAGAATTGTGGGCTTGATAGCAAGGCAATAAGTGGAATTACTGGCTCTGGGCTTGGTTCGGTGGTAATAAAAGCAAGGAAGAATGAAAAAGGGAATTATATTGTTGAGCAGATAAGTGGCATTGCAGAAAAGGAAACTGATGTGGAAATCCTGGGCAAGAGATTTCACTTGCAGAAAGGGGATAAGCTTGAGTATGGTTATGAGAAGGGGAAAGAAAACATAAAGGTAAATGTGGCAGAGAATAATGCAGCGGGCAAGGAAGGAAAAAGCTGCTTTGAATATAGTGAGACTAAAATCTGTGGGGGGTTCAGTGCCAGATTTAAGGATGATATAGTTTCTAGTTTGGAGATAGACAAAAATGCTGTTTTTGTGTATAAAAACAAAAAGGGAGATGCATTGAATCTAGCAGCCAAAAATGGTTTTTATGTTTCTTATGATGAATCTTGCGGAAATAGGGCTGATTGCGCTAGAATTCTTTTGGATAAAATAACACTGAGTGGGGAAGTAAGTGCAACAGGAAAGGGTTTTAGGTATGTTGGCCAAAGAAATGCAAGATCAGTAATTGATTTTGATGAAAAGAAAGGGATCCTTGTTGAAAGCGGATCTGCAAGAATATCTGGAATTGATGCGAATGAAAAGGAAACAGGATATGCTTTGGATTTTGAGAATGGGATACTTGCAGGTTTTAAAAAGCTTGAAGGAGACTTTCCTGATATGCATGTTGGCTGGGACATAGCATTGAAGGGAAGAAAAATAAACTATTTTCTTGATTCTGAAAATGACAAGGCCATATGGGGGAGGGGCATTGAACCAAAAGGAATAGAAGGCGATGATTACATAATATTCGGGGAGTTAGGCAATAAAGGAGGGCAAGAATATTTTTCGTCGAAACGAGGATCTCTTTTAAGGAACAGGATTAACAAATTGGATAATGATATTGCTGCCATAGAATTTGCCAAAGAACATGGCATTGGCCAGAGGGATATAATTGCGTTAGAAAAAAGAAGAGGCGAGAAGGCAGAAGAAATTAGGGAAGCATATGACGAGATGGAGGAAGTTAATGAGGGTGCAAGGGCAATATTATCACAGTTACCAGGAAACGAGCTGAATTCATTGAGAAGAGGCACATATACAGCATACATGGATTCCAGGGATAGCGGCAATGACAACGGGATGGGATATGATTATGAGATATTAGCTGAAACACAGGCTGAAAGCAATCTAAGAAAAAAGGGCATGTCACAGGCATTTTTAGGTGTTGAAGCCTTTTCTATAAAATACGGGGATGCAGAGTCAAGAGAAACAGGGTCAGGAGAAGATTATTTGGGGGATAAGATGAATCTCCTAAGGGCAATTGAAGATTACGTTGGCCTTGAAAAAATGACTGGCGCTGAAAAAACATATTATCTTGAGGAGAAATACAGAACTTTGGGTTTGCTTTCATCGAAAGAGCTTGGCAGAATAGGAGAAAGACTAGACATGACACAGTTGCTATATGATTCATACCCTTATTTTAATGCACAAAATGAAGAAAAGAGAACTCTTGCACTTGATGAGAGTGATCCTAATAATCCAAGGCTTGTTGAAGTGGAAGGCAGAAGCGAGAGATTGAGAAAATTTTTAAGTGATGTTGAGGATAGAAAAAAAGAGCTTGATGAGATAGAGAGGGAAATGAATTTACATAAATGGAATGCTGACATAATAATGAAAAATAGTTTGTTGGAAGGGGAATCCCAAGAAGAGTATACATTAAGAAAAAGCCTTGCGCTTAGGGTGGCTGCATTAGGGGCAGACAATGCTTATGATAACATGGATAAATTATTTCCGGAGCAAACAGCTTATCAACAGCTTAAGGCAGAGCTGGGATCAATTTTCATGCCTAGCGGATTAGACTTGGCTGTTGGTTTTGTTGGCGGCTCAAAAGGCGTTAGATTGTTGAAGGAAGCTTCTGGATTGCGAAAGAGTGGCAGGGGGGCTGCTTTTGCTGGAAGAGCTCTTGCAGAAGAAGAATTAGAATTAAATATGGCTGCTTATATAAAATCATTGGGAAGAGACACTGGAAGGTACATAAAACAAGCTATGCCTATAGAAAGCCAGGCTAGAGAAGTTAAGCAAGCAGCATTAATAATGCCAATCTCCACCAATATAAGGGATAAGAGCACAGGCGCATTTAAATTATTTGTCACTGAAAGCGGCACGCCGTATGCTACATTTGGCGAAGGGAAAGGCATATATCGCATTGGTGAAGACAATAACCTTATTCAGGTTGAATCTGTGGTGGACTCTAGAGGAGTTGTTAATTATCTTAAGGACAAGGATGTTTTGGAAAAAGGGGACAGATTTTATTCTGTTTCCAAGGGCAGATACATCCAAAGCACACCTGTAAAATATATATTTGAATCAGATAGCCCTAAAGCTATTGTTGACAGACTAAATTCTATGGGAAGAGGGGATGTAGTAGATATTTACAACCATTTTGATAATGATGTTATAAGAATATATGGCCCTGATTCAGGCAATCTGGGCATGAAAACCCTGGGGTCAAGACCAACAGTATATTTTACTGAAGAAGGTGTATATTATAATAGCAGAGACGGCATCACTTATGCTAGCCATAGACAGGGTGAAGAAATATCTCCTATTATAGGGTCTGTTAGGGCAGATTTCGATAGAGAAACATTTATAGAAATACGCAGCAAAAGCCCTGGTTACTTGAACAAAGTATCGACTAGAACTGTTAGAGTAGGGGACAGGCTTGTTAGAGATTCTAAAAAAGTTAGTGGTGCAGCAATAACAGGAAAGGTTAAAAGGGTCGTTTCTGGGAGCGAAGAATCTATCGCAAGGTATTTAGAAAGCACAGGGAGACAGGACTTAATAGAAAGTTTTGGGTTAAAAAGCGCAGAGGAAGTTGGCGATATTTCAGAAAAGTTGCTTGCAAAAAGGCTTGCAGAAGTTGAGGAAAAGGCAAGCGAGTGGGAGAAATTAATAGAAGGCCTTGCCGAACTGTCACCTGCAACACTCAAAAAAACCCTCGAAGAAACAGGGCTTAATACAGCTACCATAGATGGAATAATGGAAAAGCTAAAGATTTCTGCACAACAACAGTAACTCTAATTGTATTTCGGATGTGATTCCCTCAGGAACAATTCTAGATTCATTTCTTTTATATCAGCCAAGGAAACATTTTCACCATTTGGCCTGTACATTTCACAAGGATGTTTACCCATGAAATCTTTTTTGGATAGTATCATGGCCAAATCATAATCATGACCCACCAAGGTAAATGGTTTTTTGCTATCAATATGCTGCCGCAATGAAGGCAATATGTGCTGATTCACTCTTAACATTCTGCAGATGTTAGCAATACCCTTAAACATGTTTAATGTCTCTATTGACATAAGCTTATAACTTTCTGGTGTAAATTCATTGTTTTCATACACATGTGAAAGCTTGTCCAACACATCCAATTGCTCGATGCAGTCCCTCAAACATTTTTTTTGAAAGAAAGACTTTACAGTGTTATCTATATATTCCGGCATGAAACCACCTTCTTTTAGTTCCTTGAACTCTTCAAGGCTATCTGGAGAAAGAAGCCGGCTAACATCGGCATTTCTAGAACTTTCTGCATCGAAGGGGGTTAATTTCATTATCTCTGCAGGATTATAAATTGTTGGATCTGTTAATAGGATTAAGCTGCCCTTTTTTAGCCAAGACAACATTTTTGCATTTAGAATTTTATCATAACAAATTATTTGGATGGGGGTTTCTTTTGCAGGAGCTTTAATTGGTGTTAACATTTTTTGACTATGCATTATTGTATTCCATTCCATAGTTCCCTTAGTGGGCTACAAATTACAGGATTCTGTGTGTTATATCTTATTATCTTTCCTGTGGGAGAATAGATTAGGTGGTTATGCGTAACCAATAGTTTTTGAAATGCACCTGCATTGAATTCACATAAATTTGCGAGCCATACAAAATCAGGATAACTTTTTAGGTACTCTTCTAATATTGGCACTAGAACGCCTGCAACTCTTTTTTGATGCTTATCATTAATAATTACTTGTAATTTTGTGAAATGATGCTCACTTTTTTTTATGAGATCTTCTATCTTAATTGCGTTTTCATTTTCATCCAAACAAACAGGAGCTTTAGAGGTTTGCGACCTAAGCATTTCTAGCATTTTGCAAACCATGGATGAATTAGCTTCCAGTCTGCAAATCTCGTTTACCAAATCTTCATTATCAATATAAACAGGATTTAATTTAAAACTTTTTATCCTTCTGATATATGGAGAATTTTTACCATCAAATCTAGAAGGACGCATTGCAGCAATCCCTGATGGATCTGCATATATTCTGTTGTCTGTGACCAAGACCAGCTGATTTCTTGGGAGCCAATCTAAATCTTCAGGGTCAACAGAAGGGTAATCAACTATTATCCTGACAAGGCCTTTTTCATAGAATAGTCCCATTTTAATTCATGTTTTCATGGCCAATTGATATTTATAAATATTTCGCCACTTATTAGTTATTACATTACAACAGGAATAGAATAAGGTTTCCATACAGAAGCGTTAGCATTATAGTTATCAGGAATGATGGCACAAACGGAATGCCGTCCTTTACTGGAACATATTTTATGCCTGATTTTTTAAGCAAGGTTATCTGGTGCCTTTCGATGCCCGGAGAAGACATTGAATATATCAATTTGTTCTTGACTCTTATATCTTTTGTAATCCAGTCACCCTCTACAAGCCTTGAGACTTTTACTTCCTTGAACATTGCTGAGCGCTCTACTGCTTCTATGAATGTTGTAAGGAATGGGTAGAGAAACATAAGAGAGGATATTGTTATCAGCAAGATGCTTAAACTAGGAGTTTTGAATGCCATTGAAACTGCAAAGATGAGCAATGCAGCAATTGTGAATTGCAAGATCTTACTTTTATTCTTCCTGAAATACAATGGCAATTCCTTGACCAACTTATTGCGCTGCTTCACAGCGAAATAAACACACCATGCAATGCCGTAGAAAGTGCTTATGATTACAAGGTTGATCAATACGTTGTAAAGGAAGAAATTATCTTTTGGAGTAATTGTGAATATCGATGCTATCGCTATCAGCAGCTTTGTGTCGCCTCCACCCCATTGCTTGGTGTAATACATTAAGCTGCCCAGAATAAGCATTGCTAGTGCAGCCAGGATTGTGTAGAGAAACGGCTTCCAGATGAATGAGGATACTGCCTGCATGAGCCTTAATGAAATTCCTGAGGCTATCATAGAAAAGTTAAGCCAGTCTGGAATCTCGTGTGTCTTAAGGTCTATTATTGAGGCTATTGACAGGCCAGTTATGCCTATCAATACAAGCAATGTGTCTATCATCGCCTTATCTTTCTTATTTTACCTGCGAATATTTTTGCCTCGCGCTTTAGAACTTTTTTTGCCTTAGGAGCCTCTTTTTTTATTTCTCTTGCAGCAAGACGGCCAATCTTTCTGCCTTCTGCAATTGATTCCCTTGCAACAGCCTTTGCAAATCCCTTGTTTCTTGGAGAGAGTATCCCCTTGGCTTTTTTAACAATTCTTTTTATCATGTCTTCTTGTCACCCCTTTCTTTTAAAATAGATATTATCAGCAATATGATGAATATAACTGAAATTATTAATAAACCTATCGTTATTACAGGGACATTTTTGTAAAATGGGGGGACTTTTGCAAGCGCCATTATTGCTGCTGCTATAACAAGGCCTGCTATCAAAAGGCCAAATGTTATTCTGTTGCTTGACTTGTCTACCTCATAAGCAAACTTGGATATATTTGGATCCTCGACCTTGATTTTCACATGGCCTTCGCGTATATCCTTTAAAGTTATTCTTGCCTCCTCTGGGAGCCTTGATACGTCCATAGATGTTTTCAGGAGGCGGGATTTCCAATCCTTAAATATATAGCTTATGCCTGAACGCTTGCTTATCAATTTGTCAATGATGGGCTTTGTTTCCTTTACGAAAACGAAGTTAGGGTTTAATTCCTTGCCAAAACCCTCTATTGTAATGATTGACTTAAGCAAGAGAATGAAGTTGACTGGGAGTTTTATGTTGTATTTTCTTATCAAGGCTAAAAGGTCATATATTACTTCTGATGTGTTGACTTCTTTCAATGATGAACCGTAGTACTTGCCAAGGTGCTGAGACAAATCTTTTTTAAGATCTGAGGTGTTTATGCCACCCTCTATAAATCCAAGATTAACAAGAGAATCTATAAGCAGGTCTTTGTCTGGCTTTACGAGACCTATGAACATTGATTCCATATGCTCACGAATGTCTGGAGTTATTTTTCCGACTATGCCGAAATCAAGCAGTGCTATCTTATTGTTGCCAAGAAGCAAGATATTGCCTGGATGTGGGTCTGCATGAAACATGCCATAGTCGATAACCTGGGTTATGAAGGAATTAATGATATTGTTTATGACTGCTGATTTTGATGATTTCAATGCAATGAACTTTGCATCTGTGCCAAGCTTTTTACCATGCATGAACTGCATAGTCAGAACTTTCTGGGTTGTATAGTTCCAATACACTTTCGGTATCTTTATGTGCTTGCTGTTCTTGAAGTTGGCATAAAATGCATCTATGTTTGATGCCTCTGTTGTATAGTCTAGCTCACTTTTTGTGTACTTTTCAAATTCCTTCACTATTTCAACAGGCCTTATTCCCTCTAAACTTGGAAAATGATGCTCTATTAGTGATGCTAGGTGGTATAAAATGTCTATGTCTGCATCAAACAAATCTTTTATGCCTGGCCTCTGGACTTTAACAGCCACTATCTCATTGTCTTTTAATATCGCCTTATGAACCTGGCCTATTGATGCTGATGCTATCGGAACTTCATTGAATTTCAAGAAAATTTCATTTATTGGCTTCTTGAATTCAGATTCTATGACTTTTTTTATCTCTGCAAATGGAACAGGTCTTACATTATCTTGCAGCCTGGAGAATTCCTTGCAGTATTCCTTTGGTATTAAATCTGGCCTCAAGCTTAGAAGCTGGCCAAGCTTTATGAATGTAGCACCGAGATCTTCCATTGCCAAGCGGAGACACTTAGGCATTGACTGATTATATTCAAAGCTTTCTTTTTTTGTCCTCTTACTTATCGAAAGAAATGACTTTAGCTTTAAGCTTTCTACGAGATAGCCAAGCTCATACTTGAACAATGTGTTTACTACCTGGTCTAACCGCTTTACATCCTTGTATGTTTTTGCAAGGCCCATGTGGATCATTTTTGTAATGGAGAACTTAAATAGTTTGCTATGCTTTTATCTTGTTTGGTAATACAGTCTTCAAGTTCAATGACATGGCGAATCAAATCGCGTTTGCTTAGTCCATCAAGATGTGGGGGTATTTTCATTCATTCCTCTTTTGTACCCCTCACAAAAACCCTTAGTCCTAAAGTAGAAAGAATAACTCGTATTTACTTTTTGCGGTTGGCATTTATAAATGACTTATTACATACATGCATGGCATGGTTCAGATGTTACTATTCTCTTTGTTTGAGAGTGGCAGTTAGGAGCGTTGTAGAAAAGCTTATATATTTAACAATATTAAATATCGTTTAACATGGCTGTAATTGCAGATGCGTGTAGCGTAATACTTTTGGCAAAATCTACTGTCTTAGAAGAGCTTGCCAAATGGAAGCAGGTTATTATAACAAAAAGTGTACATAGAGAAGTGATAGAGGGAAAGGAGAAAATGTTTTTTGATGCACTTTTGACTGAAAAATTGATTAAAGAAAGAAGAATTTTGGTGGATAATTCAAATGTAGAGCGCTTAGCACAAAAGTTAAGAGATGATTTCGGGTTAGGTGATGGCGAGGCAGAGTCGATAGCATTGTCCAGTAACATGAAGGATAAAATAATATTGACAGACAACAGGCAAGGGAGAAAAGTTGCAAAGGTATACAATTTAAGCCTTGTGGGAAGCATTGACGTAGTTGTGGCCTTATTTAAGGCAGATAGAATTAATGAAGAAAAGGCCAATAGTGCTTTAAGGGCGTTAAAAAGATTTGGATGGTTTGAAGACTATCTTATTGAGCAGGCATTTCAGGAGGTTCAAAAATGATTGAAAAGAAGAGATTTCTTGGAGCGAGAATAGAGCCAAAAATATTGGGCTTTGTTGACAGCGTTGCTGAAGAGAGAAACATAGACAGGACTGGTGCCATAAAGATATTGGTATGCGCAGGATGGAGGGAGCTTCAGTTAGAGAAGGCTATAGGACTTTACAGAGATGGAAGAATATCGATTGATAAGGCTGCAAAGATGGCGGGAATTACTGTAAGCGAAATGATGCAGAAGGCAGCAATGTTTGGAATAAAATCAGAAGAAACCATGGAAGAATATAGGCGGGGAATCAAGGCATTAATGAAATAGACGCATAAGGTTAACTTTATCTATCTTTTGATGTATAGCCAACTTAATGATTTCGATAATCGGCGGCGGGCCAAGTGGAAATTATGCTGCTTATTTATTGGCCAAGAATGGGTTTAAGGTTAATGTTTATGAGGAACACAAAACCATTGGAAGACCAGTCCAATGCACAGGGCTAATAACCGCTTCAATTGATGACGTTGTGAAGATTGATGATGGCTGCATTATAAACAAGATAGGAAATGTAAGGCTTGTTGCGCCTGATGGAAAGGAATTGTTTCTTAAATTGAAAAAGAAGAATTATGTTGTTGACAGAGTTAGGTTTGACAAGTTTTTTTGTGAGATGGCATCAGCTGAGGGGGCAAAGTATGTTTTTGGCAAGAAACTTCTTGACTTCAGAGAAAATGGGGAGATAGAGATGTTGTTTGAAAACGGAAGGGCAAAAACAGAGGTGCTTATTGGTGCTGACGGGGTTAATTCTGCTGTGAACAGGGATAAGATGAGGTTTGTCATTGGAAAGCAAGGGAGATTCAAGGGAACTTTTGAAGATGATACGTTTACTGTGCATTTGGGGATAGGAAGCTTCAGCTGGATAGTTCCTGAGAACAAGAAAACAGCAAGAATAGGAGTAATAGGGAGGGATGTGAACAATGCATACAATGAGCTGATGAAAAAGGGAAAATTCAAGTTCATTGAATCACAGTCCGGGACAGTGCCTGTATATGATCCAAGGCTTAAGACTCAGATAAGAAATGTGTACCTGCTCGGGGATGCAGCTGGAATGGTTAAAGCTACAACTTACGGCGGGATATTATACGGGTTGATGGCTGCACAGGAATTAAACAAGGCATTGAAAAATGATGATGATTATGACAGGCTATGGAGGGCAAGGTTTGGCAAGGAGCTTCATTTAAGTTTGTTAATAAGAAGGGTTCTTGACAGGATGAAATCTGATAATTACAATGAGTTAATTGAAACGTTTAGCAAAGAACAGTTAAAAAAACTAATAAGCGAGCATGACAGGGATTTTCCAAGCAAATTTTTGTTCAAGCTGATATTGAAAGAGCCAAGGCTTTTGAAGTACATGAGATTATTGCTTTGATGCACAAACAATATAAAATATGCAGTTGTCTCGGGATATGTATCGATACTTTTTGGAAGAAACAGATCTTCAGAAGACATAGACATAATAATAGAAAAAATGAATTTTTTGCGATTTAAGGAATTTTGGAAAATGATTCGCATGGATTTTGAATGCATAAACACAGAAAATATGGAAGAAGCATACAACTTGTATTTGTTAAAATCGATTGCAATAAGGTTTGCAAGAAGAAACGAGTTCGTACCTAATATTGAAGTGAAATTTCCAAAGGGTGAGATTGACCATTGGACGTTGGCAGAGAGAAAGAAGGTTTTGCTTAACAATAGATCATTGTTTATTTCGCCTTTTGAGTTGCAGATACCATTCAAGCTGTTTTTGGGCACTGAGAAAGACATCGAGGATGCGAGGCATTTGTATAAAATATTTCAGGACAAAATAGACCTAACATTGTTGCATAAATTCAATAAAAAGCTTAAAATAGACAAAGAGCTTATTGATTACCTAGGATGAAACTTCCAAAAGTAGATATTGAGGAATTGAAGAAATTTAAGAAAGAGAATTTCAAGGAGAGACTAAAATTCATAGACTTCTATGTAGAATGGCTTAAAAAAACACCAAACAAGAAATGGAGCGAGCAGCAAAAAAAAGATAATTGGATAATTTAAACTGTTGTTTTTATGATTTTGATTTTTTTAAGGGTAAACTATGAACTTGAATTCGTTCTTGAATACGTCATGGCAGGTTATAAAGAATTTTCTTGTGTTTTCTGCTCTGTTCGCCGTAATGATTACTCTCTTAAGATTACTTTGAGCTTGGCTATGAATTTTCTTGCGTTTTCAAATATTTCATCAACTCTCCTTTCAGTGTAAATTTTAGTAGCACTATACCTGCTTGTAGAACTCTCTTTTCTAGCATCTTCAAAGTAAGCAATATAATCTTCTTCAAATACCTTATATGCTTGATTTAGCAATTCCAAATCTTCCTTTTCGATTTCATCAGGAACCATTAGACGGCCCAATGCTATTTGCGTTGAGTAATGATCGTCTGTTTCGAAGCCTTTTGTTAATATAGCTGCTTTTGCCATGTAAAGCATAGAATAGTAGCTTATGATGATTACCCAATAATCTTTTGCAGCCTGCCTAGAATTTTTAACATAATTTGCCAATTCAAAACCACCTATCCCTTTTTTGATGAAAAATCTTATCTTAAATGAAGAATCACTTTTCCTAATGTAGAATTTGTTTTCTTTCCTTTCATTTAAAAGCCTTTCAAACTCATCCATGTAAAACTTTTTGTCAAATACCATTTTCAAAAACCAGATTCCAAAAATATTCCTCTCCATGCAGGATTATGTGGTTTTTTATTATTTCCTTTGCTAGGTTATGATCCTTATCCAATAACATGTGCCTGAACTCTTTACTTGAAAAATACAAAGGGTTTACTTCCAATTTGAACAATATTTCAAATTTTGAGAATGTTACTTTCTTATTGCCATCCTTGTTTATTACGCATACATCCACATCGCTTTTATCCCTGTTTTTCTCTTCAGCCCTGGAACCAAACAGTATTAATGAAAAATCTTCTTTCGGCATATCATCTTTTAATGTGCTAAAATCAGGGTGTTTTTTAAGGAACCTTTTTGATTCATTTCTTTCAGCAAGCACAAGGTAGTTTTTTGTTATAATGTCATTAAAATTGAGAGAGCACAGCTTCAAGTTTCCTTTTTGTTTAATCACAAATAAGCCCTCATTATTTTTTATCAGCCTGTGCGCTGTTGTATAAGGCACTTTTGACTCTACTGAAAGCTGCCTGATTGTTATTTCATCCTCAAATTTTTTCCCCAATATATACATTAATCTTAATAGATTGTCCATATTTGGTTAATATTAACTATTTTTGGTTTATAAATTTAATGATTATACCTTGGAAGAGCATCTGCTTAAGGCATAATTAAGGGTATACTATGAACTTGAATTCGTTCTTGAATACATCCTGGCAGGTTATAAAGAACTTCCTTGAATTTTCTGATATGCTTGCCTCATGCACCTTGCTATTGTCATTTGTCATTTTTGTGCCATCACCAAACTTGACAGATGCTATTGTGGAATACTCGCATGTTGTCAATTCATCAAGCTCTATGTGGAGCAATGCTGCTTTTTCATCCTTGTAAACGAACATCAATGTGGGTGATTTTACATCTTTTGCTATCTTGAAATTGATTTCTGATTTTGCCTCATTTGTTGCAATGTCTGTACAGGTTATTTGGTAGTTGTATGTTCCGGAGCTTAAAGTGACTTCTTCTGTGTGGTGGTTTGAGTTTGTGTTCTTGAATTCTATGAAAGGAGAACTGCCTAGCTTATAGCCGCATACTGCCTTGCCGTTTTCAGCGCCGTCCATAGTGAAGACTTCTAAAGTTATGTTGTTGTCCATCAACTCGCCTGCTGGCAATGTCTGGTTTATTGCCAATGCTTTAGTACCGATTAAACTAAATTTGAAGCTTTCTTGGTTGATGTTTCCGCTTGTGTCTATGCACCTGAAGTAGAATGAATTAGTGCCTTCCTTGAGGTCTTTTAATGTTGTTCTGCATTCATAAACATTATAGAACAATGATGCTGTCTGGAAACCTGATTCTGAGCATGTGAAGTCATTTTTCATGTTTTCATATGAAACATCATTTGAAGAATAACGGCATGTTGATGGCTCGTTTGTGAACAAGCTAAAGTCTGTTTGCTTTACATTATTTGCCAGATATGCGTTGTTCTTTAAAGAGCCTGCTTCGATTATAGGTGGAGTTAGGTCTTTTCCTGGCCTTATTTTTACTTTTATGAAATAATCCTTGTTGTTTTTGTTTCCAGAAGCATCCATGCATTTTAGGTACAATGTGTAAATTCCATGGCTTTCCTTCAATGCCTGCTCGCTTGCAAGCTCCAATGGCAAGGTCAAAACCATTGTCTGGTTGTAGAGGAACAATGGGCTGCCGAATACAAATGGCATTTCATCAAATTTCATTGAGGCATTCATGCTGTACTTGCATGTTGATGGCTCGTTTGTGTTTATGCCTATGCTCAAGGGGCTGTAAGGGTCTACTTTTTGTATTATTTCATAGCCTATGTTTGTTCCAAAGTTTTTTATCTTGTAGCCTTTTGTAAGTGCCTTTTCATTAGGGGTTATCATCGGGGAATTAACATCATTAGGATGCATGTTTATGCATTTTTCCTCATCAGTTCCTGGATTTATCAACCTGCAAGTCTGGCCTAAAGAACGACATTTATACTCAGAGCAAGGCTTGAACTTTTCATTGCACCTTTCACAGTCATTTCCGCCTAATGGGGCTATCCATGGATTGCAGACTGTTGCGACTTTGTATGTCTTGTATTTCGTTGTGAAGATGTCTATTGCTGCATATATTGTGTATAACCACGCTGCGATATTTATTACATCTAGTGCTGTGCTGAACATAGATGGTTTTAGTGGCGGTGTTTCTGGTGGTTTTGTAGGTGGGACTGGTGGTGTAAGTTTAATTGTAAAGTCATCATTACCTAGTTTAAGTTGATCCATTATTGTCTTTCTTTCTTCTTCATTTAGATCATCCCATACTTGTTGTTGGATGTTAAAATTTAAGATACTGTCTGTAGCTTTAGTTATAAGGTCATCATTACCTAGTTTAAGTTGATCCATTATTGTCTTTCTTTCTTCTTCATTTAGATCATCCCATACTTGTTGTTGGATGTTAAAATTTAAGCTACTATCTTTAGCTATTCCATTAACATTAGAAGTTGTTTTACCTGTTATTGAATCTATTGCAACAACCTTACCTAAAAGAGCACCATTGCCTTTACCTTCCACCGTACCACCAATGCCCTTGAATGTCTGGAACAGGTTCATGCCGCTTGTAAGCGGGTTGAGGCTGTTGAATGCACCGCTGAATATTGCAGTATAATCCCTTTCATCTTTCGTTTTTTTCATTTCACCAACCAACCCCTTTATTGCGCCTGTTCCTGCTATGGCCAAAAGAGATGCCCAACCCTTGTTTTGGTCAAGCCTCTTGAAGAAGCTAGGCTCTTTTGGGGAAGTTCCTGCTTTTGCAATTGCTGTTCTGCCAAGCATGTCCAATGTGAATTTCCTGTTGTTTTTTTCATCAATTACTTGTAGGCCTGTCAGAGTAACCTTGTCAAGGGTGTTGTATTTTGCTCCACAGTCACCTTGGCTTGCGCATAAATTATAGCCTGCGATTATCCAGTTTTCTTCAAGGCAGTGGCAGTTTTTTATGCACTTGTTTCTTATGCCTTGCAATGGGCGGTTTTCAAACATAACAAGACATTCACGGGATGCTGAGTTACAGACTGATTTTGCATCAAGATCAGGAGATTTGCCAACTATGTTTTGCTGTGCTTGCTTAGTTTGCTCTGGAATTTCCTTGCCAAGGTTTACTATCTCATTGTCTGGCCAGAATTTCAAGCCAGGAGGAACGAGAGGAGCGCAAATTCCAGGGGGGGTTGTTTCAATGTCTCCGGTTATGCCTATACCTTCAAGAGAAACTGTTACATTTACGATTCCTGCTTCAAGCCAGTAGCAATCTGAGTAAGCAACGTTTTCGCAGTCAGATTTCTTTGTGAACTTAGAGCATTGATCGAACCTGTTCTTCCTGCATGCAGCTTCAACGTAATCAGAGCCTTTTTGAAGATTGAAACTTGGCTGGGTTTCTAGAATTTCCTTGCTAAGAACTCCTTGTATGCATATCTGGCTCCTGAAGTCTTCACATGGCTCAACAAATTGCTCGCCTGCTATGCAAAGATTCCTGTAATGCCTTGCACCAGGCCTATCTCTTCCTAAGCCAGGGAATTTGTCATATACACACCAGGATTCTCCGTGCTTTTTGTTGCCGCCTGCATTAGGGCTTATGCTGTCATCATATACACTATAGCAATTCAAATCATTGCATGTCAAATCTCCGTATTTTGGCTTGATGTTATTTGCTGCTGGACCGCACAAAGTGCCTTGGGAATAATCACAGTTGCCGCATGTAAGGCTGTTCTTGGTTGTTTTGCAGCTGTTTGCTATGGGAAGAACCATGCCGTTATTGAAAGACCTTTCCTTGTTTGCATCATAGATGTTTTCTCGGTTACCACATGAATCATACCAATAAACACGGCCCTGGTAACATGCTGTATGGTGCTGCTTTGCGCAGCCGCATTGAAGCCTGTCATTGCTGCATAATGTGTTCTTGTAAAAGCCTTGGTTGCCTATGAAAACTTCTTTTGCATTCTCGATGCTTTTTTGTTCTGATGTTTGTTCTGCAAAGCCAGTTATACTATCAATGCTTATTGAATTTGTTGTTGGAATTTTTTCCTCTGATTTTTTGTTTTCTTCTTGATCTTTGATTGGCTGATTTTGCTTTTTTTCTTGGATTGGCTGTGTTTGCGGAGCTGCTTGTTGTTGTGTTGGAGGGGCTGTTGTTCCCTTCAGATTTTCTGATGCAACGTTGCAAGAGTCTCTTGTTGTAAACATGCATGAGTCTTGGGTAACGCAGCAACCAACTTCCTTGCTTCTTGATTTTTCCAGGCATGATTTTTCTGTTGCAGTTCCTGAATCAAACAATACTTTTAAGTCTGGAAATTGGCTGCCATATTGCTTGCATTGCGTTTGGGTAACGAAGAATGCTTCTTCTCCAATCAGGCAACAGCCTTTTTGGCATGCAGCGATGTTGCATTCAGGAGATTCTATGAATGATGTAGCTTCTTTTGAGTCGCATACTGCCTTCGGGGTGTTCTTGTTGCACGAGCCATCACTTGATGAATAGCAGCATCCCAAAGAACAGAAGTTTGTCTGCTCGCATGTTGTGAAAGCCATCCTTGCTGATTTATCACAGCTGCCAGAATCAGTAAAAACACATTTTTCATTGTTTTTAGTGTTTTCACAGCAGGCCTTTTTTGATTCTGCCTCTGCAGCAGGAACATAAATAGAAAAAACAGAGAATATGATTAAAAATACAATCAAACTTGCTTTCAATCTTACAAAACTCATAGTTTTTAACCTGGTTCACCTTGCACTGCGAATTGGAACTGGTATGGGTTGTCAGATCTTTTTAATATGTAAATTTTGTCAGGATATGGGCGGTACTTGTAAATCTTGTAGTCTGCCTTTTTGGCTATCATGTAAAAAAGCTGGTCAAAATCCCCTGATGTTGTTTCTGCATCTATTATGTCATGAGCAGCGTTGTACAAATCGCCGAGAGGGATGTCAAATGTTTTTGTAAATTCACCTTTTTGAACCTTGTACTGACTGTCTTTTGACCTTATGACTATAGAATAAAGAACTGTTGCATCAATGTCCTTTATTTTTATTGTGGTCTTTACTTTTAGGTCATTTGGAACTTCTATTGTTATTGGCCTGCCTCTGCTGAATGACTTAATATTTGGCATGCATCCAAGAATTCTTGCCTTAAGGGCATCGTTTAGCTGGAATTCCATGTCTGAAACAAGAAGCATGCGGTTCCTGCATTGCTCGTCTTTCGGAATGTCATAGCAAAGGTAGCTTATCCTTGTGTCATTGTAGAGCCTGAATGTGTCATCATCTGGATTTAAGTAACCTCCTTGAAGGCCAAGCCTGATTATTGGCTCTTTGCCTACATCGCCTATGCATTCTATTATGCCATCACTTACTTCTGTTAGAATGTGGTTGAGGTTTTCCTGGTTTGGCTTGAAGAATATTGTTTGCCTGGCATAAAAGAACAATATCAAGAGAACAGCTATTATAATGCCGATTATGACAAACAAAGTTACTTGACCTCTTTTATTCATTGCAATCACGTTTTTAGTCTAATTCGTTGTTTAAATATTTTTGCACCAATTTCTCAAGGGTAGATTGTGAATAATGAACCTGTGTTGTTGAATGAATCTGAGCATATTATACTGTATTTGGTTTTTTCTATGGTCAAGGTGTGATCTTTGTCTTGACCATCCATCAATGTTCCTGAGCCAAAAGCAAAATCTTTATTTGAGTATTCGCATGCTGATGGCTCATCTGTTGATATGGTTAATGTGTTGTCCTGCTTGTAGACAAACATCAAATTCGGAGGGGTTATATCCCTTGTTACCTTGAAGGATATTGTTGCATCTGCTGAGTTGCCTATGCTGTCCTTGCAGCTTATTGGTATGCTGTAAGAGCCTATGCTTAACTGGGGCAGGTCTGTTGAATGCTCTGTTGAATCGGTCTGGTTGAATAGGTATGTTTTGCTGCTTAATGTGTATGAGCATTTGGCAATGCCATCGTTGGAACCGCCTTCTGTTGTTGCTTCGATGGTTATTGTGTTGAGGTCAAGCTCGCCTGAGGGTGATGTTGATGTTATCTTTAATTGAGGGGATCCTGTCAGTGTTAAAATATAGCTTTCTTTGTTTATGTTGTTGCTTAAATCAGAGCACTTGAAATAAAATATATTTGTGCCTTCATTTATTTTCAAGTTGGTGCTGCACGTGAATTTTGCTGATGGGCTGTTTATAGCAGAATCTGTGCTGCAGACCATGGGATTTTCCATTTGCTCGTATGTAGTTTCTTTATTTGAATATCTGCATCTTGATGGCTCGTTTATTGACAATGACAATGGGGTTGAGGTTCCGGAGATTACTGCGCTGTTCTTTATGCTTGAGCTTAGTATTATTGGCGGGGTTAAATCTTTGCCTCCCCTTGCTTTGAATTTTATCAGGTAATCTGCTTCATTTGCTATGTTGTTTGCGTCCTTGCATTTTATGTATATTTCGTTGAGCTTGTTTGGGATTGCTGACAATGTCAGCATATGCTTGTTGTCTATAAATACATCTCCGAAATCTGCAGGCATGCTGTCATATTTTATGTTTGGCTCCAATGCATACTTGCATGTGGCTGGCTCGTCTGTCAAGATGCCAAATGAAACCAATGCATAACCTTCTGGAGATGGAGTGATTTGGTATCCATTTTGGAATTCAGTTATCTTGAATCCTTTGGTTAATGCTTCTGGCCATGGCTTTATTTTTGGAGAGTTCACATCATTTATGTTGGTTGTTATGCAGCTTGTCCTGTTGCTTCCTTCGTTTTCAGGTATCCACTTGCAGTTTTGGCTAAGAGATTTGCATTTGTATTCAGAGCATGTGTCAAAATTAAGCTTTTCCATAATTTCCTTATTTGTGCATTTCTCACAGTCTTTGTTGCCATAAGGGGGCTGCCATGGAAGGCATGATATTGTTATGTCTATCTGGTCTGTTTCTGCTGTTAGCTGCAAGACTAATGTGAATGCTGCTACCACTAATGCAATTAGTATTCCAAACAATGGAACCCATGATACTGATGTTGCAGCTCCACTTGCTGCCCCGCCTGTTCCACTTATACCAGCTAACGCGCCTTCTCCACCAAGGGTAATTGCTGGCATTGATGCTGCCACAGTGGTTGTTGCTGTTGTAGTAACAGGCATCAATAATCCTACACCGCTTATTACTGTGCCTGCAATTCCACCTATTGATGTGACAAGCATGTTTGCCAGTCCATAAGGATTATCAGGGCTGCCCATGCCTTTGTAGCCGTTTAAATCGAAGTCTTTTGTTTGCAGTGGCTTTGCTTTTGTGTATGCATCCAAGCCACCTACCTCTTTTTCCCAATCCAGATTTATAAAATTATAGCTTAATCCATGTTTGTTTCCCTTGCAAGGGCCATCACTTGTTTCACACTTGAAAGCTAGCTTTGAAAACTTTCCTGCTATATTGTATTTAGTGCCACAATCACCTAAAGACTTGCAATATGACATTGCACTAAGAGCGAAGTCTTTTTTCAGGCAGATAGTGTTAACCTTTTTCCAATCATACCCTGTTAATAGATTCTTGTAGAAATAAGTGGTGCATGTTCTTTTTGCTGTCTCGCATGTTTTTACTGGATCTGCTGTTGCCTGCTCTGTTTTCTTTGCTTGTTCTATGTTTTCATCATTCCAGAATTTCAAGCCAGGAGGAACTATCGGAATACAGACGCCGTTGCCAGGGTCAGAGCTCTGATAATCTCCTGGCTGGCATGATGGCTCATTAGAGTTTAAGTCAGTGCATGCAGATGACAATTCTTTCTGTGCATCGCCACTTATTTTTTTTATGTTTTCATTATTGGCAGCACTCCAGAAACAGCTTTTCATTGGATCCTCACAGCATGTCCTGTCATACTGCATTGCTAATTTTATTTGGGCACTTGTTTTCTTGTCCTTTGCTGTGTTGCAGGTTGTTGCACAATCTTTCCACCTGTTAGATATGCATGCTGCTTCAAGTATGTTGAAGGTTTGCAGCTTGCCTGTTGCCTGCAAGCAGAATTCTTCTCGAAAATCCTTGCATGGCTCTATGAATTCCTCACCGGAAATGCAAAGGTGCCTGTAATGGCGAGAGCCAACTAAGTCCTGGCCAAAGCCAACAGCACCATCATATTCACACCAGGATTCGCCGTTTCTTCTCGGGACTCCATCATAGCCAACTATGTCGTTGCCATTTATTGCTTTTTTGTCAAAAGTAGTTTTGCAATCTAAGCTTTCACATTTCAATGTATCTTTGCTGCAGAGATTATTATTTGAAAAGTCGCAGTCCTGGGCGATGCCTTCGCGGTTGTTGCATGAATCATACCAGTAAACATCGCCATCATAACATCCCTTATGGTGCTTGGCCTTGCAGCCGCACAATGGAACCTGGCTGCAGTATTTCCCTGTTTCAAAAATTGTTCCAATATAGTTTTGCTGCTGGTTTGATTGCTGTGAATTCTGCTGGTTAACTAATGGGCTTACTGCATTACCTGTTGCAGATGCTTGCTGAGAGTTTTCAGATTGCTGCCAGGGGCTTTGCACAAGGCTCTGTTCTGGTGGCATGGAACCTTCAGTGCAGCTTAGCCTGTCGGTGTAAATGCATTCTGATTCCTGGACACAGCAGCCTCGCTCCTTGTTTTGAAGTTGTGAGATGCAAGTGAATTCGTCTGTTATGTCTGGGTTAAATTCCATCTTTAGATTCTTGTACAAATTGCTTTTTTCCTGGCATTGTTGCTTTGTTGCCATGAAATAATTATCTCCGAGAATGCAGCAGCCTTTATTGCATAGCTGTATGGAGCTGCAGGATATGCCTTTGTTGAACAATCCTGATTTTGATTCACATGTTGATTTTGATGCGGAGTTTGAGCACGTGCCATCATCATTGAAACAACAACCTGTTTCGCAAAAAGATGATTCAGAACATTCTTCATTAGATGACTTGAATCGCCTGTCACAATTTTCTGATGATGTATAGACACAACTTTCTCCGGATTTTGTCTTTTCACAGCATGATTGTTCTGATGGTTGCTGTGCTGATACGTTCAACGAGCTGATAAAAAAGATTGACATTACTACAAGAATAATTTCAAAAAATGCTTTAGTTTTTATAAGACTCGCCAAATATTCTCAACCTCTTTTTATGTCTGCTTATTTGTAAGCTATCTTTATGTCATCGCTCTTAACTGTTTTTCTGCCTGAATGATGGGCTAACCTAACCGCTTTTTGGCCTATTTGCTCTCCGATTTCCTCTAAAATGTCTCTCAGGGCTTCTTTTGCAGAATTGCCAACTCTTGGTGCATTAGCCCTTGTTTTAAGCAATGATTCCATTGCAGCCAGTGGTAAAATGTGTTTTGCCATGTTTCCTCCTTAAAATGGGTTTATTGTTGTGTTATTTGGCGATTTATAATCTTTTCTGCGTTTTTTTTACTTTTGCGAAATAATTTCCAGACATCACACAAAGCCATATTTTGCGTACATTGTTACCTTAGCGGTTGGTAAAAAGAGTTAAAAGGATTATCTTCTCTCAATTTATATGCAAAAAGAAGCTACATTTAAAATAGTAAAAGACTTGCCGTTTGATACCAAGAAAGTAATCTATAAAGAGAATGGTACCGAATTATATATTTTTAGACCTTCTACTCTATCGGCTAGGTTTAAGGATTATGACAAGACTAAAAACTTCCAGATATGGCTTAAAGAAGGCGAAAGGGAATTTAGACCAAATCACCTAAGGCTAATAATTGATTTAAACCTAAGAACTAGGAGCAGACCTGATCTAAAGGAAAAAATGCTATTAGCATTTGACAATATATTCTATGGTGCTGATCCTGATTTAGAATTAAAAGAGCTTGAAAAACAGAAGTTTGATCATTATCTGAATCCAATCAAGATTATAGGTTATATGGCACAGTTGCTAATCATAGAGCAAGAGCACAATTATAACAAAGAAAGTAACTTTGAGCCACCTACATTGTTTTTGCAAGGCTGGATTAGGGGAGCTATAGACAGTCCTAAGGAAATAGATAATATCTGTATGAGTGTATGCAGTAGACAGCCACCAAAAGCAGATTATGTTACAAAAGAAAACAAGAAAAGCAAAAAATATGTTAAAAATCTAAAAGCCCTTTGGTATTTACAGGATAATTAGTAACAACAATCTCATTTATTTTGCCTCTTTTAGTAGCATCACAGTTTATCATTCTATTTGCCTTAACAGTATTAATATAAAACCCTTGATATAAATTCTTTACAAAATCTGTGTCGCTATTACTTAACATAATATAACAACCACGTTTATTTAGTTCCTTAAAAACTTCTGATAATCTTGTTTGCTCATCTTCTAGGAATTTATCTTTTGTGTATGTTGTAAAGCTTTGTCCTTTCTTTAATGGATAATAGGGCGGATCGAAGTAGATAAAATCGCCCTTCTTTGCATATTGCAAAACATTATCGAAAGACATAACTCTTAATATTGTGTTCTTTAATAATTTTGAAATAAACCTTAATTCTTGCTCTTGTACTATTGATGGATTCTTATAATCACCCATAGGAACATTAAAACCACCTTTTGAGTTTACCCTATACAATCCATTAAAACAAGTCTTATTCAAATAAATGAATCTTCCAGCCCTATAGAGATTAGATAATTTTTTAGGATCTTGCTCTCTAATCTTATAATAGACTTCTTTATTATGGTTCTTCTTGTACTCCTTGAGAATTTTAATTAATTCCTCAACATTATTCTTTATTACATTATAGCAATTAATCAATTCTTCATTTATATCAGAAAGATAAATTTCTTTTAGGTTATTTTTTTGAATGATATAAAAAGCAACAGCACCACCACCAACAAATGGCTCAAAGTACCTTTCAGCGTTTTGCGGAAAGAACTGTTTAAACTGCTCGAGCAACTGCTTTTTACCACCAGCCCATTTTATAAAACTAGGAACTTTGCCATTCATCTTTGTTCTTCCTCTTCTTGTTTACCTAACAGTTTAAGCAACTTTTTAATATCTTCTGGGTTGTGCTCTTTCTTAGGCTCTTCTTCGAGCTTATCAGAATACTTTTTAGGTTTTTGAAAATTCCTTCGCATAGAGTTATAATTTCTTTTCCCACTACCCATTTTTACCTCTTTTATTGTTATTATATTGATTTTTCATTTTATATAACTTCCGTTGTTTTTTCCGAATAATTTTTACTACTGCCGAAATTAATTAAGTCTAGCCACTTGTTAATGCCTAGCTTTTCTTTCAATTCAGGTATAGCCAACTCATAAGGGCAACAGTTTAAGGCTTGATAGGTATTATAGTTATCCTTCTTGTGTAGATATATTTGATACTGAAAAAGTATTCATCATACCAAAGAAGAATGCAACACTAAAAGGATCTTGGAAATGGAAAAGATTAATGAAACATTTTGCAGACAATACAATGCAATATTTAGAAGAATATTACAAAAGAGAGAGTTCTGAAACTGGATGGTCTGTAGACAAGAAAAGATTTGGATGGAAGATAGAACAAAGAAGACCAGACAGAATTGATACTGCTGATTTCTGCATAACTATTTGGCATAACTTATTCCAAATAGGTGGGAATTAGAGTAATTCTGTCCCACAGCCCAATTTTGCGATAGTTTTATAAAGGGCTTGAAATAACATCAAGGTACCCTACTGATGTAATAAAAGCCGCTGATTCTAATTGGAAGTTTAAACATAAAATGGGAGACAAGCACAGACCAAGGAGGGGAAGCATGCAGTTTTGGCCTAGAAAGAGGGCCAAGAGCGAGACTCCAAGAATAAGAACATGGAACTATGACAAAAAGAACAATGTGTTTGGCTTTGCAGGATACAAGGCAGGAATGACACACGTATTGATAAAGGATAATTCAAATGCCACAACAAAGGGAGAGGTGATAAGCAACGCTGTAACAGTGATTGAATGCCCTCCGATAAAGCCATTATGCTTGAGATTTTACAAGAAAACAGATTATGGCACAATAGTTGTTTATGATGTCTATGCTAAGAACATTGACAAGAATGTTTTAAGAAGAACCAGAATAGGAAAGAAAAATATTGATTTTCCAAGTGATTATGATTTTGCAAGGCTTGTAGTATATACTCAGCCAGGACTGGCTGGATTCGGCAAGAAAATCCCTGATATATTCGAGATTGGCATTGGGTATGGCAAGGATGACATAGAATCAACCAAGGGGTTGCTTGAAAAGGAAATAAAAATAAGTGATGTCTTCAAGCAAGGCCAATACATTGATGTTCATGCGGTTACTAAGGGAAAGGGGTTTCAGGGAACTGTCAAAAGGTTTGGGGTTACGATAAGGCAGCACAAGTCAGAGAAAACAAAAAGGGGCATAGGCACACTAGGGCCATGGCATCCCAGAAGGGTAAGGTTCACTGTTCCACAAAGCGGAAAAATGGGCTATCACTTAAGGACAGAGTACAACAAGCAGGTTATCATGATAGGGAATGATGCAAGCAAGATAAATGTAAAGGGGGGTTTCATGCATTATGGAAATGTAAATAATGATTATGTATTGCTAAAGGGATCTGTTCCTGGCCCTGACAAGAGGGTTATTATCATGACAGAGGGACAGAGGCAGAGAAAGCAATTAATTCCAGAGATAAGGCATGTAAGCCAGGAATCCAAGCAATGAAAGTTAAGATGTTAGACTTGAATGGGGTAATTACTAAGGACATAGAGTTGCCTGTGCAGTTTGATGAGGAGTACAGACCTGATGTAATAAAGAGGGCATTCATGTCAATAAGGATGAACAGAAGGCATGCTTATGGGGCAAAGGAGAATTCTGGGATGAGATATTCATCAAAGATATCGAGAAGAAGAAGGGACTTTAAGGGTGCTTATGGAAAAGGGATTTCAAGAGTGCCAAGGAAAACCATGACGAGGAGAGGGACGCAGTTTTACTGGGTTGGAGCAACTGCACCAAATACTGTTGGTGGAAGAAGGGCGCATCCTCCTAAGGCAGAAAAGATATGGGCTGAGAAGATAAACATCAAGGAAAGAAGAAAAGCAATAAGGTCTGCAATTGCAGCAACAATGAACAAGGATGCTGTGATGAAAAGAGGGCATAGGATAAAGGGAGTATTCCCATTCATAATAGACTCGAAGATAGAGGATGTAAAAAAGACAAAGGATATTTTTGATTTCATGAAAAAGATAGGGTTGGAGAATGAGCTGGAAAGAACAAGCGAGACAAAGATAAGAAGCGGAGTTGGAAAGAAAAGGGGAAGAAGATACAGGAATAAAAAAGGGGCCTTGTTCATAATATCAAGGGATGATTGCAAACTTGCGAGAAGCGCAAGAAACATAAATGGGTGTGATGTTGCTGCTGTTAACAGCATAAATGCAGAGATGCTAGCGCCAGGCGGCATTCCTGGAAGGCTGTGCATATGGAGCGAGGCAGCAATAATTAGGATAGGAAAGGAAGGATTGTTCAAATGAGCAAGGATGTTTACAGCATAATAAAATACCCGTTGACTACTGAAAAATCCGTGAAATATATGGAGCAGGAAAATAAATTGATGTTCATAGTAGACAAGAAGGCAAACAAGACAGAAATAAGAGAGGCTGTTGAGAAGATGTTCAAGATAAGGGTTGTGAGCGTAAACACCACAATATTGAATGATGGAAGGAAAAAGGCATATGTAAGGCTTGCAAAAGAGAACAATGCAAGAGACTTGATAACGCAGATGGGGCTGGCATAAAAATGGGAAAAAGAATAATAACTCAGAGGAGGGGAAGGGGAACTTTCACATATAAAGCGCACAGCCACAGGAGCAAGGGAAAGATAAGCAACAGGATTTTTGATGATAGTGAGAGGAATGGAATTATTGAAGGAAGGGTTTTGGACATAATGCATTGCAGCCAGCATAGCGCGCCGTTGGTTTTAGTCGGGTATGGAAAAAGTGAAGTAATAATGCCTGCAGTGCATGGGATAAGAATGAATGATGAAGTTAAAATTGGATTTGGGTCTGAGATAAAGAAAGGGAACATAATGCAGCTGAAGGACATACCTGAGGGCACTGATGTGTGCAATATAGAGGCGAGTATTGGCAAGCCTGCGTTCTGCAGGGCAGCAGGATCTTTTGCAAAGATAATAGGCAAGCAGCATGACAAGGTAATATTGAAAATGCCGTCAAAGAAGGAAAGGGAATTTGACCAGAATTGCAGGGCAATGATTGGAATAGTAGCTGGTTCTGGAAGAAGGGAGAGGCCATTCATGAAGGCAGGAAACAGGCATCATTTAATGAGGGCAAAGGGCAAGCTATACCCAAGAACATCTGGAGTAGCTATGAATGCAGTTGACCATCCATTCGGGTCAGGAAGGGGAAGGCATGTTGGAAAATCAAAGGTGCCTCCTAGAAATGCGCCGCCTGGAAGGAACATCGGGTTGCTTGCTGCCAGGAGAACAGGAAGGAAGAGATAAATGGCAAAACAATTTTTATTCGTTGGCAAGACTTTGGAAGAATTGCAGAAGATGGACTTGAATGAATTTGCCAAGCTTCTTACAGCGAGGCAAAGAAGAAACTTGAAAAGAGGGATTACAGAGCAGCAGAAAAGACTGCTAAAGGCAATCAAGATGTTCAAGTCAGGAGCAAGAAAGAAGCATGTCAAAACCCATGTCAGGGACATGATAGTGCTGCCTGAAATGGTTGGAGTCATGATACATATCTACAATGGAAAGGAGTTTTTGCCTGTGAACATAACAGAGCACATGATAGGGCATTATCTTGGAGAGTTCAGCAGAACAAGGAAGAGCGTTGCGCATTCAGCTCCGGGAATAGGGGCTACGAAATCAAGCGCAGCACAGTCAGTGAAATAAAATGGAAAAGACTAATGGCAATGATGTTGAGGAAAAAACAGCAAGGGCTGTTGGAAGAGACCTGAATATTTCAACAAAGCAGAGCATAGAGATATGCAATTATGTAAGGGGAAACAAAGTTGATGAGGCAATAAAAAAGCTGGAGGATGCAATAAACAAGAAAAGTGCAGTGCCTTTCAAGAGGTTCAACAAGGACACAGGGCACAAGAGAAACATAGCAGCAGGAAGATATCCAATGAAGGCAAGCATGAACATAATAAAAGTAATAGAATCTGCTGCTGCAAATGCAAGGAACATTGGATTGAATGATAATCTTGTGATAAAAAAAATAGTTGCAAACAAGGCAGCAAGGCCATACAGGTATGGAAGGAGAAGAAGGGTGAAGATGAAGAGAAGCCACATAGAAGTTGTTGTTGGGGAAGCAAAAAAATGATAGAGAGAAAATTCCTGAAGCAAAGGATGAAAGAGATAGAAGTGCAGAATTATGTTGCAGCCAGCTTGGCCAGGTCAGGGCACAGCAAGGTAGACATAAGGCACACGCCGCTTGGAGACAGAATAATAATTTACAGCGTGAGGCCTGGCATGATAGTAGGAAGGAAAGGGGAGAACATAAAGATGCTTACTTCCGCATTAAGGAACAAATTCGGGCTTGAGAACCCGCAGATAGAGATGGGAAGCGTTGAAAACCCGATGCTTGATGCAAATTCTGTTGCTGACAGGATATCATATTCACTTGAGAAATTTGGTCCAAAGAAATTCAAGTTCCTTGGATATGAAACACTAAAGCAGATAATGAATGCTGGTGCGATAGGGGCAGAGATAGTAATAAGCGGGGTTGGAGTACCAGGGGCAAGGGCAAAAAGCTGGAGATTTTCGGCAGGGTACATGAAAAAATCAGGGGATGTTTCTGCTTCACAGGTATTGAGATCAACAACGGTTGCAAACTTAAGGAGAGGAACCATAGGGATAAAGGTTGCAATAATACCACCTGATGTTGTGCTGCCTGACAAGGTATGGGCCAAAGAGATAAAGGAAGAAAAGAAGGAAGAAACCATTGTTGAAGAGATAAAGGAAGAAAAGAAAAAAGAAGAAAAGGAAAAAAAGAAAAAACCAAGCAAAAGGAAGAAGGAAGCTGAAAATGGCGATAATAAGAAAGAGTGAACTCAAGGTAATTAAGGTTGAAGAGGCAAGCAACAAGCTTGTGGAGCTGAAGAAAGAGCTCATGAAATACAATGCCCAGATTGCAATTGGAACAGTGCCTGAGAATGCAGGCAAGATAAGGGAGATAAAGAAAACCATTGCAAGGCTGAACAATAAAATCATGGAGGCAGAGAAAAAGCGATGATAGACATATGTCCTGTGTGCGGCTTAAACAAAGACCTGTGCGTTTGCGAGGCAATAGCAAAGGAAGATCAAAGGATAAAGGTCAAGATTGAAAAGAGAAAGTTCGGCAAGATATCAACATTGGTTGAAGGAATAAGCTCAAAGGACATTGACATCAAGGAGATAACAAGGAACTTGAAGTCAAAACTTGCATGCGGAGGGACATTGAAGAACAATGTCATAGAGCTGCAGGGCAACCATGCAGAAAAGGTAAGGGAAGAGCTGATAAAATTAGGTTTCAAGAAGGAGACAATATCAATAGAGGGAAGATGAAACACAACGAGTTGCTGAGGCATGAAGTGATAGGACTTAATGTAGAGGTAATTAGGTCCATGAACAAGGGGCTTGTTGGCATGAAAGGCAAGGTAATTGACGAGACAAGAAACATAATAACACTGGAGAGCAATGGATGCAGCAAGAGGCTGATAAAGAGCCAAGTAATATTAAAGGTAAGCTATAGGGGAAGGGATTATGAAGTAGATGGCAAGATCATGGTTAACAGGCCAGAGGACAGAATAAAAAGAATCAGGGGATTAAGATGAAGAAGAATATAGGCATTGAAGTAAGGAATGTGCCAAAGAAGAAATGCGAGGACAAACACTGTCCGTTCCATGGAAGCATTGTGGTAAGAGGGAGGACTTTCAATGGCAAGGTTGTGAAAGCCAATATGCAGAAGACTGTAACAATAGAATGGCCAAGGCTGATGTACCTGAGGAAGTATGAGAGGTATGAAAAGAGAAGGTCAAGGATAAAAGCACATAAGCCTGATTGCATAGACATCAATGTTGGAGATGAAGTTATGGTAATGGAATCAAGGCCTATATCAAAGACAAAGAATTTCGTGATAGTAGAGGCAATAAAAAGATGAAAGCATTAGCTGCAAATGTAACGAATGGACTGCAACCTGAATCTAAGGCAGGGGCATGCGACAATTCAGGGGCAAAGGAAATAAAGATTTTTTCAGTAAAAGGCGGAAAATCTGTAAAGAGAAGAAGATGCGGGGCAGGCATAGGGGATTTGGTTATTGGAACCGTAACAAGGGGAAGGCCTGACATGATGAAGCAGGTTGTTTTTGCTGTTGTTGTAAGGCAGAGAAGGCCATACAGAAGGGCCGATGGAACAAGAATAATGTTCGAGGACAATGCTGTTGTTGTATTAAAGGATGACAAGGGGACGCCAAAAGGGACTATGCTGAAAGGGCCGATAGCGAAGGAGGCATGCAGCAGGTGGCCAAACATAGCAAAGCTGGCGAAGATAGTGGTTTAAGATGAAAAATTTTTCAATGCACTGGAAGGAGAGCAAGAATCCAAGGAAGCAGAGGAAGTATATGAGAAATGCGCCCCTGCACATAAGGAAAAAATTTATGTCATGTAGCCTTAGCAAGGAGCTTAGGAAAAAGTATGGCATGAGAAACATATACCTGAGAAAGGGAGACAATGTAATGGCAACCACAGGGCAATTCAAAAAATTAACCGGAAAGGTAAATGATGTTGACATGAAGAATCTAAGGGCATATGTTGATGGTGCTGAAAACATTAGGAAAGACGGGACAAAGAGATTTTACCCTATACATCCATCGAACCTGATGATAATTGAGCTGAACATTGATGACAAGAAGAGGAAAAAAATCCTCGAAAGGAAGAGCAAAAAATGACAAGGAAACACATGAAAAGGATAAGGATGCCTTGGTTCTGGCAGGTTGACAGGAAGGACAGAAAGTTCATAACAAGGCCATGCCCTGGGCCACACAGCATTGAAAAATGCATGACTGTTGACTTGATGCTAAGGGAATTTCTAAAGGTGGCAAAGACAAGGAAGGAAATAAATTACATACTGAACAATGGCAAGGTCATGGTTGACAAGAAAAAGGTAAAGGACAACCATTTCCCAATAGGATTCATGGATGTTGTTGAATTGCCAGAAATAAATGCGCATTACAGGATAATGCTTGATGGCAATGGAAGGTTTAAGCTATTGAAAATAAAAAAGGATGATGCAGACAGCAAGTTTTGCAAGATAATAAACAAGACAATTTTGAAAAAAAACAGGGTTCAGCTGAACCTTGTGGACGGGAACAATGTAATAGTAGAGAAAGATGGCTATAAGGCAGGGGACAGCATAGTCATTGATTTGAATACCAAGAAGATAAAGAAGCACATAAAGTTCGAGAAAGGCGCTGTTGTGGCGCTGACAGCAGGAAAGCACATAGGGAATATGGGCGTTGTTGAAAAAATAAACACATATGAGGGAATGAGAAAGACAACTGTAATGTTCAAGGGAAAGGAGGAATCATTCGAGACGTTGAAAGAATACTGCTATGCAATCGATGATTCGATAAGGGATGAAAATGAGAGAGATTAAAATAGAGAAGGTAACGCTAAACATAGGAACTGGAGAGCCAGGAGACAAGCTGGACAAGGCAATAAAACTGCTTAGCATGATAAGCGGGGCAAAGCCTGTGCAGACTGTTGCAAAGAAAAGAATTCCTACATGGGGGATAAGGCCAGGACTGGCAATAGGATGCAAGGTTACATTGAGGAAGGAGAAGGCATACGAGCTTATTCAAAGGCTGCTGAAGGCTGTAAACAACAAGATAAGCGAGAGGAAGATTGACAAGTTCGGGAATTTCTCTTTTGGAGTCAAGGAGTACATAGAAGTGCCCGGAGCAAAGTATGACCCTAGCATTGGAATAATAGGTTTTGAGGCTGCAGTTACACTGATGAGGCCAGGATACAGGGTAAAGGAAAGAATGCTTAAAAGATCAAAGATAGGAAACAAACATGCTATAACAAAGCAAGACACCATAAAATTTTTGAATGAAAAATTCGAGGTAGAGGTAACAAACTAAGATGACAACCAGTGATTATCAAAAGACATTTGCGCAGCTTGAAAATAAGCATTCGAAGATGAAGAAATTTTTGAAGCACAACAAGCCAAAGGAAAGAAAATTCGGGAAGGGGATGAAAAGATGCAGGTTTTGCGGCTCTGTGAGGGGGCATATAGGAAAGTATGGAATAAACGCATGCAGGAGATGCTTCAGGGAGCAGGCAAAATCAATGGGTTTCAAAAAGTACACGTGAGGAGAAAATGGACAATATAGCTAATTTAATGTCAAACATGCTTAATGCAGAGAAGATAGGGAAAAAGGAATGCACACTAAAGCCAAGCTCGATTATAATGAGAAAGGTCTTGGATATCATGAAGATGAATGGCTACATAGAAGGGCATGAAGAGATTGAAGATGGCAAAGGCGGAATCATAAAGGTAATTTTAACTGGAAAGATAAATGGGTGCGGGGTAGTGAAACCAAGGTTTTCTGTAAAGAGGAATGGCTTTGAAAAATTTGAGAAGAGGTATTTGCCTGCAAAGGGCTTTGGATACCTGATTGTTTCAACGCCAAAAGGGCTGATGACACATGTTGAGGCGCAGGAAAAGGGAATCGGAGGAAGGCTAATCAGCTTTTTTTACTGAAATGAAATCAGATATAAAAGAAGAAATTGAAATTCCTGAGGGTGTTGAGGTGAGCGTTGCTGGAAGCACCATAATTGTGAGCTGCGGAGGAAACAGGGCAGAAAGAAGGTTCACATATCCAAAGGTAAGCGTAGGCAAGAATGGAAATTCAATAGTTTTCAGCTCAAAAAAGGCAACAAAAAGAGAGAAGATGATGATAAATACATTCAAGGCACATTTAAGAAACATGTTCAGGGGCGTTAAGGATGGATATGTTTACAGGCTAATGATATGCTCAAGCCATTTTCCTATGAGTGTTTCGGTTGACAATGAAGAGGTAGTGATAAAAAATTTCCTTGGAGAAAAAATTCCAAGAAAAACAAGGATTGTAAACAGCACAAAAGTAAGCATAGAGGGAAACATAATAGTTATTAAATCACATGAAAAGGAAAGGGCTGGAGAAATGGCTGGAAGGATAGAGAAGATGACCAATATAAAGGGAAGGGACAGGAGAGTATTCCAGGATGGATGCTATATAATAGACAAGGCAGGCAAAACAATAAGATGAACATTGGCGACACAAAAACAATGCTTGAATTAAGGGCCAAGATAAAGGGAAAGAAGCCTAATTTCTTAAGGCAGGATTTTCAGATTAAAAAGCTGAAGAAGACTTGGAGGAAGGCCAAGGGCATACACTCAAAGATGAGGAGAAAGATGGCCGGACATATATTGATGCCTAATCCAGGATTTGGGTCTCCAAGAATTGTAAAAGGAATGAACTCTGATGGCCTAAGAGAGATTATTGTTTATAATGCCAAAGACCTTGAAAATGTTAAAGATGGATACTGCGCTGTAATAAGCAGAAATGTAGGTATGAGAAAGAGGATAATGATTGCCAGCAAGGCAAAAGGGCTTGGAATGAAGATAGCCAACATAAGTGAGATTGATGGTTTTTTGAGCAATGCTGAAAATGAAATGAAAAAAAGAAGGGAAAAAAAGAAGGGAAGAAGCGAGAAAAAGCCTGCTGCGAGGGATGTTGAAAAGAAGGAAGCAGAAGAAAAAAAGCAGACAAAAGAGAATGAGAAGGAAATGAAGAAGAAGGTGCTTGAGAAGAAGGCATGATTAAAATGGATTTGAGAAGCAAAAAGAAGCTTGCAGCGAGAACATTTGGAGTTGGATTAAACAGGATAGCTTTTAACAATGACAGGCTTGAAGACATAAATGAAGCGATAACGAAGAGAGACATAAAGGGGCTAGTGATAAGCAAAGCCATAACAATAAAGGGCGTCCAGGGAAGCAGCAAGTACAGGCTGAGAAAAAGATTGCTGCAGAAGAGGAAGGGGAGGCAGCAAGGCCCTGGCTCAAGAGAGGGAAAAAGGAGGGCAAGGCTAAGCAGAAAGAGGGAATGGATAAACAGGATAAGGAAACAAAGGAAGTATCTGATTTCATTGAAGAGGCTTGGCATTATAAAAAATGATGATTTTAGGACAGCTTACAAAAAATCAGGCGGAGGATTTTTCAGAAGCAAGAGGCACATAAGGATGTACCTTGAAGAGAACAGGATGATAAGAAAAAATGATGCAGAGAAGGAAAAGGGAAGGGAAGACGGATTATAGGGCGAGATTAGGCATGCTGAAATCAGGAAGCTTAAGGCTAGTAGCCAGAATATCACTGAGGAACATAATGCTGCAGATAATAAAGTATGAAAGCGAAGGTGACGTGACTTTGGTTGCTGTGCATTCGAACGAGCTTAAAAAATTTGGGTGGAATTATGGCAAGACAAACATAAGCACTGCTTACCTTCTTGGCATGCTTGCTGCAACAAAGGCAAAAAAAGCCAAGATAAGCGAAGCAATATTTGATTGCGGGCTGAGGAAAGCCATGAAGAGAGGAGTGCTGTTTGCAATATTAAAAGGGGCCATAGATGGAGGTTTGAATATACCACACAATGAAGAGGCATTTCCAAGCGATGAGAGGATAAGAGGCGAGCACATAGAGAAATATACAAAGTCTCTTGACAAGGAAAGCTTCAAAAAGAGATTCAGTGGCTATGAGAAGACTGGCATCAAACCCGAGGACATTAAAAGGCAGTTTGAGGCTGTTAAGGAGAAAATAATCAGGGGCTAAAATGGATAATGAACATACAGCAAATGCAGAAAAGAAAATTGATAATAATGCAAATATCAGTGTGCAAGAAAGCGATTTTGACAAGGAAGGCTGGAAACCAAAAACAGAATTGGGCAGGAAGGTAAAGAACGGCGAAATCAATGATTTGCATGCCATTCTTGAAAGTGGTCTTAAAATTCTTGAATCTGAAATAGTTGATTATTTCATAAGAGACATGGAGCAGGACATAATAAAACTTGGGCAGTCCAAGGGAAAGTTTGGCGGAGGAAAGAGAAGCATATGGAAGCAGACCCAGAAGAAGACAAAGGAAGGAAACAAGCCAAAATTCTCTACTATGGTTGTGATTGGAAACAGGAATGGGTATGTAGGGCTTGGGAGAGGGAAGGCCAAAGAAACAGTGCCTGCCAGAGAAAAGGCAATAAGGGATGCCAAGCTTAACGTAATAAGCGTGAAGAGGGGATGTGGAAGCTGGGAATGCGGATGCAGAGAGGGGCATTCTATACCATTTAAGGTTTTAGGGAAATGTGGGAGTGTCAAGGTGGAATTGATGCCTGCACCAAAGGGCAGCGGACTTGTTGTAGAGGATGAATGCAAGAGGCTATTAAGGCTGGCGGGGATAAAGGATATTTACTCAAAGACTTTCGGGCAGATCGGAACCAAGGTAAACTTAGCACAGGCATGCTTCAATGCGCTGAAGGAATTGTCAAAGACAAAGATAAGGGAAGAGGACATAAAAAAACTAGGGATAATATGAGATGGAAAGGAAGAAGATAGCAGTAGTAAGGATAAGGGGGGCAAACAAGCTAAGGTCTGATGTAGAGGAAACAATGAGAATGATGAGGCTGCATAACAAGAACAGCTGCGTTGTAATTGACAACACTGAATCTTACGTTGGAATGATAATAAAGGCAAAGGACTATATAACATGGGGAGAGATAGATGAAGCAACGTTTAGAATATTGCTTGAAAAGCGAGGAAAAATAGTTGGAAACAAGGCATTAAGCGAGGAATACTTGAATGGCAAAACAAAACTAGATTATGATGGATTCACAAAGGAGTTCTTTGCTTTCAAAAAGAGCTTGAAGGATGTAGCAGGCATGAAGTTATTTTTCAGGCTAAAGCCACCAATTGGCGGATTTGAGAGGCAGGGAATAAAGAGGCCTTACTCTATGGGCGGGGCAATTGGATACAGGAAAGAAAAGATAAATGAACTGATAAGGAAGATGGTTTAAGATGAGAAGGAAAATCAAGAAGAGCAAGGGCTTCAGGGGATATAAAACGCATGGATGGGGCTCGAGGAAAAAGCACAGGGGCTCTGGAAACAGAGGCGGCTTTGGATTGGCAGGAACCGGAAAGAGAGCTGACCAGAGAAAGTCATGGGTGCTTAGAAATTATGGAAATGATTATTTTGGAAAGCATGGATTTGTAAGGCATGCTGGAAAATTTACAGCGAAAGAAGAGGTTATCAATGTAGGGGACCTTGAAAGATTCAATGAAAATGAGATAGACCTTGAAAAGAAGGGCTATGGCAAGCTGCTTGGAAGGGGAAAGTTAAGCAGAAAAATAAAGGTAATTGCAAAAAGTGCATCAGGAAGCGCGATAGAAAAGATAAGGAAAGCTGGCGGGGAAGTTACATTAAAGGAATAAAATGGTTGACTTTAAATCATTGTTAAGCAATTTGCCTGAGGTCAAGAGGCCATTGCAAAAGAACATAGGATTCAAGGAAAAGCTTAAGTGGACGCTGATAATGCTTGTTGCCTTCTTTGTGCTTTCATTAATACCATTATATGGGCTTGGGCAGAACAGCTTGCAGCAGTTTGAGCAGCTTTCAATAATACTTGGAGCTACTTTCGGAAGCTTGCTGTCATTAGGAATAGGGCCACTTGTTACTGCATCAATAGTATTGCAATTATTGCAGGGGTCAGGAATAGTGAAGTTTGACACAACAACGCATGAAGGAAGGGCGTTCTTTCAGGGGCTGCAAAAGGTTCTTGGAGTTTTTTTCATAATATTTGAGGGGGCTGTTTATGTATTGATGGGCGGGCTGGCACCAAATGCTGCCTTAGCTCCTGGAAGCTATAGGACTATGCAATTAATGCTCATAGGGCAGCTGCTTGTAGGTGGATTATTGGTGATGTTCATGGATGAGGTTGTGAGCAAATGGGGCTTTGGCTCTGGAATAAGCCTGTTCATTGTTGCTGGTGTCGCTTTGCAGATTGTGGTAAGGGCATTTTCCCCACTGACAAGCATAGGAACATGGGCACTTGGAACTGGTGGAGATCCTGTTGGACAGGTATGGGTATTCTTTAAGTCAATAATGAGTGGAAATTTAGACACTGCATTCTTTGCTGCTGCAGCAATAATAGCAACTATAATTGTTTTCATAATATCTGTTTATGCGCAATCAATGAAGGTTGAAATACCATTGTCATTTGGAAGAATAAGGGGGCATGGAATAAGATGGCCATTGAAGTTCTTGTACACATCAAACATACCAGTAATATTAATGGCTGCATTGGTTGCCAACATACAGCTATGGGCAAGCCTTCTTGAGAGCTGGGGCAGGCCGATACTTGGAACCTTTACAGGCAATGTGCCTTCCAGCGGAGTAGTAGCATGGCTGTATGGGCCAGACATAGTCAGAACACTTTATTACAGCTTTACCTCAGGGGTATTTGAATGGAGGATATTCATGCAGGCATTGGCATATGGGGGATTTTTTGTTTTAGGCTCGATAATATTTTCAATATTCTGGGTGCAAACATCTGGAATGAGTGCACAAACACAATCAAAACAGATAATGGCTTCCGGGCTGCAGATACCTGGCTTCAGAAGAGACCCAAGGGTGATAGAACAGCTTTTGTCAAGGTACATAATGCCATTGACAGTAATGGGCGGGGCAGCAATAGGATTACTTGCTGCATCTGCTGATCTGCTCGGGGCATTAAGCAGGGGAACAGGAATATTGCTGGCTGTCATGATAGTGTACCAGCTTTATGAGCATATAGCACAAGAGCACATGATGGACATGCATCCTGCGCTTAGAAAGATTATGGGTGGCAATGAATAAAATGGCATATGAATTTTTGGACAACAGCATAGGATTATTGCTCAAGTGGAACAATCCAAATGGAGACAGCCCTTATGGATTAATAGTGCTTACTTTCATACTTACCATTATAGTAGTGATTATATACAAGTATGCGAGCAACCAAGAGGCCTTGAAAAGATTGAGAGAGGACAGCATAAGAATAAGCCAGGAGATGAAAGAGCACAAGGACAATCCAGCCAAAGTAATGGAACTGCAGAAAGAGCAGTTTCAAAAGGGGTTTTTTGAGCAGTTCAAGCATACTTTAAAGCCGATGATAATAACCATAATACCGATGGGCATAGTTTTTATATATTTGAGGGATTTTTACACAAAGATAGGAAACCCAAAACTGATGCTTGGCTTTGGGTGGATATTCGTTTACATAATATTTTCAATAGCGTTCAACATGGTATTGAGAAAAATATTGAAGGTGTATTAAGATGTTGAAGGTGTATTAAGATGAGAAAAAGAAAAACATTCGTAAAGGTTGGTGGAAGCAGGATTAAAGTTGTAATGAAAAAATCCATGCCCGGCAAGGCAAAATGCGGGTCTTGCAGAAAGGAGCTGCATGGAATGCCAAGAATTAGCGCGAGCAGGTTCAGGAAGATTGGGCTAAGCGAGAAGAGGCCAAACAGGCCATATGGTGGAAACTTATGCTCTAAATGCATGAGGATGGAAATATCAAGGAAGGCGAGGGCATAAAATGAGTTTTGAAGCTGGAAGGGTGTGCGTTAAGAAGGCAGGAAGGGAAGCAGGAAAATACTGTGTTGTTTTGGAAGAGCTAGATGGAAATTTTGTATTAATTGATGGTGAGGCTGCAAGAAGAAAGTGCAACACCAGTCATCTTGAGCCTATTGATGTTATTGTTGATGTGAAGAAGGGAAGCGACAAGCAAGATGTAATGGCAGAACTGAAAAAGGCTGGCCTGCTGAAGGAAAAGAAGAAGAAAACAATTGCCAAAAAAGAGAGAAAAACCAGCAAGAATGCAAAAACAAAAGAAAAGAAAACAAATGCAGGCAAAAAAGAATGAGGATAGTGAAGGGATAAATTCTTTGAATGAGAATATACAGCAGCTTCAGCAGCAACTGGAAATAATAAGGCAGGAATGCAGCAACATCTCAACTGTTGCAGAGTGCCTTGAAAGGCTGAAAGACATGAAGGAAGAGGACGAGATTCTTGTTTCTGTTGGCAAGGGAGTTCTTTTGAAGGCAAAGATAAATGACACAAAAAATGTTGTGATGGAGATAGGGGGAAGTTCCCTGATGAACAAGAAAATTGATGATGCCAAAAAGACAGTTGAAAATGAGCTTGCAGAAATGAGCCATTATGCTGATGAATGCGAAAAAGAGCTTAAAAACATGGTGCTCGTTGCCAAGAATCTGAGGAAATGAAGCTTCAATCACAACTATAAATTAATGCGAAATAATTTCTTGACACTAAAGCATAGCACTGAAAGAAAAACTAAAACAGCATGATAATTCTTGCTTAAACCGATTAATTGCTTATGTTGTTACTACTAAATAATACACAGTTATTTTTAAATACCTTTAAATAAGTTCCCATAACTATATTAACTCAAAGATTTAGCGGGGGATTAAAATTACAAAGGAATGCAAGAAAGAAATTAAGCTGCAAAACATTGTAGCTACTACTTCTTTGGAGCAGGACATTCCATTGATAAAATTGGCTGAAACATTGCCGAACACAGAATACAATCCAGAGCAGTTTCCTGGCCTTGTAATGCGCATAAAAGACCCAAAAACATCTGCTTTGATATTCAGCTCAGGGAAAGTAGTGTGCACAGGCGCAAAATCAATGCTAAAGGTCAGGGAATCTATAAATGCAATAATAAAAAATATAGAAAAAATTAGGATAAGAATAACTGCAAAACCAGTAATCAAGGTCCAAAACATGGTTGCATCAGGCAGCATAGGCATGGACTTGAACCTTAATTACCTTGCAATGCACCTTGAGAACACAGAATATGAGCCAGAGCAGTTTCCAGGATTGGTTTACAAATTGCAAGGAACAAGAGCCACATTCCTTCTTTTCAGCAATGGCAAGCTTGTCTGCACAGGAACCAAATCAGAGAAGATGCTAAATGAAGCTGTTGACATGCTTATAGTGCACTTGAAAAAGTACCAGGGCAAAAAATAATATTGTAGGCTTTCAAAAATCTCTCGAATAAATGCATAAGCCCATGAATCAATTTCCGGAAATATTCAATGTCACTGAAAATTAAAGTATCTTGTCATTATTTCATAAAAATTACAAAAATTTGCAGCATCCCGGGAAATAATTGTTCGCTAAAACAGTAAAACATATAAAGAAATCCAAACAGTTTTTACTTACTTTCTTAAACGGCTTAAAAAGAGGCTAAAATGGATGTAAAAGAACAGGTTGAAAAATTTCGCGAATTTATAGAGACAAATTACCTGCCAAAAATCCATGAGCTTTCTACAATGGGCGGCCATTCATTAATAATGGACTTCAATAAGATAGCATTGTTTGACCATGAAATTGCAGAAGAGATTTTGGAAAGCCCTGATGAGCTCTTGAAATCTGCTGAGATTGCAATATCTGATTTAGACATACCTGACAAGGGAAGGATAACAGTAAGGGTTTCTACATTGCCTAAGAGCCAGAACATCAAGATAAGGAACATAAGAAGTGTACACCTTAACAAATTGTATAACTTTGAAGGCATAGTAAGGCAATCATCTGATGTCCGCCCTCAGGTTGAAACAGCAAGGTTCGAGTGCCCATCATGCGGCAATGTTATCTCAATACTCCAGGTGGACACGAAATTCAGGGAGCCATACAGGTGTTCTTGTGGCAGGAAAGGCAGGTTCAGGATGCTTGACAAGGTTCTCGTTGATGCACAGCGCTTGGTTATAGAAGAATCCCCTGAAGGTTTGGAGGGGGGAGAGCAGCCAAAACGCATTTCGGTGTTCTTAAAAGAGGACTTGGTAGAGCCAAAAATGGAAAAAAGGACAACACCTGGATCGAAAGTAAGGATAATAGGCATTGTACGTGAGGTTGCCCAGCTGCTGAAAACAGGAACATATTCGACAAGATACGACCTTTCAATAGATGCAAACTATATAGAGCCAATAGAGCAGACATTTGAGGAATTTGAGCTTACAAAAGAAGAGGAAGATGAAATAAAATCGCTTTCAAAAAATCCTGAAATATACAATATGTTTACAAGTTCCATAGCCCCTTCTATCTTTGGCCACGAAGACATAAAGGAAGCATTAGTGCTTCAATTAATGGGAGGCATAAGGAAGGAAAAATCAGATGGCACGGTGATCAGGGGGGATTTCCATATGCTTTTGGTCGGAGACCCTGGATGCATTTCAGGAGATTCTAAGGTTGCATTGCTTTTCAAAGGCATGGATGAAATACAAAACATCGGAAAGATGCATGGGCAGCATATTAATGAATATGTAATAAAAATAAGAGAAAATCCATCTGAAAAGCTGTATGATACCGCAACAACATTCCAAAAATACCTAAACCAACCAGTTCTTAAAGTTGTTACTGAAACAGGCAAGGAAGTAATCTGCACATATAATCAGCCGTTTTTGACAAGGGAAGGCTGGAAAAGGGCTGATGAGCTTGCATTAAACACAAAGATAAGAGTGATGCCGAAGATTCCAAATTACATTAAAAAGTTAGCCCTGACGAATTTTGCAAAGTTAGAGAGCAAAACATGCCCTTTAAAGGAATCAGCAGTTCCTGAATATTTCACACCTGAGTTGTCTGCTTTGTGCGGTTACATATTAGGTGATGGCAATATACACCCAGATGGTTATAGAATAGCATGCTACATAAACAATGAAGAAAAAGATATTGTGCCCATGATATCAAGTTTCTGGATTAAGGCATTTAACATAAACCCTGTTATAATCACAAAAGAAGCAGACAATCATATAAAAACAATAGATGATGGAAGCGGGGTTCTAAGGCAATTCATGTCAACTCAAAAACTGCATATTATGGTTATCAACAGCAGGCAAGCAGCACAATCCTTGTCATTCTTAAAAAGCAAAAGAGCCCCCTTGCAGATATTCAAGAGCCCAAAGCGAGTAATCTCAAGGTTCATCAGCTGGCTCTTTGAAGCAGATGGCTATGCATTCGGAAATGGGCTAGGAAGAACAGCTATACAACTTAAGTCGAGAACTCCTGATTTATTGAAGGATGTTCAGATCCTGCTTCTCTATTTCGGAATACACTCAAGTATCGTTGAAGATAACCTGTGCATAATAAGGTCTCATGACATGGAGATGTTTGCAAGATACATTGGATTTAACTCGGAAAAAAAGAAAAGGGCATTAAATAATGTTTTGGAATCAATAAACAAAAAGAGCAACGTTCAAAAAAGAAAAAGATTCCAGAGGTATGAAAAGGTTTGCAAAATAATTCCTTTCGGCACCAGGGATGTATACGACTTTGAAGTGCCAAAAAGCCATTCATTTATAGCAAATGGCATAGTATGCCACAACTCTGCAAAATCAACACTACTTACATTTATGTCAAAGGCATCTCCAAAATCACGCTACCTCTCTGGCAAAGGATCCTCGGCAGCAGGCATGACTGCAGCAATAGTCAAGGATGAATTTCTGAAGGGTTGGGCATTGGAAGCAGGCGCTTTGGTCTTGGCAAACGGAGGATTTTGTTACCTTGATGAAATGGATAAGATGTCAGAAGAAGAGACATCAGCACTGCACCAGGCGTTAGAGCAGCAGATTATAAGCATATCAAAAGCCAATATACAAGCTACGCTTAAGGCGCAGACAACAGTTCTTGCAGCAGCAAACCCCAAGCTAGGCCGTTTTGACCCATACAAGCCAGTGGCAGAGCAGATTAACATGCCTCCTGCGTTGATCAACAGGTTTGATTTAATCTTTCCTGTCAAGGACATTCCGAACAAGGAAACAGATGAAAAAATAGCAAGCCATGTTTTGAGTTTCCAGCAGGATGTAAAAGCCAAGGAAGCAGAAATAGACAAAAATATGATAAAACGGTATGTTTCATATGTAAAGCAAAAGGTCTTTCCAAAGCTTAGCGATGGCGCTGTAGAAGAAATAAAAAATTTCTATGTTAACCTAAGAAACAGCGGCAGTGAAAGTTCAAACCTGAACAAGCCAATACCAATAAGCGCCAGACAGCTCGAAGCATTAGTAAGGTTGACAGAAGCATCAGCCAGAGTAAGGCTTTCTGACAAGGCAACAAGGCAGGATGCAAAAAGAGCCATAAGGATTTTGAAATACTGCTTAATGCAAGTGGGCATAGACCCGGAAACAGGGCAGATTGACATAGACAGGATCTCAATAGGCATAAGTTCTTCGCAAAGGTCCAGGATAAGCATAATCAAGGAAATCATTTTAGGCTTGGAAAAAGAAAAAGGAAAATCTATACCTTTAGAAGACATAATGGCATATGCAGCAGAAAAAGGGATAAACGAGCCCCAAGCAGAAGAGGCAATAGAAAGGCTAAAAAGGGATGGAGAAATATTCGAGCCGAAGAGGGGTTTCATAAGTAAGCTATAAGATGATGAAAAGAAACATAGCATACAAGGTATGGATAAGCCAGCTGCTCAACAACAGGTACGTAAAGCAGGAGGGTGAATTCGAATCAGATTACATAGACATAAATGGAAAGAAAGTCTCAAGGGTAAACATAATAGCGACAGCGGTAGGCAAATTTGTTTCTGATGATGGCAATTATTCTGCCATGACAATTGATGATGGCAGCTCAGAGATAAGGATTAAGGCATGGCGCGAAAATTCAACAATTTTTCAAGGCATAAATACAGGTGATCTTGTCCTTGTTATAGGGCGCATGAGAGAATACAACAATGAAATCTACATAACCCCAGACATAGTAAAATATCTAAAAGACATGGACTGGGAGATTGCAAGGAAGCTTGAATTGCTAAAGGAGCATGGCTTCGTCAAAAGGCTTGAGCCATCCAATATCCCAGAATCACAAGTGATAGAGCATAAAAAGGAATATACTGAAGAAAAAATAGAGGAAAGTGTTCCAAATGACCTGAGAAATTCTGTGCTGAACATAATAAACAAGCTTTCTGGCTCTGATGGCATTTCAATATCAGAGATAACAAGGCAGCTTAACATCAGCCAGGAAGAAATTGATGTTGTGATAAATGAATTGATACGCGACGGCGAGATATTCAAGAGCAGAGCAGGCATTGTCAACCTTGTTTGATCATGTTTAACAACAATAGTTTTTCTACAGAGCCAATTACCCACACAATCTCCTTATGTACTTAAAGAAAGTTTTTGCATTTTCCAAGCTTTTATTCGCTGGCTCCAGATTTGCCTGTGATAATTTTTGGTAAGTAAACTCTCCACATTTTTTCTTTTCTATTTTGAATATTCCTAAAAGCGTATCGGCTTTCACAATCACATCATTATAGATTTCCAGAAGCTCTTTGGCTAATATACCTTGTTCGACCAATCTCTTGAGTTCATTGTAAGTTTTCTTATGCTCTTCAGGAGCTTCTGTCTTAATTCCTTTCTTGGTTAAATATGCTTTAGCTGAATAAAAAATGCAATAATAAGAATGAGATATAACTGAGCTGTAATAAGTTTCTGGTTCTTCTATTTTCATAATATCTAGCTGAATACTCTTGTTGTTGCTTACAAACAAAGCAATATCTGCAAATTTTATTTCATTGTTTGCCCTTTCAAGATATAACTTATAGTTTAAATCCATGTTTCTCTCCTTCTTTTATTAGTGAATAAAATATAGCAGGGTTATGGATTATTAAATGTTTTCTTGCTATTTCCTTTCCCAAATTCTCATAATCCACTTTTAGCATTTCTAAAAATTCATCTTTTGTGATGGCATGGCCATGAATTTTAATGAGAGATTTAATCTCCATGGACTTAAAAACTGCTTCAACTATTTTTCTTTTATCTTCTTGCTCAATAAAAACTGCTACATCCAAATCAGAATCTTTTTTCTGCTTTCCATGTGCATATGAGCCAAAAATAACTATAGAATAAAATGAGGTATGTTTATCCAAGCTTTCTTCCAGTTCTTTAATTGATTTTAGGACTTGTTCTGGCAAGCTTTCTTTGTTGTAGGTTTCGAAATAATTGTATATTTTATTGTTTTTATGATTTACTTTATAAAGTTTGGATGTCCCTATCCTATTCTCGGTTATTAATTTTTCATATAAAAACGCCTTGATTGCATTTTGTATAATTGAACTTGACGTTTCTTTTGTCAGCTCTTTTACTTTATTCCAAGCAAGTTCTTTAAATTCATTTTTTTGGAACACATCCAATATTTGCAATTGTTTTTTTGTTAACATTTTTGTTACCTCATTTTAGGTATAATTATACCTATGTTTAGGTATATAAACCTTTCTTTCAGGCTGCATCGTTGTGTTGTCTGGACTTTTTTATTAATTATCTTAGGAATATTAACCTAAGATAAGTTAATTTTCAGTTTTGTTTTCCTTATTAGTATTTAAAATTATAACAAAATTACTTATTGTGGAAAATTCTTTAAACATATCTAAAAAGAAATGAATAACAACAGGATTTTTCTCTTTCAAAATTTCTAAAGAATCTTCGCTTATTGTTTCCCTTTCATCCAAGAAAGATTTAATTTTTATCATATCTTGGTTCTGATAAGCACTCATGAGTTCTTGATAAAAATCTTTAGCCTTTTTTATTAAATTGGACTCTATTTCATTAAGTTTTGAATTATTAGTTTTTGCATATTTATACGAGTAAATTATCGATCTTGAAATATTCAAGAGCCCTATTAAAAAATTATAAGCGTATTTCGACGTATTCTTGCCAAAAACTAAATTTTTGTCTATTAATCTTTTTGAGAGATTAATAAGTTTTGTTACAACTTTATGTATCTCTAAAGTTTCGTCAAAATTTGAATAACTTTTTTTCTCAATATCTTCAATAAAATAATCAAATTGCGAAAGAATCTGAAATAAAATTCTTTTTATGTTGTTGTCAAATTCTACTGTATCAATTGACGCTACGGCTTTTATTATGCAATATTTTGGATTACTTTCAACAATTTCAAAGCCTGTAAGTTCAGCTAACACTTTTCTGATCAGTGATAATTGTTTTTGTTCAGTATAATTTATTTTGATTTCATCAAATCCATAAGTATAAAGATTAGAAAGAATCCGGTTAATATACCATTCTTTTTCATTGGAAAAATTTATTTCAATTGACGAAAACTTTGTTTTTTCTGGACTTATAATTAATCCTCTTTCGGAAACATCTATGTTTAAGAATTGTCCTTTTTGTATGTTATTGCTTTTAACCCATTTTGATGGCAGTGACAAACTTAACGTGCTATTTCCGTGCTGAACTATCTTTCTTTTCATCGCTTTCTTAAATACATAATAATATATAAATCTTTCGTAAATATGTATTTATATACAAATTGTAAATATAAACACAAAAAGTATATATTTATCCATATCTTTATGATTTCATGAGCATAAATCTGCCCAAAATAAATTATGGAAAATTGAAAGGAAGAATTAAAGATGAGAAAAATATTGTTTACTATAGAAGAGGACTTGAAGAGCTGTCTTTGAATGTGACAAATGCTTGTCCTAATGCTTGTGCATTTTGCATACGTGACAGAGATCAAGGATGGGGAGTTTCTAATCTATATCTTTCCAGAGATCCTGGTGTCGAAGAAATCATACAAGCCTATGATGAAGAATCTGAGAAAATTTTAGCTCTAGGAGTCGATCTTAAAAAAATAAAAATTTGTGGATATGGGGAACCAATACTTAGATTTGAAGACTTGAAACCAATCACAAGACATATCAGAGAAAAAGGTAGCAATGATAATCTAGAAATACAGGTCACAACTACAGGATGGCCTTATTTTAGATTTATTAGTCCAGATGCGGGAAGAATTAGCGAACTTAAAGGGATAGGTGTATCTCACATTTATCTTAGTGTTAATGCCTTAGACAAAAAAAACTATGATAAATTAGTAAGACCTGGAATTAATGAAATTGATAACGATGCTTTTAGTGATACTTTAAGATTTGGCGAAGGGGCAAAAGAAGCGGGTCTTGATGTTACTTTAGGATTCATAAGACTTGGAAAAATAACTGATGAAGAAGTAAAATCGTTTGCGGAAAGATATGGTATGAAATATAGATTACGAGATTTTGAGGGGTAAAAATGGAAGAAACATATGTTAAAGATTATTTTAGTAGAGCAGGGACAGTTTCCTCTTGGTGGGAACCAGAAACAAGCGATAAGTCACATATTTTCGCAAGAGAGATTAAAGTACTAGAGAAAATGTTAGACGGTGAAAAGGCAACTGATGCTCTAGATATTGCCTGTGGAAAGGGAAGAGTCTCAAGAATGCTAAACCAGAGAAGGTTGAAAACTAGTTCTTTAGACATTTCTCAAGAAATGCTTGATATTGGTTACCAGAGGGGCGACATTATCAATCCACATAGGGGAGATGGAGAAGATTTACATTTTGATGATGAATCTTTTGATGTAGTTACTTGCATTGATGCTCTAGTCCACTTTCCAAACTATAAAAAAGCAATTAGTGAAGCTTATCGGGTTCTTAGACCAAACGGCATTTATCTTGGTACAACCAGCAATCCTTATGATTTAGGATTTATTCCAAGAGCTATCTCGAAAGGTATAAGGACAATTTCTAATGGAGAATCAAGTAGTAAGGGTGATGGGATATTTCGATATATCGCTCCAAGTGAGATGAAAAAGGCTTTAATAAATCATAGATTTCAAATAGAAGGAGAAACAAGATTAGGGGTTTTAGCTCCAGTTGAAATTAAAGACAAGAATGGAAATGATTTCTATTTAATCACTGAATCATTCTCAAGAAGATGTGATAAATTGGATAGACTATTAGAGAAAATTCCAATAATTAATCAATTAGCGATACTTTCAGTTTACAAAGCAAGAAAATGATTTCTATAATTATTTCTGCCCATAATGAAGAAAAGAACATAAAAAATATACTTGATGATGTGATAAAAGAAATAAATCTATTAGGAGAGGATAGCGAATTATTCCTTGGATTGAGTGCTTGTACTGATAGAACCGAAGAAATTGCAATAGATACAATAAAGAAATATGATCTAAAATCTATGGTTGTAAAAACTCCTTTAGGCAAGATTAATTCTCAAAAAATAATTCTTAAGTTAGTAAATAAAAAATCTTGGGGGATTCTATTTTTAGATTGTGATGTACGACTCAAAAAATATGCAATAAGGAATATAGTAGCAGATGCAAAAAAATATCAAAAAGTAAAAATGTTTTATACAAAAGAAATTCCACTGCCAAGAAAGAGTGTTTTCTATAATATCATAAATGTTAGAACGTTAAACCAGGGCTATGTTATAGCGAAAGAGGAGGTATCTGATTTTCATCTATACAGCAAGGATAAGACTAAAAAGATATTTGCAACTGGAGGAATGTGTCTCATAAGAAGAGGAATTTATGACGTTGATGGAAAAACTATTGGTGATGATAGTTATTTGACTCATTCTGTATATTATCGTTTTGGTATCGGAACAATTAAACAAACAGAAAATGCAATTGTTTATTATCAACCAGTTTATACATTTCGAAGTTGGATAAAAAAGTGGAAGAGAATATGGAGTGATATAAACAATTTATATTCATATCATCCTGAATTTAAATATTTGGAAAAATATATGAAACTAAAAATAGATTTCAAAAGGCTCATTAAAGAAAGAAAAATAAAATTGATCATTTACTTTTCTCTTGAACGAGCATGGAATAATATCGGCGGATTTGTTTTTATAAAATTTCCTCTTAATAAAGAAAGTAAATGGGACCAATTAAAAGATACCAAAGAGGTAATGTTGAAATGAAAACAATCTTGTTAGAAGGAACTGAATTGAGTGGGAAAACAACACTTGCAAAAAGCGTTAGACAAAGATTGACAAACGAAGGATTTAGTATTGTTATTAATTCGGGTCCAATAAATAAGACTTTAAGTTTGGTAAACACTCCATTAAATATCACTAAAAAAATACATTCACCCTCATTTAAAGAATTCTTATACACTTTAAGTTTGATTACAGACAGAGATCCAAAAGAAATGTATCCTGAAGTTGATTTTTTTATGCAAGAAAGATATTTTCCAAGCGTAATGGCTTATTCAAGAGTGTTTAATTCTTTTGGGATTAATAGATATGTTGGCGATTATCTTCAAAGATTCTATCCTTCTTTTGATATTAATGTTTTAGTTAAAACTAGTTTAGAAACAAGATTGGAAAGAATTAAAGCTAGAAATGTAAAAACTAAGTTGGACGAGATTATTGAAGAAAGACCACAACTTGCATCGGATTTAGAAAGAGAAATTCAAAGAGTTTTATGCAAAGAAAGAAACTATTTTGAGTTAAATACCGATGAAATGAACATTGATGAAGTAACAGAAGAAATTTATAGGAGGATAATATGAATATTCTAATTGTTGGGGCGCATCCTGATGATTATGAATTAGGGATGACAGGAACTATAAAAAAACATATCACAAAAGGGCATAACATAATTTCAATTATTATGTCAAATGGAGAAGCTATAGGGGATACTAATGAGCGAGTAAAGGAGGCAAAAAAATCTGCCAAATTCTTAGGTATAAATACGATTTATTTTTTAAATTTTAAAGATACAAAGATAAGTTCAGGCATAGGATCAATTAAGAAAATTGAGCAAATTATTAAAAAACATAAAATAGATAGAATATATACTCATTCATTGAGAGATACACACCAGGACCATAGGAACACTTGTCTGGCTGTTCTTTCCGCAGGAAGAAATGTGGGGCAGATATTATTTTTTGAATCCCCTTCATCAGATTTGGATTTTAGACCAACATTCTTTATTGATATTTCCAGTTACTTAAAAGAAAAGATAAATTCATTAAATATATACAAGTCGCTATTAAAATTAAAAAAGAGGTATCTAGAAATTAAAGCGATGACAGATAGTGCCTCTTTTAGAGGATATCAAAGCAACCTAAAATATGCAGAATGTTTTGAAGTTTTTAGGTTTATAGAAAAATGAGAATAACAATACACCAACCAAATTTCTTACCTTATTTAGGATTTTTTGATAAATGTGATTATGCAGACATATTGGTTTTATATGATTCTACACAATTTAAAAAAAATGATTATCAAAATAGAAATAAAATTAAAGGAAAAGATGGATGGTTCTGGTTGACAGTTCCAGTTCATTATAATTTTGGCGATGTAATAAAAAAGGTAAAAATTGATAATTCAAAAGAATGGAAAAAAGACCATCTAAAATCATTAGAAACATGTTATTCAGGTTCAAAATACTTTAATCAGTACTTTCCAAAAATAAGAGAAATCTATGAAAAAAATTGGAATTTTATATCAAACTTTAATATAGAATTGATTAAGTTTATGCTTAGCGAATTAGGAATAAAATACAAGATTGTTTTATCTTCAGAACTAAGAATTAAAAATAATGGAACGAGGGCTCTAATTGAGATATGTAAAAAGTTAAAATCAACAGGATATATTTCTGGAAAAGATGGAAAAAAATATTTGGAGGTAAAATCATTTAAAAAAGAAGGATTGGCTATAGAATTTCAAAACTATCAGCATCCAGAATACGATCAGAAATTTGGGGAATTTAAACCTTATATGTGCATATTGGACTTACTATTTAATGAAGGACCGAATAGTTTAAAAGTAATAAGAGATGGAAGATATTATGAAAGCGAATGTTAGAGTTTCGGGCATCATCTTTAAAGAAGTAAAAGTAGCTTTGGTCAAGCATGAAAACAAGCATAATGGAATCTATTATCTTCTTCCAGGAGGAGGATTGGAAAGAGACGAAACAATTGAGGAGTGTGCAATAAGGGAGGTAAAAGAAGAAATAGGATTGGATGTTAAGATCAACTTTCTTGCATACTACGAAGACGTAGTTAGTGAGGATGATCACACATTACATTTAATTTTTGGATGTGAGACTATTGGTGGAAAAGTTGAGAACTTGGACCTAGACAAGAAAGTTAAAGATATAGTTTTTATGAATGAAGAAGAATTTAAGAAAGTAAAATTTTTCCCAGAGAAACTTAAAAAAACTCTTTTTGTAGAAAAAGATAACGGCCTTCCCCTATCTTTAGGAAAAACTCCCTTCCCATAATCTCTATTTTTTAGTAGCTTTAATTATCACCTAAGTTTGACAGATAAATAGAAATAAGTGTTCTTGGTTTGTTTGATTTACACTTTTATAAGCATTTCTAAAAGAATCAAAATCTGTTAATTTTGGTGTTTGGTTTAGTGCCATAGGTAAACATCTCCAAATGTCCAATGTTGGAGAGATGTCAAAAAAAGAGGGGCATCTAAACTGAATATCATTTTTATCTCCTTTATACAAAGACATATCCGAATCACTAATTGCACACATTGGCACAGTTAAATCTGCCCACGTATCTAACCCTCTTTTATTAGCTTCTCTCACGATATTTGAGGCATGTTTTCCCAAAGTTTGAATGTTTCTTTGTGTTTTATAACTTTCTGTTAATCCTGAACGCATCATTGGTTCTAAAAAAGCCCATCTTAAATCAAAGCCATATCTTTCCGCAATATCTAAATGTTCTTTATAGGGTTGAAATGGAGATCCAATAATTAAACCAAGACTTGTTGGATGATTTCTTAATTGTTCAAAAGTTCTTTGAAGTTTTCTTTGATTTTCTTCCGAATATCCTTGAGAACATAAATAAGTTATTTCTGCTTCAACTGGATATCTATCCTATCAAATTTTTCTCTAAAATCATCATTCCATAAACCATTTGTACTAAATCCAACAGGCATTCCTAAACTATATATTCTCTTTCCTATATCTAGTGCCTGTGAGTGCAATGATGGCTCTCCCCCCAACAGATTTACTTGTTTAACTGACTCTTTTCTTAATCTTCGAATTACTTCTTCAACATTTTCTTCAGGCATTAGACTAAAAGTTTTTTTCCTAGACATATATTCATTTGCAATACACCATGAACAACCAGCATTACAAATAGAAGTTATCAGTAAATTCAAACATAGATCATTTTCAGTATATCTTTTTATTGCCATTTTTCCACACCAGTTCTGATATCTTCATTTTTAGCAATTGTCATTACTATTAACTAATTTAAAAAGTTATATAAAACATCCATTAATGTAACAATACAATGTGTTCATAATATATTGATAATAATATTATGCTGTTAGCAGAGCTTCTTCCAGTTTTCCATAATCCTTATATAAACCTAGCTGGTAGCATAAATTTTTCCTTAATGGCTCGATAGTATGTCTATAGTTGTCCAATGTTTTATCTAGCATGCAATAGTTTGAATGTGTAATATGATAATTTACTTCTCTTGTAAGCCTTTTTGTTACGTCATTCATTGCATAAACTAAGGCCATTATATTATTTGCACTCTCTTTCTTTTCCCTTTTTATACACCTTCTCTTGATATCAAACAGGTTTTTTATGTATTCAATTAATCCCATTTTTGCCTCCAAGACTTTTTAATCCCCTGCCCATTTATCACTATGAAAATTTCTTCATACTGTTTATACCTTATTTTTGTAATGGGGTCGGTTATATATGCCATTTATAACATATAGCACTAAGCTGGTGTTCCTTTGTCTAACGAATAAAGCCTATGTGCAATAGCGCTACTCTTCAAAAAGGATTTTGTTATAGCATGGTAGCCGGAATACAATAGCCTAACAACATCCGTAAACTCCCTATGTCGTTTCTTTTCGCTTTCAAGCTCTCCAAGTAACCCTGTGTTAAATTGTATGCGTTTTGATAAGGCGTTTATCCTTGATTCAGTAGCAGCTATTCTAAAACTAAGATCTGCCTTGGCATCTCCATACTTTATTTCTTCCATGCCCAGACCGTTGTTAGTCTTGACCTCGTCTAAGCGGAGAACTATCTCATCCAAAAGGCCATTGTTTTCATTGTTTTTTTCCGTAAGCCCATCTCTTAGTTCCTTGTACCTTTGTATGGCTCCGGTTTTTTTTGCGATTAATTTTTCTACGCCTTTAAAATGGGATTTATACATGGATAAGGAATCACCAAGAAAAGATGATATGGTCATGGCTTCATCAACAAGTATGTTAAATTCGTCCACTAATGGTATTTCTTTTCTTCCAACCAACCCATTATAAAAACTTGACAACGCCTTGTAAACTGTGCCTGTAACTCCATTATTTTCAAGCCAATGTAGTCTACGACATAATCTTTTTGCCCTTTTGCTTAAGTTATCAATATGTTTTTGTGAATCAAAGTTAAGTAATTCTGCATATTTGCCACTAAATTTATACAAGTGAAACCTAAGATCCATCCCTGTGGAAACGTGTACATCCATCAATTCATCAATATACTTACCTTTCATAGTGTCTCCCTTAATTAATTACTACTATAGAATGGTATCTTATATATAAATGTTTGGTATATAATTTATATAATTCTTCTTGGCTAAATACATTTGGCTGTCCACTAGCAATTCATTTAGAACTAAACCAATGCAGTTTCTTTACTTAAACAGGCTTTAAAAAAAAACAGCCAACCAAAGTCTTTTAAGTTTTTCCTTCATCTGTTCTTTTATGTCATTGATAGATAAGCTAAAAGGCTCAAAATTTGCAAAACATGTTGTTTCGCCACTTATTTTAGCTGCCTCTCTTTGTGGCTGTGGTTCAGGAAATTCAAGTTCAAGTTCTGATTACTGCACTGATGGAGAATGTGTTGTTACTCTATATCATCCAGAGCTTGACGAGCTTACATTTGGAGATGAAGACCGCAACAGGAACGGCATATCCGACCTAGGTGATTGGTCGAATGACATATCTACAGGATGTGTAGTAATATATACAGGCGAATGCACCAAATTTAGCCCTCAAGGTTACGCTGAGTCTTCAAAAATATGGATTGGTGAAATAGAAAAAACAAGAGTAGATGGCATACATAATGAGGTGTTAGATTATTATTACATTGGAAAAATAGGTCGCTACCTGAATATGTCTGACACAAATATGGATTCTCTTGTATTTAATGCCTTAAATTATGAAAGAGATTAAGTTAATTATAAACATTCAGGTTTACGGGATGTACCTGTACAATCAACCTCATTTCCATCTCCGGGTTGCCCAACAGGATTTTCAGTTGGCTCATTACCTATAACATCTTGCCCAGAAGAACATATACAATCACTTGGGCAGTTGTTGCAGTTTTCTCCAATGCCTTTCTCGCATATCTTGTTCCAGCAGCACTGGAACTTATCACAAGAGCCAACAAAATAATCAGAAGTAGATGTTATGACAGCAGAAGCATATGTATCCTCATTTAATGTTAAGCAAACAGTTTCTAATGTCTGTGAGGTTTGTTTATCTACAATAGCTGTTTTTCCCTTTATACAGTTGTCATAAACTATATTTATTGAAGCAAATGGGCTGAATGTGCTATAAGGCTTGATAATAATTGTATCACTTAATTGAATAACATCGTCCTTTTGCTTGATGCCTATTGAAAAGTTCGAACCACTAATAATCGTTCCTTGTGGCACAACTAAAATGCCTATGCCACCAAAAGTGCTGAGCTGCATTGTAGAATCTGCACCTTTGTCATTATTTAGACCATAAATATTATATAAGTTGTAAGTATAGCTCAATTTTCCTAAATGTGTTTTCACATTCTCTTTTACTAAAGATATATCTGCATAGTAATCAACATTGATATGGTCTTTTATCAAATTGGCATTTATGGTTTCTTTATTGGAATTTATTTTTATGTCAGGAATGTCGCCGAAAATATCCAAACAGTTTATTGACTTCATGTATTCTTTTATATTTTCAGCGCCAACAGCCCTTAAGCCATCTATCAAACCTTTTGTTATACATTCCTCAATGCGCGATTTTAATTCTTCGAGCTTATTATTAACATACAACTTATTGTTTATAGATACTGTGGTTAATGAGAGGTAAAGTATGGTTATCAGCACAATTAGAATGACAACAACAAACCCAACTAAAACAAATGTAGTCAATTGCCCCTTCTTTTTTTGCATGAAAACTCTAATGTTGTAAAATTTAAATAGGTTTTGTTATTAAAAACCGCTTGAAATCCCTTGTAAATTTCCTTTTAGTTTTCATTTGACGCACCTCTTTTCATAGTTTTTGCAATGTTTAGTTGCTTAACTACCTGTCTCATTTTAGTGGTGCAGTCCAGACATCACTACAGAATGATGAGATTCAAAAACGTTATAAAAGCTTGTATATCTTAATTTGCCATGGTATTAGAAAGTCTTGTTACAGTTCACGAAGATTATTCTTCAGGCAAAAGAAACACATTTATGCAGTGTGCTTTTCTAGGTCTATCCCTCGGCTTTATTTCTAGGATGACATACAATCAGCAAAAAGCTATGGGCTCTTTGTGGCTGCCAGCATTGATTACAGTAAATAACAGGCAGAAAGACTGGAAAAGTTACATCAAAAACATTGGCATATACGAAGCAGGTTATATAGCTGGTTTCGCTGCTTATAGCATAATAGAATATCTTGCAATTAACTACACATAATAACAGAAATATTTATAAATAGTGTTACCACTAATAAATGCTTATGAAAAAAACGAGATTATTTCGGTGGCGCTTGACAATAGAAAATAAAGCAGATTTAGAAACGGAAAAGCAGCTTGAAACTCAAAAACTTCTAGTAGAGCAAGCTAACCACTCTCTATTCGGGGATTATATTAAAAATTGTATAACCCATCTAAGACCAGAAGATTTTATTCCAGGTTATAATGGGCTTCAATACGATAGAATAACTCTTTGTACAGAAAAAACAAGGACAGATATATTACAGGCCCAGCAGCCTATCTTGGAAAGATGCCTGGATGATCTTGCAAAGCAAGGTAAAGAAGAAGGTTGTGAATACATCGTAAATGTAACTTTTATGGGTTATTCTGGTATGACAAGCAAAGCACCTTCAGGCTTCATGGTATCAATAGGTGGCAGTGGATTTGGATTCATCAGCCCTGACGGCGTTTATTCTGAATCACTTAGATTAATTGGTACAGGTCTTATAAGAAAAAAATGATGCTAATTGCTTTTTCAGTGACTCCTTATGTCAATTCTCTTAAGGCAAATTTTTTATGTAAGGCAACAGTGTTTTAAAAAAAATCTCACCAACAGGTTTAAAACCTTCCAATGTGTAATGCATAAATTCATCAAAATGTGGTTTTTTATTCTGAATCTTATTCAACTCAGTTTCCAAATCAACCAATATTATGCCATTTTCTTTTGCTAATCTTCTTGCTTCTGGATTTAATACTCTCCTATTGTAACTAACCCAGTCATTTAATTCGTATATGACATAGCAATTAGAGGGTATACCTGGGGCATAATAATCTTCAAAGTCATCTGGTGTTGTTGATATGCCAATATGTTTTATGCCATTTTCTTTTGCTGATGCTATCAACTCTTCTATATTCTGCCTATATAGCCAAGGTTCAAAATCATCCATGTGCGATGCATACCCAATAGGATTCTTTCCGTGGTCCCGTAGACGTAACCTCTCATATTCGCTTGGTTCCAATACGTTTTTTAATTTGGTTAAAGTTGTATTTGTCAACTCTCTTAAGGCAGGCAATCTTTGCATAATTCTTTCACTAGTGTCATCAAGAGCAGTGTACATTCTTTCTATCTTTCTTCTTTTTTGCTTTCTAAATGTGTCAATATGATTTTCAAACCAAGGTCCTAATGCAGCAACATCTTTATCATCAGCCAGACCAACAAAATAACGCTTTAATGTCAGATTCTGTTCATCAGTAATTATAGAACAGCCGCCAACATCATTCCACTCTGGCCCATAAATCACTATATCAAGGTTCAATGGCAAGCAGGCTTGCTTAAACTCTTTAACTATATTTTGACCAGCGGCTCCACTACGACCTGCATTAATGATTTCAAATTCAGTTTTTTTATTAAAAAGTCTTTTATTACCTTCTAAAAGTTTATATAATTCGTTAGAATAACTCTCTCTGCCCCAGCATTGAGTGGTGGAGCCTCCAATAAACGCTATACGAAATGTATTGGTTGGTTTAATATGTGTTATCTCTTCTGCTTTATTGCCCTCAGAATCAATAACTATAGAACCGCTAGACGATTGTTTAACAAAACAAAATGATCTAGACTTACATTTTTTAGATTCGATGCGTACATATGTATAAGCAGGTACACTTTTATCAGATGTTCTATTTTTTGCATACCAATCATTTGCCAAGAATAAAGAGCTACATAAAGACGAGGTCATAACAAATGAATACATAATCTTCCTAAATAGGCCTATCCTATGCTTTTTCCCAAGACCAATTTTTCTCTCTAAGTAAGATGATATGGTATTGTAGCCAACAATGCTATTTTTGCAACTACTTATTATATTATCTTTACTGTCAATTATTTTTTCTAGCATATTAATTTCCTAATTAAAGTAACAATCAACTCTAGCTAACTCAGCCATTTATCAAATATGAGTAAAATCTTTTCCAATTAATTCATTTAACTTATTATAAGTGTTTTTTGGATCTTCAGCAGAAAATATGCTTATCGTTTCCTTTCTTTTTCCAAGCCAGCCAAACTTGCGTGGCACTTCAATTATTAGCTCCAAATTTCCACTATCGTCCTCTTCGTAACACCCTACAATTTTATCATATTTTATTTTTCCGGTAAAGGATTGGCCATTAGTGCAAGCAACATTTTCTATTATAGTCTTTTCATTCGGGTATATTATCTTGCTTATACTCGCCAAGTTATGATATGCTTTTTCCGACATTTTCTTTTTCCTAAAGTATATTACGGATAATGGGCAGCTAACCATAACAGCAACAGCAACCGACATATCCCTAACAACGTCTGTTTTACTGACATGCACACTTCCAATCTCATAATCTCTTGGGAAAATTGGTGGGGGGGGCCTGTCTCTTGCAGCATAAGCAATAAACAACGTTGACAAAATCGTGCTAACCATGCATTTAATGCCATATCTTTTAATGCTTTTTTTCAAATAGCCCTTATATTTTACGATATCAGTTTTTATTTCCAAATTTTCCATTTTGCCTCCTACTGCTCAAATCATGTACAGATCCTATTATAAATTGTGCCAGGTTTTTGGCAATTATACTATGTCCTTTTTCTTTTGGGTGCACAAAATCGCAAAAATATTTGCTGCCTAGTTCGGTAGGATCCAAACCCTCAAAAGAAATATCATGTCTTACCAAAGGCACACCAAACTTATTGGCAAAATCCTCATATGTTTTTGTTGTGGCTTCGTTAAAATCATAATAAGTTCTGTATATTTGATTACTTGAAGCGCAGGAAGGTGTAAAAGGCACCCCTAATCCATCAACAGGCTCATTGGTAAATGTCATCGGCATTATGCCTAATAAAATATTAAAATTATACTGTTTAGAAGCATCATGTATTCTTTCAAGTGAATTCAAAACTGTTGGTAGCCCATCCTTTATTCTTTCATAGCTCTCACTCCTAACTCCATTGCCACGGTTTCTATCAACAATAGCAATGTATTTTTTCTCAACATCTTTGCTGTTTGAACTACCAAAAATAGAACTAATCCTTTTTAGTAGGCCATAAGGGTTATTGTCTTCCTTTAGTTCATGAATACAAGACTTGCTAAAATCACCCAATCTGTAAAATCCTTCGCTTAACGGCATAATTGTAAATAATCTCCTAAAGTTAGTTTTCTCAAACTGCAGCAAATCATTCCATGACATCGCAACATCATAGCATAAATAAATGTGATTTATCGGCTCTTGTATAACAGCAAGATCCATCTTTTTTTGAGGCCCGAAAATATCTCTTATTGCAATGGATTGTTCCCTGACAGAATAACCTACAACACTTGCATTCCATACCTCAAATTTAATGTTTTTGTAATTGGCATTTAACATATCCTCTAATTGAAATGCTGCGTCGTCTCTTTTATCAGTCTGACAAAAAGGCAAACTAGTAGAGCCACCAAATATTACTATTCTATAAGTATTTTTTTCTTTATCATCTGGAAACTCTTTGTCACCAATGTATCCATCACCATTAACATTTATTTTTCCATAATGACTGTTAGGCTTATTGCAATAAGGCAATGAATACGCATTGCATTTGTAGCTTTTTGGATTAGGCAGATT
>Ga0209541_10000701_pt1 | contig 66455 bp, 69 predicted proteins | sample RifCSPlowO2_01_FD_184027 | JGI IMG/M metagenome (GOLD analysis project Ga0209541, IMG submission 184027) | Groundwater microbial communities from Rifle, Colorado - Rifle CSP2_plank lowO2_0.1 (SPAdes) (version 2) | ecosystem: Environmental > Aquatic > Deep subsurface > Groundwater | place...
TTTGTATTGGCTGCTCCAGGAGCTGTAATGATATCCGGGCCTGTGGGCAAAAGAAGAAATGGGATAATTTCTATTGCAGGGCCTGCAACAAACATAATCCTTGCAGCAATATTTTTGCTTAATTTTATATTTATTCCTGTAGGAATTGTGAAAGTAATAAGCTCGTTTGGCTTTGTGATAAACACCTGGCTTGCATTATTCAATCTGATACCATTATGGAATTTTGACGGCAAGAAGGTATGGGATTGGAGCAAAGCAGTATGGATCGCTGCAGTTATAATTACTATAGCATTTATGTTTAGCCAGCCTTATCTAGGAATCAATCTTGGATTGTAGGTTATGGACCATAAATTTTAAATTAGCTCAAGTTTACATAATTTTTTTGCTTAAAGCCCCCAAGATCTCTTCAACTTTTTCAATCCTTTTTTCTTTATAGAAGTCCTGATCTCTTCCATGAGCTGAAGGAAAAAATGGATATTATGATAACTAACTAATTTGTGGGCTAACATTTCTTCTGATTTATAGAGATGGTTAATATATGCTAATGAATAGTTTTTGCATGTCTTGCAATTGCAGTTAGGGTCTAAATGCCTTTTGTCTATCTTATAGTTCGCAGTTGTGAACTTAATCCTAAATTTATTCATTTTATTTCCCAAAGGCGGCCTAACATATGCATATCCAGATCTTGCAGACCTTGTTGGTGAAACACAATCAAAAAGATCCATGCCGCGCTCAACACCTTCAAATATATCCTCAACAACCCCTATTCCAAGAAAATGCCTAGGTTTATCTTCTGGAAGATAAGGATAGATCCAATCAAGAATATTATGCATGTCAAGCTTAGTTTTTCCTAGTGATCCTCCAACAGCAATGCTGTCAAATGGAAGACTGCAGATGAATTTTGCGCTCTTTTTGCGCAGATCTTTCCAGCTGCTTCCTTGGATTATTCCAGCTATTGCCTGGTCTGTCTTATGGGCTTTCAAGCACCTTATTGCCCATTGATGAGTCCTATCAATGCTTTTTTTGACATAACTTTTGTCAGACATGGGAGATGTGCATTCATCTAATGCAAGGATAAGGTCTGCGCCCAACTTTTCCTGGACCTCAATCGATTTCTCAGGAGTCAAAAGATGAGGTGAATTATCATAGACAGACCTGAAAAAGATGCCTTTATCTGTGATTTTGACAAATGATTTTTTAGAGCTCTGAAGCTTTTCTCCTTTATTAGGATGATACATCTTTCCAGTGCCATGCTTTAATGCAAGTCCTAGAGAAAATGCTTGAAATCCACCACTATCAGTCAAGATAGGTTTTTTCCAATTCATGAACTTGTTAAGGCCTCCTATCTTTTCGATAATATCTGCACCTGGTTTTAACATCAAGTGATATGTGTTGCAGATCAATAATTGGGCACCAAGATCTTCTAGATCTTCAGATGAGATCGCTTTTACAGTTGCCTTGGTTGCAACAGGCATCAATTCAGGAGTCATTATAGACCCGTGCTTAAGCTTAAGGATAGCAGTCCTTGCCTTGCCATCTTTTGCTGTGATATTGAATTTCAGATATCCCATCAGGATTTGTAAAGATAACTTATTTTTAAGGGTTTGCACGCAAATTTAATAAATAACTGATTAATAACTTGAGCAATGGAAAAATTGCTAAAAGGAAAGGTTGTGTTAATTACAGGCTCAAGCATAGGAATAGGTAGAGAATCTGCCTATCTTTTTTCTGGTGAAGGATGTAGCGTAATCATAACTTATTATAAGGATAAAAAAGAAGGTGAGGAGACTGCCAAAAAGTGCACAGCAATCGGCGCAGAAACTTTGCTTATTAACCTAAACATAATGGATGACTCAAGCATAAAGGAAGCTGTCAAAAAGTCAATCGCCAAATTTGGCAAAATAGACATCTTGGTGAATAATGCTGGAGTAATATCCTGGAAAAATCTGGAAGAACAGACTCATCAAGAGATAGAGGAACAGATCAGGACTAATCTTGAAGGCCTTATCAAGATGACATTAGCGTGCCTGCCTTATGTTAAAGAGGCTATAATCAATGTTGCCAGCGGAGCTGGAAAAACAGGATATTCCGGATTAAGCGTTTATTGCGCCACCAAATTTGGAGTTAGGGGATTTACACAATCACTTGCAGGAGAGCTCAAAGGAATAAAAGTATACTCTGTAAATCCTGGAACAACTTCAACCAGGATGACTAATTTTAGAGGTGTGTCAGCTGAAAAGGTTGCCCAAGTAATCTTGAATACAGCTAAGGGCAAATATCAAGTTAGCTCTGGGAGCGACATTGATGTCTAGGATGTTTTGTGAATTGATTTGTTTTTTAGTGTGATACAGAGGGTCTGTTAACTTGAAACTTGTTCTGGTCATGAAACTAGCTCCGATTGAATAATAACAATAACTTCGATTATACCTTGAGCCAGGGCAACTTTAGAAAGAGATAAACTTCTTAATCTTTGCTAAACAATTTACACATACCTCTCATAACTAAGTTTATACAAAAACCCTTTAATGCAATTAAACTGAATTAAAAACTGGATAGACCATTAACCTATTTTGAGAGAAAGATTTATATTCCATCAAGTACTTTATTCATTGTGACATGGCATCGAAAACCGTACCCTCAGATTTAAGTGTTCTTTCCCTAGATGAGCTATTTGATTTATTACAATTTAGAGAACTTTTCCCAATAGATGATTCACAATTGGATGCTGGTGAAAAACCAGAAGATTATGAATGTGGTTTTGATATTCGGGTTGCAGCCGCATTAGAATTAGGTAAAAGAAAGGATCCAAACGCAATTCTGAAATTGTCTGATGCCTTATACGATATGGGGGATGCAAGCGGATGTTCACGTGTGCAGAGATTTAGGGCTTGTGCACGTGAGGTACAGAGTGCAGCTGTCCGGGCATTGACATCTATTGGAGGAGATGAAGCATTTCAAGCGTTGGTAACTAAAATAAATAAGATAAATGATCTAGAAAAGAGGCTTGAATCATATCGTGGAACCACCAAGCAAGATATTGTCAACATAATCGGCACTTCGAATGACACGAGATCCCAACAATTCCTTGAATGGATGTTTAAATCAGTGAATTATTCGGACACATATGATTCTAAACATTCTACGAAAAACTTAACACTAGGAATAACTATAGGCAGAATGTTAAGAACGCGTGGAATTGATGTTCCCCGCATTCTTTTGGAAAAAGGGGGTGTTTTCGGAGATGGCTATTTGTGTGGAAAGATTCACGGACTTAGCTGGCAAGGATCAGTGGTTAATCTAAGCCAAAGGTCGGCTGAACAAATCAAAATTGCGACAACATTCACATTAATATCTGGCGGTCAAGGAAACGTGCTTCCATTTTCCATACGATTAGAAAAACTGCAGCCAGATGAATCTTTTGAATTTGATCTTCACTATTCGCCTGATCGGTGGGTCTATAAAAAAGATTTATATTGCGGTAACCTCACACTTTCTTATAAATTTTCCTAATACTTAAGGTTTATTTATTCTTTTATAGTCTCTCATGCGACGGAATTGATTGTATGATACTAAAATTAAATATATTCATAATTCGGGAATAAAGGAATATAGAAATTTAGATTAACCTAATTTCAATTTTTCAACAAGTTTTATAAACCTGTTCTTCTAAGATAAGCTTATGAAGAAGTCATTTATCACAATTGGGTTATGTATACTACTTTTGCTAGCAGTTTCTTGTGAAACAGCCCAAAATGATCAAAAGCCTCTTTGCGACAAAAAAATAGAGTGTAATGATGGAAGGATATTTCCAGCTGAATCCTTTAATGAGAAGATAAGAAAATGCGAACCATTATTATTTGCTGGAGGCACTCCTTGCTTTGATGAATTTGGCAACCAGACAAAGCTATGTGAAGGAGACATCTGCCTAAGTTAGAACTCAAATTAATATCATCTACTTATTTCGGTTGTCAAGAAGTAATTAAAAATCTATATCTTTTGTAATTTCCTTCTCTTTCATATCTTTGAGAAGGCCGATCTTCATTGTGACCCATTTTCTGGCGATGTCTTCTGCAATTACCTTATTCCTGACAACACCTTTATCAATAAGCCTGTTCTTCAAAAGGTTAATCAACTTAATCTTATCAGTCGGATCATACATCTCAATCTACCCCCAAATGCAATATTAGTAAAGCAGTTATATAAATGTTATGGTTTTGCAGATGACTTACCCACCACCAGTAAAAATCATCTTAAATGCATTGGCCATAAAATCAAGGTTTCCAGAGCCTTTGACAAAATAATAAACAAGGATCAAAATTATTGCGACAAACAGCCAAACTAAAATCTTTGAAAAAATGGTTCCCGCCATCAGAAAAGCTCCTCTTCAGGAAATACTTCGATGCCTGAATCGCTGATCTTTATCGGAAAAATCTTGGTTGAATGATGAATGCCTCTAAGTTTAAGTATCTCAAGAGCCCTTTCTCTTGTGTCATCTTTTCTGGTATTATAAAGAAGAAGAACCCCGTCAACTTCGAATTCCATTATAGTACTTTTATGGGAATCTGCATTAAGGTCAGTTTCAGCTGTAAGCAAGGCAGTGCAATCCCACTTCTGGATGATCTTGAAAAATTTTAGAGAGGCTTGAATTTTACTAAGCTCATCTTTATAAAGCAGTGTGAATGCTGTCAAGCTGTCAATGACTATCCTCTTTGCTTTTGTCCTCTCAATTATCGAATCGATTATGCCTCCGCCTTCTTCAAGAACCTGGTTTACTTGGTCAGGAGCATACTCCAATATCGTAATCATCTCTTGCTTTTCAAGTTCCTCAAGATCCCAGCCAAACTCTTTTAGATGTTTTTTTAAGTTTTTGCTGCTTTCTTCAAAAGTGATATATATTCCCTTTTCGTTGAACATCCGCGCACCATCAACCAGGAACTGCATGCAGAAAATGCTTTTTCCAGATCCCGGACCGCCACCAATTATATTGACTGAGCCCTGCTCAAAGCCACCGCCCATTATCTCATCCAAACCTGGGATTCCAGTAGCAACTCGGTCTTTGCCTTGTTTAATCTTTATGTCTTTTGATGTTATGGCTTTGTCAACAGGAATCGTTCCTTGAATTGTTATACCGTGCTTTTCCCCGCTTTTTTTATTCTTTAGCGCCTTCTGTATTTCTTCTTTTATCGAAGAAAGGTTGTCATCAAGATCAGGCACTTTTATGCCTTTTTCAGGATTAATGTTTTCCATACCGCTTTTTAAATTGTTCATGTATAAAAAGCTTATTGAAATTTAAGCCATTATTTCGAAAAGTATTTATACTTGGCAAATTGAGTATAGGTCTTGATAATATAAGGGGGGTTTAATGGCAATTTTTAGGTGTGATATGTGTAATAGTCCTCTCATAGAAGAAGGAATAAGAGAGGTTGCAGATACCCCTTACATGATCCTTAAATGCAATAAGTGCAACAAGAAAATAATCAAAAGGCTTGAAAGCCTTGATTTATAATTTTAATATTTCATAATTTTAATTTTTCCTTTTTTCTGCCTTTAACCTGATATGAAGCATCATAGACATTATCTTCCTTATGTTTTTTTGTGTTGGAACTAATCTTGGCATAAATAAAGAATATAAGCAAAATCAAAGAGATGATCAGGAAAATCAATATGCCAAGCGCTATTATGCTAATAAATATTATGAGATACCATTTTGATATAAATGCAAGAATCCTCCAGCCAATCGATGTCCTGTCATTTGCATAAAGAAAGATAAAATACACAATAATTAGGCTAAATATTGTGCCAAAGCTTATGCTGAATCTTTTTTGCATTTTGAATCATCAAAATTATTTGATCAAACCATATCCGATTAGCCTAAATCTTGAGCCAATCATCCTGGATATTGTTACGTGCTGGCCTTTTTCTGCACAAACAGGCTTTTTTAATCTTGCTTTTATAGATGACCTGCCAAGATGAAACACTATGCCAACAGTTGCAGATGAATTTACATTCAACATCAAGATCTCATTCATCTTTATCGGGTCAACGTCAAGATCCTGCTTTGTGCCTACCACTCTCTTCAATAAGTTGATCTCCAATTCAAGCTCCTCAATTACCGTATAACCTTCACCTGGCCTGCTTACAGAATTGCCTGCCAATGTGTCAGACTTGACTATTGAAGGGTCAAGATTTGTTAGGATTGCGATTGAGCCTCCTGGCATAGCTTCATCAATCTTTTCTTCCCCGCTCATTATGCCAGTAATCTCTGTTGTAAGTGATTTCCAAACTTTTTTATTCGCTTCTGCTTTTTCATAGCCAGGCTTTATCTCAATTTTGTCTCCTATTGTGAATTTTCCCTGCACAACAGCCCCTCCAAGAACTCCGCCTTGCAGAGTGGTAATGTCTGAGCCTGGCTTATTAATATCAAAGCTTCTTGCGATAAGCATTATTGGTTTTTTTGTAATATCATGTTCAGGAGTCTTGAACACATCCAGAATAGCTTCTATAAGGACATCAATATTCAGATTGTGCTGAGCTGATATTGGAATAATCGGAGAGTCTTTGTAAATTGTGTCCTTCAAGAATTCTTTGATTTGCTCATAATTCTTCAATGCTTTTTCTTCAGTTACCAAATCTATCTTGTTCTGGACAATTATAAGCTGCTTAACACCAATTATCTGGAGAGCCATAACATGCTCTCTTGTCTGAGGCTGAGGGCATTCTTCATTAGCTGCAACAAGCAAAAGGGCAGCATCCATAATCATTGCGCCAGAAAGCATTGTTGCCATAAGGCTTTCGTGGCCAGGCGCGTCAATAAAGCTAACTTTTCTCAAGAACTTTGCTTTAGAACTGCACACTTTGCAGATATCTTTGGTTCCATAAGCAGCTGAACTTTTGCATTTAGGGCATTTATAAAAACTTGAATTTGCATAACCTAACCTTATTGTAATTCCTCTTTTCATCTCCTCAGAATGAGTGTCTGTCCATTTGCCTGAAAGGCGCTCAGTAAGAGTGGTTTTGCCATGATCAACATGCCCAATAAGACCTATATTTATCTCGGGTTGGTTTGGGATAACTCCAGCGTTATCTTCTTTTTCATGCTTCTTCTTTTGATTCATATGCAATTATTACTCCTTCTGCTCTTTTGGAGCCTCATCTTGGCCTAATTTCTCTTTACCTTCCTTGAGGACTTTTAAATTAATCTGGACTATTTGAGATGATATTGTGTTTCCGAAAACTGTCTTTCTCTGCTTCAGGCCTTTATTCTGTTTTCTGATTCCAACACCTTCAACAGCAAAGATCTTTTTCCTGATAGAACCTTGGACATCATTCCTCATAGGAAAGCCAGCGTTATCACTGCCGCCAGTAATCTCAAATTCATAGCCATGAAGGCCGAAAGAATCTCCCTGGACCTTGTCGCCAATCTTTTTTCCGACAAATGTGCTTGATTCAGGCTCTTTAACTTCTCGTTGATAACATCTTCCGCTTTTTGTCCCTATAACAACTTTAAATTGCGCCATTTTTGCCTCCGAGCCTATCACGACTCAGTATTTATTTTGATGCAGTTTAGTATTCTAAGCTCCTTTATAAAGGTTACTTTTTGTGGGAGATTCTATTGATAATTCCTCTGAAAATAATGATTAACTAACAGATCTTGAAAAAAGATTGCAAAATGAAGCGAATTGAAAACTTAATTCATACAGGAACATGGTTTTTTGACGCATAATAAAACATATTTTTTGATGTTCCCCTCAAAAACCTGTAATGTTTTGATAAAATGCTTGCAAACATTGGAATGGATTCCATTATTGCCTGCGCTTTTCCTGCTTTTACATTGCTTACTGGCTTTATCCTGCTTTGGGTCAGCTGGATCAGTTTACCTAGAATAACATATTGCCCAAAGTAATCTTCTAAATCAAATCCGCTTATCTCAAAGAGATCAAGTACTTCATTAAAAGTGTATTCCTTGACGTGGAATTTGCTGTGCGGTATCTTGGATGGAGGTAATGTATTATTGCCATATGGAGTTGAAATCATAAGCTTTCCATCATGTTTCAGAAGCCTATAAGCTTCAGCCAGGAACAATTCAGGGCTTTCAATATGTTCAATCATCTCAATAGCCACAATGGAATCAAAGTTTTGGTCTGGAAATGGCATCTTATAAACATTTCCAACAATAAATTCCAAATTATTCCTTCTATACTTTTCTCTGCAGGATATTATTGTTTCTTCATGGCAGTCTAGTGCGATAACATGAGCTGCTTTTCTAGCCATTATTTCTGCACCATAACCATGGCCGCAGGCTGCGTCCAGAACTATTGAATCCTGGCTTAATAATCGATGTGCAAGATGATATCTTTCAAAATGGCCTAGCCTTGTTATAGATAAAATATCTGGATTGTGTGGATCGATTCTTTCGTATTGAAACATTAAGGAATACAGAATTTAGTCATTTTTAAAAACTTATCTTATTTTTTAGATTGAAGATAATCAGCGTGTTGTAGAAAGTTTGGAATAAAGCTCTTCTAAATCATCAAATTCAATAACTGTATCAGATAATTCTTCAATGAATACCGTCTTGACTCCTTTTTTTATTGCAAGATAAATCTTTTTCTTTTTGGCCAATGCATAACCTAATTCTAAAAGCATACCTTCACTTTTTTCATCTGAATTTACGAATGCAAGGACAATGTCTGAAGAGTCCAATTCTTTGATTGCATATTCAATTATTTGCTTGTTGGTAAAATTGTTTTCCTTGAAAAAGTCACTTTTCCAAAACGAGCAGAAGACAGAATGGTTTGCTTTTTTTAAGCTGAGTGAAATGTTATGCAGCGTTTCTTTCAGGACTAGAGGATCTTCTGCTGTGAACTTGTAGGCTATATATATTTTCATATGCTCGAAATATCAAACATAATATTTAAATTTATGCAAACTTATTAAGCCCAACCGCAAGCATATCCAAGATAATAAGCGATTTTGCATAGAATGCCATATTCATTCTTCCTGTTTTGCGAATCTTTCATAAACTGATTCGCTTCATCTCTTAACTCTTTAGCTTCAGGTGAACCAACTGCATTTAGACTAGCATGTCCATAAGCCATCCAAATCATTGAGTCAGGAAACCTGGCTTTGTCAAAACCATCTTCAAATGCATCTCTGATGCTTGGTTTTTCAGGAGTTTTTTCAGTTTCCTGGACTGTTGTATCGATTGACATAATCACAGGAAATAAATTGGTATATTTAAGCATTATTGCAATCAAAAATACTTTTCAAATTAAACTTAATCAACAAAATGACTACAATTTATTTTCATACCTTTTAACATTTCCTGTTTCAGTATCAAATATCACATAACAAAAATCTCCCAAAAAGTTTATAAAAACATAAGTATTTGCATTTGATATGCAAGAAACTCCAACAGAGTTGGACCAGATTATTGAAGATGATATTCATGAGATTAGGCAAATTCTTATTAATGAATGTTATAATAAAAAGATTCCTTCTGCAGAATGGTATCCTGATTTGAATGCTGTAGTTGTCACAAATCCTCAAAACCGGCAGATTGTTGTTCATTCCATCAATCTAGATTTGATTTTAAAGGGCCAAAGAAAAGTTGGCAAAGAGCTGACTGCGACATTAGTTGAATGGTATCAAAACAGCTTATACAGGTTTAAGAATGAAGCAAAGATTATCAGAGAAGTATTATCTGAATTAAAAGTATATAAAAATGACCATGAGCAGATAAAAAGATGCGCAGAATTATCCAGAAATTTAAACAATGAATGGGCTCTTTTAGGCTTCAAGGGAGCTGCCAAGCAAGAGCTTGCCTATCTTTACCAAGAATCAGGTGAAAGGCTAGAACGGCTTTACTTGCTCCAATTCGGCAGGTCAGAGATGATCGATTTATCTTTTGGCTCAATAAAAGTTTCTGTGGATGCTTTGACTTTCAATGAAGAAATGAAAAATTTTCAGTACAAAGACAGTATTGGGTTTTTCGAGGATTTGCAGAATGCATATGATTTCATCAAAAGTGTTGAAGGACACAAAAAGTTTTCAGAAACTGCAGGCATTCTTTATTCAGATGAAGTTGTGAAAGTGCAAGGAGAGGAGACGATCGAGCTTGGATGCAGCAGGGTTTTGCTAAAAGCGCTGATTGTTAAGGAAAGCAGACAAGGACAATTCTTTAGCCGGATCTATACGCCAACCTTGAAATTTGACCAGGAGTCATTAGTCAAGCATATCCAGCAATTTTACTATGGACATCAAGTCCAGGTAAATGCAAATTACAATCAATTATTATGCCGTAACATCAAAGGACCTGTAAATTTCCTCTGCGAAGACAATGCATTCACATTTGCAGGCAGACCAGAAGATATGAGATATCACATACCAAGGCTTCTTAGCGCTATCTTGGCCTAGAATATGATTCAGATGACTTGTAAAAATAATTGCCATGCAACAAGATGCTAGGTAATATAAATTTATTAAAGTTTATAATTATAATTTGCTTAACTATATTGTCTAGATTTACTTAATTTACTCCACAATCATGTCATCCAACGATCCTCCCGGAGGGACCATAGGAAGAACATTCTCTTTTCGGTCAATCCAGACATCCACTAAAATTGGACCGTCATGCAGCAAAGCTTTTTTGATTTCAAAATCAACTTCTTTTGGCTCAGTTATCCTGACAGCAGGAATATCATATGCTGCTGCCAATTTCAAAAAATCAGGATTTTGATAATCGCACTTGTATCTGCTAATTGAACAATCATCTGCGCAATTAGGATTTCTTCTGAGGCAAGTTTCTCCAGAACCGCCGTTGAACATCTCTTCCCATTGCCTGACCATTCCAAGATATCCATTATTGAAAATAAACATCTTTATCGGTATCTGCCTCTCAGCAATAGTTCCTAGTTCCTGCATATTCATCTGAAAGCTTCCATCACCGTCAATAAGCACCACTCTTTTAGCCGGATCGCCAAAATATGCCCCAATTGCTGCTGGCAATCCAAAACCCATTGTTCCTAGCCCACCAGAGCTAATCCACTGCCTTGCAAACTGGAAATTGTAGTTCTGCAATGTCCACATCTGGTGCTGGCCAACTCCTGTCACAATTATTGAATCCTTATTTGTCAATTGAGAGATTAATCTGATAACATATTGAGGCTTAATATATTCAGTGTTATTGTCATAAATTTTCAAATTTTCATTTTTTAATCTGTTTAGGAAATCATGCCATCCAAATTTGAAGTCACAATGAAAATCTGAACTGTTTGCGTAATCCAAGAATAATTTTGCGTCTGCTGACAACGGGAAATCCGCTCTTACAACCTTATTTATCTCAGCAGAGTCTATATCAACATGCGCTATTCTCGCGTTCTTTCCAAATTCTTTGCCTGCAACCCGGTCATCAAACCTTGTGCCGATGCCTAAAATAAAATCTGCATTTTGAAGAGCCTTATTTGCTGTAAATGTCCCATGCATCCCAGGCATTCCTAAAAAATAAGCATCATCATGAGGGATTGCACCTGAACCCATAAATGTCAATGCTGTTGGCAGACGATTATTATGGACAAATTGAGCAAAAGCATAAGGCGCATCACAGCTTATTAAGCCACCGCCACCGATGACAATCGGCCGCTCTGCTCTTGACAAAGCTTCTAAAAGAGAATCAGCTGCTTTATTGGAGAGTGACCCATTTACTTTATATCCTGGTATGCTAGTTAATTTATGGATAGCTGAAGTTTTTTTTGTAAAAACATCCTTGCAGATATCAACCACAACAGGGCCCTGCCTTCCTGTTGTCGCAATGTGGAAAGCCTCATTCAAAATCCGTTCTAGGTCTTTAACATCTTTCACAAGATAATTATGCTTTGAGATTGAAGCAGTCATATTATAAGTAGGATTTTCCTGAAAAGCGTCTGTGCCTATCAGATTGCTTGGAACCTGGCCTGTGATAAAGATTGCCGGCCTAGAATCCATATGAGCATCTTTAATAGGGGTTGCTAAATTTGTTGAGCCTGGGCCTGATGTGACTAAAACTACACCTGGCTTCTTGCTTATATGGGCATAACCCTCAGCTGCGTGGCCTGCACCTGGCTCTTGCCTGAAAATCACTCTCTCAAAGGGCTTTTTTCCAGACTTAATCCTTGAAGTGATCTCTGCATGAACAGGGATAACCGCACCGCCAGTGTGGGCAAAAACATAATCTGTGCCTAATTCCTGAAGCGTGTCTGCCAAAATCTCTGCACCGGTCCTTTCCGTTTCCTTGCTTATAGTTTTATCATGCATCATATCAACCCATGTTTTTCATTGAGTATTGTTTAGAAAACACAGGCGCTTCACAGCACCAGGATTAGCAAAATCACGACATTTAACAATATTGATTTTGTCATAATTTTATTTAAAGTGGGGGTTGATATATAAATTTTTGGATAAATTAAGGTGCATATTGCAAACCAAAAACTTTATAAGCAATTTGCAGATTCTTAAAAAAATGGATGTTGGACAATTGATCGTTGTAATGTTGCAATACACTTCCCAAAAAGCAGATTCATCCATGTTCAACAAGGATTTTCCTTTACCTGCATACAAAAGGAGGGGAAACACGCTTACAGTCCCAAATTCTCAGACTGGACTTGCAATAATGCTTTCAAGCTTCAGCCAGATGAATGTGATGAGAAGCTATGAAGCTAACCATAACAGCATAAACGGCCGGCATAACCATAACGGAAAAAAATATGATGGCAGAAGGTATGATACATCCCATAGAAGGCGGTATGAACGAAAAAGTGGCGACCACCCAATCATTTTTTAGAAAAGGCAAGATTTATTATAAATGCGCCACCAATTCTTGATAATGGAATATTATGATGAGATAGCAGACAGCTATGACGAGCTTTATGAAGAGGAGCAGCTTAAAAAGATTGCGTTGATAAGATCAAGAATAGAGGTTTCTGAGGATGAAAAAGTCCTTGACGTTGGCTGCGGCACAGGAATTGCTGCCTCATGCTTCACAAATGCCACTGCAATCGACCCATCCAAGGCATTATTGAAGATCGCAGAGAAAAAACACCCCGGGCCAGAATATATTGCAGGAAAGGCTGAGATGCTTCCATTTGAAGATGATTCTTTCGGATTTGTAATCTCTCTTACAGCAATACAAAATTTTATCAATATCGATGAAGGCCTTTCAGAGATGAAAAGAGTCGGAAAAAGGTTCTTTGCATTGAGTTTTTTAAAGAAATCAAAGAAATCCGGCGATATATTGAAGAAGATCAAGAAGATGTTCAAAGTCATAGAGATAATCGACGAGATGAAAGATGTTATCGTGATCGCAACAAAATGATCAGGCTTCAAGCTGAATTGTTGGCATAAACTAAAAACTATTCAAACGTCATCATTGTTCTACAGATAAGAAAAATTAATAAAGAAGAAAAATTGGTTATATATAAACAAGGATTAAGCAGATGCAGATCGGATTTTGGAAAAATAATTCGGCTATGTTTAGTTTTTAAAGAGGTGCATGTTTTGGATATTCAAAGTGCAGAGAAGGTCAACACGTTAGCAAAATCTCTCAAAAAGACAGGACTAGCTAATTCTTTAAAGGAAGCTGTCGAAAAAGCACAAGAGATCCTATTTGGAAAACATAAGAAAGAGAACATTGAAGAGACATTCAAGGAAGACGAGCCAATGCAAAAAATTCAGGCTCAAGAAGAGAATATTTCAGAGATAGCGCATGTCGAGGATCTTTTTGCAGAAGAGCCTGTTGAAGAGGAGCCAAAACAAGAAGAGAAGGTTGATATTTTCAAGAAGTTTGAAGAGATTGAAGAGCAAAAAGGGGTAGAAGAAATGGATGCTGAAAAGGTTTTACAGAAGACAATTACTGCCGATGAGGATTATGATATCACAAAAGATACAAGGACTGTTGAAGATATCTTTAAAGAGCTGGATATCGAAATGATCAGGACAAATGATGAGATCAATAGGATGCAGGCCAAGAAGGATGAGGCCAAAATCACACAAAAATCTGATGAGCTGCAAGATGACAAGGATCAGCAAGTGATGGAAGAAGAGCCATCAGAGATTGAAAAAGATTCAGATTTGATAAAGAAGGAAGAATCAGCAGAATCCGAAGATGATGCTGAAATTGAGGAAAAGGAAGCTCAAAGTGATGAGTTAGTAGCATCAGGCAGCAAGGATGACACAGAGGAACATAAGAAAAATAGTGAAGAGTGACTGATTAAGAATCATAATAAACAGCTGGGAGATGATGTTTCGCTGTCAATGTTGGAGCTGGAATTTATGATATTGTTGGTATTTACATTGGATCAGGTGAAATGGATCTTTGATACTGTTATAATTTCCCGATATGCAGGAAATCCTTGCTTGCAAGTATAATAATAGCTATATTATAATAGATGTATTATTATAGGTGTATTGAAAGGCTATATTCTAAGATTAGATTATTTCTGGAATCAGGAGTGCCGAAAGATTTATATACTGAAATATACCTTCCACAATAGTTATGTAGTTACTTTATGATGATTACAAAAGTAATTGTCTAGAAAAGAGGATTCTGTGATAGAAAATAGGCAGGTAAGCAAAAGACCTATCTGCTGGACTAGAGATTAGCAATTGCGTCAAATCAAAATAAGCAAATGCTGATATCATATACATAAGAAAAGTTATCCAACAAAAATTTTGGGGGCAGAAAAATGATAAAAAGAATTATATTATTGGTTCTAGTGCTATTATTGGCAGCTATAATTTCATATGCCGATCCTATCATGAACAGCATACCAGGACAGTCTGTAAATGAGGGGCAGTCCTTAACAATAAACTTAACAAACACTAATCCTGACAATGGCTCAACAGCCTATTCATTTGCCTCAAATCCAAGCATAACATTTGGAACAGTCACAAAGATTGACAATGCCAGAGCTGATCTTAGGTTTACACCATCTTTCACAAATGCCGGCACGTACAGCATAACTGCTATTGCAAGAGACCAAGACTCAAACAGTACGTCAACATTCACGCTAACAGTGAATAATGTTAACAGGGCACCGGTCATTAGCCTGCCTTCTTCAAGGACAATCGCGATAGGTGGAACTGGAGAACTTGCATTAACCTCATCTTTAGCAAGCGACCCTGACACCGATACGCTAAGTTTTTCGATCGCATCAGAGAATTCGAGCGCTGTAGATTGCGCAATCACTAACGGTAATAAATTGATCTTTACTGGAACAGGCAATTTTATTGGGACATCACAATGTGTTGTGGTTGCCAGTGACGGGCAGCTTTCCGCAAATGACTCATTAAACATTATTGTCCAGGCCGCTTCACACTTATTTGGAACAACTGGAAATGTCCAGTTTGATGAACAATATCCAGGAAGCACTGTCACAAAGACAGTCACTATAAGAAATGCAGGAAATTCACCATTGACAAATGTTGTTTTAATGAGCAATGTTCCTGAAATTTACAGGTTTAACATCTCTATTGCCAATATCGGAACTATGGACCCAAATGATGTCGAGCAAATTACATTGAGCGCATTCATACCAAATTCGACAGACTCTGGGATAAGGACAATCGGCAACCTTTTTGTCCAAAGCGCAGAGACAAGCACATCATTAAGCCTTGCGCTGGATGTCAAAGGAAGGCTTGAGATCGAAGACCTTGATGTAACTGTAGAAACTGAAGTTGATGACAATGTCATTGATGGAGATACAATAAGCCAGAGTGCAAAGCCATTAGATAGATTAGAATTTGATTTGACTATCGCAAACAATTATCCGAATGATGAGGATGACATACAAATTGAAGATATAACAGTGAAGGTAACTATAAAGGACATTGATGATGGTAGAGATATAAAAGAAGAAACCTCAAGATTTGATATCGATGCAGACAGCGATGATGATGTTACTATTGAGATGGAAGTGCCTAGAGATGTTGAAGAGCAGAGCTATGATGTTGTTATCGAAGTTGAAGGAAGAGACGAACTTAGGATTAAGCAGACAGATGTGTGGAATGTAAAGCTCACAGTAGACAAAGATTCACATGACCTGAAGATCTACAGCAGCAGCATCATCCCAAACAAGGTCAAATGTGGAGACCTTGCGACATTGAGTGTTGATGTAGTCAATTTTGGATCAAAAGATGAAAATGATGCAAGATTCACTGCACAAAGCATTGATCTAGGCCTAGATATTGATGAACAGGACCTTGAGATAAATGAAGACCCTGATGATAATGACTACAGGAACTCATACAGGATAAATGTCCCAAAAAACTTAGCATCAGGAACTTATACTGTGACGATGAAATCGTTTTACAGCGGAAATATCGCTGATGATCTGGTAAGGCAGACTCTTGAAGTTGTATGTGGTATTCAGGCGTCACAAGAAACTGATGACACAGAGCCAGAACAGGCTGAACCTGAAGACAATGAACCAACTGTATCTGGCGAGAGTGAGCAAATACCTCAAGATCAAGTAATGAACCAGACACAAGGATCACAATCCTTACTGCCTGTTAGAGGAAGCCTCAGGGCAGAAAACACGACATCTGGCAATAGGTCGACCCAAAGCGGGATATCCACCCTAATCTCGATAACATCCGGGCCAAGCTATCTTGTGATACTGGTACTGATAAACATAGTTGTAGTGATAGTACTTATCATAGGAGCGTTCCATTATTTCGGGAAGAACAAATAAATTATTTTTTTAAACTTGTTGATAATTTCTTTTTTTGTATAGCTATTGATTAAATCTTTATTAAGTCTTTATTGAAACTTGATTAAAACTTGATTGGACTCCAATCCTGGGGTTTCCATTATAATACTTCTATATTGCTTTATGTAAATTATTTTAAACTCCTGTCATAAATGGCTTTGAAGTGAACAAGTCTCGAAAAAAAGGGTTATAATAAACACGGGATATGTTAAACTTTGAGTTATGCTTTGAGTTATATGCGATTAGTTTCCAGAGTCATTTCAAAACCTATATATAAATGAAATAAGGCTATACATGCAAAGAATTGAGTAAATTTACAGTCGTTTATATACTAAAGTGTCACAACTGGCCTCCAGGTAAAAATGGTTTATCGACGGATATTAAGTTATTAACTATCGGTTAAAACACACGTTTTCTGTTGTTGAGTATATATGTTTTAATTGATAAAAGCATATAAATAAGAGTGTTTTGCATTAGTGGATTAAGTAGTTACGGTGAGATAGAGAAAAGGATTTGTTTTAAGAAGGGGTGAAAAGTCCAGGGAAAAGTGATAGATTTAGGGATCGATTAATTGGATATTATATGAAATTAATGTTTATTATCGATTTGGGGGATTAAAAGAGGTGCTTTAGGAAGAAGATTAGAAAGATTCATCAAGAAAAATGCAGTGAAGAGGCATAGATGACTTCTAAAGTGCCATTGGAAATACATCAAAATAGCGATAGCTGTATCAGATAGAGCCTTTGCTCATAAAATTAAAATAATTTCACAAAAAAATTTAATGAATTCACAAAAAAGTTTGGATCATTATCGAATGATAATGATTCTAAGATCACTAAGATCATAGTCAATAATGACTGCAGTAATGCAGTATCGCGCTTGGAAATTGCAATTTGGCTAACCTGAGGCGCCATGTTCGCCAAGCAAAGTTTCCAGGCCCTTTAAGGCATTACTGCAAAGCAGAGGAGTTTTTGTGCACCAAAGTGCCAAAGGCAGAGAATCTGCAGCCAGGGCATAGAGATGCCTTGGTAAGCGGTTAGTAAAAAATAAACGTAAAAACGTTCTAAAACCTAAAAAGAACTAACTGCTAAAAACACAAAAAAATATGGAGGTTTTAGAAGATGAAAAAGATACTAGCAATTTTGTTTGCAGTGTTGATGGCCATAGTTCCAGCAGCTTTAGCAATAGACACTGGAATAGGCGTTGGCGTTGACATTACAACAGAAGACTTCGAGCCATTAATCTGGCTATGTGACGACAGAACAGTAAGAGACGACAATGTTGAATGGGGAAGAACTTCTGAAGGCGGAGACAAATTGGTTGAGAGAATCAACAACTACGCATTCGAAGGAGAGCAGATTGAATGGACTGTCCTAGTAATGGACAAGAACGGCATCGAGAAGATTGAAGATGTCTTCGGAACAGTCGGCTCAACCCAAGGAGCAGGAAACGACATTGAAGTAAACTGTGATGCAATCCAGGGAGTCCCAAGAGACCATAGATACTACACTGAACATGGATATGACCAGATACCAGACGATTGTAACGCAAGAATACTTGAGGAAAAAATTAGGTACTTCGATGCAGACACCATGAGGTTCTACAAGTGTATATTTACAGTTGAGACACCTGAAAGCATGTATGGCGAATACTGGATAACAATAGAAGTTGTTGACCTAGATGGCTTAAGCAATACAATGGATGAGAATGAGTTTTGGTTCTTGAACCCAGCAGTTGCATTAGCAATTGATGGAAGCCTAGCATTTGAAGATGTCAGGCCAGGAACAGACACATACTCTGAAACTATATTGGTAGGCAACGATGCTGACGCAGGAAGCGGAGTCATGTTGGACATGTTCATAGCAGGAACAGACTTTTACGACTCAAGCAGCTCAGGAGCAAAGTGCCCAGTAAGCAACCAGCTAGAGCTTGACAATTTCAGGTACTACGCTGTAAATGGAGCATACTCTACTGCTGGCGACGATCAGAATGATAATGATGACTACGACCCAGCAACACAGAGAGACAGAGACGATGAAGGATATTTGAACATCCAGTACGGCAATGCATTTGCAAGAGCTGTATATGATGAAGCAGAAATCCTTCAGGATCAGGCAGTAGGCCCATACTACACAGCAAACCTACTAGCTCCAGGAGCAGAGTTGGCTTTGACCTTCAAGCTAAGCTTGCCAGAACCATGTAATGGAGACTTTGATTCAGGATCCATTTACTTCTTCGGTGAAGCAGTATAAGGAAAGAGCACAAAAGGCCCAAACGGCCTTTATTTTTTATTTTTTTTATTTAAACAATTTATAAGTTGTTTAGACGATAATTGGCACAAGGAAATTCAAAGCAATAACCAAAAGGAATAATAAAATGAGAATCCAACATATAACCACCTGGTTCATGATACTTATAATACTAATATTATCATCAAGCTTTGTTCTAGCATACAATAAATTATGTTTAACTGATGGACAAGGAACTCCTAAGCAGAATCCTGTCTATACATGCACTCATGACTTATGCATTGTCTGTGTTACTGAAAACGGCTATCCAACACTGCCACAACTTTGTGGTGAGATCCAGGGATGCAGCTTTCTAAATGATTCAGGAGCAGATTTTACCCCTCCTATAATATCAATTCTCAGCCCATTAAATAAAACAGTTTATAACATAACATCACTTCTTCTCGAGATACAAACAAATGAGGAAGCAAAGCTTTATCTTCTGGACAATAACAATGAGAGAAGAGGATATTCGCTGCTTTCAGACAAAACAACATATTATTCAAGGTTCAGAAGATTTGATGAAGGGTATAATTCATTCACTGTAAAGGCAATTGACCCTAAAGGAAATACTGCATACAAGACAGTTGAATTCAATGTAGACACAAAAAAACCAAAAATTGTTGACACCTTGCCAGATTCAGGAAGCTATGTCACTGGAACATTTTTAAGTGTTGAGTATGATGAAGAAAACATTGAGAGTGTTGCTCTGCATTATGGACTTAACGCAGATGACAACCAGATAAATATTCCAGATTGCCCATCAGGCAAGGGAGTAACATGCGGGACAGACGTCAACTTGAAAAGCTTCAATGGGCATACTGTCTACTATTATTTTGAGGTATCTGACTCTATAAATACTGTAAGCTCTGAAACAAAATCTGTCATTGTTGACACATCAGCACCTATAATTGATGTTTTGTCGCCATTAAACCAGGATTATGGCGTAAAAAATATTAACCTTTTAATAGGGATTAATGAGGAAGTTGAGAAATTAAACTACTTTGACAATAATGAAGAAAAGCCAAAAGAAAAAAACTTGTGCAAGAACTGCAATAATTATGATAAGGGCAAATCATTCAATGACGGCTCACATTCGCTAACATTTGTCGCCACAGATGCTGCTGGCAATAAGGCAAATAAAAGTGTAAATTTCACTACTGACAGCCAGGCGCCAAAAATAAAAAAAACAGAACCAATAAACAATAAGCATACAAATGGAAAATTTTTGATAGAATACACTGAAGTTAACCTTAAATCTGTTGTATTGACAATAATAGATGGCAGCAGTGCAGAGCATAATTTCAACATACTGGGATGCGAGTCAGGAAAAAACAAAAAATGCCAGGCTAACCTTAATTTAGGCTTTTTGGAGAATCAGTCAATCTCATATTATTTTATGGTAAGTGACTTGTTTTTCGGAACAGCTTCAAAGCTGACAAAAAATAATGTTGTTGACACCATAAATCCAATATTTACAAACATAACTCCTCAAGAAGGCCAGATATTCAACACAAAATCCATTGACCTAAGCATTGAAACAAGCGAAGATGCAAACATTGCTTACAGCCTTGATGGCGGAAGAGAGACGAATATCTGCAGCAAATGCTCAAGCGCTGACAAAAGGATCACAGTAAGGTTTGAGGGACAGCATTCCATAGCCCTGACTGCAACAGATTTCGCAGGCAATAGCATGACAGAAACAAGAAACTTTGAAGTGGAATTACCATAATTGCATTAAGGATATAACTCAATGTAGCTTAGGGGTTGTTAAATAATGGGTCATAAAATACTAGTTTATATTGCATTTTTACTTCTTCTTCCTAGTTTTGTGTTTTCTGCTCCTGTTTTTGTCAAGACAATATCACAAGATACAGATACGGTTTATGGAAATAATGATGCAACTATACAGTTTACCACCTGGTGGAATCAGCCAGGCTACCAAATCCTTGCAAATTTCAGCAGTATTGATGTCAGCTCTTCACAGATTTACGGCAATGTGACAACTCATCTTGATGGAAGATATGACATTATTTATATAATTAACCAATCTGCTCCAGATGGGATATATATCATCCCAATAACAGCAATAGATAATGATGATAACAGCACAAACACCTCATTTGATTTCAATATCACAATTGACAATACAGCACCATTAATTTCAAATGAGTCAACATTCCCAAATGTCATATTTAATATCACCAACATAAGAATCAATGCAACAGTTTTTGACCAAAACGGAATATTCAGCATTAAGGCATCTGGAACATGGGAAAATGGAAGCTATAAAAATTACTCAATACTTGACATAAATGACCCAAAATATGTTATAAGCAGCATTTATGTAAATGATGACGAAAATATAAATTGGCTATACTATGCAACGGATATGGCTAATAATGAAGGTGTAGGAATAATCCAGCTGATTGATGTTGTAAGCAGGACTAACTTAACAACAGTGCCAACAGCTCCAAATGGCTGCAATGGATGGTATACTATTGAGTCTCAATTCCTGATAACACCTGATATTGGCAGGACAGGTTACTATAGGTTTGATTCTTTGGCAAGCAATGAATATACAGGCATATTCAATTATTCTGGAATACCTGGAGGACAGCAAATTATCAATTACTGGTCAAATGACTCATCAAACAATTTAGAGCCATCTCAAGCATATTATTTCAAAGTGGATATAATAGCCCCTTTAATATCCCAACTTAGCCCGGAGAATGGAAGCACTGTAGCTTCATTAAGGCCAACAATATCAGCATTTGTTGACGAAATATATTTTGACAATTCTGGCATAAATGAATCAAGCATTATAATGCAGGTTGACGGCCAGATAGTAAATCATGATTTTGACAGCTTAGACACAATTGATGAGATAATCGACGGGACAATCAAATACACTCCTGCAGCAGATTTAGCATTAGGTTTGCATAATGTAACAATAGTACTTAAAGACAACGCATGCATCAATTCAACAAGGAATTGGCACTTTTTCATAAATGACAGCATTCCTATAATAAACATAAGTTTTCCCTATGATGGGTTTGAATCCTCTGAAAGGAGAGTCTTGTTAAATGTAAGCGCCAGCTTAAAAAGCAAAATAAAATACTCGGTAGATAATGGGCCTCAGATGACAATGTGCTCAAAATGCACAGAAGTTGAAAAAAGCATAAGCTTGAGAAATGGCAACCATAATATTTCTATAGTTGCATCAAATTCGTTCAATGGAGCTGAATCGTCAGAAAATGTGACTGTTTTTGTAGATGCAACCAAACCAAGAATTAAAAAAACTGAGCCATTAAGGAGAAAATTTGGCTTTGGCACATTTAATGTAACGTATAATGAAGATTTTATGCAGAATATCGACTTTTACATAAAAGGGGAAAATGAGAATTTCACTCAGATAGCAACCGGATGCAATGCATCTGGATCAGGCAGTACATGTGAAGTGCAATATAACTTATCAGCATATAATTTGGGTCAGGTAACATATTATTTCAATGTTTCTGATCTATTCAGGAGCACTTCTTCAAAGCCAACAATAGTATTTGTTGATCTTATTGCACCACAGTTCCTTAATATGAGCCCTTCGGCCAATATTTCAAATTCAAGTTATGTATATCTTGGAGCAGGCATTGACAAGAAAGTCAAGTTCCTGAAATATTCAGACAATAATGGAGACTTTAAGTCCCTCTGCTCCAGATGCAATGATGTTTTGAAAAGAGTAAGATTTGAGGAAGGGCACCATAATATTACTTTTTACGCTGAAGATTATGCTGGCAATAACGCTTTCAATAATATCGAATTTGATGTAATATTGGCTTAGAAATGTTGCAAAGATATTTTTTATCAGCTGTTAGCCAAAATAAACCCATTTGACAAATTCGATTGACTTAACGCATCATAAGTTAGATAGGTATTATTTCGACGCATAATGCGTGAATTTGTTTTTCATTTTTCCAAAAAAAAGCGAGGTGAAGCATGTCAAAAAAAGATTTAGTATTCTGGTCAGTAATGACAATATCCAGCGGAAGCGCATTTTTAACATTGTTTGTGGTATATTTGTTTTTGTATGTCTTTTAGCCTGCAAAGATGCTGAGCTGAAGTTTAACAAGAACAGTTCATGCTTAAATAAGGCTTGAGAGATTTACAGAAAAAAGTTATGGATCAAGGGAGATTTTAGGATATATACAATCAGCAAATGTATATCTTAAAGTATAAATCAAGTAAGATAGTCTACATCAATTATTTTTTATCAAGAGTATCTTAACACCAATTTCTTAATACAACAATGTTTATATAATGCTTGGAAATTATTTGATATTGTTTTGCTATTATATAGTAACATAATTAAATAATCATATGGTAGTGATATCAGTAATTATAGACGATAACCAACGTTAAAAAAAGAAGATCATAAATGCATAATCGATAGCTGGATTATATTGTTTAATCACATATTAATGGGGGGATTTACTTGAAAAAAGCAGTGCTGCTTATTGTTGCATCATTGATGCTGGTAATATTAGCTTATCATAGCTATGCATTAACTGGCTCAATCATAGATCCTCAAGCAACATTGAGGCCAAATGTGACTCTCGGGCAGACAAAAATTATTGACAGGTCAATAACAGTTGAAAACCTGAATGACGAGGCACTGCAGATAGACTTATACGTGACTGAGGGTTCTGAAAAATACCTTATAATCCCAGAAGAAGAGAAATCATTCATTCTCGAGCCAAGAGCAAGAAAAAAGGTCGAGTATACTGTTAGGATAGATGACCCGTATACTCATGTACTGCAAACAAATGTTAAATTTACTTCAGTTGAGAACGGCGGACCAGGAATTATTTTGCCCCAAAAACTATTCATTATTGGCACAGTTGAAAATCCTGTACCTGAAAATGATACAGCGGAACCAAATGTCGAAACAGAGCAGACAACACAAAACGTGGCTAATGACAATGAGCAAATTGATGATAATGCATCAAGTGTCAGCTTTGGGCTGAAAAAACCAGCACAGACAGAAAAAATAGACCTAAAAACAGGCAGAATAAAGTCAAATGCGCCAAACCCATTGATCGGAATCGGAATTTTGGTCATTGTTGTTTTTATCGGCGCAGTAATATTCCTGATTTTATCAAATAGAGGTGAAGGAAGTGATGGTAAAGAGGGCAGGGCTTCCAAAAAAGGAAAAGCAAAAAGCAGAGTTAAAGCTGCTCGCAAAAAAACCGTAAGAGGAGGAAAAAGAAAATGAATGCAAAGCCAAAAATCATATTTATTACAGCAATTTTGACAATAATAATGCTCCTCAATACAGTGCCATCAATTGCCCAGGGAGAAAAGGTTGCATATATCCTAAAAAATGTCAACAATCCAAATTCTCAGATAATGTCAGTATTAACAGAGCTTGGACTTCAAGTGACAAAGATTGATGACAGCAAGATACCAACAACAAATTTCAATAGCTATGACCTTGTCTTAATGGGCAATGAATTGATTTCAAATGAGGAAAAACTGCCTGTTGGAGACAAAAAATTTATAGCAGTTGACTCATTTAATGCAGTTACGTGGGGTTTCTCTGCAAGTGTTGGCCAAGTTGGCTCTAATGTGCCATTAATAGCTGAGAATATTGATACAAATCATTTTATTACAAAAGATCTTTCAACCAAATATCCTCAAGTTTACAATTCATGCTGTTATAATGGAGCTTCAATTCCTATGTTTTATCTTTCTGGACAAAAAGCGTTCCCATCACAGCAAAGGATAACAATAGTTCCTGCTGATACTGGCAAAGTTGTAATTGCTGCAATAGAGCCAGGTGTAAGGCTATTTACAGGCAAGGTTGTAAATGAGAGAGCCATCTTTTTTGGAATTACTGAAACAAACTATTGGACATCTGACGCAAGAAAGCTTTTCAAGAATTCAGTGCAGTATGCATTATATGGTGGAGACCAGGATGGCGATGGAATTTTGGATTCAATGGATAACTGCCCTAGCACTTCCAATGCTAACCAAGCCAATGCTGATGGGGACAGTTCTGGAGATGCATGCGATGTTTGCGCTGATGACCCTAATAATGATGTTGATAATGATAAATACTGTATTGGTTCAAGATATTTGAGCCCTAAATTGGGAGCAAATGATAATTGCCCTAATCTTGCAAATCCTGACCAATTGGATAATGAGGCAGACGGACTAGGAAATGCCTGCGACCCTGATGATGACAATGATGGAATCTCTGACTTTGATGATAATTGCCAATTCATACCAAATACTTTACAAAATGATACTGACAATGATAATATAGGAGATGCGTGCGATGCAAAACCATTTGATTTTGACAATGATGGGCACAGCGACCTAGCTGATAACTGCCTAAACATCTACAATCCTGACCAGAGCGACGTTGACAATGATGGAATTGGAGATGTTTGTGATGCAAGCCCTAATGATAACGATAATGATGGAGTGATTGACTCAGCTGATAATTGTTTAAATATTGTAAATCCTGACCAGAAAAACACAGACAATGATGCAATGGGAGATGTCTGCGATTCCGATGATGATAATGATGGTATAAATGATTTAACTGATAATTGCGAATTAATCGCAAATGCTGACCAAGCAGACTTTGATGAGGATAACAAAGGAGATGTATGTGATTCTGACAGAGATGGAGATCATGTTAATAATACAATAGATAACTGCCAGTCTATAAGAAACCTTGACCAGCAGGATCTGAACAGCAATAATGTTGGAGATGCCTGTGAAGTGAAGATTAATGAGTTCACATTACAGCCAATAACAGACTGGAATGAGGATAATACAGTTGATGATAGTGATAGGTTTGTGGAGTTGTATAATCAGCAGTCTGAGAGGATTGAGATGGATGGATGGAAGCTGATTTTCGTAGAACAAGGACAAATGGAACTGGAGAATTCCATAAATGCAAACTCATATTTTATCAAGATTCCCTTAAATGCAACTATAGAGACGCTTGTCAGGCAACCAATAGACCTTTCAATTTTTCTGTCAAGCGGAAGGCTAGTATTGCTTGATAATTTTGGCCAATTAATTGATTCTGTTTCATATGGGATTTATGATGACGGAAATGTTGCTGATAATGCGGTAGATGTTTCCAGCACCTCAAAACAGGATGAATGCCTTGCAAGATCGCCAAATGGAGCTGATACAGATAATGATGCAAATGATTTCAGAAAGCAGGCATGCAGGATCGGATTTAGCAATGATGCTGATATAACACCTCCAGTTGTCACATTGTTAAGCCCTGAAGACAATGTGCTTATAGCTGAGTCATTCACTAATTTAACGTTTAAAGCTAGTGATAATAACGCAGCAGAAGTTTTCTGCACTTTATACACAAATGTTTCTGGCAATTTTTCAGCTGGATCAACAGTAAGTGTCCAGAACAACACAGAAAGTTCTTTTAGCCTTGATGAGCTGGATGATGCCGTTTACAGATGGAATGTCAAATGCCATGACGGCAACCCAGCAAATGCGGCATTTGCAGCTGCAGACAGGCTTTTTACAATTAATGAACCTGACGGACCTATATTGTCCATAACACCAGCAAACATCACTCTCAATGAAAATGATACCTTAATAATAAATGCGTCTGCAACAGATGCTGACGGAGATTTGGTGACTATCACAATTAATGATACTGCCAGATTTATAGAAGTGCCCTTAAGCCTAACAGAGAAAAACTTTGAGTGGCATACTGGATTCTTTGATGCAGGCCAATACAGATTCCTTATAACTGCAACAGATGGAATGCTAAATGCAACCTTGCCAGTAATAGTGACAGTAAATAATGCAAATAGGGAGCCTGTTTTAACTTCACCAATCCCAACAATAGTACTTGATGAAGACTCATATTACGACCAATTAAATTTATCAGAATACTTTAATGACCCTGACCTTGACAGGCTGACATTTGATGTGAGTTCATTGAACAGCTCCGATGTCCGCATATTATTGAATGATGGAGCAGCTAACATCAGCTCATCTGCCAATTTCTATGGGACAGCTATCGCAAGGTTTAAGGCAAGTGACGGGGAGAGAGAGGTAGAATCAAATAATGTGACAATAGAAGTAAATCCAGTAAATGATAAGCCAAGAATAGATGCTATCCCTGCAAAAAGTGTTGTTGAGAGCCAAACACTAACATTTATATTAACTTCAAGCGATGTTGATGGAGATGTTATTACATACTCAACAAATGCAGGAGCTCTATTTGGCAACCTTGCAACTATAAACTCAACATCTGGATTGTTCAGATTCACTCCAGACAACAGCGTTTCAGGAGGAAATTATATTGTTGAATTCGCAGCAAGCGATGGAAATTTATTGGACAAGACTAATGCAACGATATCAGTCACACCTGCAGTTGAAATAAGAGATGTTGTGGCAACAATAAATCCAACTTTCAATGTAAATGACGGATCTGTAATACCAGTAAAACCTGGGCAGACTGTAAATCTTGCATTGAATGTCAAGAATAATATTGCAAAGCCTGTATATGGCTTAAATATCCTAGGTAAAGTTGACTCAACATTAAATATTGAAGATGCTGAATACATCAATGAGCTTCTGGCAGGCCAATCAAAACCAGTTACATTAAGTTTTACAATTCCGACAATATTATCTGCTGGATTCTATGACTTGAATATCAGCATAAATGGAATAGACATAGACCACCTAGCTCATTCAGACAGATTTGGATTTATATTAAATGTTACAAAGGACAAGGATGAAATAAAGATTGAAAAAGCAGAGTTTGATCCTTCAACAATCGCCTGTTCAGGACAAAGCAAACTTAAATTGAACATGACGAATATCGGATCATTTGACCAAGACGGTGCCGTAATAAAGGTTAGGAACGCTGCGCTAGGCCTAAATGAAACATTAGTAAGAAATATTCCTATGAACAGCTATCTTTACGAAGAAATAGCTGTAGAAGTGCCAAACAACTTGGCTGTTGGAAGCTATAACACTGATATCAGCGTTGAATACTTCTTTGTAAAACAGGCAGGGGCAACAGCAGTATTACAAAAGCAGGCATGCGGCATAATAACTTCTTCGCCTTCAGACACTAATCTAGTGATAAGCGACCATGGAAAACAAGAATTCAGAATCACAATACCATCAATCAGCGGACTGTCCACACAATGGAAACTTGACGACGCAAATGTCGGTTCACAGGGTGACCTGGGTTTGAATGTAACTGGATCAGTCATACTGATTGGGACACACAATGTGTCAGTTGAACTTTCATATTCAGGAAACGTGATTGATTCCAGAGCATGGAAATTGACTGTTGTGCCAAACAGGGCACCATCAGCAAATGCTGGAGTAGACAGGACAGAATTTGTAAATACAACAGTAAATCTTGATGGAACATCAAGCTCAGATACTGATAATGACAATTTAACTTATTCATGGAACTTTGTTTCAGGGCCAGAGCAAATAACACTTACAAATCCAACAAATGCAAGACCGAGCTTTACATCCAATAAATTGGGAGTATATGAATTCAGCCTAGTCGTAAATGACGGGATGAATTCAAGCAATGCTGACAATGTCAGGATAACTGTTGCTGAAAAGCCAAGGCTTGAAATCATTGACCTTGACGTAAGCGTCGATGATGAAGATGACAAGAATCTCAGGAACGGAGACAAGATAAGCGATGAAGCAATGCCTGGAGACAAAGTGTCATTTGAATTAGAAGTTGCAAACAACTTTGAAAGAAATTCGGATCATGATATAGAAGATGTTGAAGTCGAGATAAATATCCTAAACATTGATGATGGCGATGACCTAGATGAAGATTCTGAGCAGAATGATATAGATGCTGGAGACAGCGAAGACTTTGATGTTGACTTTGAGATACCTTACGATGCAGAAGAAGATATCTATGATGTTGAGATCAGAGTTACTGGAGATGAAAAAGACACCAACATCGAACATGAGATTATCTGGAACCTCAGGCTTGAAGTCGAGAGGGAAAAGCACGACATAAGGATAATAAGCACGTCTTTGAATCCACAGACAGTAAACTGTGAAAGAAGAAGCACCCTTAACATCTTTGCCACAAATATAGGGCAGGATGATGAAGATGAGTCATCAATCTCAATATTCAATGAAAAACTCAAACTTGACATAAGAGAAGAGGGAATTGAGCTGGACAACAAGCAGGATGACAGCGACAGCAGATACATCAACAATTATAATATTGACGCAGGCAAAGCTGAACCTGGAACCTATCCGATAACTGTAACCACATATTATGACAGTAGAAGTATCAGCGATTCACAAACATTAAACCTAAAAGTAGAGAAATGCACAGTCAAGCAAGAGACAGAACCATTGTTGGCAACTCCTGACACAACTGCCAAAACAACCAAGAAAAAATCATCTGAGAGCGTTGTGTTAAAATATCTGGATCAGGGAATTGCCGGCGCTGCAGGAATGATAGAGGCAGTAACAATATCTGAGCCAGCAACTTTTGTTCGAAGAAATGTAAGCAATGTTGTGATATTGCTGATATTGGCAATAATCCTAATAACCGGCTTGATCCTTTACCTTGCCGGATACATAGCTGTGAAGTCATCCAAAAATGGAAAAAAGAAAGTTGAGAAGGAAAAATTGACTGAACAGCCAAAGGCAAGGAGAGGCAGAGGAAAGAACACTGTGCTTACCAATTTTTAGGGTTTGATAATATTCTTGTTTTTTAATTTTTTATTGTTTTTATTTAAGTAATAATTACTACTTTTAAGTAACGATAAATTTATAAATAGGAACTAATTACCTAAACATACAGTAAGATAATTATTAGGCAGGAGGATTAAAAATGGCAGATAAAGATAAAATCTTAATTACAAGAAAAGAAGTTGTTGAAGCACAAGAATTCTATGCAGACAGGACAGATAAAGCATTAAAAGAACTTCAAGATTCAAACAAAGAGGCAATATTTGTGCCGCAATTAATGGATGCAAGAATAGATGCAGCAAAAGGCACACAAATGTGGACAAATTGGTACTGCACAACAAGCATCAGAGCAACAGGAAGAAGCAAACCATCAAATATATCACAAAAAGGAGGAACACCATTTGTAGTATACGCACACACCCAAAACCATTTTTCGAATCCAACCAATATAACAACTGCAATCGAACAAGGCCTAATTCATGGAGCAGGAATAATACCGCAAGAAGAATTCCAAAGGCTACTAGACTTAAAAGATGACGAAAAAGTGTTCGTGATCGATTACGAGACATTAAGGAATTCAAAATCAGATGTAATAGCTGTAAAAGATGCTTTAAAGCACCCACAAACAACCCCATTTATTGGCGGCACAGAAAGAGCAGAAGCATACTTAAAAAGCCACCAAAGAGTAATTGGAGACCAAATAGGCATGTATCATACTGATGATTTGGCAGACAAGCCAGTTGGACGTCTGCTTTTTGTTGGCGACGACTACGTCGGCAGCCTCGGTGGCGACAATCTCCTAATCATCAATGGCCGTTTCCTCGGGGTACCGAAAGACGCGCAAAGCACGCAGCAAAAAAATGCGCCAACACAAAAACAACTAATGCATATTTTAGACGAATTTGTGGCACCAGACAATAGAGATTCATTAACAGAAAGACTAGCTAGATTGTATCAATAGATTCATATTTTCTTGCTTTTATTGCCGATGCTTATGATTTATGGTTTACCTTTATATTGGTTGTTAGACATTTATTTCCGGGAATTAGCCAATTGTTTGTAAGCCCGATACATGTTGTTGAGATGAGGCATCAAAACTTTTGTCCAGGTCTCAATCCTTTTATCGAACAGTTCCTGAGTCTTGTATTCAGATGCACTAACCAATGACCAGTCTGGATTAAAAAGATCTGCAATCGGCACCATCATGCCTATCTTTAATGCTCCTTCTTTGGGCTTAACCTCTCCGTCAGTAAACATTGAATAGATAAGGCCAAAATGAACCCTGTCAACAGGTTCGTCTCTCGCAAGCAAGACGCCCTCAAATTTAGGAGCTGTAATATTGCCTGTGATCTCAACTTCTTCCCTGAATACTTCTCTTTGTATTGATGATAGGACATACTCAGGACCATCAGCTTTTACAATATGGCCTCCAAGACCGATAGCATGTTTCTTGAACAACTTAGTTTCGCCGTACAATTGAATATCGCTAGCTCTTACCTGGCAAAAAACAGCATGATCAGGATTGAAAACAATTACATATGGCACAATCTGAAGAATAAGTTCATCATCCTCACAATCATATCTTGAGTGAAAAAAACCATTACTTATATCGTTAAACAAATTGTTTGATTGATCTTCTGATAATGGCTCAAAACCTTCACCTCTCAAAAGATATTTCTTCAGGACATTTGTATCCTGCACCAAGACCATCCTTGACAGTTTAGCATAGTTTTTTGCTGCAAGCCTATAATCAAACGCTTTAAAATGCTTTGAAACTCTAGGTCCCATCTGGCCTTGATAATGAGAGCCAATTTCTTCACCATACAATTTATCAGGTATATCCTGGCATCTGAACAACTGCAATTTGCTAAGTGGACTGTTATCTGTGAATGTCAAATTTCTTAATTCCTCTGAAATCACTTCATAAACCAGGTCTCCTGTGAAGAGGTTGTCGATATAACCTGCAAGATGAAGCCTTGCCTGCGCTCCAATATGGGAATGGTCCATCAACTCCGCACTTAGATGCTTTGGCATCCCAAGAACACCTTTTGAAACAAAAAGATATCTTTGGTTTGTCTCTAACTCAACTTTTCTGTCTTTTGCAAGCATTGGCAAGAAAAAATCTTCTGCATCATACATATAATTCTTTTTCAAATCAATAAATGTTGGGTTATGCCTTGCCATAAGCGCAACAATACCATCTGAATGCTCGCCGCTGAGGTCTAAATGCAGCTGCAAGCCATTATTAATGATGGTTTTTAGAGGTGACAAAGCATCACCAACCCTGTTGTATAAGATTGGGTGTTTCTCCAGCTCAGCAATAATCTCAGCATCACTCAAACGTGCATCAAGACCTTGGAAAAATCTAAGCTGACTTAAAGCCATTCCTGGATAAATAACTGCATTGAAAGCAAGAGGTTGGACAAGAAGCCATTGATCAAGAAGCCTGTCAAAACAGGTATTAATCTCATCAAAGCAAGGATTATAATCGCTCATATTACGGGTGCTGAAAAAAAGCCTGCCAAATGTGCTTTTTGGAGATGATTTAACAGTTTGTTCAGGACTGATCATTATTTTTTCTACAAGCGGAAAAAGGTAAGAATGGCCCTTGATCAATAGAAATCCTCCTGAAATATTAGCTTTGGGCCTTTCTCTTCTTGGCAGACGGAGCAAGGTTTGATAAACCTGCTCATGCGCCTGAGGCTGAAACACTTTATCAAGTATGAAAACCTCATCACCAATTATTGGATCCAATGAAGTTGGCTGGACTCTTGATTCAAGGCGAGCATCCTTGAACATGCCTCTTCTTATCCTATTTTCCGGATCATCTTTTTCATATTGGCTTAGATTTGAAGCTGAAGTGACTATGCTTCGATTCAAAATAAGGTCTCTTATCTGCTGTGAAACTAAGCAAAAACCTTTATGATTCACCATACAAAGACTATCATAAAATCCATTTAAATTGATTTATATTCTCTAAAAAACCGTTTAGAACTTATAGTTTAGCTACAGCAGATGATAATTTTGCAATCTTGCCAAAATTTAGTGCCATTTTTTCATTTGCATCAATGATTGCTGCCCTCAAATAGGTTTCATCAACCAATAAATTGCTTTCAGCGCCGATCAAAGACTCCACATTCTCTGTCCCGATAATCTCGATAACAATCTTTTTGTGCAGCGATATTATTCCAGAACGCTTCAAGCCAAGGCCCTTAATAAGAATTAACAAGTTGTCTGCATCCTGAAGAGAATTACAACTGACATGAAGTATGACCGATTCAAACTTGAACCAGAGCTTTCCTTTAAACGGTTTTTTTGTTGCTGATAAAACTTCATTAATATCTGCTAATTCATGTGTTACATACATCCAGCGGCAGTTCTGTTTTTTGTCGTCTGGCTTTTCAATCAGCATGATCCTGCCTGAACATGAGCTTGATGTATAATAATTGCTCTTGCTGTTTATGAGATTAATGAGGCTTTCGATATTTGTATCTATGCTGTTCTTTTTTGACTTGTCAATTTTCCCCAGAATATCTTTTTTCTGCCTGTCAAAATCCATTTTTCAAGTAAATGATGAACCGCTATAAAAAGATAGCACATTCTTAATTGGTCACAAATCAACTTTTTATATAATGCAAAAGAACAAAATATTTAAATCAAAGATGTACTGATATAAATAATGGCAAATAAAGAGCATGACACAATACTCAGCGCGCAGGCACATAATATAGGGAATGAGAAAGGAATACTGCTAAGATTAAATGAACGAAAGCACTTTATTGACCTAGGTGCACATAGTGGCTGGATTTGGCTTGATCTAAGAAGCGCATATGAACTGGACCTTGCTCCCAAGAATTATAAAGATATGAAATCAGCTGAACTTGATGATTGGGCTAAGAAGAATCTACCAGGAAACAAGATAACACTAGTAACAAAAATTGCAGGCAAAATTCCTAAGGAGCTGGAAGCTGCGTATAAGGAGTGTTTGGTGTACGCTGAGCAATGTGGAGTGAGGACAGAAATTGAAGATGCTGTTTCAAAAATGTCCAAGATCAGATCTGATGAAGAGCTTATGGATCTTATTACCAGAGATATCAACTCAATATTTGTGAACCTATCAGATAAATTATTCAATTCAGCAGAAACTGGAAGGCAAAAAGGATATTTATTTGAAGAGCTTGTTATGAATTATGTTAGGAATTTTTTTCCCAGATATGTTAAATGGCTCGGATTCCATATATTAGTAGATGTGCCAGTGCCATTAAAGAATTATTATCAGCCAGAAGAGCATCAATTTGTTGGTAGTAGAAGAAGGTATGAGGAGTTAGGTGAACAAATGATAGTGGGAATAGCCGAAGTTGGAGTATATAAGCCTTTGGAACATGGAGCGAAAGATTTCATAAGAAAGCCGGGTGTGATTGTAAATAACTGATAAATGGATCGAAGTTTGTCAATGGATTAAGTTTGAATTTGATTTTTATTTATTATTAAAATAATTCATTCAACTACTATCAAAAAGCTCGAATAATCCATATTACCAGCAAAATCCTTTGCTTCAATTATGAAATTATGGTCGCCTTGCTTAAATGTGATTTTTTTGGCAAAATAGCTGCATCTACTGCAGAGCCTTTTTGACTTGTTGTTTTCATATAAAGTCAGAGTATCCACTTGCTCTGAAATGCTGATATTGAACAAGACTGACTTTGGAATGACCTTTTCGTCTTGCTCAAAACTTTTTGGAGAATAAATCATAATATTGGGCTTAATAGTGTCAACATTGATCTTCTCTATGCTTGAATTAGACTGAAGCAATTCGCCTGTGACTGAAAAAAAGAAAGAGACTTGATCCTCAATCTGGGAGAAAGTGATATCTTTTGTGCACCTTATCCTCCTTCCAAGATCAACACATTCCTTGGATTTGTTAATTGTAAACTTGGTTGATGGTGGAGATAACGGCTGAAGATTGCTTAAAAACAACAAAACCTCTTTATAATATCTTGTATCTGTGTCAAAGTCAACATTAAAGCTTACTTTACCTGGAAAATAGCCTTTATCAGGTAAAATATCATAAATCTTTGGCGGATTAATCTCAACAGTAAAGAATCTGGTGATATATATTGATTTGTTTTCGTTGGCAACTGTCAAATTGTGTTTTCCACTCTTCAACGAGATTGTTGCATTAAATATGTTGCATGATTTGCATTTTGCCATGTTTTTAATCGGTTTTCCATCAATAAAAACACTGATATCAGCGAAATTATACGCTATATTGACAGAGGTTTTTCTTCCAGAATAAACTTTCTCTTCGGGAGAATATATGATAATCTCAGAATTGCTCTGATTTGAAGAATTGGAATTGTTTGATGTGCAATGGATTTTTGGAAATTCACTGAAATTTCCTGAATATTTGTCTGAATTAAGGCCAGTAACAGAATAACAATTGTTTGAATCATTTGCCTTATTGCAAGTTTTAAGATTCTGACTGCATGAAGAATAATTTGAGCATTTCCAATTTGGGATGCAATAATCACAGAATAATGTCTCATTAACAGGAAGGCTAGATGAGCAATTGTTCTGGTCAATATAGTATCTTAAATATGTGTCTGTTTTTGCGCATGAGGTATTGAAAATCTTAATGTCTGGTGAGCATATATCAATAAAGCTTACAAGGCCATATCCATAAGTTGTGTCAAATCCTGATTTGCCTAAATCATTTGCTGTTGAGATTAATTTATTTCTTATCTCTTCATTTGAAAGCGAACTGTCTGCAGACCAATAAAGCGCTGCCACACCAGCAGCATGAGGTGCAGACATTGATGTGCCTGAAACCAGCCAAAATTCATTATTCAGTCCAGTAGTTGTGATATCAACTCCTGGCGCAACAAGCTCTTGCTCATTTCCTATACTTGAGAATGCGGCAATTGCAGATGATTGGTCTACTGCACCAACAGCAATAACTGAATCATATTTTGCAGGGAAAAATATAGGAGGACCTGCTTCATTGCCTGAAGCAGCAAGAAACAGCATTCCGTTAGAATAGGCTTCATCAAGCTTTTCTTCAAGAAATGTTGAGCCAGATTCAGAGCCAAGGCTCATTGAGAAAATTTTGATATTATTAGCCTCTGCCCAATCAATAGCATCAATCAAAGCGCTTACATAACCCTGGCCGCTATTGTCAAGGACTTTTAGAGAATAAAGATCTACATCTGGAGACACTCCAACTATGCCATAACCGTCAAGAGCTGCTGCCAATGTACCTGCAACTGCTGTGCCATGACCATAATCATCCAAAGGGTCAGAATCATTATTGACAAAATCATAACCCCCTATATAAGAAGTTGACAGATCAGGATTATTATAGTCAATTCCAGAATCTGCAAGAGCAACCTTAACACCTTTGCCTGTAACATTATGTTGATGAGCGTAAACTGCATTTACATTAACAATTCCATAAGGAGTGTAGTCTGCCAATGAATGGATTTTTATATCTTCTTCCCAAGCAATAATGTTTTTGTCAGAAGCTAGCATTGATAAATTCTGTTCGCTTAGATTAAGAACATCTATCATTAAATTATCAACATGGATTTGTGCGACTAATGAGTAATTGCTAGCAATATTTGGTGGTTCCCTATATTTTACCATAACTCTTTTATATGTTATTCCATCAAGGCTTGATGAAGCAGGCTGTGCTGAGATATTGGAAGCAAGAATTACAATTAGGAACGAAATTATTAGCAATAGATGAATTAATTTACTGATTCTACCACCCATTACAAAGGGTTTGTTAAGTGCATATTTAAAGTTTTATATAGACTAGAATCAACAGAGAATATCAGGCTAAGCTTCTATGATTTTCCTCATGCTGGCAATAAAAGATTGCGCCTGCTGATAATATCTCTCATATTCCTGGCCAGATATCTGCCTGATTTTTCGTTGGTTTATAAGCTGCTGGAGCTTAAAAAAATTAGCCATGGTAAGAGAATAAGACTTATCAAGATTGCCTTGCTGGACAAACTCTTTATCAAGCAAATCTGAAACATGATCAGGGCTTACAGGAACATGACCTTTTTTCATAAGAGCAGCGTGAGCAGAATCAATAACAGCCCAATACAGGTCTATTGTTGCCTGTAATATGCGCCAGTCAGAGCTTTCTATCGATGCAGGAGACCTTAATGAATACAAAATAATGCTTTCATTGCTTGGCTTAACATATCCTCTCCTAAGCAAAGCTTTTACTGGCTGAAAAAACCCAGGATCAAAAGTTGGAATGCCTTCCCGGATAATATTCATTGCAATCGGGTCTCCATTCCTTGTGTAATTCCAGAATTCTGTGAGAGGCATATGAGTTATATGGATGTTTGGTGAAACTTTTTTTGCTATTTTTGATGTGATTAGAATATAGCTTTTAATGATGTCAGGATTGTAATTCTCAGGCAGATCATCAAAGATGACCAAAAGGTCTATATCACCAAGTTTCCGGCTTTTCAGGCCCCGGGCACCGCTGCCAAAAAATACTATACATTTGACAAATCCTTTAAGTTCCTTTAGGATTTCATCTGTGAATTTCCTTGCTACCTTTAACGATTGCTCTGTTTCCTCAGGAACTGCCCTAATGCCGCGTATCTTAAAGTTCATTAATTATTGTCTTTTTTCCATGCTTTATATAGTTTGTTAACTATTTGAGAGTATACACAATAATCTTAAAGTATTTACAGCAAGGAAATGTTTATAAAGAAATTGTATAGCAATTGTATAATGCGAACCAAAGCCAAAGTAAAAACCAGAAAAACGCTTAAAATCCAGAAAAATAAATCAGAAAGCAAAAAGAATGCAGATGTGGAAAAGCCTGCCAAAGATATTATCGCAAAAAAAACAGAGGAAAGCCTTGAAGAAAAGATAAGAAAGATTATAAAAATACTTGCTGAAAGTCAACTTAGCAAAGATTTCACACCAGAAGTTGTAAATGCGCAATTGACACAATATCAAAGCAGTTTTCAATATGATAGCAATATTCAATATGGAAAGAGTTCAAGCAATGATCAGCAGACAAATTTCTATGAGATATATTCAAACAGATCTGAAAAAATTGAAGTAGAAAATCATATATCTGAAGATAGCATAAGAGATATAACAGAAGATAAAAAATTGGCAAGTACTGGAGAGTTCAACGGCTCTGGAAAATATGTAAGGGTTGAGACAAGGCAGCAGTTTGAAGACTACAAACTTTCTTTTGAGAATTTTATTTGGCTTAGGGTCAAATATGATTTGAGCTTGACGTGAAAATGGAATTATTTGAAATTAAAAAAAGTATATTATAGGATTTCTAAAGTGCGAAGCAATATAGCGAAGGAGCTGCTTTGGCAATCATGTAAAATGAAGGCATATACGTGTGATAAACCATAGTCATTAACTTATTAGTAGTTACAAATAGAAAGATTTTTAAACTATCTAGTAATAACACTGGCTATGGAATTAGCAGATATTAAAGCGATGAATCTTAAAACAGGACAGCATGTTGAGATTAGGTATCCTGATGAACAGGGAAATCTTGAGTCTAGATGTGGTTGGTTTCGACAATTATTTGAATTGCCTGAAGGTATGACTGAAATACCCCCTGAATATAGGTCTAGTTATCCAATTGTTCCCTTTATCGAAATCGCATTTAGATTAGAAAGAAATCAATGCCCGAGAGACGTGGTTCAATATGTTCCCGATAAGATTTGTTGGTTAAGAGAATTGAAACCAACTATTTAATTGTAGATTCATTGCGAGCCAAAAACTCTTTCTACTATTAGCCGATTTTTTATAGAGATTAACATATATTAAACATAATTTAATTAAATTTAATAACAGAAATTGGTTTGAGAATCACAACAATTTCCTGAAAAATAATTTTTATTGGCACTAAGAGCAAGAAAAGATCTTTTCCCACTACTCCAACGGTGCCTGGCTCCAAAGAGTCCACTCCCTCTGGTCAGGAGCATAATCAGACCTTATGAAATATGCGCTTGGCTGGATGAATTTGTGATATTGCTCGTTAATGTCAGGAAACCTGAATGGAAGGCCTGTTGCTTCATAGCCAGAGTAAATTGGAGAGCCAAACGCTTTCCAGGTCTCATACAAAATCCTGTTTGCGCCAAATCTTTCTTCTTCATGGCCTTCAGAAACAATCGCGCCTTTAAAGCCATGTTCCTTGAATTTCTTAACTGCCTCTACAACAGGAAAAATTCCCTGCCCTGGAGGCAAATGACCGTGGGCTGCTGATGCGCTGTCAACTGCCTGGATTGCTCCAACTGTTCCAGATTTTGCTAATCTTTCAGACTGCTCCAAAAACCATTTGTTAAAACTTTTAAGGCGCTCATCTTCAGATTCACCATCTTTTCTCCTGTAATGGGCAAGCCACATTCCAAGATGAGATGTATCAAACAAGCCTTTGATATGTGTTTCTGCCTTTTTCTTTGCAGCATCTTCACTCATATTGTAATCCTGTATCAAACGATCAGCCATCTTTTCCCTGGATTTTTGTACTATCTCAAGGAACTCGTCAGGATGACCTCCAAAACCATAAGGCCAGCCAAGCTCTGGGCCGACATACAAAGGTTTAGTCACTTTAGGATTAGATTCAGTCTCATTCATCGCAAAAATACCAAGCTCTGCATAGCTTTCAAATGTCCTTGGCTTTGCAAATTTTTCAGGAGTCATAATATTTTCCTTTCTTCTCTCAAGCTCCTGGACTTCCCTCATCTGACCAACAACCATATCTTTTGCGTAATTGATTCTTTGCTGGATCTGGTCAATTTTTTGCTTAACCATCTCATCTTCATACGGAGGCTTCTCACCAAGAAGCCTTAAAGTTTCCTGATCTTCTTTTGCGAGCTTGGAACGCATTATCTCCCTTTGCTCTTCAGAAAGATCCTTTTCGCGAAGTTCTTTAAGCGTTTTATATCGCTCCTGATATTTTTCAAGTTTTGCCATATCATTAGCCATATCTCCTTTATGGTATTCAGCCCAACCTCTTGCTATCTGCTGCCTAGTCTCAATGTTGGCTCTTATGAATGCTTCTTCTAGCGATATTTTTTCATCTTCTGAAAGCTGTTCAACACTTTTGCCAAGTTTTTTAGCTAACACCTCGTTCTGCTCTCTTGCTTCATCTTTAAAATCATAATAACCCATCGGCTTCAGAATAAATTGATTGTTCTCACGATCAAATTTAGGAACCCTTTTTTCTCTTGGGACAACTTTGCCTTGATAATCCACATATTCTTTTTTGTCATTCTTCTCCCATTCTGGATAATCAATTGTCTGATTTAACCTTATCTCCTCGATAATCCTTCCAGTCTGCTTGTCAACTAAAGTTTTCACAGCCTTGTCATGCTCTTCTTTGTGAAGATAAAACATAGGTTCTCCTTTCTTGTCTTTTGGATTCCATGAAGCGTCAAATATAGTCCTTGGAAACTCCTGGCTCCAGATATCAACCTCTCCACCACCAGCAATATCTGCAACAAACTTTATAGCATCACGGACTTCATCAATATCCTGCTGCCTTTTCTGGTCGGAGATAACTCCTCTCTGAGGATCATAGCCAGAGAGGTTTGACATCGAAGAAGTCGGCATCTCAACACCCTCAATAACTACACCAGTAGCTTGTGTTACTTCTCTTATTGCCTGCCTGACTTCTTTACCATATGCTTTTGGCCTTCCTCCAATCGGTTGATTTGAAGGAGTAGTCATCGCAATCTGGATACTTCCGGCTCCTGCACGAATAGCTGCATTAATTGTCTGAAGAATATGAGCACCTGTCCTTGGATCACTCTCAGGAACAGTCTGCCCCAATTCTTTAAGAGGTATGATTGGCTGTTCAATAACTGTTTTTCCAGGCTCGTAAACCTCAACAGGCGGATTATAGCCGCGGTCTAATGAGCTGTAATATGCTGTTTTGAATTCTACCATTTTTTTGTTTCTGCTTTGTTATTAAATTATTATTATTTGAATGAAAAGTTTATAAAACTGGGTTTGATGTCTGATCTTCCACAACTTTCTGCAGCTCAGCTAAATATTGAAAAGCAGCTTTCCTGTATTCATCATATTGCTCTCCTTTGATGTCAGCTATATCTTTATGAATAATCATTTTTGAGACATCATAAAGTGTGCGCATGGTATTTGGGCAGGTTTTTGATACCAAGCCTTTTTGGGCAAGATAAGTATCAACAAAATCAGCTAGATGCTCTGGAGAAGGAGGAATAATTCCAAGCTTCATCAAGGCAGCATGGCTGATGTTAGACGCAGACCAGTAAAGATCAATAGTTGCCTGCATTAAATGATATCTTGAATTCTGCAAAGTTGTCGGCGCGCGATAGAAATAAGTCCAGACACTTTCCTCGCTAGGCCTAATCCTACCGTTTTCAAGCAAGAACTGGACTGGTTCAAAAAAACCCATATCAATAAGAGCAACACCTTCTCTCAAGAGATTAATAGTATGCGGATCTCCAATCTTAACATGCTCCCAGAAGCTTGAAAGCTTCATTGTGGTTAGAGTTATTCTAGAATCAGTGCTCTCAATAATTTTCTCTGAGATTATCCTGTAAGTCTCAACCATCTCATGAGATATTTCAAAAGATATATCATCAGTAATTGCAATAATCTTGATCGTTTCCGGGCTATCAGCACCATGAAGAACTACAACTTTCACAAAATCACCTATCTCTTTCAGAAGCTTTCTTGCAAAATTATAGGCAATATCCAGCTTTTCCTTGCTATAATTAACATTATTTTTTGAGACCTTTCTCTTTATCCTAAATTCCATATGACAAAAATTAGCATTTGATATATATAAAGCTTATTGATTTTTTATGAAAAAAATCCTACAAGTGACCTCCTCCCCGCCCTAAAGGGTTGCTCGCTGCGGCTCGCAATCCCTTCGCTTCGGCTTCGGGACGGGGCTTCCGGTGAAGATCTAATAAGTTGTTAATTGCGTTTGATGTATGTCGGCTTGATTTCTCACATATTTATCTACCACGTCAATTGTTGTATATCCGACACTGTTTGCGCATGCTCCTGGCGCAAAGAAATGATGCTTAGGATATCGTAAACAAAATTTTGGTTGCCGCCGAAATAATTGATAACTCAAATTGCCTTTCAACAATTGAAGTGCTTTACTCTGACTCATTGAAGGTGGAAGCTCAACACTTGCATGAATATGCTCCGGCATCACAAACAATTCACGAAATACTATTCGGTGCCGTTGCGCGGTCTCCTGCAAGATTTCTTCCGCTAAATTTTTATACTCATCCTGCCTAAACATCTTATATCTGTATTTAGTGCACCACTCCAAATGATGCACATTCACACCAACCTTATGCGCAAACTTTTTTAATTCCATTTTTGCTCGTCCTCCGACGAGTAAAGCTCACGCTAACTCTGCTAAGTTAGTGCGTGACGCTGCTTACGCTCGTCACGCATTTTTTTATTTTCAGAATAGAAAAAGGTTGTTATGAGCCATTCATCTCACACACTAAAGTGTGGAGATTTCTGGCTCAACTGATATTAAGAAATTATTCGGATTACTGATGCCTATACTGCTTTTTTGACCTGTCTATGTCTATTCCAAGAAGCTCTGCAACTTCCTCGCTTTGAGTCTTGTAAATGCCTGCCTCAGCATCTCTTCGTCTGCCATCCATCTCCTTGTTTATATTGTAAAGCTCCATCTGCTGCCTATTGTTGATGTAGCCCTGAGATTCTCTTGATTCATAGATCTCTTCCCTCTTATGATGAAGGTCAACTGTGCCAAGACTATGAATATATTCCTGGTTTTGCTTCAGTTCTTTTTCGCTGACTTTGGGCTTTTCCTGGGATACCTGCTCTTCAAGATTCTTTGCTTCCTGCTGGGTTATTTTTTGAGATTGGGTTTTCTTCCTATCCACAAACCGCATTGTAGAGAATGCATCTTTTTCCTCTTCTGAAAACAGGCTCTCAATATCAACTGCTTTTATCTGCGGTATGGGGACCTTTCTTAGCAATTCTGCGTTTTCCTCTGCTTCATCTTCAGAGTCCTTAATCGCTTTTTGCGCTTCCTCAATTTCCTTTTTTCCTTTTTCAGAGATTTCCTTAAGCTTTCTTATCCTCTCTTCAGGAGGGAGCTTTTTTAGATCATCAATTTCTTTCATAAAGCTGAAAAAAGCTGATAAGAATATAAATGTTTTGTGGTGGATTAGGTAATTTGTGATTAGTTATATCATTCTAAGATTGGCATAATCTGCATGATTATAACAATTTATTGATTGAACTTAAAAAAAATAAATGATTTACGTTTTCAAGCTCACAACATGTTTGGTGAAAACGCAAGGAAGCAGAATGTTGACATTAATGAATTAATTAAAATTAAAAAAATTGATAAAAAATAAGTTACGTTTTCAACCGCAATATGCATTTGGTGAAAACACAAGGAAGCAGATTATAAAACTAAGAAAACTGATTTAATAGATAAGACAGGATTTACCAGGCCATCATCCGATGGGCTTTCTTGTAATTTTTATAGCAAGTCCACATGACCTTTTTTGCGAGTGCTTTTGCTTTGCCCTCCTCGCTTTCAGATTTAAGTTTGGGCAGTTCATCCTTTGATTTTGGTTTTGGCAAAAATGCTCCTCCAAGATCACCAAAGCCGCCAATAAGCGCAGAGAATGGGCTAGTTAGCCGAGGAACTTCTTTTTTAACTTCATCTTTGCTTATTTTTTCTCCTTCCTCTTCAAGATATCTTTTCAGATCATCACCTAATGCATCCATTGCAGCCTTTAAGGAGCCGTCTGCGACTTCCATTATGTCAAAATTTTCATCTTCGCGCATCTTTTTGTAATTGTCAATGTCTTCCTGCGACCAACTATAGCTTCTCATTGTCACAGAAACACGGCCTACATGGATTGGCCCTCTCTGATATCCTTCTGCCTGATAGCTTAAAGTTGGCCTTGTCCTGTAATCCATATGGACAAGTATGACACCATAATATTTTTTATTGCCTTGAGGCAAAGCTCTTGCAAGGAATTCTGCCTCAACTACAGATCCCTCAAATGCCCCTATTATGTCAGGAGTTTCTGTCCATTTCTGGCTTCCGGTTATTCTTTTCACATTTTTCAAATAAGGTTTTATCCAGCCTATATACATAAGGATAATATTATAATGATGCCTCAAATATTTGAGCATAAAGCTTCTCCTGTTCTTAAGCTCTTTTTCTGTATGAATCTTCCAGGTAAGATAACTTCTAAGCTTTCTTTTTAGCAGGCTTCTCACTCGCTCATTGAAATCCATCTTGTCTACAATTGAATCAACATCCTCTATTTTCACAGGATGTGTTGTGAAAAAAAGATCGGGCAGAGCTGTGAACTGCAATTGGGTCCCCAAACCAAGAACAGAGCTTGGATTCTTAGCGCCTCCTTCAACAACATCAACATATAATCCTTTTAAAGTTGACTCTGCGCTGTTCCTTGAAGGGCTGCTTTTGCTGTCAGCATCTTGATAGAGAGAAAGGCGCTCATCAATTATCCTTAATTCACGAACCATCTGGAACAGCTGCTTGACAAAACCGCCAATATTGCCCAGATGCTTTCCAATCTGCTCCTGCTGCATCTGAAGCCTTTGCTGCTGGACACCCCAAAAAGAGCTCATCTCAGAAGCTGTAAAAAGATCCATGATCTTATCAACAATTGGAAAGCCAAGAGAGTCTCTAAGATGGTCTAATATCCAGAAATAGGTCTCTTCAATTGAAAGCTGATAAGATTCAAAGACAAGTCGATATCTTGAAACAGGCTGAGGATAATCAACTTCAACCACCTGGTCTCTGGCTCTCTCTACCCAATCCAGTTTTTTAAAGTGAGGTTTACCAAGAATCTTCTTCTCTTCTTTCTCCTCTTTTTTTGCTGCCATATTTTCGTTAATTATCTTAAATTTTTCAAACTATAAAATATTTATCGGCATTAAGCATTTTTATCTGTAAATTTTTCAGACTTATCATATTTTAATACCACCACTGAGCCAACAACATCTATCAGCTCTGAAGACGACTTTTGTGCCAGCTCTTTTGCAAATTCATGCCTGTCAAAGCTGTCAGTTATTGGTTTTAGCAACTTTACCTTAATTAATCTTCTTATCTTAAGCTGCTTCTTGATCTCAGCAATCTGAGATTCTGACAAGCCTCTCTTGCCTATCCAAACGCTTGGATTTAAGTTTTTCGCCTTTTCCTTAAAGAACTTTTTTGTGTTTATCATGATGAGAGCTTTATTGGATGCCTATGGCCCAGCATTTTCCTCCTTTTCAATTCATTTATGTGCTTTATCTTTGTTTCGATAAATTTCCTGAAATTTGATGTGACATCTTCAAGCATTAATGAAACACGGTCACCACCCAAAAAGTGAGGCAAAATAACATAATCTGCCCCATAATCATAGAGTTCAAGAGCATCATCAATATCTGTTGCTGTGACAAATATGACTATATTCTTATTTTTTTCTTTTACAGTCTTCATTAATGTTTTGTTTGCATCCACTGTAGGGATTGTAGAGATTATCAGCCTTGTCTTTTCGTAATCCAGATGATCCAAAATCTCCTGGTCACCAATGTCTCCATAGATACAGGGTATCTTCACATCTATCAATTTCCTGATGACATCTGGATTAAAGTCAACTACAAATACCTTTTTTCTCAATTCTTTCAATGTCCTGAGTATGGCATAGCCAATCCTATCATAGCCTATTAAAATAATTTCATAGCTCACTTTTTTTGGCTTATACTCCAATTCTTTAATCCCATTGCCGAATATTGTGAAAAAGCCAAGATGATTGGAGAAGAGCTTATACAACTGCCTGTCATATTTATTAAAGTAAGGTGTCAGCCCAATTGTGACAATTGAAAGCACTATTATGAAATTAAAGATATCATGAGAAATATGCCCTAAAGCAAGGCCTTGTGCGCCAATTATCAATCCAAACTCGCTTATCTGGGCCATATTTAGGCTTGCCAAAAACGAAGTTCTTTTTGTATATTCAAAAAATGAGCAGATGAACATTGTGATAAGAGGCTTAATTAGGAGTATTAACATTAGGAGAATAATTATAGGCCAGATTATTGGACCTAGAGCAGAAATTGTCAACTCAGTGCCCAAAGTAACGAAAAATATGGTTGAAAAGAAATCCCTTAATGGCTTGACTCTTCCAATAATCTCAAAATTGTAAGGAAGATTTGCCAAAGTAATTCCAGCAATAAAAGCGCCTATTGCAATCGAGAGGCCAAATGAATAGCTCAATAATGAAAAAAAGAACAATAAGGCCATTGCTGACAGGAAAAGAAATTCCTGTGATTTGGCTGCAAAGCCAAATATTTTTGGGATCAATAATTTGGATGCCAGCAAGGCAAGCATAAACATTGCCAATACCTTAAAGATAGATAAGAAAATGCTTACAACATTTGGACTGCCAACAGCTGAAAATATGGAGAGGGCAACTATTGCCAAAAGGTCTTCCATCAATAATATACCAATCATAATCCTTCCATGAAGAGTCTCCAATTCCTGCCTGTCAGACAAAAGCTTGACAACAATTGTTGTTGAGGAAAAAGCAAGGACAACAGCAAGATAAGCTGATTCCATGTTGGTGAAGCCAAAAAATGCCACAACTATAAAGCCGATTGTAGCGATTATAAGAGATCTTGTAGTGGCACCAAAAGTTGCAATAAAGCTTATATTCCTTAATTTCTTTAGGCTTAATTCAATGCCAACGACAAACAAAAGCAATGCTACACCTATTTCTGACAATAGACGGATGTTCTGCATATCAGTAATCAATGCCAAACCATAAGGGCCGATCAGGATTCCTGTCAGAATAAATGAAGGGATCAATGGCTGTCTGAATATCTTTGCGATAAAAGCTATCAAAGTTGCAACAAGTATAATTACTCCAATATCAATAAAGATGTTGCCGCTGGTGATTTCAGTCATTTTTTCACCTTTAACTGCTTAGAAAGAATAAAACCTTCTGAATGCTTTTTGAATGATAATTCCATCCCTTTATCTAACCCTTCATATTCTGCTAGGCGTTTTGGAATAGTGATGACCAATTGCCCTGACCTGAGTTTTTGGATTTTGACCATTTGCTAGCTGTTTGATTAATTTATATATGAAACTGGAAATATACTATTATTTTTAACATTTTTTTAAATATATTTAATAATATTTGATATAATAGTATATAAATCTTTCGGAGAAAATGATTTAATATAGATGAAATAGCTGAACAACAAGTTGCCATAAGTTATTTATACTTGAATAATATGATTTTATCCATGAAAGACTCATTCAAAGCATATCGCACAAGGATAATGATTAATATGGACAAAGCCGGCATCAGCCAAGATAACTTAATGACTCCTGGAGATGTGGACTGCTACATAATCATGATTTACTGGGAAAGCAGAGCTAACTTTGGATTAGATAATAAAAAGCATTCATTCGGCATGATGCTACATCTAAGCACAGACAACTTAAATGAAACAATGATAATTCTTGAAAGTGAGCTCGCAAAAAACAGGAGGCTGTTCCAGAATGCTGCCAAGCAGTCAATTGTTATAATTCATAAAAATATTGAAAACAGCCAATATTCCGGGCTAATGCGCGAAAAACAAGAAAAAGACCTCCAGATATTCTATGCAATAATTTGCAAATATATTGGAAGGGCAAAGTGGACAAAGGTGGCCTATAAAGATCGGCTTGATAATGTTATTATGGAAGTAAACAGCAAAGTATGGCATTCAGGCAAACTCAAAGGTAATTTCTAGATAAAAGAATGGTTGGTTAACAAGTATCCCGGACATGACATCCAAAAGTTTTATAAATAGTGAATTATTAGCTCTATTTATATATAAAACGGTGGAAAATTTAGATTCTGCCAAGACTAGGAGGAAAACAAGATGAGAGATTCAAATAGGGGAGGCCAAGGCGGCTTCCAAAGAGATATGGGACCAAGAGAGATGCACAAAGCAACATGCTCAGAGTGCGGGCAGGAATGTGAAGTGCCATTCAAGCCAAAAGAGGGAAGACCTGTATTTTGCAAAGATTGCTACAAGAAAAACAGAAAATTCTAATTATAATGTTCTAGATTTCTAAAGCAAGAAAATTTATTTTTTTTATTTTATGTTATTATAATTGAAAGAAAGTGCTTTGTGTCTTTAACATTCTATATACACCTTAAGAGTTGCAATAATACTACTAGAAATATTCTCTACCCTTATTCTTTATTAATTCAATTTTAAGTGATGTTTTTCCAATACCAAATTGATTGTTAATTATTTTATAGTAGTAAATAATGACAAGATTTATAATGAAGGAAATGTTGTAACATCGTCGTGAAAGCAGAAAATACCGGATTTTTGATGGTTGTCGTCTATGGCGCTTTCCGCAGAAACGCTATAAGCCCAAAATTGCCTTCCCAGAGTTTTATCTGATTTCTGGCTGATAAATCGATGAGGAAACCTGCTTTTCTTAGCACACTGCAACATGTGGCAATTAATTACTTAGTGGTAATTTGATAAATCAGCTATATCCACTACAAGAGAAGAGATGGAGCAGTATGACTGGATCAATAAGTCATTATACTGCGACGGTAAGACATGGGTTTATTATTTTGTTGTGAGTAAAAGCGACAAGAAGAGAGTATTAGTGAAATTGGATTATGATAGGAATTATGACTGGGAATTTGAGCATTAGATAGAATAAAAAAAGAAAAAGTGTCCCAGCAATATAGCTGACTATTCAGACTGGGCGACCATTGTTGTTCATGTTTCTGTTGCCATTAACACCGTTATTATCGTTGTTGAGGCAGACCACACAGCCCCCAAAGTAGCCCCTTCACTTGATTTTTCTCACCACCACTTCAGATGCTTAAAAAAACAAGTTTTTTGGCAACTCCTTACAGAGTCATTAGCTGTCGTGGTTGTATTTTATAACAGCAAGCTGCCATAGTGAAAGAGCGTGTAGTTCCAGCTACTCCATGGCACCTACCAATAGGGATGCGCTAGCTAGGACGATAATAAAAAAGAAAGACTAATATAAAAAATTATTGTCTTACCTGGACATTTGAGACGTAGAGAATAGCACCATCACCATGCTGTACTGGTCTTGATGTCCTCATAGCCTGATTAACAATTACTGTTAAAGGATCAACATTCTTATGCTTGTAAAACACGTCGAGCGCCTCCGGCGCTACCCCGACAGGGCGACCACTGCTGCACATGTATCTGTTGCCAAGAACACCGTAGTAATCGCTGTCGAGGCAGACCACACGGCCCGTGTTATTGTTATTATAACCATCATGCCATGCTCCAAATTTTACCCATTCAAATCCTTTTGCCTGGTCAAGCATTCTTCCTGCTGGTGCTTTTCCACCAGAAGCAATAATTACGTCTGGGTTTTCTCTTTGGGCATCTATATTCTGATAATCTGATTTAAGCTTTCTAGCATCTGTTGCAGGTCTAATAACAAGATAGGCAGTATCCATTCCCTGAATAAAGCCAGGTACAGCAGAAGCTTCTACAAAACCCTTAAAATCGCCAGCATATGCTACATTTCCACCATGCACTATTTGCTTTAATGCAGCAGTATCTCCTCTTTTCATAGCATCAAGAACAGCATTAACTTCCTCCTGTTCTAGCTGAATAGTGTAATTAACTAATTTGCTACCTTCGACAGCTTCTTTGATCCTTTGAGGATTCCATACAAATAAACCGCCATTCTGAATGTCTAAAGCATAAACAGTGCCTTTTGCACCCATAATGCCCTTTTCATCAAGAGCAGTGATTCTCTCCGCTCTAGAATCGTGATATTGTGACCAAGCTTCGTTTTCTTTTCCAACAAAAGCTCTTCCAGCTACAAGGCTATAAGTAGGAACATGAATTAAACCTTCATCCAATACTGCTTTAATAGAATCAGCTAGTCCTGTACTTCCAGTTTTATAGATAGGCTTTCCAAATAATTCAGCACCACCCACTGTAGCTCCTCTAATGTCGGCGCCTTCTCTTTTATCCAATATAACAGTAAACTCATTATCTGACATAGTAATTACCTCCATAGCATGCGATTTTTAACCCATTAAATGGGCAAAAGTTTATAAATCTTTCGGTTGTATCGTCATTTTAGAGTAGTTACGATAACTCACTCTTTTAGTGGAAATTTCTCGATCAGAATATACTCTTTATTTTCTATCCTTACTGCACTAACTTGTACTTTGCTTCCACTCTTTAATCCCAATGCTTTTGCTTCTCTCGTAACAAGAACTCCGATACCATTTCCATAAGTATTTAACTGCTTTACCGATCTTTCGAAAATCTCTTTTTGATGCGTCATATACAGTATTATACAGTGTCTAACTTAGTAGCTATGGGCAGTAAAGATCTGAGTAAAAGAGATATTTGGCAGGATTTAAGTGGAAGTAAAGCAGGAGTTGCTGAAAAAAATATCAAGAACCACCAGTCATCGCTACGCTATAGAACTGGTGGTATGACTTACTCACTTCTCAATCACAGAAAAGAGAAAGCCGGTACTGTTTTGCTTGATCTCTTGCTAAGCCATATTTCTGCATTCTGACATAATTCACAGTAAAATCTAGACTTGTTAGCGTTGCTCCATATGAAGCAGGGCTCCAAAGTCCACTATCCCAAAACAATCCTCCTTCGTGTTTTTGCTTCTTTAATTCAAGAAACAATCTGAAAAATTTTCTGGCAATGAATCCTTTAATTTTCTTTGCGAATTCCAGCTTGCTTCTTATTCCCAAATCTAAGACGGAATGAACATGATTGTTGTCAAAACCTACCTCCTCATTTTTGCATCTTATCTGATATTTTCTCCAGTTTCCTGAAGTTAGCTTATCCTCCAGAAGCTCTCCACCAGCAAATAACACAATTGACAAATAAATGAATATTATTCCAATAGATGAACCAAGAAAAGATGATTTGTCCGCAGTTCCAATAGCTGATCCTGTTATGCTAAAGGAGCCAAAAATAGATATTATTCCAAGAAGTAAAAAAAGAATTCCCAGAAACCTGAAATGAATTTTGTCCATGTCAGGCTATAAAAACGGTAATGTTAATAATTTTTCGGTTTGAGAATATGCAGCTTACACTATCCAATTATAATTTGATTGTTCAAAACAGTTTTTATGATTGTGACAACCTAAAAATGAAATAATAAAAGGTTATCAGGTTTTACCCTATCTCAACCAACTCTATCTCAAATGTCAGGTTCTTTCCTGCAAGCGGATGATTAAAGTCAACAGAAACCTCATTATCCATGACTTCAACTATTGTAGCAGGAAATTGAGCGCCGTTTGGAAGCCTCATCATCAGCATCATGCCTGGCTTAAGCTCTTGTTCAGGCAGATCTTCTCTTGGTATCTTTTTGATTAGATCAGGATTATTGCTTCCATATGCTTCCTCAGGCTTGATATTTATCGTCTTTTTATCGCCTTTTTTCATTCCGATAATGGCATTTTCAAAGCCAGGAATGACTTGGTTTGAGCCAAGCTTGAATTCTAAAGGCTTTCCATGATTCTCAGAACTGTCAAAAACTGTGCCGTCATCCAGTTTACCTTCATAATCTATCTTAACCTTGTCTCCAATCTTTACAGTTAGAGCCTTTATGGATGAATCCGCTTTTTTTGTATCCGCTTTTTTACTTTCACTTTTCTTTGTTGCCATGAAAAAACCTCCTAAAATTTTAGTTTGATTATAACCGCGAAAACAAGGCAGAACCTATTTTGACGATTTTATGAATTGCGTAAAAGTGATATTATTTAAGGGTTTTGGTGATAAAGAAGAAGGTTTTACAGGATTATTTTTATTATTCACCTAATCCAAAAGAGGTTGTGAAATCAACAATCATTTGGTATTTATCAAGATAATCAAAACCTTTCTGGGCCAGCGAATATGTTTTTCCACTCTTTGTTTGATTTTCCACGATAAAGCCTTTTTGGATAAGGTCACTCATATATTCCTGGAACATTTTATTAGATAGATTTGATTTATAAAGGATATTGGTTGGCTTTATTCTGCCATTTCTTTCATTTATGACGCTTAGAATATCATAAATTATCTGCAGCTTGCCTCTTTTTTTGCTCATTTTCTTCTTATTACCATCAGCAGATTTACGAGTATTAAAACATATGCCACAAATTCAAGCAGATGGCCTGCAACATAGTATGTTCCGTGGTCTATCGAGAATATGAAATGAATCTTTGCAAACATAAGAAACAAGAAAGCTATGAAAACAACCAAGGCATTTGATTTCTTAGTATCCAGATAATTTTTTAGGTAATAAAATGAAACATAAATTAAGAGTATAGTAGAAATAACATAGAAAAAGAAAAGAGGATTTGAGCTGACAAGAAGCGCAGTTAGTGCAACTACCATAAATAAAAAGTACGCTTTCAGATCCTTTAATTTTAATGTCATATACGCAAGAGTGACAAGCCCAGATGCATAAAGCAGTATATGCACATAAATTCCTGCCAGGCTGTATGCAGGCATAGGCGATATGGGCTGCATATCACAACAGATGTCTGTTGAATAACTAGCTACTATATTTAGAACTGACTGGATTAAATACGCAGCAGATATCATCAAGAAAGTAATTCCAAACAATTTTGATTGTTTATGGCCGGACAATTGGTAAACTTTTAAGGCATAAACTGCAACGATAAGAGTTATTGCAAAAAACAGCAACTCAAGCAGTATATTATATCCCAAAAACCAATGCGGCACTATAGCATGGTCCATCATAAATCTTTGGTTATTTTACCCTATTTAAGCTTTATGGAGCACAAATCCTGATTTTTCCTTAATAAGAGATATTAAGATAATATAAGATATCCTAACAAATGTCTAAAGAAGATTTTATTTTAACATAGAAGAAAAATGGAAAATAAAGCTTATGGCTGGGTTTTAATAATTGTAATATTTCTGCTTATAGGCAGCAGTATTATGATGCACAGCCATTTACATGTCTGGATGGGAATCATAGTTATGATCTTATTCTGGATGGCAGTAATCTGGCTGATATTAGAACTGGCAAATGAAAGAACTGAAAGTATAAAACCTATTGAAAGATTAAAAGTGAAAAATACTGTAACGCTAGCAACAAAAAAACAGTTTAAGCAGAGGAAAAAGAACCTACTTAAAAAGGTGAAATAATGCATGAACATGCTGATAAAGAGCAAAAGCCGGGATTTTTTGAAAAACTGAAACATAATCATTACTTAATGATCTTGATTTGTGTAATTCCTATAATCATACTGCTTGGAGGAAGCTATCTTTTTGGATGGAAAAACAATAATCTTGTTGGGTTAGCTCTGATTATAGCATGTTTGTTCAGCCATTTACTAATGATGCCCAATCATAAGAATCACTAAAAGGACGCAGATATTAAATGGAAAAAGAAAAAAATAATTTGGGCTGACCAAAAAAAGCAAATAAATGGGAGAAATGCTAATTTTATGATTTGCATTTTAAATTATGGGAGGTAAAAAATGGAAGAGGAATCACTTAGAATAAAGAAAAAGTATGTTTATACGATATTTGCAGTATTGATTTTGCTGTTAGGATTTTCAATATATTCACTTGTAATTATGAATGATAGCACTCCAGAAGTTAGGGAAACAGCAACCTATGATTCTGATATGGCAAGCCATCATCCAGAACAAAATTCTGCTGCTCCAAATCAAGATTCGATGGCAGGCCATCATGGTGGAGTACAAGGCAAATCAACTGGATTTTTTGAATTAGCTGTTGCAAAACAAGCTCCTGATTTTGAGCTTCAAGACATTAATGGAAATTCGTTTAAGCTAAGCGACTACAGAGGAAAAAATGTTGTCCTGTTCTTTAATGAAGGAAGCATGTGCTATCCGGCATGCTGGAACCAAATTGCGGCATTTACAAATGATGCGAGATTTAACTCAGACAACACAATTGTATTTTCAATTGTTGCTGATTCACCAGCACAGTGGCAGAAAATCATACAGCAAGTCCCTCAGTTTGCAAATTCAAGAATCTTATTTGACACAAACAAGAAAGTTTCTACTGATTATGACGTGCTCTTCCTTGAATCTTCAATGCACAAGGGCAGTTTTCCAGGCCATACTTATGTTGTAATTGATAAAAACGGGGTAATACGATATGCAAAAGACGATTCAAATATGGGAATCGGAAATGAGATGATTGCTTCAGAACTTGAGAAAATAAATGGTGCATAAATGGAACTGACATTAATAATTGCTTCATTAATTACTGCATATTTAGCAGGCATTGCAGCCTTATTTGCTCCTTGCTGCATAACAGTCCTGTTACCAACTTACCTTAGCTCTATTTTTCGGCAAAAAAGGACTGTGGTGGCAATGACATTAGTATTTTTCCTCGGTCTGCTTGCCGTATTTCTTCCTCTTGGATTAGGTTTTGCAGGCATTGGGACATTATTTAGCAAAAATCATGATTTGATTTTCATCCTAGGCGGCCTTTTTTTGTTGATACTTGGGGCATCTATACTTTTAGGATTGCATTTTTCAATTAAATTCACCAAACAGCCTAGTACAAAAATAATAGGAGCCGGCTCTGTCTTTATTCTAGGCATATTTTCAGCTCTTGCGACTCTATGCTGTGCACCAGTGCTAGCAGGAGTTCTAGCATTATCTATATTGCCTGGTTCGATTATATGGGGAGCAATCTATGCATTTTCTTACGTGGCAGGCATGGTTACCCCATTACTATTAATAGCCATATTCCTTGATAAATATGACTTCACAAAGAAATTTTGGAACCTAAGCAAACCTATAATGTATAAAATTGCTGGAAAAGAGATCAATGTAACAATTGCCGAAATTATATCTGGAACAATGTTTTTATTGCTCGGTATTTTTATAATTTATTTGGCAAAAGCAGGCAAGATTGCAATGGAAAACAACTCATTCCAGACCACAATAAACATATTCATGAGCAACATGTCAACTTCAATAAATACTGCAATTGTAAAAATTCCAATTTCTTTAGTTATCGGAGTTCTAAGCTTGTTAATTGCTGGAATAGTTTATGTATACATAAAAAAAAGTAAACAAAAATGGTAGAGGTGATAATAAAATGGAAAAAGTTAATCCAAATGCAGTTGCTCTTTCAATGGGTATAACCACCGGGATAATATACTTAATTTGCCTTATTCTTGAGACAGTTTTGCCTTTAGAGATACTAATAAAAATTGGCAGCGTAATGTTCCATAGCATGGACGTATCCAATGTGTTAGTAAAGAACACAACATTGTTTGGAGGAATAATTGGATTGATAATCTGGTTTATTATTGCCTCAGGAGCTGGATACTTGTTTGCTGTAATATATAACAGGATTAAAGTTGACTATAGGAAAAGACATTAATTTTCGTATAGTTGCCTTAGATTTACCCATGTCTTTTCCTAATAAGCAAAACTTAAGACAAGTATTTAGACTGGTAACATTGTTGCTTACAGCAGGGACTGTAAAATGAATTTTTTATATACAAACTGGCTTATTACATGATCATAGCAATTATGAATTATTATTGCCCAACAATATTATAATATTAATCTGAGTTTATAGTTTTGAAATGATTAGTGATATTACTTTATATTTTTAACCGGCCAATCTCTTCTGCCAAGTCAGAAGCAAGATAGGTAAAACCTTTCTTTTTTTTCATAAGAATATCTCCAGCTAAACCATTTATGTATACTGCATTTATTGCAGACTGCAATAATGACTGGCCTTGGCATAGGTAACCAAGAGCAAGACCAGCAAGAACATCTCCTGTGCCACCTTTGGTCATGCCTGGATTGCCTGTCTTGTTGTAGAAGATCTTGTCGTTAATTATGATTTGGTCAATCTGTCCTTTTATTACGAGGATGTTGTTTGACAGTATCTTTTGTGCTTGTGCAACATTTTTCAGCTTGCTGTTTCTTAACAAAATCTTCAGCTCACCTCTGTGAGGTGTTAAAATAGAGTTTGAGACTTTTCTTAAATCAATAGATTTCAGAGCATCTGCATCAATCACTTTTTTGTAGCTTAGTTTTTCACAAAGTTTTTTCATTAACTTTTTCGGTGCTGAGTCTAAAGATGCTCCGCTGCCTATCAAGACTGCATCTGCCTTGTTTGCTTCTTTGACGAGCTGATTGTAATGCTTTAAAGAAAGTTTTTTTCCAGAAAGCTTGATTGTGATCAGATCTGGGCTGAGCTTATTTATTGCCCATGCAACTTTCTCTGGAGCTGCTATATTTACCAGATCACAGCCAGACCTTAATGCAGCAAGGCCTGCAAGAGAAGGCGCTCCAACATATCTCACTGATCCACCAATGATAAGTGCCCTGCCAAAGTCTCCCTTGTGGGAGTCTGATTTTCTTTTTGGGATTATAACATCTTTTTTGGTTAGGAAATGCATGCTAATAAAATATAATTAGATGTTTAATAAAGTTGTGGTTAGAAAATCATTCTTTTAGATCTAGATCTTCCCAATCAATGCCAAGCTCCAAAAATGGTGGATTGGTTTTGGAGTTATATATAGGAGCCAAATCTTTAAATCCCTTTATCAGATCAGCTGATCTTTGTTTTATTTGCCTAATCCTTACTTCCAGGTCAGAGCCATCGAATGGGATTGAATCCCTATAATCATTATAGGATTTTACGATTTCAGGATCCAACTGATTAAGCTGGTTTCTTGTTGATAGGTAATTAAAAGCCAATTTGACATCACCGCCAAAGTGAGCCAATAATGCTGATGCTAACGCGAAACCTTTTCTGTGCTCTTCATCTGAACCTTCTTTATATTGCTTAACAAAACTATACCTGTCAGCCAGGGCAAAGCTTTCTAAACACTGGCCTAACTCAGGATATTTTTGCTTCAACTCTGTTATTCCAGCAAACATAAATAGATAAGCAGCGCTTTCCTCCATTATTCCAACTTCTTCAAAATTAGATGGTTTTTTTGAAGTCAAATTATTATAACGACGAGCTTCAGTTCCCTGAAAGCAAACATGACCAAGCTCATGAAGGTACACCATCAAGCTCACTTCATAGCCTTTATCATCAAAAACTACCTCATCTGAACCTGATGCGTGATACCCTTGAACTATGTCCATTGCATCATGCTCCTGCTCAATTTTTTTTATCTGGACTTCTAATGTTTTAGGGATCGGTTTACCTGTCAATTCTCTGAAAAGACTGTTACCATTTTGTATAATGTCCCCGTATTTTGAGACTTGTGAGGATATGTTATCAAGCTCTGTAACACTTTTTCTAAGCATAACTAACGCCTTGTCGGATTTGAAGAAGTCAAAAGGGATTTGAGTAGGTAATATTATATCAAATGCATTAGCTAATGTGCTATCTTCAAAGAACTTTAGACGAAATTTAGAAGTAATGCTTGCTTCCGGCTTATTTGCTAATGCCATCCTATACATCTCAAGTTTAGATTCATGCTTTTCTAGATCTGCTGAAATCTCATCCAATTTTGCGTATTGAGGATGCGCTTTCCTGAGTTCATCTTCGAGAGTAGGAAAAATTATTTTTTGATCAGTATCTATAATATAAGAAGGATTTTCAATAGTTCCGTATAAGGCCTGATGATTCTTCAACTCAGCAATAGACTGTTTTGTCAGATGATTAATATAAGTTACATATCCAAGCATTGACATTAATGCTGCAACAGAAATAGCTAGCGCCCTATTTGTGGCTTTAGGATGACTGTTTTCATAATCTTTTGTTTTTGCAATTATTTTTTTTAGGAGCCTCATAACACAGAGTTAATGCTAAGGATTTATAAAACTTTCGTTCATTACAACTTATTAGTAGTTAAAATTATTGCTTGACCAGCTTCATCTCGCCAGAAGGAAGAGCACGGATAATCTCATCTAAATCACCACCAATCTCTGCCTTGACTTTTTTTGCCGCATCGCTTGGCTTTAAATTGCCATGCTCAACTTTCAAATATTTTTTGCAGTGCTTCTTTACTGCTTCCAATGGAGCGCACATTATCTTATCATCATCTGTAAGGCCAATAGCACAATTAATCTCATTATCTAAATAATTAGTTTTTCCCCGAATCATGAAAGCTCCTTTAGTAAGATATTCTCCTGATTGTGCTGTTTTAGAAACCTGCTCTGGCTTCACATAGAAAACTTGCTGTGACGATAAGCCAAGTTTCCATGCTCTTGAAAATGTGCAAGTTGCGTCAGCTGCTTGCTTAAGAGTTGACTCAGGGACTTTTTTGCCTTCTGTCTTAATTATGAAAAAAGGGCTTCCAGCCATGTCTGTGTGAAGCACAAAATCATCATCCTCTGTGTGTTTTTTTATTATGACCTCGTTTGTTGTTGCATCTCGTCCGCCGATGACCATAAAGCCGTCGCTTGAAACAAACCAGCGGTATTTTTCATACCACTTTTTTTCCTTGCTTTTCTGGACCAGCCTTTCCTGCTCCTGCTCTTCAACTGCCAGTCTTTTCTCCTCTTCTAACGACTTTTTTTCAATGATCTTGAGCTTGTCTTTGCTTTTTCTGATTATTTCATTGACTCCTTCGATCTTTTTCTTGAATTTCTTTGATTTTTCGTAATACAAAGCAGCGTTCTGTTCAACGGTCTTGTTGACGAAGAGCTCTATTTGTTCCATGATATAGATAGATTGGTTTTAGGTATAAAAATGTTTGGGGAGGTTTAACATAAGGTTTAAATAAGTTGAATACTTTCCATGTCTGATGACAGTAGCAGAATTAGATTCCAAAACATTGAAATTCTTAGAGAATCATGAATCTCAACTAGTTAAAGCTTTACAAGTATATTATTCAAATTTTGGTAACGAAGATAAAGCCGTGACGTTCAATCAAGCTGCTCATATGCAAAAACTCAACCCAGCTTATTTAGTCGATTTTATTTTTCAATCCCCTGTAAGGATTGGTATTCCTGAAACTAGAGAAGAAGCACTAGAATATTTAGGTAATTTAATAGGCCATTACGAGAAAAAGTCATCTTAGCTGTGAAAGCAATCCTTCAATATACTTAGGCCTATAGGGGCAATTAAGTTTTAAAAAGCATTCTAAAAATTCGCGAGTATCTGCTCTTGTGAATAGGTTTTGTGCTTCTGCCAATTCAAATAATCTTCCAATATCCCTCACGTTTCCATAACGAATAAGCTTGTCTTCAGCGCGCTTATTTGCATACAAGGCCTCGTTTGCTTCACTGAAATATCTATATCCAACGAAGACTTGAATATCAGTGACATCTTCTAAATCAACTTTTTTAGTCCATCTTTTGACTAACCTATCAAATTTTCTTCTTTCTTTTTCATCCCTAAACGTTATTGGTTTAACATGCTCTTCAACAAATTTTTTTGTTGGAATATGTGTAGATAATTCCCTATAAACCCCTGGAGGAGCATAAATGGATTCATATAACTGAATTAGGAGATCTAGTTTTCCAATTCTTTCAATCCATGAAAGCGAGCTAGTATCAATAACATATTCCATAGCCTAGGTTACAATGAACAAATATATAAATCTTTCTATTTTTTACTACTAATAAGTGACATTATTATTGGTTCCCAACAAACTCAAATCTAGGCACTTCTTTGCCCTCAAACTTAACCTTCTCAAGAAACATCTTTAACGGCCTCGTCCATAATTTGCTGCCACCAAAATCGTTTGATGCATACAATGCCTTGTAAACAACAACAACATCTAAGTTTTCTGAATCTTTAGCAAGGCCAATAACTTCATAGAATTTTCCTTTGTAATGACGGTATTTTCCTGGTTTGATTTCTTCCATCTGATCATCTATTGCAAGGCTCTTTTTTTAATTTCAGATATTCTTTTGGGCTTAAAGGAAATGTCTTTGCATTATGCATCATTGCATTTATCAAGATATTCTGCTGCCTCGACCAGTCTTCATCAGTATGAGTCCTGCAATATTCAGCCCAATACCTAACAAAATTAAGGCGATCTTCAGTGTTATCCTTACCAGGTTTCAAAAAGTTCATATTGACTTCAGCAATATCTTATACTTATTAATTTTATCCTTATTCAACTTATCCTTAAACAAGTTTTCAATAAATTCAGCATCTTCAGTATCTTTGGGAGACTTAAGATAAAATCTTTTATAAGCAATCTGGCGCTCTAAGGAAGAAATCTTTAATTGGCCTAATCTGGTTTCAACAACAACAAAATCCTTGAATGCCTCCAAATCCAGCTGCTTCAATGCAAACTTCACTTCAAAATTAGGGATTGTTGAATTAATCTTTGCAAATCTAACAGCAGAACCGCTATTAAGATATTCGGAAATTGTCTGCAATTCTTCTGCATTAATACACCAGTATCCTTTTTCTGTTAAATTTTCATACAATTCAGCAAGATGTTTGTCAGTTAATTCTTTTATAAAAACATCAACATCTTCTGTGGTCCTTGACCTGCCAAACAATAAAGATACATAACCAGAAATTATAACGTAATCAACATGTTTTTTCAAGATGCTGATAAAATCAATAACCAATTTATCCAATTCATTCATTTCACGTTCAAGAAGAACCTTATTTGGGTTGACAAATTGCATATAAGATAGAATGCAAGACCAATATATAATCATTTCCTCTTAATAACCTTAACACCATTCATGTAAGGAACCAAGACTTTTGGAACGGTAATAGAACCGTCTTTGTTTTGGTTGTTTTCAATGATTGCGACCATGCATCTAGATGTAGCGATTGCAGTATTATTCAAAGTGTGAGGTGTGTATCTCTTCTGCCCGTCAAAAACCTTTATGTTTGCCCTCCTTGCCTGATTGTCTGTAAGGTTTGAGCATGAGCCAATTTCATAATATTCATTTTTTACAGGAGACCAAGCTTCTAAGTCCTCACCTTTAAATTTTAAGTCTCCAAGATCACCTGAACATGATTCCAATGTCCTGAAGGGCAGTTCAAGAGCTTTGTAGAGCTCAATGGAATTATTTCTAATTTCTTTATAGAATTTAACAGAGTCTTCAGGCTCGCAAATAATAACTTGTTCTACCTTGTTAAATTGATGAGTTCTGTAAAGGCCTTTTTCTTCAATGCCATGGCTTCCAATTTCCTGCCTGAAACATTGGGAAAAACCTGTAAGTTTCAATGGAAGCTGCTTTTTGTCAATCACTTGGTCCTGAAACCATGCAACTAACGGATGCTCTGAAGTTGCTATCATATATTGCTCTTTTCCATCGATCTTAAAAGCATGCTGTTCAAAATCAGCAGAGGGCATGACTGCCATAACGTGTTTCCTGTCAAGCATCAATGGTGGCTCGATTGGAGTATAGCCTTTCTTGACCATGAAATCCAATGCAAACCTGATGATCGCTTGGTTCAATAGGACTATGTCTCCTTTAAGATAAAAAAAACCTTTTCCAGTCACTCTTGCTGCACCTTCAAAATCGACTATACCAAGATCCTCAACCAGCTCAACGTGATTCTTTGGCTTGAAATCATATTTTTTTGGAGTTCCAAACTGTGCAGTCTCAACATTTTCTTTTGAGTCCCGTCCTATAGGCACATCATCTGAAATTATATTAGGGATAGTCAAGATAAGCTGGTCCATCTTGATTTTTAAGGAAGCGATCTCATCATCCATCTCCTTGATCTTTTCAGGAGACTCTTTTGCCTCTTTAAGAAGAGATTTTGCGTCAAGCTTTTTTTTCATCTTTTCTGCAATCTCCCTAGTCAACTCATTTCTCCTTGCCTTTAATTTCTGGACATCATTCAAATCTTTTCTGTATTTGCCATCCATCTTCAGGAAATCATCTACTATCTTATGGTCTTTAAACTTCTTCCTCATGTTTTCCTTAACGATTTCAGGATTTTCCCTTATGAATTTTATGTCTAGCATAAACTCTGAAGATAGAATTAGGTATTTAAATCTTTTTGTTATGGGATGCAAAATAAATTAAAATTATTTTTAATTCCAACCAACTGGAATTCTTATTTCTATAAGCCAAAACAATTAATCAACTCCTCAGTTGAGTATACCTTGACTGAATTCTGATTTTTCAATCTCTTGTCATTTGACCAAATAGGGATGCCTAGTTTAAGAGCTAAAGCTATATATAAAATATCTTTTTCATCTGGAGAAATCATTTCAGCTTGAGAAAGGAATTCAACTAACTCATCTATTGGAACTATATTAATAACTTGCATAAGCATATGCGTTGCTTGGTTGAATTCTTCTTGATTTCTGTAAGTCTTTTTGATTATCAAATCATGATATTTGAGGAACTCCTCAATTATAAAATCAGGAGAGTATAGCTTAATTTGTTTGTCAAATATGATTTTAGCAGTAAAACTATTCTTAATTAAAGCAGAAAAAAGAATGTTAGCATCAATTACGATCCTCTCTTCCATTTTTTTAACCTTTTTCCAGCTTTCTCGCTGACTTCTCTGCCTAATTTTATTGCATCATCTTCTGTCAACGTGCTGTTTTTGGTAAACTGCTGAAATTTTTCCATAAATTCAACCTTTTCTGTAATAGCCTGCCTTGCAACCTCTGACCAATTGATTATCTTATGCTGATCCATCTTCTTCTTCAAATCATCCGGTATTGATAATGTTAAGCTAACCATTTTGCATCACCCGCATATTATGTTTAATACGTGTAATACGTTTAGGTATTTAAAGCTTACTGATATGATTGATTATTCTTCATGCTATTTATATTTCTTTGCCGGTAGAACTCAGAAATATAACGGATAATATGGGAATCTTTTCAATAAAACTGTAAACTATCAAGAATAAAGCTTGTTTTTTTGAAAGGTTTGCTGGTTTTTTGCAAAATGAAGCAAATTTTGTGATGAAGATAGAGTTTATCTGTTCGAGACCAAAAGACTCTCCGAAATGATTCTTTTTGGCATAACCTTACTGGCATTTAAAATCTCGATACCAATTAGCTTTTGTTCCTTATCAAAATCAAGATTAATATTTTCACTAGTGGAAATAGTCTTCTTGACTTCTCCAGCGCATATATTGCCTTTTAGATAGATATATGCAGCGTCTGCTTCTTTATCATATTTTAGTTTCATTTTATTACACCCAATATATTGTTATTACCTTTATATAACTTTCTTTTTCTATAAATACTACTTTAAGAGTTCTTGCACTAAACTCTTTATAAGCCTCAATTTCCTGATCCACCCTCTTAATCGTATAGTCTGGATTAATAATTACTTTCTCAATCTGATATCGGGTTATATTCCTCTCTATTAATCGTTGCATCGCATGGATTGAATAAGTGATATTTTTCATTAAGTAATTTATTAAAAAATTATTTATAAGGTTTTACCAAGATTATATCAATTTTCTTCAAATAAGCCGAAAAGAATTGGGGATTTGATACACTATTTTATGAAATGGCCTTGTTTTATTGAATAGTTTTCTGTTTTTTTGAAGAAAATACATGCTAAGAAATCATATAGAATCATTTTCTTAACTTCCCAATATGATATGGATTGACAAATGAGCCTAGAGTTGGATAAGGGAAATTGTTTTTCTGGAATAAATTATCTCCAATCATTGAAGTTATGTCCCTGCCATAAAAGATAAGTCGAGCTGCATCCAGATTAAAACTAGGATTGTAGCCAAGAGATTCACTTAATTCACCTATCTGCTGCAATAATGAGGGATTATGATTGAATTTCATCTGCCCGATAAGGCAAGTTCTGTCATAGACCAGCTTCATCTTTTTTGCGAGAATGCCATAAAGATAGCTTTTTTTCAAATCATTATTGCTTATATCTTTCGACATATTTTTCAGATTCAAAAGAGACCTTTGCTTGATTGATGGATTCATTTTAAGGACATCGCATAAAAAAGTGTAGACCGCTTTTGAATTAATCTGAACAACATGTTCTCTTATATGGTTATTGTGATTTTTTGAAGAAGGAAGATTAAACGTCTTGTATACCAAATCCTGTACTATATCCCTAAAGAATTCTTTCTCTGTCCTTGGAGAATTAGAGCAGTCAAAACAATATTTGCCTCTTATTGATTCTTCAACAGAATCTGCATGAGCGCTAACAGTAAGCACCCCTAGCAGGAATGCTTCTTCTAAGCCAATTGATACTGGAAGTTTTACACCTCTCATTAGGTCAGAAGCAGAAAATTTGACTTTTTTCCCCCAGACTCTCTTCGCTTCTGCTGCATTAACATCAAGGTTTTTCATTTCCACTGCTTCATAGACAATTATCCTCAAAGCTTCAACTGCATTAATCTCAACACCATGCAATTTTGACAGGTCTTTTGCGTCTGAAGCAAATGCATAAGTTATTGCATTGCTTACAGAGGATGTTGCTTTCCTGAAATCCTCTTCTTCAGAAAATAAGGGAGACAATATGCTTCCAGTAATGTGAGCCATGATAAAGCTTGGATCTAAGTCAAGAGCTTTCATTTTTGAATAAAGCATAGAAGTTGCATCGATGAATGATTCACGGTCATGATACCTGAAAAGCTTAAGGTCTTTTTTCCTGAGGCCAAACTTTTCCCTAAGAATTGAGATTCTCTGTTCTAAGTTTGCATCAATTAGATCATCAAACTGGACGATTCTTCCTTTCATAGTATCACTTTATTTGTAAACGTCATGGACAAAAACAATCTCATCAACACTATTAACCTTTTCATCATCAGTTTTTTCTGTAGGCACTGAAAAACTTTTGAGGTCCTGATGAAGGCCGTCATAGCCAATAGCCCAGCAAGCTAACGATGAAGTGAATAACCTGTTGACTGGCCTTGGCACAAGTATCTCAAAAACATTATCTGATCTTCCTGCCAAAACATCTTTTAGTGAATGAACTGTTGCCAAATCTGCATAAGACGGGCCCCTTACCCTTACAAAGCCGCCTGCGCCGCCAACTTTTGGGTTTACTGAAATCAATTTATTGAACAAGATATAGTTTGGATTGACTTCTGGATTTTGCTCTCCTTTTAGGTTGTATAATACACCTTGAGATGAAACAAAAATAGCAACAGTAAGGTTTGCGTCAAATGTTGCAGATTTGACAAGCGCCAGGTATAGAATGTTATCGTCAAGCTTTGCATGCAGGCTGTATTCTCCCGAACTCGCAATCAAAGTTGCATCATCATCCAATAGACCGTCAAGTGTAAACCTGATATATTCCTTGTCTGGGATCTCATATTCATCTGTTTTAGCTTCTGGTCTTTCATCGTCCTTATCAGGCGCCAAGATCTGGGTTATTTTAGGCTGATTTTCTAATGACAGAAGAGTTTCAACCTTTGCTGGTTTATCTAGATAAAAGTAAACCAATGCTGAAGCGGCAATTGCTGCACCTGCAAGAGTTATAGATTTCATAACAAGGAAAGCGTTTGAGTGTTTAAAAAGGTTTGTGGAATTATTAGCTTGTATTCAAACAATGCTTATATATTGGAACTCATGCAGTTATTCTATGAATCCAACTCCTTCAGGGATGTCAAAAGGGGAAAAAGAATTATACGACTTGCTTTCAAACGCACATATACCATTTGAATATGAAAGGCCTTTAATTTTTATGCGATATGGAAAGCCACGAATATGGTACCTGATTTCTACTTGCCAAGGTATGGCATATGCATTGAATTTTTTGGAGTTGTAAACAAAGCTTCTTATTATGAAATTACAGAAAACAAAATTAGGGCTTATAGAGAAAATTTTATTGATCTTATTCAGGTTTATCCATGTAACATGGAGAAGCCAAACTGGGGTAAAGAAATACTTTATCGCATTGATGAGATATTATTGAGTCGCCTTGAAGAATACCGAAAGATAGTACCGATGCCTGAACCATTACCACTAAAAAGACCCAAGACAAAAAAAACTCTTCTGGATAAATTGCTTAATAAGATACATTTGGGAGAGTAGATTATTGCGTGGAAAAATTGTTTATACAATTCCCATTGGTTTTTTCTAACTGCGGAATTGATATTTGCGGTGTTGAAAGTTGCTTGTTTTCTGCCACATTATTTATAATTAAGCACTTAATCGCTAAATGGCAGATAATAGAATTATTAAGCCCAGAAGCGACTTGATCTTGTAAGTTAAAGATTGTTCGGCTTTTCCACACTTTACTGTATATTCAAACCATTGAAAAACTTAGTTGCATCTTGTAGGCAGTCATAAAATAAACTTTTTCGTTTACTTTAAATAAACCACACATAATTATCTTTATCTGCACCAATTTAAAGTATGATTAATAAAAATGAGATGGCAGTAATATTTTCCGCATTTTTATTATCAGCCAAGAATACTGCGGGGTCTAGCGAGACCCGCAGTTGAATTGGCAAGAAAAACCGATAGGTTTTTCTCAATGATAGTTATTTCTTGTTTCTAATGGCTTTTGCTTTATGAGAATTAAAGCTGGGAAGCGAACCTAAATCAACATACTACCTTCTGGACACTATTTGTATAGCGTTGAAGGTCTGAGATAGCCTGTCGAAGTGATATGATTCTGCTTCCAGCAATCTTTTCTTTGTTAGCTTTAGCTATAAAATCTTTTCTAAAATTGGAGGTGTGTTTTTTATGAAAATGGGTGTTGATACTAGGAATAATTGGGTTACTTTGATGTTTGTGACGAAGTGTAGGTATAATTGTTTTTTGAAG
>Ga0209541_10000702_pt1 | contig 66198 bp, 79 predicted proteins | sample RifCSPlowO2_01_FD_184027 | JGI IMG/M metagenome (GOLD analysis project Ga0209541, IMG submission 184027) | Groundwater microbial communities from Rifle, Colorado - Rifle CSP2_plank lowO2_0.1 (SPAdes) (version 2) | ecosystem: Environmental > Aquatic > Deep subsurface > Groundwater | place...
AACTAGTGATTACTCTATTGCATCCTACCTTAAAATACTGCTAAGGTAATCATCCTAGTTTTTATTAACATTTTACAAAAAATTATGCTCTTGATGATTTATAAAACTTTCGCTTCAAAAAATTTACAAAGCTTTAAAAACCATATTTAATATGAATAGATATTAAACTTTTTTTGAAGTTTATTTTAATTTTTCAATATGGTAAAGAAAGAAACAAGCTTGGAAAAAATCAAGAGATTGGTTTCAAATCAAGAAGGAATAAGAAATATAGCTACGAGTGCACATATACATCACGGAAAGTGCATTTCTGGGAATTCAAGATTATTGTTGGCTAATGGCTCTATAAAGACTGCTAGGGAAATTTATGAAGAGGTTTGTAATGATGGGATTGTTATTAAGGAAAATGAAGAGCATACGGTTTTTTCTCCCAACAAGAAAATAGAAATTTTTTCTCTTAATAAAGAAGATGGAAAGATAGAAAAAAAAGAAATACAATATATTTGGAGATTAATCGGAGGAAAGACTATAAAAGTAAAATTAAGAAATGGATTTGATATTGAGACAACACCAGAGCATAAGTATATTGCATATAGAGATGGATTTAAAGATGTAGAAGCAAAGGACTTGAAATTAGGAGATAGGGTTGTATGTGCAAGAAAATTAGAGACAAATTCTCCGTTAAAAATTAAAAAAGAAATTTTAATGAGATTATCAAAACAAAATTTTTATGCAAATTTGAAACCTGATTTTCATAATTCTTTAAAGAAAAAAATTCTTGGATATGGAATTAGAAATTTAAATAAAGAAATTGGAATTTCTGTTAAATTAAAATCTTTTTATCATGGGATATGGCAAAATAGGTATAACCTTGGCGATTTAATCAAGATATGCAGTTTATTTAATATTAATTCTGAAATTATTTATGATAACATAGAATATATTTATTATAGAACTGGAAAACAATTTGGAGGAAACTCTTTGAAAATGAGGCTGCCTTTAAATTTTGAAGATTTTTTTTATATTGCTGGATTATTCATTGGAGATGGTTCTGGAAAAAAATTTATTGTTGGAAAAGAAGAGCTTGGAAATAGATTAATTGAAATCTGCAAAGAGTTAGGAATAAGCCCAAAAAGAGCAAAAAGCAGAAATAGAACTCCTGAAGTTCATACAAATATGACTCTTGTAAAGATTTTCGAAGCTTTATTTGATTATCCTTTAAAGAAAAAATCTCATAATGTAAAATTATCTGAATTTGCATTTAATTCAGATAATAAATATGTAGCTAAATTATTAAGGGGGTATTTTGATACAGATGGATGTGTTGAAAAATCGAGAAGAGCTGTTACAATATCTTCTGTAAGCAATAAAATGATTGAAGACTTGCATTTATTGTTATTGAGATTTGGGTGTATTTCAATAAAAGAAAAGGACAATACATTATCAATTTCTGGATTTTCAGCGCTTAATTTTCAGAAAGAAATTGGATTTTTTCTTAGTGGAAAAGCTGAAAAATTAGCAAATTTAGCAAAAACTGTTTCTGGAAGTGTTGTTTGTGATAAGATTAATGTAGGAAATCAAGCTATGTTTTTAAAAAAGAAACTAAATGAAATAAATAATGAAACACTGGCTTTCATTGAAGTTAATTCAATTGAGCAAGGAGCTCAAGAAGTTGTTTATGATTTTTCAATACCTGAAAATCATAATTTTATTGCAGAAGGCATGGTTATACATAACACAGCGCTCACCGACAATCTTCTTGCTGCTGCTGGTTTGATGTCTGAAAAACTAGCAGGAGATTTAGAGGGAGGAATGGCAACCTGGCAGCATGCTGATGAGCAGGAGAGATTGCTTACAGTTGACGCAGCTAATGTTTCAATGGTCCATGAATTCAATGGGAAAGAATATTTGATTAATTTAATTGATACGCCGGGGCATATTGATTTTTCTGGAAATGTGACAAGAGCAATGAGAGCAATTGATGGAACAATTGTTTTGGTTTGCGCATCAGAAGGAATAATGCCTCAAACAGAAACTGTAATAAAGCAAGCATTAAGAGAAAGAGTAAAGCCTGTTCTTTTTATTAACAAAGTTGACAGATTAATAAAAGAATTAAAACTAACTCCCGAAGGGATGCAAGAGAGATTTATGAAAATTATTGAGAATTTTAACTTATTAATAGAACAAATTGCTGATCCTGAATACGGGCAGAAATGGAAAGTAAATGTTAGTGATGGAAGTGTTGCTTTTGGAAGTGCAAGAGACAACTGGGCAATGTCTGTCCCCTTTATGAAGAAAAAAAAGATTTCTTTTAAAGATATTATTGACTTGTATAATAAACCAGAAGAAGAGAGAAAAAAATGGGTATGGGAAAATGCTCCCTTGTATGAAATTTTATTAGATATGGTAATAAAGCATCTTCCTTCGCCAGTTGAAGCCCAGAAATACAGGATTCCTAAAATATGGCAGGGTGATCTGAACAGTGAGTTTGGGAAAAGCCTTCTTAACTGCGATGCTAAAGGAGAGCCTGCTTTTGTAATTACAAATACTATAATTGACAAACGCTCTGGAAAAGAAATTTCAGCTGGAAGATTATTCTCTGGAACCTTAAAAGTTGGAATGGAAATCTATCTTAACAATACAAAAAACAAGCAGAGAGTACAGCAATTATTTGTTTATAATGGAATAAAGCCAGAGCAGGTTGAAGAAGTAACTGCTGGAAATGTTCTTGCTATTGGAGGAATTGTTTCTGAGCCTGGAGAAACAATTACAATTTCACCTCAAGACACATTTGAAAACATAAAACATATTTTTGAGCCAGTTATAACAAAATCTATTTCAGTTCCAAAGCCACAGGATTTGCCTAAATTAATTGATGTATTGAAGAAAGTTGCAAAAGAAGACCCTACTTTAAAGATTGAGATTAATGAGGAGACAGGAGAGAACCTTATGTCTGGAATGGGAGAATTACATTTAGAGATTGTAGAAAACAGAATTAAGACTGAGAAAGGTGTAGAAGTTATTACTTCTGCTCCGATTGTTGTTTACAGGGAAACTGTAATGAAAAAAGGAATTGTTGGAGAAGGAAAGTCTCCTAACAAGCATAATTTGTTTTTTATTCAGGTTGGGCCTTTAGAAGATTCTGTTTATCAAGCTATTAAGGCTGGAGAGATAACTGAAAAAAGGCTTAAGAAAAAAGATGAGGCATTATGGAAGAGATTAAATGAGCTGGGAATTTCAAATGAAGAAGCAAGGCAGTACAGGGATATTTATAAGGGCTGTGTTTTTCTCGATAAAACAAAAGGAGAGGTTCATATTGGAGAAGTTATTGAGATGATAATGGATGGTTTTGAGCAAGTTATTGATGCGGGTGTTCTTTCAAGAGAGCCTTGCATGAAACTAAAAACAAGCCTAGTGGATATCAAGCTTCATGAAGATGCAATTCACAGAGGGCCTGCACAGGTTTATCCTGCTGTAAGAGATTCTATAAGAATGTCAATTGAATCTGCAACACCTGTCTTGTTTGAGCCTGTCCAAACCCTTTTAATTGAAGGGCCATTACAGTTCATGGGTGAATTAACTAAATTAGCACAGAGCAAAAGAGGACAGATATTAGATATTGAGCAGGGAACTGGTTTTATAACAGTCAAAGCAAAACTTCCAGTAGCTGAAATGATTGGAATTGCAAATGAATTAAGAAGTGCTACAGAAGGAAGAGGCAATTTCTCAATGATAGACCAGTCATTTGAGAGAATTCCAGCAAGCATACAAGCTGAAGTAATAAAAAAGATAAGAAACAGAAAGGGATTAGCTGAGAATGAATAGATATAGGAAATCTTCTGCAAATAAATTTATAAAGTCTTTTTTGATATAAGTTTAATGGCAGATTATAATCATGGCAGATTAGAAGAACAATTAAGAGAAGATCTTGAAAATGCCAGAAGAGAGGAGACTACACGTTATGAAGCAGCAAGCGCTAGTTTTATAATGCAGATAGTTGGAATTCCTGATACTCCAAGACGATTTATAGAGGCTGCAAGGGCCTACGAAATCTATAAAAGATTTCTTTGTAAAAAAATATTAGAACAAGATAAGATGCGAAATGCTGTTGAAGGCAGCAGGTAGTCTGGCCTAAATATTTTCTATTTATGAAATATTCTTTTTATTGTAATAATCCTTAAATATTCTAATTTGTTAATTAATAAATGAATAAAAAAACGATTTTATTTGCATTTGTTTTATTGAGTTTTGTTTTAGCTTTGAATTTTGTTTCAGCAGCTCTTTGCAGAGGGGATTCTGGATATTATTATTGCAAAACAGATTCTTATTCTTATAATTATAATCAATATAAAACTGATAGCTTTAAGCAAGTGATAGAGCATAAAGAAACAACAGAATCAAGAGATTCTGATTATTTTGGAAGCGAAAGGATAAAAATAACTATAAACGAGAAAACAGAAATTGAAAGAACTAAAAACAAACCTTATTATCCCTTTTACATGCAAGGCGCTTATCTTTATACTAAAGCTCCAGCTTCGTCTTGGAGATTTAAAGAGCCTTATAATCCGGAGGATTATCAAGGTGGCTCTTATAATCAATTTTATTATTCCCAAAGATATGATTTTTCCGGAGGATATTATAATTGGAGATGGTAATATTTCTTAAAATAACTTAATACTATCAATCCAATTCCAAATCCAAGCATTGCTCCGAATATAACATCAGAAAGATAATGCATTCCAAGATATAATCTTGAAAAAGCTATAATAATTGCAAATAAAAACCAAAGCCAAGTTAATTTAGGATAAGCATTTGAGAGAAAAGGTAATACTGCAAAAATAAAAGTTGAATGACCTGAAGGAAAGCTTGATGAACTTGGCTCAACTAAAAAATATTCAGGCCTCTCTCTCATTATGAGAATTTTTAATATATAGGTTATAGCAAAAGTTATTACAGAACTTATCCATAATGGGATTATTATCTTCCTTCTTTTTTTGCTAGGCAGCAAGAAAAAAATTGTAATAAAAATAAGAAAAATCCAAGTTCCTATATTTGTAAAAAAAATTAATATTAGATTTAATAATTCAATTCTATTTTCAGAAAGGAATTTTATTATTGGATTGTCAAAAAATATGCTTAGAATAAGCAGAGCTAAACAGATTAAATAAAATATTATTATATTTCTCTTTTCCATTGGATTAAGAAGATTGAGGGGTTTAAAAGTATATTTACATAGGATTTTCGAAAATCTAATCTGAAGATTATTTCTTTAAGATTGTCTATGTAAATATACTTTTGATAATTTGAGATTTACCTTAGCTATAAATTACATAAAAAACTTCGTTTTTTATTTCAATTTTATGAAAGTTTAAATTATTTCTTGCGAGCATTAGCTCAAAACCTTTTCTTCTTGGGAAATTCATCTGCTTTCTGAAAAGGGTTTTTGTTGCAAAGCTTGCAACAATAAATTTTGTTTTTTCGATTAATTTTTTTATTAATTCTTCTCCCGGTTTTTTGTTTTTTGTATTGAGCAAATCAATCAGCTTGAACACGAAAATAATGTCTGCCAGAGGCAAGTCAGAAATTTTTTCAAGATTTCTTATATTGAAAATCTCTGCTTTTCCGTTTAATCCTTTTTCTTTCATAATTTCAAAATATTTGTTTAGGAAATTAACATCAGACTTATCAATTTCATAAGCATAATAATCTAATAAATTTAAATTCATAAAAGGAAATGAAAGGGGGTTTAGTCCAGAGCCTAAATCAATAATGCTTAATGGAATTCCCGTTATTTTGAAAATCTCTTTATACAAACTTTCATACTCATTCAGCCTTTCTCTTGCTGAAATATTTGTTTGAAGAATCTTTTTATGGATTTCAATTATTTTTTCATGATTGTTTTCCTTTAATGCTTGTTTTAATTCTTCAAGATATTTATTTCTTTTATTTTTCTTATTTATCTGGTAACTTGCATATAATCTATGGAGCTTTGCTTTAATTTGCTTTATATCCTGCTTTTTTATTCTCTTTATGTTTGGATTAGATTTCAAGTAAGCCTGGATTTCATTAACAAGAATTTCACCTGAAAGATTTTTGTATTTCTTGCTTGCCTTAATTTTGCTTAGTATTTCATTTAGCATGGGATAATGAAATAAGGGGGATATAAAAGGCTATTTCTTCTGAGAAAATATTAATAATTCAACTAATTTTAAGCGGGGATGTTTATGCTTAATCGAGTTTCTCTTACTTGCCTCGCTGTTGTTTTTATTCAGATATCAATAGGAATCTTAATATTTAATTTGAGAAAAGTTAATTTCTATTGAGAAAAATCCTAATCAGTTAATGATAATTGTGAGTGAGGGATGATGAATATTCTCTTCTTATTCCATATTGTTCGCCAGCTCTCTCTAAATGCTTTAAAAGAGCTTCAGCAACCCTATAATCTTCACTTCCTGGCATACTATCCGTCTGCCATTCTCTAGTTTCTTTTAAAGCAGCAAAATATTTACTTTCAAATGTTGTTCTTGCTACTTCTTTTTCTTTCAAACCTGCGCGAACTTTTGCTGATTCAGCAACTAAATCTTCAGAAACTCCAACGAGAATGTCAGTAGCCCTTCTTATAGCTTTAGAATTTTCTCTAACAAATCCTCTAATATGAAGTGAACCTGCTATAATTCTTGTTAACTTTTCTCTAGTTGCCATATTAGAATAAGGGTAAATAGGATATTTATAAAACTTTCTACTGGTTGAGATTATCAAGTAATAATGCACTGATTTCCTTAATGTAGGAGCAGGCTTTACCATTCAGAGAAACTAACACTAAGCTTCAAGTGAAATTACAGTTTCCCAAAATTTGTATTTTCTGTAAAGCAACACTATAAGCAGCCTATTTTTTATACTTCCATCTAGCTCTATTCAATCTTAGAATTAAATCCGATTACTTTTTGAAGACTTTGTAGTCTTTCCTTACTTTTCCAGTTACTTTTATACCTATTTCATCGCCTTTTTTTGCTGTCTTTACTTGCTTGTGCTGGATTTGCATGCTTTCAACTTTTTGTTCAAAGTCTGTTTCTCCTCCTGCAAATCTTATAGTGTCGCCTACTTTTAACGGAGCTGCTAGCTTGATTGCTGCAACACTTACATGGTCAAAGTAATTGGAAACAACTCCAATTGGTTTTGGTTCTGCCATGATTATTTTAAGAATAATTAATATTTAAGGCTTTTGGAATTGTTTTCTATTCAAGCTTTTCATGATTTATTGCAATGATTGGCTCTAAAAGGTCGTAAACTCTTTCAGTTATATTTTCTAAAAAGATTAGTATTTTCAGGTCATATTTTTTGCATTTGCCGAGCACGACATCTAAAGAGTCCATTATTTTTATGCATTTGCCTGCAAATGCTGTCAGCTTTTTTTTATCAAATGCCCTGTAAAGCGCATGCAATTCTTCTATTAATCCTGATATCTCAATAAAATATTCTGATATCTTTTCAGATAATTTTATGTTTTTTTCTTTAAAATAATCATACATAAGGCGAAATTTGTCCCCTATCTCTTCAATTCCTACAACAACTTGATAGACAAAGCAAGTCTTTGAGTATTCTTCATAACCGCGAGTATTAAGTATTTTCTGGCAAAAGTTTGTTGCCTGGTTTATAAGATTATCTGTAAGATTAATTTTTTCTCCAAGATTGCAGTTATTTTTTCTAATTGCTTCAAGAACTTCTTCAGAAATCAGAGAAAGATGGTAGAATGCTTGGTTTAAAGTATTCTTGAATTCATTTGGAAGAAGTTCCGCCCTTTCAACAAGAAGAATATAATTTGAGTCTTTTTCTTTTTTTATTTCTTTGATGTCCATGCCACTGTATGAATCAACTGCTCTTTTAATCAGCTTAAGCTCATTATACTCTTTGCCTCGGTAGGATTTCAAGCTATCATCATAGAATATTTTTATCTCTGAAAAACCTGCTTTATAAAGCATCCCTAATGTTCTCATTATCAGCGGATTATACCTAGAAATATCAATGGTTTTATTTTTTAAAGAAATTTTGCTATTTGTTGTGACCTGCAGAGATTTTTCATATTCAGTTAGCTGAAGCTCATCCCCCTTTTTAATATTAAACTTTTTTGTCCACTGCGCTGGCAAAGAAACAACCAGCGTGGCTGGTCCTATTTTTAAAACTTTTCTCTTCATAATTTATTTAATGCAAGCAAATATATAAATGTTCTTATATTACATATATATTAATATATATAATATATTAAAAAAATTGAAATATGCATTTCTTCTTTTATTATTATGGTTCAGGCTTATAATCAAATCGAGATGGATTTATGGGAAAGTGCTGCAAGAAATATTGGAGTGAATCTTGAGCCTTACTCTAAGGTTGAAAGAAAAAAATTGGTTGGCAGTGGATTAGAATTTGAGCTTATCCTGGCTCCTGAACGAAAGAAAAGACTAGTGCAAGATACAAAAGTGGAAAATAACTGGCAGGGAAAAACTCCAGATAGTTTGTGCATGGAGTTAAGAAGATGGGAAGAAAAAGGTGATAATATGCTTGACTCAAGGGAATACTCAGATTACTTAGTCTGTCCAAACAAATTTCCAATAGAAAAAGGGCATGTTGTAATCATTAACAAGGATTGCCAGAAGAAACAGGTTAATCATGTTGACTTAGAGGAGATGTTGAGGCTAAGCAATGAAAGAGGTTACTGCCTTTGGCGCAATATGGAAGGTGCTGCACAAACAGTTCCACATGAGCATTTTCAAGGGTTGTATGGCAGCTTTCCCACTGATAAACTTGAAATAATAAGCCTTGTTTCTGGGCAAAACCTATTAAAAAATTATCCATGGGCAAATTTTGTTTTTAAAGGCGAGGGAGGCACAATTGATGCAGAAGAGAAAATGATAGAGTGGAAAGTGATGGAATCTAAAGATATTAAAATACCTTATACTATTGTCTGTTCTAACAATAGGATTTGTGTTTTTCCTATAAGAATTCCTCAGGGAAGAGGCGGAATTGGGGGCCTTGAAACAGGATTAGAATTTGTTGCATATACTAAGGAAGAATATGAAAATACAAATGCAGAGGATTTGATAGGAAGATTGGGAGGCGCTCTTTATTCATGGCCGCAATACAGAGAATTTATGGAAAAAAATAAAGTAAGCTCGTAAAAAACAAACTTGCATATAGTTCATTGTCTGAGGAAGTTATTTGGCATCCAAAGATATTATACCAGGTCCTGGATACAGAAGCAGATGAACACTGGAGAGATTAGTAAATTAAATAAAATAACAAAATGGGAATAACAAGCATTGAGTTTTTAGAAGACAGTGTGAGAATTCTTTATGATCTGCAGAAGCCATGGGGAATGCGCGATGAAATTGGAAAGAAAGTTGATGTGCTTTACAAAGATGTAGAAAATCTTATGAAAGCTCCTGAAGAAGTTGGGCTAGGAAAAACAACTCGTGCTGAAGGAAGCGAAATTTTTATCCCAAGATGCAACAAAACAATCATGTTTATTTTTGATAAATATCCTGAAAGAGCAATGGGACCAATGGAAGAAGATATCTATGGACCTTATCTGATAGATTCTTAATTTTTCATCCTCTCGTTTGTTTTCATTAAAAATTCCTTTGCAAGGAGAAGATAGGATTTTATTATCATGAGGTCAAGGATTTGAGTTCTTAAATTATCTGACAAAATAATTACTCTATCTCTTTTTACAAATTCCATTGCACTTTCTTTGTGCCTTTTGTTTAGTTCAAGGATTTCTTTTATTTTTTTAATCTGTTCGTTTGAGAGATTGTAATATTTTGCTATTTTATCAAAGAAGGTTATGAGATTTTCACTGTTATCTGGATAAATTTTTATTCTTTTGTAGAGGTATTCATAGTTTAATGCTGCATTTATGCAGCTTATAATTGCCTTGCTTATTTCATCAAATATTTTTATGAGAAGCCTTTTGTCATTTACTAAAGGATAAGTTACATAAGTCATGTGGTCAGCTATCTGCAGGCTCCTTATAGCTTCCCTTAAATTCTCCTGGAATTTTTCAAGTTTGGCAATCATTTTCCTGGATAGATAAGGGAAAAATTGTTAATAAGATTATAGGTAGCGACAAATAGGGATTAATCTATGACTTTTTAGCCATAACAATAGAAACTATATTTTCTAATAAGATAAAGTTTAAATGTTAATTTAATTGGATACCTATAATGAATAGACTAAGAAAATTTGGCTTGGCATGTGTTACTTTAGCTACTTTACTTTTTGGTTGCAGCTTACCAGAAAAAAAGGAAAAAATTTTTGATTTATCTACTGCGCAAGTTGTTGGAATTGAGAAAAATTCAATAGTCAAACCATTAATAACATTAGGCTGGGATTCTCAGGTAGGAGGAATGATTGTAAATAGGGTAAGAAATGTTCCTGATAGAATGAAATATCCTGAAGGGTCCTATAGTTTTATTCCTGGGAATTCAACATCCCCTGGAACAGTTACAGACTGGAGATTTGGAAAACTTGGTATTGAGGCAAGGGTGCATGAAAATTTTTATTTGGATGTTTATGCAGGAGGGATGCTTTCTTGTTCTTATTTGTTAAAAGGAATGGGTTCGCATGAGCATGATAAAAATCTGCAGAAAGGGTATTCAAAACAAGGGCATAAACGCGCTTATTGGGGTGCTAGATATGGACCAGAATTTATACCTGAAATAAGAGGAGATTTACATGTAAGACCTATAGAAGATTTAGAATTTTGGTTAGTTTTAGGAGGAGGCTATAGAAAATATGATTTAAACATTGTTAATGGCATTAATACTATCGGCAGTTTTAGTTGGCCAGGTAAAGATTTTAAGATTGGGGATATTGGAGAAACTAGTTTGTATACTGGAATTGAAGGTTTAATCGCAGAAGAGCATTTTAGATATGGTTTAAGAATTGGAGCAGGATTTGCAGATTTCAAGCAAAAGAATAGAGAAGTAAAGGTTTACTCTCAGGAAGTTTTTCCTTTTATTGGAGCTTATATAGAATGGAAACTTTAACTAGCAAATTACATTAAATCTTAATACTTTCTTTTATATCCAGAAATTTTAAATTCAAATTATCTTTTTGAAACTCTTCTATTGCTTCTTCCCGGTTTAATAGGTGAGCAGGGTTATCATAATGCAATGGGATGATAATCTTTGCTCCTGTTTCTTTTGCAAATAAAGCTCCGTCCCATATTCCTAATGTTATTCCATGATTAGAAAGAGGCGTCAATAACACATCACATTTATAGTTATTTTTAAATCCAATTGTATCGCTTGTTGCATAAGCTTTTATGCTTCCATCGCTAATAATATATCCTATGTTCTCATTAATCTCCTTTCCTTCTTTAGAAAAATGCGGGAGATATCCATGAACAGCATGAACAACTTCTATTTTTATATCTCCTAAATTGAAAATATATCCTTCTTTTACAATTTCTGGCTTAATATCTTGACAATAATCAGCAACTTCTTTTGTTGCATAGAGCTTTGCCTTTTTATTTTCCATTATTTTATTTATGGCTTCGGTATAGCAATGGTCTGCATGCTTATGGGTAATAAGAATAATATCCGCATTTTTCCAGTCTTCTAAAAAAGAAGGATTAAAATTTAAACTTATTAGCCGTGCTGTTATTTTGGGAAGAATAATATTTAAAGTTTTGTTATGGCTTCAACTCAAATTCAAAATAGCCTCTGTCAAATCACCACTTGCTTTTTTTAAAGCTTCTTCAGCCTGCTCTTTTGTGCAACCTGTTTTTTCCATTATTGTTTCTATATCTTCTTCTGCACTTGCTTCTTCTCTTAATTCTTCGCTTATATCCCCTGAAATCTGGAAATTTTCCTGTCCTTGCATTTTTATTTTTATGACTGAAGGATTGCTTATTATTATGTTTTTATCCTGTGTTTCAATTACAACTCTTTCAGATGGTATTTCTTCTTGAGCTATACCCATCTGCCTCATCATAGCTTGCATTTTTTTAGGGTCAATTCCAGGAAACATTTTTAAAAGAAAATTTTTAATATTGCAACAAAAGCTATTACAAGGATTATAAAAAAGACTACTTGTGCAGGGCTTAAACTAAACCTGCTTTTGTATTCTTCATTGTATCTCATTAATCCTCCATATCCTGATGGAAGACTTATTCCTTGGTTTGCCATAAAAGTTATAATTAAAGCCTGTTTTTAAAGGTTGTTATGAAACTGGTCGATTATCAGCTAAGCCTGGATCTAAATTCCAAAGCTCTTTTTTCAAGCTCACTTAACTGAACGCTCGGAAGCTTTTGATTTAGTAAATAGTATTGTGCAGCAAGAAAAGCAAGAGAATAGTCTTCTTTCATCTTGCTAATTAATTCAGTGCCTCTTTCAAGCATTGTTCTCTGGAACTTGGAGTAATCAAATGGACAGCTTACTGAGCCAAAATCAATTCTTTTCCAGTTTTTATGAAGTTTTCCAGTTCTGTAAACTTCTTTCATGTCCCACTCTGAAAAAATAATATTTTTTCCAGTTCTCCCATCAAGTGCGTCAGCAATATCCCTTTCCACGCTAAAGCCAAAAGAATTAAATAAACCTGTAAAAACATCCCACCCTTCTATCTCCACAGGAACTCTTCTGAAGTCATCATCTATTATTTCAAGAGGAAAACCTTCTGAGCCTTCAACAAACAGGTAGTAATATCCTCCATTAAATGAGCCAATTGGAACAGGTATATGCTCTGTTTTATATTTCCCTTCCCTGATGAAAAATTTTTCCAATAGTTTTAATGCAAGGTTTTTGCAGAATAAATCATGCCCTTCATGCTCATTTATAGGCTTATTCCAGTTTATTCTTTTTGTAACAACTAGTGGTTTGCAATAGGCTACAATCCCGCCTAATCCTTCGCATTCTGATATTTCTCCTTTTAAAGCAAAAGCTTCCTGTCCATCTCCGATTTCAGTCCATGGCATTCTCTTGCATGAAAAATGAATTTATTAAAGTTTTTTATTATCTATTATATCCTTTAATATAGACTGCTCTTTGATTTTTCCCCTTCCAAAACCTTTAAAATCTTGTTTTTATTAGGAGTTTACATGGCAGAAAAAGACAGCTATGACCCTAAGGAAGCAGAGCCTAGAATCAAGAAATTCTGGGAAGAGAATAAGATATACAAGTTTAATCCAGATTCTAAGAAGAAGATTTTTTCAATTGATACTCCGCCGCCAACTGTTTCTGGAAAAATGCATATTGGGCATGCTTTTTCATATTCGCAAGCTGATTTTATTGTTCGTTTCAATAGAATGAATGGAAATGTATTTTATCCTTTTGGAACAGATGATAATGGCTTGCCTACTGAAAGGCTGATTGAAAAATTGAAAAATGTAAAAAGCAAGGAAATGCCTCGAGAGGAATTCATAAGATTATGCATTAAGACTTTAAAGGAAATAACCCCTGATTTTATTGAGGACTGGAAGATTCTTGGGATTTCCTGTGATTATTCTCTTTATTATTCCACTATTGATGATAATTCCAGAAAGCTTGCACAGAAATCTTTTCTTGATTTGTATAAAAAAGGAAGAGTGTATAAGAAAGGATTTCCAACTCTTTGGTGCCCTGAATGCCAGACTTCAATTGCACAGGCAGAGCTTGAAGATAAAGAGGAAAGCAGCTTGTTTTCAACTTTGAAATTTAGTGTTGATGGCAAAGAATTGTTAATTGCAACTACAAGGCCTGAACTATTAGGGGCTTGTGTTGCTGTTTTTGTAAATCCTGAAGATAAAAGATATAAAAGCATAATTGGAAAAAAAGCAAAAGTTCCTTTGTTTGAGCATGAAGTTCCTATAATTTCTGATTCTTCTGCTGATATTGAAAAAGGAACTGGTGTTTTAATGGTCTGTTCTTATGGAGATAAGTTTGATGTTGATGCAATTAAAAGGCATAAATTGAATTCAAGGATAGTTCTGAATTTAGATGGAACTTTAAATATCGAGCCTTATAATGGAATGAAAACAAAAGAAGCAAGGAAGAAAATACTTCAGGGCTTAAAGGATAAGGATTTAATAAAAGAGGAGAAACAAATAACTCATGCTTTGAATGTCCATGACAAATGCGGAACTGCAATTGAATTTCTTCCAACTGAGCAGTGGTTTATCAAGATTCTTGATTTGAGAGAGAAATTGCTTGAGCAGGGAAGAAAAATAAAATGGCATCCTGAATTTATGCAGAAGAGATATGAAAACTGGGTAAAGGGACTGGAATGGGACTGGAATATTTCGAGAGACAGGCATTTTGGAGTTTCAATGCCTGTTTGGGAGTGCAGGAAATGCAAGGAAATAATTATTGCAGATGAAAAAGAGCTTCCCATTGACCCTACTGGAACAAAAAAGAAATGCCCTAAATGCAAAGAATTTGCAGGAGATGAAAAAAAGGTTTTTGACACTTGGATGACTTCATCAATAACTCCGCAGATTGCTGCAAGCTTAGTTAATAATAAAATCAAGCTTCCTTATTCACTAAGGCCACAAGCTCATGATATAATAAGAACCTGGGCGTTTTATACTATATTTAAATCACTTTTTCATGAAAATAAAATTCCCTGGAAAAATGCAATGGTTTCTGGGTTTGTTACGCTTGGAGGAGAGAAAATGGCTAAATCCAAGGGAAATGTTATTGCTCCACAGGAGGTTATAGAAAAACACTGCGCAGATGCCTTGAGATTTTGGGCAGCTAGCTCAAAGCTTGGAGAGGATTTGGATTATCAGGAACAGGATTTATTAGCTGGAAAAAAATTCCTTACAAAATTATTTAATGCATCTAAATTTGTTTTTATGAATCTTGCAGATTACGATGGAGAAAAGCCAAAAAAACTTGAAAAAATTGATGAATTATTCTTGAATAAATTAAACTCAATTGTTAAAACAGCAACTGAATCTTTTGAAAATTATGAATATTCAAGAGCAAAGCTTGAAATTGAAAAGTTTTTCTGGCAGGATTTCTGTGATAATTATCTTGAGATTGTTAAAAAAAGAGTTTATAATGAAAAGGGAAATAGGAAAATATCTGCGCAGTATGCATTGCATAAAGCATTGCTTACACTGATAAAATTGTTTGCACCTATAATGCCGTTTATTACAGAAGAGATTTACCAGAAATATTTCAAGAAAACTGAAAAAGACAAGTCAGTTCATATTTCAGAATGGCCTGAAGCTGAAAAAGAAAAGGGCTTTGAAGAGTTTGATTTATTTACCGATATTCTCTCAAAAATCAGGCAGGAAAAAACAAAAGCTAAAAAGCCAATGAATTCAGAAATAATTCTGAGCATTGATAAAAATTCTAAAGAAAAATTGAAAGAGCTTCTCCAGGATTTAAAGGATGTTGCAAACGCCAGCTCGGTTAAAGAAGGGGAATTTAGGGTTGAGTTTGTATAAGCTTAAACTCTGATAAGAATTATTCGACAATAAACTGCATTCTTTTTTTAATGCTTTTTCTATAATTTCCCTTTCTTTTTTTGTTACTTTTATTTCTAAAAAAATGCTCTTTCTAAATTTATTGCTCTATCTAAGTTTCTTTCAATCTTGTTTTATATCATTTGCAAGATCTTCAAGGGAAGTCCCAATTTTTTGAAGAAAAGGATCTTGGCAGATAGAAAAACTAGCGGAGTTTCTTCTGAGGTTTTTAGAAACACGAGAAAGATATTCTCTCTTACAATCTTTTCCAAGCTCACCAAGATAGAAATCTGCTACGCATCCAACAGCTTTTTTTACTCTTTCGGGAAGTTGCTCTAGAAACATATTTGCTGCATCTGTGTTTTCAGTAAGGTGGATAGCTTTCAATTCCGCACCTACATATCCCTTTATCTTATCAACTGCGCTGCTAATGTATCCTTCATAAAGTTCTGGGTCTAATACTACAAAAGCGTGTTTTTTTGTCATAAAATATTGATTGTTTTATATCTTTATAAATCTTTTGTTTTTTACCACTTTTAAGTTCTATTATATTCATAGAAAGATTTAAATATAAACTATAAGTTTATATATTTAAACTATAAGTATAACATGAAAAACAGACAGGAAAATGAGATGCTTTTTATTTTAAGCATCTTAAAAAACCCAAAAGAAGAATATAATGCAAGTAGTTTAGCTAAGCTTATGAAAATTAGCTCTATGGGCTCTTTAAAAATAGCAAAGAAACTTGAGAGAGAAAGAATCTTGCTTTCTAAAAAAATTGGAAAAGCAAACATATATAAGATTAATTTTAATGATTATTCAAAACAATATATTAAATTTCTTTTGAAAAGAGAAATTGAGAAATCTTCTTCTTATGCGAGAAGATGGGTCAGGGAATTAGAAAAAATAAAAGATGCTGAGTCGGGTATTTTATTTGGCTCTGTTTTGAGCAAAGAAAAAGAAGCAGGGGACATAGACATATTAATATTAGTAAACAAAAATAAGTTTGAAAAAGTAAAAAAAGAAGTTGAAGAAATTAATTTGCTAAATGAAAAAAAGGTACATCCTGTGTATCAAACAAAACAGGATTTAGAAAAGCATATAAAAGAAAATAATAAAGTTATATTAAATGCCTTGAAAGGATTATATGTTTTTGGAGAAGATGCAATAATAGAGGTGCTGCAATGAGCCATGCAAAAAACAAAGTTAGTTGGTGTTTGAATAAAGCTAAAAAAGAATTGGAAGAAGGGGGAAAGCATAGGGGCCTTGTTCAAGCAGAGCCAGACAAAGAAAAAGCTTTAGAGCACATAAAAAAAGCAGAACATAATCTTAAAGGAGCAATTAATTTCAACAATACCGGATTTTCTGACTGGTCTGCGAGTGCTTTCTTTTATTCTATGTACCAATGCCTATTGGCAATTTCTGCTAAATTCGGGTATGAATCAGGAAACCAGGAATGCACATTTGCATTAATACATTCATTGATTGAAGATGGAAAAATAGATTTTGAAAAAGAATTAATAGATAAACTTGCGCTTCTTGATGCTCAAAAAGACAAGGAAAAATCAACAAGCATAGATATAAGAGAAGACTACCAATATGGAACAAAGCTTTCTTTAGAAGAGAAATTGTATGAAGAGCTCCTTGCGCTTTCTCAAAAAGTTTTATCAAAGACCAAAGAAATTATAGAAGAATAAAATCTAGAGATTATGTTTTTATGTGCTCTTTTGGAGATTCTTACTTGACTACTGCGGGATTATTGTTTAAGGAGAAATAAAAAAGGGGAATTTAAAGCGGAGTTCTTATAAAATCTGGGATAATGCTCTAGAATAGAAAGCTTTATATATCAATTGATATATAGATATATATGGAAACTGAAACAATAAACTCCATTGCAAGAAGCCCAACTCTAGAAACTGTTTTAATGGTTGAAAGAATTATTGAAAAATATAGCGGAGAATTTAATAGAACTGAAATTTGGAAGAAACTTCCAAAAAAAGTTATGTGGCAAACTTATTTAGTTATTTTAGATTATTTGCAAAGCATAAATAAAATAGCGATGGATAGAGAAGGAACAATAGCTTACATATGGAGCCCTGAATCTGCTAAAATATTTTTAAAAAGAAAGCCTATAAAAATATGAAAGAAGATTTCATTATTAGAAAATGAAATGGATTTTTATTCTCTGGCTTTCCCTTAATGCTCTCTGAAATCTTTTCCTAAATTAAACAAGCTTTCGCCTATATTTTTTGTTCTTTCTTCTAAAATTCCTAGGCATTTTCCTTGATTTATTAGAAATCCAACAATTACAAACATTCCCGCGAGGATTACGCCCATTCCAGCAATTAGTATATTTTCTGCAGCCCATGTTCCGCCTAATATTGCTCTTAGGATTTGATAAGCTACAAATAAAATAATCGCTAAAAAAATTATTTCAAGCAAAGTTATAATTATTTTTTTTATATCCATCCTGATTGCTTGGCTAGCCATATAAAGAAAAGAATAGCAAGAATAAGCAAACTCCATCTCAAAAATTCCAAGAACCAATTTCTATTTTTTTTCTTTGTCATTTTCCTCTTTGTTGATATAAGCAAGATTTTCTTCTTTAAAATCTTTTGGGTTTTAAAACCAAACAATTAAAAAGCATTTATCATTTTTATTATCATGGCATTTACAAAAGATGAGCTGGCAGAATTTTTGGAAGTGATGAAAAATCACAGAGCTAGGCATACAGAGCTTATTACTGTTTATGTGCCGAATGGCATGGATATAAATCTCATTACAAGGCAGCTTGAGGCTGAAAAATCAACTGCAGCAAATATAAAATCAACTACTACCAGGAAAAATGTTGAAGCTGCTCTTGAAAGCTTGATAAGGATTACAAAAGGGATGAAGCAGGCTCCTAAAAATGGAATTGCACTTTTTGCTGGAAATGTTTCGCAAATAGAAGGGCAGGATAATTTTCTTGTTGAAGCAATTGAGCCTCCTGAAGATTTAAATGTCCGCCTGTATCGATGTGACCAGACTTTTGTTCTTGAACCTTTGGAAGAGATGAATGCTGTAAAAGAAGTTTATGGCTTGGTTGTAATTGAAAGGAAAGAAGCAACAATTGGCTTGTTAATTGGGAAGAAAATAAAAATTTTAAGGCATGTTGATTCTTTTGTTCCAGGGAAGATAAAGGCTGGTGGGCAATCAGCTGCCCGCTTTTCTAGAATCACAGAAGGACTTGCAAAGGAATTTTACAGGAAAATTGCAGAGACTGTTAAAAAAGAATTTTATGGCTTAAAGGATTTGAAAGGAATTTTAGTTGGAGGGCCTGGGCCTACTAAAGAGGATTTTTTAAAAGAAGGGCAGTTAATCACAGCACTCCAGGACAAAGTGCTTGCTGTAAAGGACATTGGATATGCTGATGAGCATGGAATTGACCTTTTAGTTGAAGCAAGCCAGGATGTTCTTGCTGAACAAGAAATTTCCAAGGAAAAAAAGATTATAGAGAAATTTTTCAACATGCTTGGAAAAGACAGGGAAAAAACAGCTTATGGTGAAAAGGAAATTGAAAAAGCACTTGGATACGGAGCTGTTGACACTTTATTATTGTCAAAGAAGCTGAAAAAAGATGAAATCAGAAGGCTTGAGAAAAGGGCAGAAGAAAGCTCTGCAAAGGTTATATCTGTTTCTGTAGAAACTGAAGAAGGTGTTCAGTTCTGGAATCTTGGCGGGGTAGGAGCTATGCTGAGGTTTAAGGTGAGTTAAAGAAATCTTTATATAGAACTAAAAATTGATTCTGATATGTCTAATATAAAAGTTATGCTTGGAATCTTCCTGCTATTCGGAGGATTTTATCTAATGCTGCAGAATTTTAAAGAAACTCTCATTGCAGGTTTAGTTGCTATGGGAATTGGTTTGTATTTAGTATTAATTAATATAAAATGAACAAAAATCTTGAAAAAAATAGATTAGATTTAGCTTATCAAAGACAACTTGTTTACCTTAATTCTATATTAACTTTTATAACTATTGGATTATTATCTTTTTTTGGAACATTTATTTGGAATAAAAATTATGTTATTTATGGTTTCTTAATTCTTGTTATAATTTTTATTATTTCTTATGTTCTTTATTCAAGAATTGATAAAAGTTTAAAGGAGATATCTGAAAAAATAAAGGATATTTGAGAGTTAAAAAATATCCATAAACCAGTTAGGCAACTTTCCAGAATCACTGCAATGGTAGACTTTATGGAAAATCTGGTTTAGCCTTAAATCAAGTTTCATATATTTCTTAATTAATATTTTATTATTTTCTGATATTGCGAGTTGAGGTGGCTTGAAACTATTTGGTTTTTTATTAAAATATTTTTCAAAAATATCAATGCCTTCTTTTATATATTCTTCATCCCTATCTTTTAAAAATTCTTTATAAGTATGATAAACCCCATGCATTGCAAGTTTTTTATTTTTGCTTAGAATAGATTCGCACTAGTCTTGATTTTCAAATATAGCCTTACTATTAAATCTAGGAATTACAAAATAAATATCAGCCTTTTCTAGCAATTCCTCATCACACTGTATTCTGGGCGAAACATCATCTAATTGGATTTCTGAAAATAATCTTATGAAAAAAATCAGGGCTAATAGAAATACAATTGCTAGAGTTGAAATTAACAAAAATCTTTTTATTTTCATATATAAATGAGGTATAAAAACCTTTAAAATGTATTCTTATTTAGTGTATTCATGGAAAAAGAAGGCAACATTGAGATTGTGAGCTCTGAGACAATCAAAGAGATTGATGAAAGCAATGAAATTGAGAACTTGAAGAAAGTAGAAGCTGCCTTGTTTCTTTCTGCTAGGTTTCTTAATCTGCAAGAGCTTGTTATGCTGACTGATATAAATCCCCTAATGCTGAAGGAGATTCTTGAAAAGCTGATTGAAAAATATAATCAAGATTCTTCTGCAATTGAGATAATTTCTAAGGAAAATCTGTGGAAGATGGATGTTAAGCAGGAGTATGTTGGGATGATTAACAAGCTTGCAACTGGAAGCTCTGAATTCACAAGAGCTGAGCAAGAGACACTTGCTGTAATTGCCTATAAGCAGCCTGTGAAACAGTCGGTAATAATTAAGATAAGGGGGAACAAGGCTTATGAGCATATTAAGCATTTTATTGAGATTGGCTTGCTTCAGGCAAAAAGAGCAGGGCATACTCTAGAATTAAAATTAAGCGAGGATTTTTTTGAATATTTTCATTTGCAGGAAAAGGGAGAGAAATTAGTTCATGCTGGAGAGGATGAAGAGGAAGGAGAGGATGAAGAAAACAATTCTGAAAATGAAAATGCCAAAGAAGAGAATAAAACACAAAATATAAAAGAGGAAAATAAAGCAGAAGAAAAAAAAGAGGATAATAAAATTCAAGAGGTGAGTGAAGAAAAAAAAGAAGGTGAAAAGGAAAATGAAAGCACAGGGGGTGGATGATGGATATTCTTCCTGTAATATATCTGGGGTATATGTTTATATCCTTATACATGCTTAGCTTATTTTTATTGCTTTATATCTGGAACAGAAAAACTATTTTTGCATTTCCAATTGCTAAGAAAGATTATAATGTCAGCATTTTAGTTCCTGCTTTTAATGAGGAAAAAACAATCAAAGATACTCTTGAGCATATTTTTGCAATTGAATACGAGAAAATAATTGAGATTATAGTTATAAATGACAAAAGCACTGATAACACTCTTCAAATTATAAAATCCCTTAAGAAAAACCATCCTAAATTAAAGATAATAGACAATGAGGTGAATTTAGGCAAGGCAGGTGGCTTGAACAAGGCATTGAGAATTGCAAAAGGGGAATTAATTGCTGTTGTTGATGCTGATAGCTACCCTGCTCCAGAGTCAATAGGAAGGATGGTTGGCTTTTTTGATGATGAAAAAGTCGGAGCTGTTACTTGCCCTATAATTGCAAGAAACAGAGAAAAGTTTGTTGAAAAACTGCAGGCAATTGAATACAGAGTCATTACAGTGACAAGGAAACTTTTAGATTATGTTGATGGGATTTATGTCACTCCAGGTCCTCTGGCACTTTACAGAAAAAAAGCACTTTTAGACATTCAGGGATTTGACGAGAAAAATCTTACTGAAGATATTGAAGCAACCTGGCATTTGGTTTATAATGGATGGATGAGGAGGATGTGCCTTTCTACATCTGTTACAAGCACTGTTCCAAGCAAATGGAAAACCTGGTATAAGCAGAGGAGAAGATGGAATGTTGGGGGATTGCAGTGCATTTACAAATATAAAAGAGCTATTTTCAGGCATGGGATGCTTGGATATTTTATAATCCCTCTTTTTATTACTTCAACTTTTTTAGGGCTTCTTGGGCTCAGTATATTTTTTTATCTTATTGTAAGAAGAATTATCTCTAGCTATCTTTTTACAAAGTATTCAATAGACGTAGGTGTTCCTTTGCTTACTTTTGATGAACTGCATATTACACCAAGCATTCTTAATTATCTTGGAATTGCTTTGTTTGTTTTTGGAGCAATATTCACGCTTCTTGTTTTATCATTATTAAAGGAAAGAATCCTTAGAAGACAGAATATTTTAAATATCCTTTTTTATTTGATTGTTTACCTTACAGTCTATCCATTTATAATGATAGGAGCGATTTGGCATGTAATTAAACGAAAAAAAATTTGGAGATAATATGTCACAGATAAGAGTATTTTGGCAGGCATTGCTGGTAACAGTTTTTATTTTTGCAGCAGGAATAGTGGTTGGCATAATTCTTGAAAACATGAGGCTTGGAAAAGTCCAGGGGCTTTATGAACAATCTGAAATAGACTTGCTTGACATAAAACTGCAGAGCGAGATTTATTCATCTGGAAAATTTAACTGCTCTGTTGCAATAAAGGAAAATTTAGATTTTGCAGAGAGAGTTTATGAAGAAGCAAAGATACTTGATAGGTATGAACAGGCAAGCAGGCTTACTGAAAAACTTGCAATTGAGCATAAAAAATATGATATTTTAAGGGCTGTTTTGTTTTTAAACTCCCTGAAAATTAAAAAACAATGCAATTCATCATATCATAATGTTGTTTATTTTTACAGCTACAGTGACCCGAGGCTGGAAATAAAGGCAAGACAGAATGTTTTTTCTAAATTATTAAAGGAATTAAAAGAAAAAAGAGGAGAAGATATCTTGCTTATTCCTATGGCTGGAAACAATAATGTCATCTCAATAAAGATAATTTTAAGCAATTACAAGATAAAAGAAGAGGATTTGCCTGTTATTTTAATTGATGAAAAGATTAAGGTAACTGAACTTGAAACTTTGGAGGAGCTTGAGAAAAGATTAAAATAGTTTATAATTCCTTGTATATTTTCAATTATAAATAAGAATAAAAACCAGGCTTTTTTAATTTTCCCATGGAAAGATGTGCTAGGTGTAGAATAAGGGAAGATGAAGTGAAGCTTTTTAATGCTATTTATGAAGGAAAGATGGATTTCTTGTGTGAAAGATGCGCTATAATTGAGAACATACCAATTATAAGAAAGCCTGACACTTCCCAGCTTAAGGAATCTGAAAGAGGCATTGGAGTTTATGAAAGATTGAGAAAAATTAATGGTATTAAACTGGGAAAAAAACCCTCTAGTTTTTTCAGGGAAGATAGATTAAAAGAGCTTGAGAAAAATCCTGAAAAAGAACTTCCTGAAAAAGAAAAACTTAATTTAATTGAGCATTTTCATTGGGAAGTTATGAAAGCCAGAAGAAGAAAAGGGCTTTCCCAGAAACAGCTTGCAAATGCAATTTCAGAATCTGAAATAGCAATTCAGATGATTGAAAAAGCAAAGCTTCCAGAAAATTCAGAAAGTTTAATAAGGAAACTAGAGCAGTTTTTAAGAATTCCACTTAGAAAAATAACTGAAACAGAGAGAATATTAGAAAGAAATATTGAAAGAAAAGAACCTATTCTCTTAGATGAGTTTGGAAATGAATTAGAGAAAATACCAGAGCCTGAGATTGAGTACAAAGTTGAAATTAAAGAAGATATTTTTGAAAAGGGGTATGATAAGGAAAAAGAAGTTTTTGATATACATAAGGCAGATTTAAGCAATACTAAGATTTCTGATTTATTGGCAATGCGAAGAAGAAAAATACAAGTTACAAAGCAGGAAAAAATTGAAGAGCAGAAAAAAATAGAAGAAAGAAAAAAACTAATAGAAGCAAGAAAAGAAGAATTAAGATTATTAAAAGAAAAAGAATCTGAGGAACTAGACAAAATTCTTGGGGGAAAAGAGATTCTAAAAAAGAAAAAGCAAGAAGATATTATAGAAGAATTTGAAGATGAGCTAGTTTAGATTTCAGGGAAAAGCTAATAAACCCTGTTTGCTTATTTTCTAAAAAGGTGAAAAATGCTTAATATAATAAGTCTATTACTATTCTGGGCAATTTTTGATATACCTTATCTTAGTTATAGAATGATATTGTTTTATTTTAACAAAATGAAAATTGCTTCTCTAAAAAAGCCATTTGTTTCAATACTTATTCCAGCTTATAATGAAGAAATAGGAATTGAAAAAACTCTTAAATCATGTATCTCCCAAACTTATCCTAATTTTGAAATTATTGTGATTAATGACGGCTCTAAAGATAATACTAAGAAAATTATTCGGAATTTTATTAGGCATTACAGCCAGCATAAAATTGTTTTGTTAAACCAGAAAAATTCAGGAAAAGCAAAAGCATTGAATCATGGGCTAAAGACTGTGAGAGGTGATTTTATTATAACTGTTGATGCTGATTCAAAATTGCATTATAAAGCTGTTGAATTGATAATGGCAGCTTTTACTTCAAAAAAAATTGGAGCTGTTGCAGGAAATATTGTTGCTCTTTCTCATAGAAAAATCCTTGGGATGATACAAAGAATGGAATATGAGGTAAGCACTCATTTTTTAAGAGAGTCGCAAAGTGCAATTGGAGCTGTTACAGTAACGCCCGGGGCATTTTCAGCTTACAGGAAAATTGCCTTGAAAAAATTTGAGGAAGGAACTTTAACAGAAGATTTTGACAGCTCTGTAAAAATCCTTGAAAAGGGGTATGATATAATTATTGCTCCTGAAGCAATATGCTACACACAAGTTCCATTGAATATTCCTGATTTAATAAAACAGAGAAGAAGATGGCAGCAGGGGGGAATGGAAGTTTTTGCAAAACACCTTTTTCGTGAAAAAAGGTTTTTTGTTTCTTTTGAAATGTTTTTAATTTTCTTTTTTGGTTTTTATGGATTATTCCCAAAAATGATTTCCTTAGTTGTCTTGCCTCTTGTAATTTTTTCTGGGAATGTCTTATATTTTTTTTATGGCTTTTTGATATTCTTACTTTATTTTGATTTCATCTGGACATTGAAGCTTTTAATAATTGAGGAGAAAGATATCAGGATGTATTTGGTTGTTCCTTTATTTGTTATTTATTGGTATACTATAATTTTGTATTCAATACTTGCTGCTCAGATTTTAGTCTTAAAAAAACAAGGAGGATGGGGGCAATTGAAAAGATACCGTATTTAAAAGAAGTTGGAATTTATTTTCTGAAATACATAGCAATATTCTTAATACTGAAAGAAATCTTTGATTATTTTAGAGTATATGAACTAATGCTTTTTATAGCCTTAGTTTTGTTCTTATCTTTTCCAATGAAAATTCATTATCTTCCATTTTTCCTAATAAATTATCTTGTTTTTGTCTATCTTGCCTTATTAGCAACTTCTGAATTTATTCTCCTCTTTATTTATATTTTCAACATACTCATTAATACTCTGATAATTATGATTTATATTAAAAGAAAAGTTGTGAATTAAAAATATCTTATCTAGCAGAATCAGCCTGTTTTTCACTCTCATTTTTTTTAGTCATTGCAAAACTGTCAGACTCTTTATTATAAGCTTTTATTATTTCATCTGCTAATGCTTCATGAATCTTTGTTTTTTTATTAAAAGATTTGTCATAGGAGCCATGGACAATATTTCTCATGGTTATAGCTATTCTTTTTAAAGGAGATAAATCAACTGCTTGCGGATATCTTGCTCCCCCATATTCAATAACAGTAACTCCATCTCTTGGAGCTGCATTTTCAATTGCACTAGCAAGAACCTGGATAGGATTTTGTTTTGTTCTTTCTTCAATAATCTTTAGGCAGTTTAATACTATTTTCATATTTTGCGAATATTTCCCAGATTTCCAGCCAGTTTCTATTTTGTGTTTTTTTCCCCTATGTCCAGGAACAGCAATTAAATTTGCAAAAAACTCCAAGAGATTTATCTTGCTCCTTGCAAATTTCTCTCTAATTCTCCCATGACTTTTTACAAAAAGCTTTGGCTCAAGATTAATATACCTCCTTATTCCAGGATCAATTACTTTAATGTCAGAAACATCATAAATTCCAAAAAGCTTAAAGCCTTCTGCCTTACTCTCCTCAGTATCTTTATCAATTCCATCTTCTTCAGCTTCAATATTCTCCTCAAAAGTTTCTTCTTGTTCCATTTTATCTCCTTCCCTTTTCTATTTTTCCTTTCCAGAGCAGTTTTAATGGCTGGTCATTTACTTTAATAACTTTCCATCTAACTCCAGGAATATCTCCCTTGCTTCTCCCTTGCTTTCCCCCTATTCTTTCAATTATAACTTCATCATGCTCATCTATGAATCTTTGCGCTAAATTACCTGGTATAAATGCAGTAACTGTTCTTGAATTTTTTATCAACTGCACTTTGCAGCATTTTCTCATAGCAGAATTTGGCTGTTTTGCTTCTTTTTGAACTTTGCTTAAAACAATTCCTTTTGCCTGATTCTTCCCTCCTAAGGGATCAGACCTCTTGAACAAGTTTAATGTTCTAACCCTGTAAGCTCTATCACTCCATCTGAATTTTTTCCTGTTTTTCATAAGTTTAAATGCATTTTTAAGTCCCATCTTGATTATTAATAATATTGATAGTTATTATATTATCTTATTTCAGGGGTTTAAAAAGCTTGCTGAAAAAATATTAGAAATTAATTTTTCACAGAATCTATAAGCAGTTTCAATGCCTGGTTAACATCAGCATCTCCATCAAGATTAGCATCATTCCAGCTTGCAACAATTCCTAAAGAAGGAAATACAACCATTAATCTTTTTCCTCCATGCCCTCTTGCCATATATAAATCCAAAGGAGCATCTGGATATTTTCTTGTTCCATCTCTTTTAATCCCATTTACCCACCATAAATAACTATAACTCCCATCATGGTCAACCTGGTTGTCAGGAATATCAGTTGAGCCATAGCTTCTTTGCCCTGAAATCATCTGAGCTTCAATTCCAGTTGTCCTTGGAATAGAATTTGGCAAGGGGGTTGAAACAGCTTTTATTGCATTTTCCTCGCTTATAACTTGTGTTTCTTTCCATTTTCCTTTTCCTAAAAACAATAAGCCAAATCTTGCAAAATCACGAGGTGAAACAGCAATTCTTCCAGGCCTGTCACCTGTCCCAAATGCCATGAAAGTTGGATTATCTTCAAATTCTAAAATATTTCCAAGCATTGGCTTAAGCACAGAGTTATCCACGCCAGAATAAGTTGCTCCATAAACTTTTAAAAATAAAGTGTCCCAAAATAATGCCATCTGCCAATCATTATAATCAAAAGCAGCTCCAGGCTTTTCTCTTACTCCATAATTTGAAGTCTGGGTTGCAAAATTTTTCCAAGTTATATTTCTGTCTTTATATCCAAGATTTGAATTAATATTATTTAATCTTGTCTCCCAGACACTAGCTTTCTGGTCTATGCTTGGTATTTTCCCAGTTTCAATTGCTTTAAATAAAAAGAAAGAATTCCAAGGCTTTGCAGCAGATGCAATATCTGCTCTTGTTGTGTAGCTTCCCCATCCGTAAACACCATATCCATTTCTTGTGACAAATCCCTTTCCTCCAACATAAGAGCTGAACTGGCTTAATTTTGCCTCATCAAATCCAGCCTCGCTAGCTGTTTTCATGCTCCAGTCAGCACCTGGATAAACAAATGAAAAATTTTGTACATCCTCAATACACACCCCATTATCACAAGAATACCCAGAATCACATCCCCCGCAATTTAAACTTCCAGAACATCCATCACTCCAATTCCCGCATTGTTTTCCAAGAAAAGAGCAGGTTTCAGGAATGCAGGATTTATAAGGTGTTGAATTTTTTTGAGCATTATAAATCTGCAAAATTTCAGTAGAAGTTAAAGTCCTGTTGAATATCATCAGCTCATCAATTATCCCTTTCCAGTTATACCCGCTATTGTAAGCTCCAATAATAAGCTTTCTATTAACAGGAGTTTTCCAATTAGAATTAAGAGTTCCTTTTGGGTCTTTAGCATAAAGGCTTCCATTTTTATAATAATAAATATTTGTTTTATTAAATACAATTGCAACCTGCTGCCATTCACCTGTTTTGAAAATTTTTGATGAAGCATCATTGTCAAAACTACCTGCCCAATTCACTCTTATCTGCAGGTCATTATCAGTTTCCTGCCATAAATACCACCCATCTTTTTTATAATATCCCTTTGACAAAAAAATCTTGTTTACTGATTGTGTTTGAGGCTTCATCCATAAAATAATTGTTAAGCTGTTTGTGTTTAGTGAAGAAGAATCAGGAACTTCAATATAATCATCAATCCCATCAAAGCTATATGCTTTTCCAATTGTTCCATTAACCAGGCTTGTGCCTTTTATGCTTCCATTATTTCTTCCTGTTTCATCATTTGCATTTCCTTCAAATTTCCAGTAAGAAACATAATCAATTGGAGCTGCAGCAGCAACACTTTCAAAAATAGACAAAATAATCAGCACAATTAAAAAGACAATAAATTTTCTCTTTTTTTGCATAAGATTATAAAAAAAAATGGTTAATAAACATTATTATTCTAAAAAATCCAAGTCAAATTGATAATAGAAAACACAAATTTTTATAAACCTAAATATCCTATAAAATCCATGGGAAGAGCAAGAAGCGCAGTGAGTGCAGTTTTCTCAAAAATAATTGGGTTTATTATCTTCCTAGTTCTCTTAGCAATTCTAAACCTTATAGCAAGATATATTGCAGACAGCACATTCAACTTAATTGTAGTTTTTCTCAATGATAATGTTCTCTTATTTTTCTGGATGATGCTTATTGGATTAATTGCAGATTTGTTCTGGCTAATGTATTTTCCATTCAGCCTTCCAGCACCTATTTTCAGCTCAATATTAAGCGTGCTTATAGTAACCTTTATTTTTAGGGCAATGGTCTTATTAGAGGAAATTTTGGGAGATGAAATCTTTCTTCCATTCAAGATGGTGAAATCCTTAATAATAATCCTGGTCTTTATAATAGTCTTTATTGCAGGTTACATAAAAATAGTAGCGAGAGCAGGAAGAAGAAAAAGAAGAGAAGAAGAAAAACAAAAAGAAAAGTCAGAAGTTATTCAGGAAGTCAAAGACACCTTGAACAAGTTCAAGGATGAAATAACAAGCACATTAAGCAAAGAAGTTCCAGAAAAAAAGAGTGAAAAAAGAAGGAAGAAAAAGAGGAGATAAAAATCTACCCAAACTCATACACTCCTCTATCCCAAACACCATCAGCACCACGAGTTTTTCCATTCATATCTATATTATATGGACTTGGCAAAGAATATCCATTTGCTGTTGCAAATTTCAAATGAAAATCAGCAGTGCTTGTTAAAGGATTAGAAGAAAACAACTCTCCATGCTCTTCTCCATAAGGAGAATTTTTTCCAGAATTAAAAAATGCATTATAATCATGAACCGAAACACCGCTTCCAAATGGGCTTGTCTCTTTTGAATTCGAGCGAGAGTCAACCCATAAATTATTATAAACTTCATGCCCTGATGAGCCTTCTGCTGCGCAGAACACACAAGCAGCTCCCCCACTAGCTCTAGCTGTTGTCAAATTATAAAATAAATTATTATATATCTTAAAATTTTTTACATTTGGATTTTCATTTGCACCCCAAGCTCCTATTGCACCGTGATTTGAAGTAGTTCCCAAATCCCTGCTCCAATAAAATATATTCCCATAAAACTCAATTCCATTTCCAGCATTAAAAATAAATCCACCTGTACTCCTGAAATCTTTTATAACATTATACCTGAATATCAGTTTCATATCTTTATTATTATTTCTTATTGATGCTATCTCACTATGCTCTCCAGTTATTGTTGCCCATCCATTGTTGTTGAAAAAGCAGTATTCCGAAGTCCAGTTGTCAATATTTTGGTCTAGCAAAAATATTGTTCTTCCTGAATCATGAAACCAGCAGTTTGAAATCAGCCAATTATCAGCTTCATTATTATATCCAGTTACATAAATTAAATCCTGGGATGTTTCAGAAGTTTCTTGAGTGTGCCCATGAGTTGCTTCTATTCTTCTCAGCTCTATATTGTTTACAGGAAAACTTGAAGAGCTTCTAACAGCTTTTGCTCCATTTCCAGAATTAGATAAATCAATCTTAAATCCATAAGGAGTATAATAGCTCCAGTAGCTTGCACCCTCCCCGACAGAGCCATCAATTTTATAATATCCAGTTGAAAATGAAAGTGTTCCTGTAAAAACAGCCTGTTCATCTCCATAAGAATTTTCCCATCCAGAATTTGTTCCATGGCTAGTTGTTGTAGCTTTTTTAATTGTGATATAAGAAGTTCCAGATAAGCTGTCATCAAAAACATATCCAGAATAAGTTCCATCAGCAATATAATAGGTATGCCCTCTTTGAAGCACAGCAGGCAAAGCAGTCCATGCATTTGCCCAGTCACTTCCATTATTTGCTCCTGTTGCATCTTTTCTTACATAATGAACCTTAGTTAGATCCTCAGGAGGAATAGGAGTTACAATACAATCTCCAGAATTAACAAGAGAACAATTAATATCTATCCCACAATTATTCTTTTTCATCTCGCAGAGATTATTTGCACAGGTTACTGAACTGGAATCTGGAACACAAGTCACCTCAACACATCCACCATTATCACACTTTTTTCCATCAGAGCAATTCCCGCAATAAACCGCTCCATTGCAATAATCATCCCATAAACCACATCCTTTCCCAAGCTCATTGCAAGTTTTAGGAGCACAAATAGGAGGTTGAACAGGCTCGTTAGACTCATCCTCTATTTGAATTTCAATTTCTTCCTCAGCCTCGCTTCCATCTCCAGTTTCAGGAAGAATTGGATATTCTTGATTACCCTCTTCGCTTGTTTTGTTCTCTTTTGTTGCATTACTATAATCGCTATCTGATTTTTCTGAGACTGAATAAAAATAAGCAAAAACTAAAATCAAAATAATAATAACTAAAATTATAGCAATTACAAGAATTATAGCAATTACAAGAATTATTTCAAATTTCTCCTTTTTACCTTTTCCACTCTCTTTTTGCATAATATACCCACAAATCTCAGATATAAAAAGGTTTTTAGATTCAGCTTTGCTCAACCAAATTCCCAACTCTTATTTCACGGAATTCAAATCCATCATACACCCAAGTTGCACGATCTTCCGGCTTCATATTGTCGTAATTATTCTTAATCAAATCAAATTTTATGTATCTTGCACTGACTGAATTTGGAAATTCATAAATGTACATTGATCCCCGGTTATCATTTATACTTTTTAATATTTGATTAGTAAAAGTGCTGCTACCAGAAGAATCAGAAACACTGATTGAAAAGTTCCTTAGATTGCTCTCCATTTTATCAAAAGTTGGATAATATATAATATAAGTAAAACTTTTTTTAGAACCCATATCATAAATTATCCATTGAGGACTGCGGTCAGCTCCAGAATTCCATTCAAATTCAGTTCCATCAACACTCAAATCCATTAAATCTTCCCTTATTGATGCATCGATTGCATCAAGAGGAATTTCGGCAAAATAAGGAGTTGTCTGTTTTAATCCTCTAGCACCTAACTGCTTTCCATAAGGGCTTCCAGATAAATCAATGCTTCCTTTAGCTGCATCACTTGTGTTTGGATAATCCAAATCACCTTTTAAGAGGTTATTTAGTTTTGGATCAAAAGATTTTCCATGGAGTTCGTATGGAGCATGGTTTTCATAATTTGTTATTAATGGGATTTCAGCAACCGAGGTTGCTTCTTTGTCATCTAAAGAATTAGAGACATCTCCTGAGTAATAATATTTAGGATAACTTCCAACTTTATGGTAAAGATTTCCATCGATAGATATATCATAAGAACCTAGATTATCTTCAAAAATAAATCCCGAGAGGTCATTAGCACCAGACCTGTCAAATATATTATTCTTCACATCAACACAATTAATCCTGGGTGTATCTCCAGTAATACGCACGCTTTCCGCAAGAGAGCCATAGATTGTGTTATGCCAGTATACGTTTCTTCCATACAAGTTTTGATAATTGCAATTGGTATGCTTTGGATTTACACCACTTGCCATTTTGTAAACATAATTATTGAAAGATTTTACTCCTCCTGATGCCCCCTCGCTATAAGCGATTCCAAACATACAATAATACAAGATATTATTTTCTATTGTCACATTCACCGAAATTTTAGAAGAACCCTCCCCTCCAATTCTCATGCATTCTTTTCTTACAAGATAAATAGTGTTGTTTTTAATATTTGAATGGCTTCCAACAAATTGTATTCCCATAGATTCTCCGCCATTACGTATCATATAAATAATATTGTTTTCAATTAAATGATTTTTTCCCAAGGCATATATCCCCTTTATATGCTGTACGTCTGTAAACTCCTTTCCTATATGATGAATCTTGTTATTTCTGATTGTCCATTTTTCCTGGCTCATATTATTAAATCTTATTCCATTAGCTAACTGATTTTTAATTTCAAATCCTTCAATCAGTATATTATCTGCACTTGCAGAATAAAATCCATAATTTTTCTCTCCATTTCCATCAATTACTGGCATTCCAATTCCCTTAATTTTTAAATCAGACTTAGTTATTTGTATCTCCTGTTTATAGGTTCCAGAATTGACAAGAATTGTATCTCCTGATGAAGCTGCATCAATTGCAGATTGAATAGTTGTATAGTTTTGACAGGGTCCAGCAGTGTCATCAACACATCTTATATTTGAAGAGCTACATTGGCTGCAATCTGCAGGAGGAACACAAACTCCACTTGCACAATCTCCAGAAGCACAAGTCCCGCAATCAACAGGCTTTCCGCAATTATCTATCTTATTCCCGCATTTCCAGCTTCCACAAATTTCTTCCTTTGATTTAGCAACACAAGTTTCGCAAAACTCTCTATTAACAATACTGCAATTAACATCATTCTCGCAATTATTCTTTTGCATTCCACATATATTGTTAACGCAAGTTATTGAAGTCAAATCAGGAGTGCAAATTTCATTAATACATATTCCACTCTCACATTTTTTTCCAGTTGTGCAACTTCCACAGCTTCCTTCACATCCATTATCCCCACATTGTTTTCCAGCACAATCTGAAATGCAATCATCAGGTATAGGAATTTCAACCTCGGGAGGAAGCAGATTCTGTTTATATTCAAACTCAGCGCTTACATTGGCAATATTCTTAAAACTATCCAAGCCAGCCTCTTTTGCAGAAATTGTAAATTCATTTACAATAGAATAAGTTTCAAAAGTATAATTCTTGTTTTTATCATCAACAAAAATAAACTTTATCTTTTCCACGCTTTCATCAACATTATTGACTTTTAAACTAACTTCATTCTTATCCTCATTTAAAGAAACTTCCGCAACATTCTCGCCTAATTCAATTTCTTTCTTTTCAACCAAAGATAAAATATAAGCTAAAACTAAAACCAGAATAATAACAACCAAGATTATAGCAATTACAAGAATTATTTCAAACTTCTTCTTTTTCCCTTTTCCACTCTCTTTTTGCATATAATCACATAGTTTTATTATTAATAAACCTTAGCAGAGAAATCTTTTTAAGCTGTCTTCTTCAAGAAAATGCAGTTCAGCAGGAATTACAAAACAAAAAGGAGATTTGACATTTAACTTTTTCAATTCTGCGGAGCTAGCATAAAATATACCTGATTTTTTTGTCCCTATCTTTCTGCATAAGACTATTTTTCCTAATTTAAACTTCTTTTTTAAGGCTGATTTTTCTAATTGCTCTATTGCATTTTTTAAAGGCAGGCCAACATCAACAAGCAAAAGCGAATGAGCTCCTATGCTTTGATTCTGCTTAATAACATCTATAAAGCTATCAGGCTTATTTTTTTCAGTCCATGCAGGCATGCTTGAGATTTTTCCAAATTTATACAATTGCAATCCTGTTTCAGCAATTGCATCCAAAACACTTGCAGCATATATAACCTTTGTTTTAACTCCCTGCTTTTCAGCATCTAAAATCAAGCTTATATGTGTCGTTGCAAATAAAGGCGAGCCATAAACTAATAAAGCAACATCTTCATCTTTCGCTTCATTGATTAATTTTTCTGATTCAACTTCACCTCTTGCAAGCTTTATCATGCTGTCGCTTAATTCAAGTTCAGAAAGCTCATATGGAAAATCAACAGTATAATTTTCAAGATAAACTCTCTGGCATTTTTCAATAGCTAAAATACCTTCTCTTGAAATTCCATTTTCATTTAATCCAAGTCCAATTAAATATAACATAAAATCAGGAAATAAACAGGGTTTTTAAACTTTTCAATTTTTAGTTTTCATATTCTCCTTCCTTCATTCCAAAAATATTTCCAGTTTTGTCTATATTTTTAATCATTTCCTTATTTTCAATCAGCTCTTTTTTTTGATTAATAAGAACTTTCCTTGCGTTTATAAAAGCAGTGCATAATCTTAAATGCAAAGGGCAGGAGACTTCACAAGCCTTGCACAAGCTGCAATCATAAACAATTCTCTCAAAATAATCCTTTTCTAGGATTATTGCTCTTCCTCTAGGAGAATACTGCTCTTCTCTCATTACTCTTAAAACAGGGCAAAAAGATTTGCACATTCCGCATCTAAAGCATTTTTCAACAATTTCTTTTATCTCTTCTTTTGCATTATCTATCTCAATTCCCATTTTTATCCTCTTCTTTATCTTTTTTATTTTCTATTTCAGTTGTCTTGCTAAATTTATTAGTCATTATTTTGTTTATTAAATCTTTCTCATCATCAGAAACTCTTTTTTTCACTGGCTCGAAGCTTATTTCTTCTCCAACTCTTTCTTCTCTTATTTCAGCTCTGGTTATTTCTTTTGGAATTTTTTTTGCAATCTCCTCTATTTTTTTCATTTTTTCCTTTTCTAGCTCTGATTCAAAAGTGAATTCATAATCCTTGAGCCTTTCCTTTATTTCTATTTCAATTGCTTTTTCAGGGCTTTTCTCTAACTCAATTTCCATTTGCTCTGGTTTTTCTTCTTTCTTCATAGCTTCTATAAATTCCTCCATCTTTTTTTCAGGAGTTTTTAATTCTCTCTCAAGTTTTTCATAGGGAAATTCATCTATAAGCTTTCCTTTGTTGAGCTTTCCAAGAGGGTCATGCCTTTGTTTTATTCTTTGGATTAATTTTTTCTCAAAACTATCAACAATATATTTTCTAGTGATTCCTATTCCATAGCCTCCTGATTTAGCCCCTATTTTTTTAATAAGATTTATAGTTTCATCTTTTTTTTTCTTTTCTTCATCCTTAAAAAATGGGATTATTATTCCTGAATCAGCAAACCCAAAATAAGGAACCTTATTTGCATTTAAAAAAATAATAACTTCTTTTAGTTTATCAAAAAAAAGCTTAAAATTTTCACTGTTGTAATATCCTTCACCTGCAACTGAATAATGAACCTTATTTTTTAATCTTGAAATCTCTTCAGATTCCTCTGCACCTATCTTTCCTCTGTCAGAATCAAATTCTATAATAATGTGGTATTTTTCTTCAAGTCCAAGCAATTTTGCAGTTTCGGGAGAGAAAAATTCAATCATTGAAACATCTGCTTCATTTTTCAGCCTTCTTGATACTGAAAGTATTTCATTAATATTATCGGTTTTAAAAAGTGAAAAGCTTCTTTTAAATTTGGGCATAATCCTCAAAACTGCCCCAATAATAATTCCAGTTATCCCCTCCATTCCACAAACATCCATCAAGTCATTTTTGTTTAGTTTAATCAATTCTCCATTGCCATTTACAAATTCTATTCCTTCAATCCAATCTTTTAATGCACCGTATTTCCTGCTTCTTTTTCCAGTCTCATTTCTAGCTATCATCCCCCCTATTGTAGAGGCAGGGTTAAAAGCCTCTATTGGAAATTCAAAGCCAACTGAATTTAATTTTTCATTTAGCTCTTTTATGCTAATCCCAGCTTCTGCATAAACTGTTCTTTTTTTAGAATTAAACTCTCTAATTTTATTCATCTTGCTTAAGTCAATTACAAAAGAATTATTAGGAATGCATCCGCCAACTAAATTTGTACCACTTCCCCTTGGAACAATATCCCCATTAATATTCTTCACTATTCTCTGCACATCTTCCTTATTCTTCGGGAAAAAAACTTTTTCTGCTTTTCCGATTAGCCTTGAGCCATCAGTTTCATAGCAAGCCATCTCTCTCCTATTCATTTTCAGATTTTTCAATTAATTTATTTATTTTTTCAATTCCAAGAGAATTTCCAATAGCTTCTGAAAGTTCTAGAATCTCAATTTCATCTTCTGAATTTTTTTTTAAAAGCTCATATTCCTGAAGTGAAGAAACTATAATTTTATTAATTTTCATTCTTTTAGCTTGCAGAATTTTTTCTTTTGCAATATCATCAGCTATTTTGGGATTTGTCAAAGGCAAGTTTCCACAGCTTCCAGAACACATGCTATTTTCTCTTGAATCAGGGAATTCTTTTAGCTCATATCCAATTAACTTTAAGATTTCTCTTGGCTCATCATAAATCCCGCAATATCTTCCTAGGTAACAGGAATCCTGATAAGCTGCTTTTCCATTGGCTTTGTTTTTTAATAATCTTGGTTTATCTTTTATTTTCTCAAGTATTATCTTCCATATATTCAAGACAGAGATATTCCAGTCTGGTATGAACTCTGGATAATTTTGCAAGAACATTTTATAAGCAGATGGGGAATTAGTTATAATCCCTGTTATCTCTTCTTCCTTGAAAATTTCAAAATTCCTTCTTGCAAGCTTTCTTGCGTCTGCTTCATATCCTGCTTCAAAAGCGTCAATTCCAGAGCATATTTTCTTTTCAATGAGCCTGAAGCCAATTCCAAGCTTGTCAAAAATTATTTTATAAAGCTCAAAATACTCTGGATACTTAAAGTAGGTAATACATCCAGGAAAATACAATGTATTGCTCTTTTTGAATATTGAAAATAACCCCATTTTATATTTTTCAAAAGACAATTTTGATTTTTAAGGATATATATGCTTAAATGGATATGATAGAGAAATAAATAAAATTAGTATTTAAAAAATATTTTTATCTCTTTATAATAGTAACAAAGATAAACTTTAAATACTAATCATCCTGAGAATATTTATGGAAGATAATACTGATGTTATCATTGTGAGCGGAGGCAGGGGTTCTAGAATGGAAGAAGCAGCAAGAAAATATGGATGTAAATCTCTTGTGCCTATATTAGGAATTCCAGCTATTAGCTATCTAACCCATGCAATTATAGAAGTAATTCCAAACTCAAGGATTATCCTGGCAATAGATAATCCTCAATTAAGGCCTAAATTTGAAGCAGTATATTCAAGTCAGGGCGTAGCGAATTACCATATTTATGAAGGATTGCCAAGAGGGCCTGTGCAAGCATTTTATGAAGCAGGGAGTATGTGCAGGTCTGATAAAGTTTTAATTTTTTTTGGGAACCAATTAGTTTCTCCTTCGCATCTTGAAAGATTATTATCACATGATAATCAGACGCTAGTTTTTTCAGGTTTTGGTTTATTGTCAGAAAATAATTGCAAGATTGCTACAATTGATGAAGATTCCAGAGTGCTAGATGTTACAAGATATGACCATTTAAAAGAATTAAGAAGATCTGAAGTATATCTTGATGTTCCTTATGCAGTTCCAAATAATTTCTTTTCAATGGAAACTTTTCCAGAAATAAAAAGATTATTTGTAAAGACTCCAATGGACCGGGTTTGCTTGAGCAAGAAAGAGAAGGTTGTTGTTGAGATGTCTGATTTTCCTCCAGAATTTCATTTTAAGGGTGAGATAAAGGATTTAGAGCAATATGCTGCTGAACATTTCCAAGATTTAATTGATAGATTTGGAGGCAAAAATGACTAATCCTTATTGTTTGATTATATCTGGACCTTCTGGAAGCGGGAAATCAACTATTGCAAAAATGCTTTGGAATACATTAGATGGAAATCCAGCTTATTTAAATTTAGACTCAATTAAACATTTTTTACATGGAGCAAAATCTGATGATTATTTCCTAGATTTAGCTAGGACTAATGCCTTATCTTTAACAAATAATTTCCTTAGGGTTTAACCCAAAATTAAATGCCATACTTTATAAACTCTGAATTCTATATTGTTTAATGAAAAAAGAAGGTGCAGATGGGCTTTGGCTCAATACTTTATCAGGATGCAATGAAGTTCAAAGAAGAAGGCTCGCCGGAGTAAAAGCGATTGAAATCGGATGGGGCGGGCTTGCACAAGTGTGCAAAATCACTGGAATGTCTCATCATACAGTTATAAAAGGGATAAGAGAAGTTAAGAATAAAAAAAGAGAAACGACCACAAGAATTCGCAAAGAGGGGGCTGGAAGAAAAAAACTCAAAGAAGAATATCCTGAGATTAAACGAGAGATAGATAATGTCATGAAAGATAATACTGCTGGAGACCCAATGAGTAAATTAAAGTGGACAAATAAATCAACTTACTCAATAGCAGATTTTTTAAAGTTAAAAGGGCATAATATCTCAGAGGTTACTGTTGGAAGGATATTAAAAGAAGAAAATTATTCTTTGCAATCAAATAAAAAAATGTATGAGGGAAAATCGCATGACGATAGAAATGAACAGTTTCAATATATTAATCAACAGGTAAATGTTTTCCTAAACAAAAAACAACCAGTAATCTCAGTTGATACAAAAAAGAAAGAGCTCGTAGGTAATTTCAAGAATCAGGGACAAATTTGGACTAAAAAAGGCCAAGCAAAACACGTTAACGCATATGATTATCCGAGCTTTGCCAAAGGCAAGGTAGTTCCTTATGGAGCTTATGATATAAATCTTAACAAAGGATTTGTTAATGTAGGGGTTAGTAGCGATACCGCCGAGTTTGCTGTAGAAAGCATCAGGCAATGGTGGAAACAGCTGGGAAAAAAACATTACCCTCAAGCTAAAGAGCTTTTGATAACTGCTGATTCCGGAGGGAGCAACGGATACAGAAACAGAGGATGGAAATATTTTCTCAATCAATTTACAAAAGAAACAGGATTCAAAATAACCGTTCTTCATTTTCCTCCTGCAACAAGCAAATGGAATAAGATTGAACATAGAATGTTTTCTTTTATTAGCATGAAATGGAAAGGAGAGCCACTAACTGATTATGAGGTTGTAATTAATTTTATTAAAAATACAACGACTGAAAAAGGATTGGAAATTTATGCAAGACTTGATAAGAATAAATATGAAAAAGGCAAAAAGTTTTCAGATGAAGAAATGGGAAAAATTAAAATAGAATATCATGACCTCTTTCCATTATGGAATTATACAATCAAGTCAAATTAGGCAATTTATTTTTTAGTAAGCCCTTAGGGCAGGACATCCAGTTATTATTGATAAGGCATTTGGCAGTTATGCTTATGTTAAGCCTTTTATTGACCTTGCTGAAAACGTTGGTGTGTCAAGTTATTATTTTAAGTTAATAGCCCCCTTAGAGGTTTTAATTGAAAGAGTTGAAAAGAGAAGGAATCTTTCATTAAGAGAAAAAATTAAAGCAGGGGAATGGCCTCTTCCTTCTGGAAATGAAGAAACAGCTACAAAAATATATGAATTTTTTGAAAGAAATAAACACTCTTTTGGAGTAGAAATTGATACTGCCACAAATTCCCCTGAAGAGGTTGCTGGAATTATTTTGTCCCACCTTTCTGGACAACCTTTTTCATAAATTCTGAGACTTTTTTGTAGAATTTTTCATATTTATCAAAATTCAAAGATTTTCTATAATCCTCTGCAAATGACTCTTCCTGTGATTCCTCAACAAATTCTTTAGGAATAATACTTAGGATACTATCTTTATAAGTATCCCATTCTCCAGCCCCATTCAAAAGGGTATAATTCGACAAATCAAGTTTTTGATAAATCCCATGAGATTTAACAGCTATAATTAAATGTTTATCAGGTTGAGGATGGCTTAATTCTAACGCTTCTGGTGGCAAATTTTGATCTTCCCAATTAAAAGAGCATACAATATATTTCACCCTATAACCTGCTTTTTTAAACTCTTCAAATAATCTCTGGTTTATCTTCCATCTTTCACTAAACCTGTAAATAGGTTTTTCATTCTTAACGCTATTAAATATTTTAAGAGCCTCAATATCCTTTTCTAAATGGCTAATGTTATTTACTTGTTTAACTTTCCAAGCCCCATTATTGTGTTCAAACTCATTTAGCCCTGTATTTCCTTGATAAGTTTTATACATCTCTTCTTTTGAAAAGTGCCCGATAACTCCAAGAGAAACTTTATTTGAACCTGCATGAGCAACAACAACAATTGTGTCGTTTGGATGCTGCATTAATTTTTCATTAAAAAAATCTTGAATTCTATCCCAATGATCCTTATCACTCTCGCCATTTGGCGCTTTAACTTCTTCAGGATTTAATCCTTTTTCTTCAACAATCTTTTTTACATGAGCTTTCCAATCTTTTAAAATATTTTTTTTATCATCTAAATCCCCAAAATCTCTTTCTCTTAATCTTTTATCTGCAATAGGAACGATGTTATGACAGCCTCCTATAATCTGAGCTGTTTCTTTTGCTCTTTTAAGATCAGAGGTATAGATAGCATCAATCTTTTCTTTTGCTAATCTTTCTGCTATTTTTTTTGATTGCTCCTGGCCTTTTTCAGTCAGTGAAAAATCGTTTTTTTGGCCTTGATTAAGATTTAGCTTGTTTCCTATACTTTCTCCATGCCTAATTAAATATACCTTCATTTTATTTATCAATATAAATCTCGCTTAATAAATTTTTGTGAGTTGCTCCAGCCTTTCAAAAAGCCAAACCTTTAAATATCCTAGTTCTTTTTTCAAAACATGGCAAAAAAAAGACTTGAAAAAGCTGAAAAAGAAGTAAAAGAAGCTCAGGATGCTGTTTATGAGGCTGCATGCTCTTGCTGCGAAGGCGAGGAAAAAGAAAACCTGTTGAGAGCTGAGAGAGATTTGGAAAAGGCTGAGGCTGAAGTTGAAGATGCAGAGGAACGTGAATGATTTTAATTCAAATTTATTTAAAAATATTTAAAAATTTAAGCTTCAGCCAAACCTGTTTCTAATCCTTTTTCTCTTAATGTTGCTTTTTCTTTAATTTCTCTCACAATTTTAAGGACATAATCATCTACTCTATGAATAGTTCTAACAAATGCTTTTTCCATTTTTCTAATTCTCCTTTTTCTTAGAACATGCCATGGAACAAGTTTTGAGGGAAATAATAATAAAAAGCCTGCATAACTCTTTCTGACTTTTGAAAAAGGGTTTTGAGGAAGTGCATAGACCGGAATAACCCTTAGGTCTGTTTTTAATTTTTCTGCTCCTAAATCAAGATGAATTCCTTTAAGATAAGCTTCTTGTAATTTTCCTTCCATAAATCCTCTTTCAATTTCTCTTATTCTCTCTCTTTCTTTTTCATTTTCCCCTAAAAAAGCAGTATAAGGAGTTCCAACAACAAGGTTTTTTATTCTTTCTCTCGCCTCTTTTTCTAATTCTTCTTTAGTTTTCTTTTTTTCATCCTTACTAGTTAAATAAGCAAGATTTTCAGGGGCTTTAAATAAACTAATCATTGAGCTAGAAATATGAGTTATCTGCCTTTTTTTTCCAATAGTCATAGAATAAACTTCATCAAAAGCATAGCTAAGAAAATTCATAATATCTCCATGAAAATTTGTATTAAATTCGCTAATGGTCCTGCTCCTTTGTGAAATTATCTTAAGTTTTTCATCTAATTCTCTAGCGAGTTTTTCAATCTGGGAATCTTTGCCTTCTAATTCTCCTTGTTTTTGCGAAACTAATTTTCCATAAACTTTATCAAAATTAATCTGCATCTCACTCATCCTTTTTACAACTCTCTGCTCATGCCCTTTCCGCTGATATTTTTCTTTTGCCATTCTACCTTGCAAAAATGTATTTTCGCTTCTTTTAATTTCAAGCTCTTTTTGAATTCTATCTAATTCTTCCCTTGTTTCTTCAGAATATTGTTTTTCTTGTCTTAATTTTTTTTCAAGCTTTCCTATTTCAGTGCTATGATAATAAACAGTCCTTGCTGCATTGGCAAGAATTCTTGCTCCATAAGCAATTCCTCTATAAACTTCTCCTGCAAAATCCCAAAACCCTCTTTTTTGATTTTCCATAAAATGAATATTGCAAATTCATTTAAAAACCCTTGTGAATTAATATTCTCATGCAAATCCTCAAAGATTTTGAAAAACTGAAGGATAAGAAGCAGGCTGCAAATTTGCAGAGATTTTTCAAAACAGGAAAAGGAGAATATGGAGAAGGGGATATTTTTCTTGGAATAAAAGTTCCAGAGCAGAGAAAACTTGCTGGAAAATACAAGGAGCTGGATTTAGAAATCTTGCAAAAGCTGATTCAAAGCCCTGTTCATGAGCATAGATTAACTGCTTTGTTTATTTTAATCTATCAATTTAAGATGAATCCAAAAGAAATTTTTGAGTTTTATATTAAAAATACACAATATGTAAATAACTGGGATTTGGTTGATTTATCTGCCCCAAATATTGTTGGGAAATATCTTGAGGATAAGCCCAGGGACTTATTATATAAATTTTCTGCATCAGAAAATTTATGGGAAAGGAGAATTTCTGTTCTTTCCTGTTTTTGGTTTATAAAAAATAAGAATTTTGATGATGCTCTTAAAATAGCAGAGATTTTATTGAATGATAAACATGATTTAATTCATAAAGCTGTTGGATGGATGCTTCGTGAGATTGGGAAGAAAAACCAGGAAATTGAAGAAGAGTTTTTGAAAAAGCATTACAAGACCATGCCAAGAACAATGCTTAGGTATGCAATTGAAAAATTTAGTGAGGAAAAGAAAAAGTTTTATATGAAAAAAGTGAAAATTCTTAATAATTTATAACTATAAAATAGTAACAAATAGAAAGGTTTAAAAAGCCTTAAATTATGATTTATTTACATGGAAACACAAACTTTAGAGGATGAAGCTGTAATAATGGATTCAGGCAGGCTTCCTCTTTTTAAAAGCCCGGGCAACATAGCAACGAGAATAATTTATGTATCGAATTATGGCAAGAGGATGGTTAATTTTTGTCCAAAACAATTCTTTGAATGGAAAGCAAGCGGTTTTATGGATTTGATTGATTCAGCTATAGAAAGATTAGATTATGTTCCAAATTGGCTTGGAAATTCTAAAAGAAATGGAAGAGTTTATAACTTAAGAGAGCTGTAATTGAGTCCTTAATTAATACCCATAAGTTATAAAAATTTCTAGAATCACTCAACTTCCATCCCTAATTTTTCAAGTTCTTTTTTTATTATCTCCTTTAATTCTTTTTCAGCTTCTTTTATTTTTTCATTCCTTTTCTCTTCCTTTGCTTTTTCTAGATTAATGCTTTCTATTTCAGTTATATTTTTTCTTAGCTCACTGAACAAGTAATCTACAGGGTCTTTTTCAATTGAAGAGCTTGTAAGTTTTTTCTTTTCCAATGTTATCTCATTTATTTTTTTTATTATAGCTTCTTTATTTTCAATACCAAGATTTTCAATAAGCTCTATAATTCCATTTCCCAAGTCTTTTTCAAAACTTTCAAGAAAATTATTCTTATATTCATTTATAATTTTCATTTCTTTTTCATTTGAATGGTATAAGCTTGCAAGAAGCTTGAAATCAATAAGAGATTTTAATTTATAAATCTCGGTTTTTAAATTCTCCTCTTTCTCTGAGATTTGCCTTTCTTTTCTTTTTATTTCTATATATTCAGGGCTTTCTTTTATTTCCTCAATTTTCTTTTCTATTTTCTTGTCTTTTTTCTCAATCCCAATTATTTTTTCTGAATATTTTCCTAAATTACTCTCTGTTTCAGCCTTTATCTTTTCCAGAGAATCCAATTCTTCCAATTTTTTTTCAATAATTTTTAAAATTTTAGAGTTTTCAAGAGTCTCTTTATTTTCATCAATTGTGTCTTTCAAATCTTCTGAAAATTTTGCAATGCTTTTTCCAACCTCTGCAATCTCCTTTCCAATTAGTATAGTCGCCTTTTGATAGCTTATTGTTGATTTTCTGTCAAAATCATAAAAAATCTGATTTATTTTTTCTATAAATTCAGAAGGCTCTCCTGTCTCAAGAGCTTTAAGTGTTTCAGCAAGTTTTCTAACATAATAAGCATATTTGTTAAGATTTTCCCTTACAACAAGCTTTATTTTCTCCTGCTCTCTTTTTTCAGTTAAATCCAGATTTTCAAGAACTTCAGCTTCTTCTTCAAGCTCATCAGCAAGTTTGAAAATCCTGTTTTTTACAATTCCTAAAAATTTTTTTTCTTTTTCCTTGTTTTTGCTTTTATACGCTGAAATCCAGCTAGTTATTTCTAAAAAGCTTATTTTTTTCTTTTCAAGCTTCTCCTCTTGTTTCTTTCTCCTAAAAAAATCCCAAAACCCCATGAAAATATATAGATTTTGGGTAATTAAAATTAATGTTTTTGGTTTTATATAAATGATTATATGTTTTTTTATGCAACTAAACTTAAAAAGATGAGATAATCTTCTAGAAAATGGGAAAAACCTTAGATGGCTTAGATGGAATTGCTGAAACTGAAAAACTAGATATAACTCCAAGAAGATTTCTTAATTTAGTAAAGAAACTTGTTGAATTAGAAGAGTCTCAATATGCTAATGCAAAAGAAGCAGTTAGGTCAAGGAATGAGTTAAGAAAAGGTATTAAGGCTTATCTTGCCAAGCAAGCTCAGCTTCCTCCTGACAGCCAGTTTTATGCAGGGCTCCAATCTACTAAAGGAAGAATAAGCTGGAAAGGCGTTGCAGAAGAGCTTGTCAGAAAATGTTCTGTTCAGGAAGAGCAGTATCAAAAAATTCAGGAAAGGTATAGGTCAGAAAGCCAAAGATTAAAATATGGAAGAATAGAAGATGCAAGCACCCCAAAATTCCAGCAATTAGAATTTGATTTTGTAACCCCGAAAGAATTGGGGTAGAATTTCTGATTAATTTTTATATTTGCTTACCCTATTTTTCTTGCAAGCTGTTGGGTAAAGCTGCATTTACCGCATTTTAGAAAAGTTAAAGTATCCTCATCAGAAATATAAGGAGGTCTTTCAATAATTTCTGCTTTTAACAATCCCTTGCATTTTCTGCAAAATTTAATTGCCATAAAACAACAATTAGAAAGGGGTTTATAAAGATGGGGAAACGCCCGCGCTCGTTCGCATCTGCATTTCTAAATTAAACAAAAAGAAGTAAAATGCAAATGCTCAACTTGAACATCGGGAACCAGAGTTCATATTTACGCCCGAACCGAGATTCGAACTCGGGTTGCAACCGTGACAGGGTTGAGTGCTGACCGCTACACCATTCGGGCATAATAAACTGAAAATTCTTGTGTTTAAAAAGATTACCTTTAAATAACTTACAGGTTTAATAATTAAAAGAGCTTTAAATAAAATGGTGCAAATTTTAACTAGAAAACAAGGCTTTATCTTGAATTTACTGCTGATAATTTTATTATTAACAATACTTGGAATTCTTAGCTATTACCTTTACATGAATATTCCATGGGGAAGCCAGGTTTTGAGCCTGAAAATACAAGCTAACCAAGAATTTGAAATAACAAAGCTTTCGGGTAATGTTTCCCAGTTTTATCCAAATATGAAATTTAATCATAATTCTATTTCTTACAAGATTGATGGGAACTGTAATAATGAGAAAAAACAAAGAATAACTGAAGCATTCATTGAATTAGCAGAAAAGATAGGGGTTATTAATTTTTATCCAGTTTCTGAAAATCATGACATAGAGGTCAGCTGCACTGAGAATTTCAAGGATGCAATTAAAAAAGATTTTTTCATAGCAGGTGAAGGAGGGGCAAGAGAAATTATCCAGACAGGAAGATATAATATAATTTTAAATGGGATTATTCTCTTATTTGCAAATCCTCAAAAAGCAGTTAAATGTAACTGGCCAAATATTGAAATTCATGAGCTAATCCATGTTTTTGGTTTTGACCATTCACAAAATAAAGAAAGCTTGATGTATCCTTATCTTGAAACCTGTGACCAGAAACTTGATGATTCAATAATAAATAAATTAAAAGAATTATATTCTGAAGAAAATCTCCCTGATTTGTATTTTTCAAATTTAAGTGTTATTAAGAAGGGGAGATATTTAGATTTTAATATGACTATCCAGAATTCAGGTTCTATTGATGCAAAAAATGCTAAGCTTGCTATAATGGATGATGGAGAAATAGCAGAAACCCTTAACCTTAGTGATTTGAAATTTGGGGCAGGAATTTTCATGGAAATTAAAAACCTTAAATTAATTCACAGAAATCCAAATGAGATTAAATTCTTAATAGACCCCTCAAATTCAATAAAAGAAATTAATGAAGAGAATAATATAGCTTTTGTTGATTTTGGCTTGGAATAAGTTAAAAACATATTTTCTAAGATATATTTTATTTTATAAAATTCTTTATAAAGATGTAACTTTAAAATGATAACTATGATAAAAAGATTAAAGCTTATTTTTTTAGGAATTTTAATAGCACTTTTAGTCTTCCCAGCAGTTAATGCTCTTGGAATAATGTCTGTATGCTTAAGAGAAAATGAAATTATATATTTTTCAAAATGCAATTCTAAGATAGATGACTGGACTTGTGAAAAAACTAACTGCCAGTTATGTGTTAGAGAAATTTCAAAAGGAGTTTACTGCCCTGAAGATATAAATAGTTGCAATGAAGCTTGTATTTATCTATATGAGCAAACTCCACAGAATCAGACAAACCAAACAGATGAAACCCTTCCTCAGATAAATCTCCTAAACCCATTAAATAAAACAAATTATACACTTAATAATTTAACAAATATTAAATTAGAATTTTCTTTTTCAATCACAAAAAGTTCTGAAGCCCAGTCATGCTCATTAATTATAAATGACGAGCCTGTTGCCCAGATAAATTCTCCAATAAAGCCTCAGGTCCAGAAAATTAATTATTCTGTTTCAGCTGGCTCTTATCTCTGGAGAGTAGAGTGTATAACCAAGCCAGTTTATGGGGGCAAGAAAATAAGCTCTAATTCAAGAGAGTTTTTAATATATGAGCCAGACAAAATTTCAATAGTTTTATTATCTCCTGAAAATGAATATTCAACAACAGATTCTGAAATTCTTTTTAATTATAATCTTTCTGCTCTTTCAAATATAAATTCTTGCAATTTAATTTTAAATAATGAAGTTTCAGCTAATGTTAATTCAACTGAATTAAATAATACAAATATAGTTTTAAAATCACTTTCTCCAGGAGTTTATAACTGGACAGTAACTTGTTCAGATAATGCAGGAAAAAATATAACTTCAGATTTAAGAAACCTTACAATTAACCAGCAGCCGCCTGCAGCGATTTCAGGAGCCAGTGGTGGAGAAGGCGGAGGAGGTGGTGGAGGCGGAGGTGGTGGAGGCTGGGGATGGCCAGTTAAAAAAACAACTCTTAAAAATCAGACATCAAATTTAACAACTAATACAAATGTTAATTCAACTTCATCAGGAAACAGCTTAAATGAAACTGAAAAAACAGAAGAAACAAATATTAAAAATACTGCTCAAAAAGGATTTTTAGGAATAACTGGAGCTGCAATTGGAACAACAATAAAAGATAATAAAGCAATAGCAATTCTAGCTGCAGTATTAGTTATAATAATAATTGCTTTTTATATTGTTTCTTGGATTTATAAGAAGGGGAAGTAAGAATAACAAGGTCAGAGTTATAGAAATCATTTTCAACATCTTGATTGGGATAATATCGCCGAAAGCGATATTATTTATCCCCCAATAGGTGATTTGCATTTCTTATTTTAGTACAAGATACTCAAATGCAAATCCCCCAGGCAAGAGTCGAACTTGCTTTAAGCGGTCTACAGCCGCCTGTAATAACCGTTATACGACTGGGGGTTAATTATAAGGAGAAAGAAGCATATTTAAAGCTTATTGCAAGATTTTTATTAAAATTCCTCTGTTTTTTTCTTCTTTAGCTCATTTATAAAAAAGCTTCTATTAGAAGATGTTTCTTTTACAACCCCTTCTTTTTCATAAATAGCTCTTGCAGCAGGCAATTCAAATCTTCCGAAAACACCGATTTTTGAATAAATTATATAGCTAAAAATCCTGGTTTCATCTTTGCTTAGAGATTCTATATTCCACTCAAGCCTCTTGTTTTTTAAATCAACTTTATTAGGAGCTATTGTCCCATATCTATTGTAAAGCTCAACTAAATGAGGCAATTTGTCAATAATATTAATTCTCTCAAGGAATTTCTTTGCCCTTGCTATAAGTGTTACTTTTAATGCAAACTCCCCGCCTTTTGTCTTTACAAAGGAGACTTGCTTTCTTAAAACTAAGTCCATTTCAACTGATTTTTTAATCAAGATAAATAATCCTATCGCCAGTAAAATTATAATTAGTGGATAAAGCCAGTTTGTTTTTACAATTACTTTAAATTCTTCATTGGGTATAATTTCTTTTTCCCAAAAATAATATTTTTTAAATCCTTTTATCTCTGTTCTGCTTGGAGCAATATTCACGTTTGTAAAAAGGTAAGACAAAAGATCTTTCTCAATATTTATTTCAATTTTCTTTTTTACATTTCCTATATTTTTTTTAGTGATTTCTGTTCTTCTTATTAAATTTCCCTCTATATTCTCAGAAGTTTCAATATTCTCCTGCTGAAGGAATTTAATCATGGACTCTTTATCAATAGTTTCTCCATAAGTCTGGATTTCTGTATTCATTAAATAATTTCCAGCATCAAGAGTCTTTTGTTTTCCTGCTTCAAGAGGAATTTCAAGTTCCTTTGTTTCCAAGCTCTTTAAAGAAAAGATTTTTTCAAAATCAAAAAATTCACTGGCTGCTTTTATTTTTATTTCAGAAAATTCAAAATCCGCCTTGTTTTTAATAGATACCTTTATCTTTTCATCTCCAGGATTTATATTATCTGGAATTATTGCAAAAACTTCATCTAAATTAAGGATATTTATTGTCAAAGTGCCTTTTTGAACCTGATTTTTTGAATCTTTTATTCTATATTCTAAAGTAGAAGAGCCTTTTTTTGATTTCAATGATTCTTGAGGAATTACCTCCATTCTAATTATTTTTGTTTCCCCAGAAATTATTTTAAATGGCTCTGAAGGAAGGATATCAATTCCAACAAGAGAGTAAATTTCAAAATTATCACTTTCACCTAGATTTTTTATAGAAAGTTCAAAAACAGTTGCCTGGTTCAGCTCTACTATAAAGCTATTAGAGACTGGCTTAGTATTTATCTCAAGATTTATTGCAGAAATAGCACTTATAGAAAGAAATAATACAATAAAAAATAATAATGCTCTTTTTTCCATGCAAAATTTAAAAAAGTAATCTATATAAAGATTTTTATTTAATTTTATATACTTTAATTTATAAAAATTAATGTAGAGCCTCTATTGATAAAAATGCCTTGCACTGGTTTATTAGTTCATTTACCTCTCCAAATAGCTTGTTTTCATACTCAATTATTCTAGCTCTTATTATATACCTGTCATAAAGACCTCTTAAAAATTTCCAGAGAGGATGGTCTTCCCATCTGCTTTCATAATCTTTCTGCAGAACAGCTGCAAATTTAATTTCTACAACCGCAGAATTCATGCTAACTTCTTTTCCATCTTTTTTTACTTTCACATCTTTCATTCCTAATATTCTCCAGTCAACCTTGATTTGGTTTTTAAAATAATCAGAAATTTTCTTTGTAGCATCCCATTCTATTTCAACATCTTTTGCTTCTCCAGCAACTTTTTCAGTATATTTTTTTTCAGTAACATCATAGTCTTCTCCAACAAGCCAGTCATAAACAAAACTATAGAAATCCTTAAAATCAAAAACCCCTGTCTGTTTGATTTTTCCCTTGAATATCGTGTCTTTTTCTACCATATTAGCCTCTTTTTATCTGAATAAAAGGGCAAAGGGATTATTTAAATATTTCCTAAGAGGATTTTACATCTTAAAAATGTGCCTTAACTTTTTCCAGAGCTTTAACCCTAGCATCATCAATTTCCTTTCTGATTTCTCTTCCGAATTCTTGGATGTTATCTTTTGTTAAGACAACTAGGTCTAATCCTCCTGTGTAGACATCTTGGGAAGCCCTATCAAGGCTTCCAACAGCAATATCAATTCCTTCTCCTAAATTTATTCTTCTTGGAATAAGCCTGCTTTGCTCAGAGATATATCTTAGGGCATATTGAGAGCCAGAGCCAATTGAAGTCCAGTCTCTTTCCTCTACTTTTCCAAGAGGAAAGCAAGTAAACAATTTTGGCTTATCAAAGCGAGTTGCTAGCAACAGAGCATTTATTTGCTCTGAATTAGGAACTCTTCCGCCCCACCTGGAAAAATTCAAATCTCTTAATTCTGGAAAAAATCCCTGCTTAACTGCTTTTTTCACATTAATATCCCCATCTAATACTTTTGATAAAAAATCAGTATAAAAAGGGTCATAAACCCCTGACATGCACAATGCAATTCTTCTTTTATCATCAACATAAATCTTTTGCCCTTCTGTCCTTGTCTGCTCTCTATAGGCAACATCTCCTTCAGCAGTCCATTTAGTCTCAGTTCTGCTCATGTCAGAGCCAAGAATAACACCTGCCCTGCCCTTGTATGCTTTTATGCCCACTAAATCATAAAAAATCTAAAGATACGCTATTTTTAAACCTTTTTGTCAGTAATTTTATAGTGGTTACAAAAACAAAAGATTTAAAAATAGCCAGATTATAATATCAGAATGGAATTTGATTTAGAAACACTTTCAAAAACACCTGAAGTATTATATGCTGGAATAGCTGCTGCAGGTTTAATTGCTGGCTCTATTGTTGGTTATATAGGAGCTAGAGTTTTCTCAGGAAAGAAATTAAGATATGCTGAATTAGAAACTCAGAAAGCTTTAGGAGCAGGGGAAACAAGAAGAGCTGAAATTGAGCTTGAAAAAGCAAGGGAAGCAAACAGGCCAGAACTTAAGAGATTAGAATATGAAAATGCTCAAGCAGAACATGCGAGAAAATTAGAGGTTATGGCTAGAGAAAATGAAATGGAAATTGCAAATGAGAATAGAAATGCAGAAAGGCGAGAAAAAAGTGAGGCTGAAAAAAGAGATTTTAAGCTGGCTCTTGCTGAAAGACTTTGTGAGTTAAGGCCAGTTCTAGAGCAATATGCTGCGCAGGTTGTAGCATATCAACAAACTCTGCGAGATGGAGGAGTTTCAGAGATAGCAAAAAAAAGACAGGAATACAGGGAACAATTAATGGAAAAATATCTAGAAGATAATAAAGATAATTTGTTTGATTCTGATTATGATATCGCTGGGGAGGATGATACAGCGAGATTGGACAACATAGTCGCAATGAGATATCCAGTGAATGATAATCCCCCTTCTAAACCTGAAATGCCTTCTGAATTAAAAAAATTAGTGGATATGATTACTAGTGAATAATTTCTAAAAATCTCAAAAGCAATCTCGCAACCCACTTTTGCTATATGAAATAATTGTTTGGGCTAAGAAAGCAGAGGAGCTTGGGCAAACTTAATAAACTGGCGCGTTTATTATTACATTATGCATATCACTAGGCAACAAGTAGAAAAAATTTGTAAAAAATTAAATGAAAAGCTAGCAAGATTTTCCTTTCTTGCTAGTGGAAACCATAATGATAATTATTCAATAGAAACTAATTGCGGAAAGTATGTATTACGAATAGAAAACAATCCTCAATTCAAGAATTTAAAGAAAGAATACAATCTCTTAAAATCCCTTAAACCAGGCCTTGGACCAAAAGTCTATTTTTTTGATAAATCCCATAAAATAATTCCTGCTGATTATTTTGTAGAAGAGTTTATTGAAGGAAAACACCCTGGCAAATTGGATAATAAATTCATTTTTCTGATGGCTAAATGGTTAAAGAGATTGCATAGCCAAAAAAATAATTGCAAAAAGTATTCGATGCTAAAAGCCATAAAACCTTATTTTAGAAATGTAAACCGAAATAGAAATGCCTTAGATATTGACATCGCCAATGAGATTGATTTATTATTTAATAGGGTTTCAGCTTTTTGCAAGAAAAATGACAACATTTTTGGCAACAGAACAACAAATTCCTTGCTCCATAGAGATTTATCAAGAGGCAATATTATTTATGATGGCAAAAAAATTAGGACCTTAGACTGGGAATTTTCAAATTACAATTTTCCTGAATGGGATCTTGTATATTTCATTCAAAGTCTCAAACTAGATGATAATAAGAAAAAGATTTTTTTGAAAACTTATGAGTATCCAAATTCTAAATCTGGCAAGAATAGACTCCTGCTAATTTCTTTGCTCAACACTTGCGGAGACATTGGTTATTCAGTTTGGCGTATAGGCCTGGTTAAACAGGGAAAATTGAAGAACTCTGAAAAACCAGGAATTTTAAGAAGATTAAAACAAGATATTAGATTGTTGCGAAAAATAATTGAGGATTTAGAAAGCTAAGATATATAAAGAATTTCCTTATTTCATAATCATGAGAACAATAAAATTACACCCTAATCAAATAATTACTTTAAGGGATTATCCTGTGCATAATGAGCATATTCTTAGAATTTATTTTAGAATTTTCATGAAAAATCAAGGAAAAATATTGCCTCCATGCCCAATTATCCATAAATCTTCAGGCATGCCTTTTGTGCATGGCGAGGATATAAAATCTAGGAAGTATAATGCTCTTTTAAGGAATTTTCTTGAAAAAAACTCACAAATAGAATATTTTCTCCTAGATGGAAGCCATAAGACTACTGCTGCTACCTTGGCTCATAAATTAATTCCTTCTGTAGTTATTGAATATGACAGAGATTTTATTGAAGCAAAAAAATTAATCAAGACAGGTGAATTTTTTGGCTGGTACTCAGTGGAAAATTCAATAAAAGAAGCTTTGGAAGTCTTAGCTAAGCATCATTTTGGCACAAAAGAGTTTTTAACTGTTGAAGATAAAACAAAAAAAATGGTTAAAGAAAGAATTTTACCTAGATATATGATTGATGCTTATAGATAGAAATCTTAGATTGATTTTGTTTAACTTTAAAAATCTCCCAAGCACATCTGCTTTTTTCCATCCATGATTTCATTGATGTTTACCTTAAAAACTTCTAGTATATTATCTACAGCAGGAAGAATCTGGTTTTTCAGATAGTAATTAATGTCATATTTTCCTTTTTCATCTGGCAATTTTGCTCTTTCTCTTATCAATGATTTTTTTGATTCTCCCTCGCTTATGTAATACTCAATAAGCATTCCAATATCAACTGGAATTTCTTTTTCCCTCATTTTCTTTGCAATTGCAACATGAGGGCCTTCTGATTTATACTCTTCAATTGGCTTTTTCAACTGAGTTTTAATTATTAAATCCTTTAATTCAATTTCTCTGTTTTTTATTTTCTTTATTATTTCCTTTACATATTCAAGTGCTCTTTTTTCATTTCCTTCTTTCAAAATCAGGTTAAGAACCTTGTTCTGAACATCTCTGGCAAGCTTGCACCAATCTCTTCTGACTGTTTCAAAGCCTCTTATTTTTAATTTGTCATTTTCATCAATCAGTGCATATTTCTTTTTTGCTCCAAATTCCCCTGTTCTCTTTGTAACCCAGATTCCTCTTTTGAAAAAGCCTTCTAAATCCAGCTCCATGATGCCTGGAAGATTGTCATTGATTTTCTTTTGAACTTCCAAGGCTTGTTTTCTTGTTTTATTGCCAAGTTCTATGGCTACGGAATCTGTGTCTGAATTAATTATTTTAAATCCTTCATCTTCAAATTCTTTTATTGCTTTTTTTATGTTTTCTCTTGCAAAATATGCTGTTGCAGCAGCTGCTTCCAAGCAATAATATCTTGCTCCAAAAAAACCCTGATAGCCATAGGCTGCATTTGCAATCAGCTTAAATGCATTGCTTCTTGCTTTTAAAATAGGGTCTGAGCTTTTTTTATGCTCTTCTTTGAAATGCCTTCTTTTTTCAATAATCTGCTTTAGCATTTCTGGAAAAAATCCTATTTTTTTTGAAAAATAAACTTTTTTTCCATTAAAATCAGATTCATAAGAATCTTTTTTATCTTCAGTTTTTGTTGAAAGAGATAAATTATAGCTTACTATTACACTTGCATACATGCTTGAGAAATCAAAAAAGCAAATATCTTCATACAAGCCTGGTGTTGGCTGGAAAACAAAAGCACCTACATACTTTTCCCTGTTTCTTCTTATTCCTATCTCATCATAATGAGGGCGTTTTTCAGCTATTTCATTGAATTTCTCAAGATTATGAATTATATAATTTTCAACCTGGGCTGACATTGAGTCTCTTGAAATATTAAACAAAGGCTCTTGGATTATTCTTGTGAATTCCAATAAATCAGGCCAGATTTTTTCTGCCATTTTATAAGTTAAAACTGAATCCTGGAGATTATATTTGAAAAACTCATTCCAGTCTGGCTTTCCTGATTTAATTGCATTCCAGGGATTAAAGTCAAGCTTTTTCTCTCCTAATAATTCACTTGAAACTTCATTTAGGGAAAGTGTTTCTGACTGGAGATACTGGGAATAAGCTATTTTAATAAATCTCATTAAATCAATATGAACAATTCCTCTTATTTTCCCTGTGAGCATATTTCCTCTTGAAAAAACAGGCTGGGAATTATCAATTCCCAGGTTTAATTTTATTTGATTTTCTTCTGCTCTTGCTCTCAAGTAAGGCAGGTCAAATCCATCGCTGAAATAACCTGTTAAAACATCTGGGGCATATTTTTTTACATATTTAACAAATTTCTTCAGCATTGCTTCTTCATCTTTTAATTTTTCAACATAATTTTCATTTGGCTCTCCTTTCCAGGTTAAAACTTTCTTGAAATTTTCTCCAACCAAGGATATCATTAAAATATTTCCTTTTCCAATTTCAATTTCCTGAGTTTCAATGTCATAGGCAAGAATTTTGGGGGTGAATTTTGCCTGCTCTTTTAATTCTTTTATTTTTTCAACTTTTATGCAATCTATATCCATGCTTGCATCAATTCCTCCAAACTCTGTGGAGTTGTTTAATATTTCTCCTTCAATTTCATGCCAAACTAAGGGTTTTAGCTTTCTTTCCAGAATGTATTTTGCAATAAAATCCAGATCATATTCTCTTCTTTTTTCAACTTCCTTGAAATCTATCTTGTCTGCAACATCATGGGCATCTTTGTAATTTGTTATGAAAATCTTAATTGCCTTAACAGGCTTTCCAAGATAATTCTTGTCATGCAGTTCTGTTTTTAGTACCTTTGATTCTCTTGAATCTTTTTTTATTTTTATATTATTTATTTCTTCCATGATTTTTTTTATTCTTTTTTCAGGAGCATCTTCCTTTAAAATTGCCCAGAAATAAACATCGCAGGAGTCAATTATGCAGATTTTTTTTCCTTTTTCATTTCTGCCTACAACTTTGATATAATTTCTTCCATTATAATCAAAGGGTTCATAGTCAAGAGGAATAAACTGGAGTTTCATAAAGAAATAAGGAGACAAGGCTTTTTAGGGTTTGCTATAACAAGTTTTATTAATAATAAAACTATCTATATTCATGCAAAAAAAAGGTGAAATTGGAGTTCCTGAAAAACCTGAGATAATTGATAATCTTGCAAAGAAAGCCAGGAAAAAGAAGATATTAAGAATTGCAATTTCTGTTTTAATTCTAATTGTTGTTGTTTTGCTTTTTTATGCTGGATTAAAATACTTTTCAAAGCCAAAAACTTCGATTGAAATAGGTGCTGAGCTTGAAAATGTTCTGATAAGCGAAAATGGAAAAACAGCTTTTGTGAAACTGAAAGCAGGAATTAATGAAGGTGATATTGTTTATTCTGGAAGTGTCCCAAGCATGAAAGCTTCAGAATCTGAAAATATTTTAGACAGGGCAATAAGCTTTTTCAGGAATATTTTTGCTGGAAATACTGGGAAGGTTATACTAACTGGAAATGCTGTTGGAAGCTCTGAAAATTCTTCTCAGCTTAAGTATTTTATAGGATTTATGTTTATTATTCTTGGAATTATCCTAGCTATTGTTGCAATAAGAAAGTTGCGATAAGATGTAGAAAAATCTTTATATAGGTGATTCTTAAGAATTTAATGGACAATAATTCAATGAACTTGCACTGGCTGGTAAGAAATGTAATAAGATTAAGAGCAGAAGGAAAACCTGAATTTCTAGAGAAAGTTGCAGAAGCAGCTAGAACTTCAAGAAATGCTTTGGCTTATGCTCATTGTATTAGGGAGCTGAAAAGCTTTGGAATTGATCTTAAAGCTAATCCTAAGTATAATCACGGGTTGGATGAGCGAGGGGATTTATATTGGAAAGAATATGTTGAGGCATCGAGACAATCTCTTGAAGATGACAGCAGGAGAAATTTTCTTAGATATTCTGCATTAGTAAGACTAGCTGAAGAAACTGGAGTAGATGTTGATAATCCTTATGAAGATACAAAAACAAAAATAGGCATAGCTAAAAGAGCTCTCGGAAGAGGATTTTTTAGAGGATTAAATCCAAAAAATCCAAGACAACAAGAAAGAATTGGGCTTGTATTTAAGAATCTTTATTATTTTGCCAGAAGAGTTGTGAGAAGAGGATGATTGTTCTTAGATTTATGGAGGTTTTAGCCCCTTTAGCCCCTATTAATCAAAATATTCAGTATATTGATAGATATATAACTACCGAGTAGTAACTCCATCGAAAGCTTTAAATAGGGGACTTACTTAGGTAAGATATGGCAACTGAAAAAACACTTATTGAAAGAATCCAGGCATCAATTAATTTTGGAAATATGTTTGCTCTGCAGGCATTATTAAAGCGGGCTTATGAAAAGCAGGATGGAGACGCCTGTGTTCTTGCTCATGAAGGGCTTGGAACTCTTCCAGATAAAACAGATTCATTATACTGGGATGCTGTAAATGAGAGAGATGCTGAAGAAAAATTAAGGGAAAGGACTTCTATTAAACCTTCTATTGAAACTTCTGCTACAAATCATGTTTCTAGACAAAAACCAAGAGAGGATTATAATATGACATTAAATGATGCAAGAAGAATTGTTTCTGATTCAACTACAAAACCTGAATGGAGAAGGAGCTTGGTTGCAAGATATGTAAGCCCTGAACAGGCTGATAAGTTATATGCACAATATAAGAGTGGGAATTATTCAGGATTAAAAAGAGAGGGGGACAGGATAATTAATTATGCTAAAAGACTTTTGGGAACAACTCCTAAGAGAGAGAATCATGGAGGAAAGTAAAATGAGACAAATGCAAAAGAAACCTAAAATCAATCCTGAAGCAGTCAGAAAAGAAATAGCTTATTTAGAAGCAAGAGTAGAAAAAGAAACAACTCTTGCACAAGAGGGAGAAGGCGCAATAAATTCTGGGCAAGAAGTATCGTACTTAAAGGAACATTTTTCTTCGCAAGTAAATGGCTTAAGGTCTCAAAATGGAAAATACTTTGTATCAGACATCGCTTTATATTCTCCGGAGGATATGAGAAATCTATGCATAAAGATAGTGTGCTCTAAATATGATGATATTGTTGATAAAAAATTTGAAATTGAAAGATTAAATGCTCAATTAGAAAGATATGAAAAATACAATGGAAAACACTAAAAATGCAGGATATGAACATGTAAAACAAGCTGCTGAAAGGCATGCAGAAAAATTAATGCCAATTTATGAAAGCATGCTTGAAATGAGTGTAAGAGCTGCTTTGGGAAAATTAACTTCTGAAGAAAAAAGAAGAATTGATATTCTTAAAAGAGACTTGCAGGCTCTTGATAATTAAATAATTCAGTATAAAATTTTATGTTAAATGAAATAGTTGACAGATGGAATAGCGGAAAAAGATATTTGGTGGTAACTCACGGAAAAAATCCATGCCTACTAATAATTGGAGAGAATCATACATCTGATAAGGATACAACTTCTCAAATTGATTTATTGAAATTAGTGCAACCAGAGGTTCTTGTTCATGAATGGGCAAGAAATTGCGTTTTTGACTTTAATTTGAAAAAGGCATATGAAAATCCTAGTTTTCCATGCCCCTCTAAAGCATTAAGATATGCAAGGAGAAATTTAGATTTTGCGGAATTGCTTATGGGGGGTGATTCTATGCCAGAAACAGATTTAGGGAGATGGTTAAGTGAAAAAGGCTTAGAATCTGAAATTGGAATATATGAGTTTGCAGGAATACAAGGATTTAAAGGATGTAAATTTGAAGTAGTGCTTAATAATTTGCCTTCTTCTGTTAGAAGAGTAGTAGGTTGTGACTTATCATCTGCAGAAAAAGATTTATACCAACATACAACTGGGAGGCTTTTTAGCTCTGTTGATAGTACTAAAGAAGACCATGATTTAAGGGAAGAAAGATTTGCTGATGTGATGCATACTGAAACTAAAAAATCTGAGGTTCCTGTAATTGCAATTGTAGGGTCATGGCATATTAAGGAAGGGGCTTATATGCCTGAAAAGCTACAAAGAAGAGGGGTAGGTTATATTATTGCAGACCAAACCTCTTTTAGAGAATAGAGAATAGAAAATTAGAAAAATAAGTCTTGGGATTATTTTTATTTGTTAGCTTTATGAGAGATTTACTTAGAAATTGTTTAATAACAAATTTTATTAATCCTTATTTTCTTCTTTATTCATGGGATTGCAGATAGGAGAGATAATTACAAAAAAGGAAATTAATTTTTCTGACTTAAATGGAAGAGTAATTGCTGTTGATGCATTTAATGCAATTTACCAGTTTCTTACTACTATAAGGCAGCCTGATGGAACACCTTTGAAAGATTCAAAAGGAAATATTACAAGCCATTTATCTGGCTTGTTTTATAGGAACATGAGACTTATTTTAGAGGGAATAAAATTAATTTATGTTTTTGATGGAGAAACTCCAAAGCTAAAGCAAAAGACAATAGAACTAAGAAATGAAATAAAAGAATTTATGCTTGAAAAATACCAGGAAGCTTTAAAAAAAGAAGATATTGAAGAAATGGGAAAATATGCAAGAGTTAATTCTTCTCTTGATGAAAAAAAGATAAAAGAAAGCAAGGAACTTTTAGAGGCAATGGGAATTGCTGTTGTTCAGGCTCCTGGAGAGGGAGAAGCACAGGCTAGTTATTTTGCAAGCCAGGGAATTACATATGCCACAGCATCCCAGGATTATGATTGCTTGATGTTCAAAGCACCACGATTAATCCAGAATCTTTCAATGGCTACAAAAAGAAAAACTGTTTCAGGGTATGTTGAGGTTCATCCCCAGATAATTGAGCTAAAAGAAGTTCTGAAAGAGCTTGATATTAACCAGGAGCAATTAATCTGCCTGGGAATAATCTGCGGGACAGATTATAATCCTGGAGGAGTTAAAGGATTAGGCCCTAAAAAATCCTTGTCAATTGTTAGGGAATATAAAACTAAAGAAAAAATATTCAAAGCATTAAAAGAAGAGGAAAAATTCCAGAAATACGAGATTAATTTCAACTGGGAAGAGATTTACAATGAAATTGCAAATCCCAACATAAAAGCCAATGTTAAAATTGAATCTCCAAAAATAAACAAAGAAAAAATCAAAGAAATTCTTCTTAAATACGAGTTTTCAGGAGAGAGGATTGACAATCAGTTGCTGAAATTGGATGAACTAAAAAAGAAAGCTGGGCAGAAGACGCTGTTTTAACTTCTTAAAGGAATCAAAGCTTCTTCAACTTCCTTTTTTACCTGTTCATATGGGGGCAAATAAGTTGTAAGCAGGGGCTTTAATGAGGCAGTATACTCTTCTTTAGAGGGGAAACTTAATTTTGAAATATCACTTTTTTCTTCCTTTAATTTTTCTTTAATAAAGGCTTTATCAAAAGAAATTTTGTTTTGCAAAAGCATCCAGATGTCATATAAATCTCTTGCCTCTGCCCTGTTTACTAATGCTCTTATTTTTTCAGCTAATATTTCTTTTTCTTCCATTAAAAAAATTGTGAATACTGGAACATCTGAAAAAAGTTTTGGGATTGCTTTGGCAATTTTATATCTGGCTTTTCCTTTATTAAAATCTATTTTTAGGGTATTTGTTGATGAGGGATTTCCACTATAAAGCGGGCCTTTAAATCTTATTTCAAATCTTAGATTTCCTTCAAATTCTTTTTCTGAAATTATCTGGTATTCTATATTAAGCATTTCAAAATTTTTCAAGGATTCTTTTACTATTTCTTTAATCTTCTTAATCTCCAAGTTGGCATTAAAATCCAGGTCTTCAGATGCTCTTTCATAGCCATGGCATATTCTCAAACAAGTCCCGCCTTTAAAGATGAAATTTTCTGAAAATTTTGAAATAGACTTAAGAAAAATATACTGCAGATATTCTTTTTCTTCATAATAAAGATTTGTTTTTCTCTTTATTTTCGCTTCATTTAACTCTTCTTTTGTTATCATGTTACCAATTAATGTCCAGCATCCATTTTTTATTGAAATTATTTTTCCTGGGCATTATTGAATCAAGGGATTCATAGCCTTTTCCTTTTTTTATAGATTTTTGAAGTTTATCTATTTTACTTTTCTTAACTTTTAACTCCTCCAAAAGAAAACCAAGGCGTTTTATAACTACCTTGCTTTTTATTTTTATGGAATAATCTATAAGTTTGGCTAGATTAATTTCAGATAGTGCTTTTTCAATTGATTTTTTTATTTCTTTCATGCCTCCTGAATATTTAGGAAATAATAAGGAGTCAATTATTGCTTTTTCTTTTTCAGCAATTATTATATCTCCTATTGCAATATAACCAAAAAATCTGTGCTTTGCAAGTGTTATGTATTTAAAATTTTTAATTTCTTTATGGTATTTTGTGCTGGCAAAAAAGATAGTTTTTGGCATTTGCTCTGAAAAGCCATAATAAGAAAGAGCTGACCAAAAAGAAAGATAAGAAGGCCAGTTTAAATTTGCTCCGATGACAAATTCATCTGTTCCTTTTATTGAGAATAAGCCACCTTTAACAGATTCTATTGCTCCTTTTTTCTTCAGAGCTTTAACAAGATTGTAGGATTTTATCTTGCTAATATTCATTAACAAGGAGATATCTCTAAGCTTAAATACAGAAAGCTTGTTTTTAACAAGCAGTTCATATGCCTTGTTCTCTAATTTGCTTAATTGCATTTTTCTCTTATTTTAGTAAATTTTATACTAAATTATAATAAATTTACTATTTAAATGTTTTGGTTTTATGGGGCTGAAAAAAGAAAGGATGGGGAAAAGGTTGATGGCAGAAGACTTTATTCTAACCGAAAGATTTATAAGTTATAACATGTTATAACCCTCATGGAATTAATTAAAAACACTATTAAGGTTGGAAACTCTGCAGGAGTGCTGCTCCCAAAGGAATATTTGAATACGCAGGTAAAAATAATTCTGCAGCCATTAAATATAGAAAAGGATGTCTTGGATATTTTATTAAAAGAAAAAATATTGCCTCATGTTCTTGGTGTTTATTTAGTTGGAAGCTTTGCAAGAGGCGAAGAAACAATTGAAAGTGACATAGATATATTGGTTATAACAGATAATATAAATGATACAATTAAATATGAAAAATATGACATTCTATTGGTTTCTAAGGAGAAAATAGATGAAAAAATGGAAAAAAATATTTTTCCATTGCTTCCTATGATGATTGAAGCAAAGGCAATTATGAATAAATCGCTATTAAATAGCTATATTCATACTTCTCTGACAATAAATAACTTTAAATGGCATATTGAAACAACAAAGTCTGCTATGAAGGTTGTAAATGAATATATTAAATTAGCTGAAGAAACCAATCAAAATGTAAGCGATGCAGCTGCATATTCTTTAGTATTGCGCTTGCGAACTATATACCTGATTAATTGCCTGAAAAAAAGAAAAAAAGGGGCAAAAAAAGAATTTTTAGGCTTAATTAAAAAAATATCTGGCTCTTTAATAGCTTATGAGAGATATCTTGAATCAAAGAATAAAAACACAAAAGAATCCAGGCTTCCTGTGAATGAGGCAAATAAATTAATGAATTACAATATTAAGCAAATAAAGGAGATAGAAAAATGGCTAGGGGGGAAAAAAGAGCAAGGAAGAAAAGGCTAATCAAAAAGATGGGGAGCTTGCTAGAAAGAGCAAAAGAACACAGGTTAAAGGCACAGACTGAGCCTGGAAGAAAAGATACAACTAAGGAATATTGGCTTGGAGAAGCTGAAAGGTTTGAAGAGCAGGCAAAACAGGCTCAGGAAATGCTTGATAAATTGGATAAATCTGATGGGGAAAGTAAGGAAGAAACTGAAAAATGAGGTGGGGGAGAAGAGGGGGTTTGGGTTAGAAAAGAATTTAAAGTTGTTTTTCTTAGGTTTGCTATGAAAAAAGAGATAATTGGACTGATTTTGTCTATACTTATTATTGGCTTAATAGCTGGAGCTGAAACTGACTCGGAGAATAAGATTAATATTTCTGAAAGTGCAAAAGATATTTCTGCGGGGGTTAAAGGGGGAACAAATCAGATATTATCAAAACAGATAAAAATTCCAGAGAATCTTCAATTTCCTGCAAGAATAATTTTTGGCTTAGGTAGTGATGAAACTATTGATTTGCAGAACTTTATTGTTTTAGCAGCTCTTTTTTTCATACTTCTCTTAATTATTCATAGCTTCCTAGAGATATTTTTAAGAAAAGGATGGAAATCTTGGATTGTAGGCATAGTTGCTACATTATTGATATCTTCAACTGGAGCAATAAAGAATGCTGCTGGATTTTTCCTTGACTTTGGAGGTTTTTTTGGAGCATTAAAAGAATGGGGGATATTCAAGCTGATTATGGCTTTGATTTTACTAGGGATTCTTGTTTATTTACTTCTGAAGTTAATTCATTTTATAAAACATAAAACTGCAATAGAAAATGCCACTATGCTTGGATACAGGCTGGGAGCAGAAGAGGCAAAACTTGAAGCTCAAGGAGAGATGAGAGAAAAATTACGATAATCCCGCACCGCGTTCAACTCTTTCTAATTTCTCTAAATTTTCTTCACCTTCCTGTTCTTTTCTTTTTTTCCTTGCTTTTTCAATTGCTTGGGATGTTGCTGAAGAAAGATAATAGAGAATTACAATTGCAAAAAAAGCAACTGCTCCTAAAATCAATCTCATCCACCATTGTTCTTTTGAGAAAATTAGGCTTAAAGTGAAATCTACGGCCGCACCTATAATAGTGATTTGAGCGAAAAAAATTGCAAAAACTATTCCTGCTAAAAAACTCAGAGAAAAAGATTTAATGCCAAGTGCTTTTGCAAAAGAAAAGCCAATTGCAAGAAAAAATATCCATAGGATAATTATACAGATAAATTTTAATGAAAAATTATAAGGCTCATTAAAAAGAATAGTAAAAATCAATGGATTTTTTACAAAAAAATTATGTATTGGCCCGATATATTTATTTTTAGCAAGAATCTTGCCCCATTCCTGCTTTAGATATTCATTTCTTTTCTCTTCATCTGTAAGCTTTTCAGTTATATTCTTAAGTTTCTCAAGTTCTAAAGGCATGCCCGTGGTAGGGTTGATTTCTCCTTCAGCTAGTAAGGGCCTTTCCTTAGAAACTTCGCCAACATTTTTAAATCCAAATACAAAGAAAATTCCAAGAAGCAATGCAATTAAAAGCAAAGCCCAAATTAGATATTTAAGGAGGCTTTTAGATTTATGATTTTTTTTAATTGCAGGTTTCTTAGCAGCTCTTTTTTTCATGAAAAGAATAAGATGCAGGTGTTTTTAAAAGTTGGGTTGCTTAAATTCCACTTCCTAATTCTTCTCCAGCATTAGCTGCATTTTTAAGAAAACCTACAGCTTTTCCAAACTCTGCTTTTTCAGCGTCACTCAGTGATTTTATATACTTTCTTGATATAATCTTAATAATCCACTGGTTAAATTTCGGCAGAGACATTACCAATGCTCCTGCTGCAGTTACTAAGAGAATGACATTCATTATCTGTCCCCCTTCTTTTCCAACTGCCCAATCATAAATAAATCTGTAAAGTGAATAAATCGCAAACAAAATCCAGGCAAACCACTGAAACATAGCTAGTTGAGGCTGTCCTTCAGCAGCAGTTGCAGCCCTATAAGTTAATCCAAAGAGGATTGCTATTGGAATTAGAGTGGTTATAGTTAATCCTAAAGCAGTGTAAGAGCTAAGCAGGCTATATATTTCATTAGGTGCAATGTATGCTGTTGCAAGAAAGCCTATTAATAAAGAGAGAAAAAACATTAAAAATTTGCCTTTAGGAAAAAAACTTCCTATAATTAAATATATCGCTATGCTAACTATTAAAAAAAAGAAAATTTTTGCAACATTAACTCCTGCATTTTCCTTGGTCCAGCTAGCTTCGGTAAAAAAATTTTTAAAAGTATCTCCTAAGCTTTCTCCTGACCAAGCGGTAGGAGCAGGTCTATCCCCTGCTGCATTATTGTTCTGATTAGAACCTATGTAGCTTAAAACAAAAAGAAGACTAAGGAGAACCAGGATAATTAAAATAAACTTCCAGTTTCTTTTTAAATTTTCTTTAAAACTATTGCTTTTATTGGCAGTTCTCTTAGAATTTCTTACTCCCCCTTTCTTTTTCATGGTATTTCTAGCTTTTTCTTATTTATAAATATTACTCTTATGTCAGCTTTGCGTGTAAATTAAGCTTTCTTATTTTTTATTTTTTTAAAATAAGATAATCTTGCTCTGTTATGCAAGATTATTCTGGCTATTACTTGGATAAATTTGCTATGTGGCCTAATTTTTCTTATTATTCCAAATTTTCTTTTAAATGCAGAATGAAAACTCTCGCAATGAACTCTCATGTAATATTCCTCAAGCCATAAAATAACATCAGTAAAAAATTCAAGATACATTTCTCTCCATGCTTCACTTCCATTAATGTCATTGCTTTTAATTGGATATACATACGGAAGCATTCCTAGCTCTGCAATCTTTCTGACCAGCTCTCTGCAGTTAAAGCCGGCGTCTAGCTTTAGCTTATCTCCATCTACTCGCTCTATTAAATCAGACATTGCTTTCTGTTCATCCTCTCCAGAAAAATCAAAGGCCTGAACAATCTCCCTTGAATCAATTATTGAAGTCATAAACTCTTTTGTTGAGCTTTTGTTATCACCATAGTTCTGCCTTCTGGATGTTTCTAATCCTGTCCCATCTCCCATTAAGTCTCTATTAGAATCTTTGTTTCTATCAAAGATTTGTTTTAATATATAGGCAACTTCTCTCTTTTCATAAGCATTGCCTATAACTCTATCATCTAATTTTTCAATAATTCCAAAATGCTCTTTGAAAAGCTCTATGAATCCTTGACCATTTCTCTCAGTAAATCCGAATAATTCACAAACAAGTACTGCCTTTGCATAAAGCTTTCCATCAACAGGCCTGCCAACTTTTCTTGGAGCCTCATTACACCTATCAACCTCTTTTTTAATAAAATCCAGAGCCTCTTTAATATTATTAATTTGAGACAGATGATACGCTATCCAATTAACTTTCTTAGGTTCCTTATGCTCATATATTCTATCTTTTGGCTTTTCTTCCCGATCTTTATTTATCAAAGCCACTAATTTTCTGAACTGCTTGTTTGGATACCTCTTTTTTGATTCCATAAATAAGTATATACTTTTATATACTTATATTTTTCGGTGTTCTAAAATATTCGTTGTATCACCGAAAAGCTTATATATACAAATATATAATAGTATATATGACAAAAAGGAATTTAAAATTGGAAAAAGGTAAATTAGAGTTAAAAGATGAATTTGAGTTAATATATGAGAAGACAATTACTAAATTTGGCAATGGGGCTAAAATAGATGCTCCAAAAGAGTTCTTAGGAAAGAAAGTTTATGTCGTTGTTAGAAAATAGTTGAATAAACACGCAAAGCTCCCCAAAGCAAAAGATTTAGATAGTATACTTTAAAGTATACTAAATAGATAACCTGAAAATAATAAATTTTGAAGAGCTCTAAATCTCTTCCTCCCCGCCTGCTTTAATAATCAAAAGCCCCCATTAAACTTCTTTCTCAATTCCTCAAAATAAGAACGAGGGTAAAATTTAACTCCCCATTCGCAAGTATGGTTTCCTTTGCCATCATCATAAACTGGGCGGGACAGCCATTCTTGAGCCTCCTGAACAGACTTTATCCTGTAAATGCCTCCAAACTGCCTTCTTTGAATTAATAGCACTCCTGCT